>Ga0209370_1000384_pt1 | contig 64454 bp, 48 predicted proteins | sample AgamicAtPrz_FD_187164 | JGI IMG/M metagenome (GOLD analysis project Ga0209370, IMG submission 187164) | Agave microbial communities from Guanajuato, Mexico - At.P.rz (SPAdes) (version 2) | ecosystem: Host-associated > Plants > Phyllosphere > Phylloplane/Leaf | place: Guanajuato, Mexico...
GTCAACGCGCCAGTCACCGGCGCTCCGCTGGTGGTCACCCTGTCCAATGGCCAAACCATTACCATCCCGGTTGGCGCAAGCTCGGGCAGCGTTAACTTCGTCACGCCAAACGATGCGCTGGCGGGCGGCGATAACCTCAGCGTCAAGATCGACGACGCCAAGGGCGGCAACTACGAAAAACTGGAAATCGACGGCAAGCCTGCTGACACCACCGTCACCGATACCCCGGACACTACGGGTCTGACGCTTTCGGCAACCAACACCGTCGCCGAAGGCGGTTCGATCGTTTACACCGCGACTCTGACCAACGCGGCCGGCACGCCGGTCACCGTCACCCTGAGCAACGGCGCGGTCATCCACATCGACGCCGGCAAAACCACTGGCACCGTCACCGTTGATGCGCCGAAAGACGACGTCTACAAAGACGCCGGCAAGGTGGAAGTCACCATCGACAACGCCACTGGCGGCAACTTCGAGAACCTGGTTCCGAGCACCACGCCTGCCGTCACTGACGTCACTGACACCATTGACACCAGCACCGTCTCGCTCACCGCGACGTCGACTGTTGCCGAAGGCGGCACCGTGGTTTACACCGCCTCGGTCAACGCCCCGGTCACTGGCGCTCCGCTGGTGGTCACTTTGTCGAACGGCCAAACCATCACCATTCCGGTTGGCGCGAGCTCGGGCAGCGTTAACTTCGTCACCCCGAACGATGCATTGGCGGGCGGCGACCACCTGAGCGTCAAGATCGACGACGCCAAAGGCGGCAACTACGAAAAACTGGAAATCGACGGCAAGCCTGCTGACACCACGGTGACCGATACCCAGGACACCACCGGCCTGAGCCTCAGCGCCACCGGTACAGTTGCCGAGGGCGGCCAGATCACCTACACCGCCACCCTGACCAACGCGGCTGGCACGCCGGTTACTGTCACTTTGAGCAACGGCGCAGTCATCCACATCGACGCCGGTAAAACCACTGGCACCGTCACCGTTGATGCGCCGAAAGACGACGTCTACCTGGACGCCGGCAATGTCGCGGCCACCATCAAGACCGTCACCGGCGGCAACTTCGAGAACCTGGTGCCAAGCACCGCGCCAGCGGTCACCGCGGTCACCGACACCGTCGACAACACCACCGTCAGCATCAGCGGCAGCACGTCGGTCACCGAGGGCCAGACCGCCACGTACACGGTCAGCCTGACAAACCCGGCGCAAACCGAAGTGACGGTCAAGATCGTCTACAGCGGCACCGCCGCCGATGGTTCGGACTTCACCGGTGTCTACACCGTGAAGATTCCGGCCAACGCCACCAGCGCGACCTTCAACGTGGCGACGCTGGACGACAAGATCACCGAAGGGACTGAAAACTTCGTGGTCAAGGTCGACTCGGCCACCGGCGGCAACTTCGAGCACCTGGCGGTCAGCGGCACCAATGGCAGCGTCAGCACCTCGATCCTCGACAACGATGCAGCGCCGGTCCTTGACCTGGACGCCAACAACTCCAGCGGCAAGACCGGAGCCGATTATCAGGTCACCTTCACCGAAGGCACCGCCGGCCCTGGCGTGTCCATTGGCGACACCGACCTGAAAATCACCGATCCGGACAGCACCATGCTGACCGGCGCAACCATCGTGCTGACCAACCGTCAGCCCGGCGATGCGCTGAACCTGGGCAACAGCGTCAATGGCATCAGCATCAACGCCAACAGCACCAACGGCACGGTCACGCTGACCCTGTCGGGCAATGCGACGCTGGCCGACTACATGCAGCAGATCAAGAACATCACGTTCATCAACACCAGCGAAGACCCGAGCACCGTACCGCGCATCATCACCGTGACGGTCACCGACGGCACCAGCTATTCCAACACCGCCACCACCACGGTGAACGTGGTTGGCGTCAACGATGCGCCAGTGGCTGCCGGCGGCGCGGTAACCGGTACCGAAGACACCTCACTGGTGCTCGGCTGGTCGACCTTCGGCGTCAGCGATGTGGACAGTTCCGCCGCCAACCTGGGCGTGAAAATCACCGGCCTGCCAGCTGATGGCAAGCTGCAGTACCTGGACGGTGCAACCTGGAAGGACGTGGCCAACAACCAGACCTTCACCAAGGCGGATATCGATGCCGGTAAGCTGCGCTTCACCCCTGACGCCAACGAATCCGGCGCCAACGGCAACCCGGCGGGTGTGGGTGACCAGAAGGCCGACTACGCCCAGATCAGCTTCCAGCCAACCGACGGCCAGACGCTGGGCAATACCGGTACCGTGAAGATCGACATCACCCCGGTCGCCGATGCGCCGAGCCTCAACGTGGCCGGCAACGCCGTGACCTCCACCGGGCTGATCAAGGAAGTCTGGACCGGCCTGTCCGGCCTGGGCACCGATGGCAGCGGCGCGCCGTCCGGCACGCTCAAATCGGTGATCGATGCCGCCGGCACGCCGAACAGCAGCACTACCGTGACCAACGTGCAGTCCGACAGCAACGTGAACGCGGGCACCGCCTCGAAAACCTCCGGCCTGATCTACCTCGAAGCCGGCAAGACCTACACCTTCAGCGGTACCGGCGACGACAGTCTGCTGGTGACCGTCGGCGGCAAGGACGTGGCGGGCATTACCTGGGGCGCGGGCGGCAAGTTGAACGGTTCGTTCACACCGACCACCAGCGGCTACTACACCCTGGACATCTACCACCACAACCAGAGCGGCCCGGGCAGCTATGACGTCAACCTGTCGGTCAACGGCAGCACACCGGTAGACCTGAGCAGTGCCGGCGTGCCGCTGTACACCGGCGTGGCCGACCTGGCGAATGCCGGCGTGACCGTCTCCGATCTGCACGGCAGCAACGGCGAAGGCTACTACGACGGCTACAAGCTCAACGAGGCCGCCGAAGGCACCAGCGTCCACCTGTCGAAAATCACCACCGCCCTGACCGACACCGACGGCTCCGAAAGCCTGAGCGTGAAGATCGGCGGCATCCCGGAAGGCAGCGTGCTGAGCGACGGCGCCGGCCATACCGCGACCGTGGGCAGCAACGGCGAAGCGTCGGTGACCGGTTGGAACCTGGGCAGCCTGACGCTGACGCCGCCGACCTACTACAACGGCCAGTTCAACCTGACTGTGACGTCGACCTCCACCGAAGCCCTCGGCGGCTCGGCAATCAGCACCGCGCAGATCCCGGTCACCGTGTACCCGGCGACCTACAACGCCGTGACCGCGACATCCGGCAATGACACCGTGACCGGCACCGATGGCAATGACATCGTCGTTGCCGACATTGGCGGCCTGACCGTGGTGCCGGGCGTCAACTACAACATCGCCTTCATGGTCGACAGTTCCGGCAGCATGAGCTCGTCGTCGATTACTGCAGCCAAGAACTCGCTGACCTCGGTGTTCAACACGCTCAAGCAGAGCCTGGGCAGCAACTCCGGGACGGTGAACATCTTCCTGGCGGATTTCGACACCCAGGTGAACAAGTCCGTTGCGGTGAACCTCAACGATCCGAACGCGTTGACGCTGCTCAAAAGCGTGCTCGATTCGATGGTCTCCGGCGGCAGCACCAACTACGAAGACGTGTTCAAGACCACCGCGAACTTCTTCAACAGCACCCAGGCCCTGTCCAATACCGACGCGAAGAACCTGACGTACTTCATCACCGACGGCCAGCCGAACCTCTATCAGGCCGGCGAACAGACGAACCCGATACTGTACGGTACCGTCAGGCTCGATGACGTACTGAGCGCCGCCAACTACACCGTCGGCAAGTACTACACCCAGACGATCGACAGCACCCACAAATACACCATCTACGAAGATGGTGAGATGTACCTGTCGACCAAAAACGGCAAGAACTGGAATGACAGCTATGTCGGAACGGTGCACGCCGAGGGCAACGGCACGTTCGAGTTCTCCTACCTGAGCGACAGCGGTTCGGCGGCGACGGGCTCGACCGCCAGCTTCACCCTGCTGAAAAGCCTGAGCAACGTCGAAGCGATTGGCCTGAACAACGGAGTGTCCCTGAACGATCTCAAGCCATACGATTCGGATCAGACTCCACAGACCAACATCGACCCGAACAACCTGGCCAACTCGATCATCGGTCACACCGAAGCGACCATGCCGGGCTCCGACACGGTCAACGGTGGGGAAGGCAATGACATCCTGTTCGGCGACCTGGTGAGCTTCAACGGCGTGGCCGGCGAGGGCTACCAGGCCATCCAGGCCTTCGTCGCCCAGCAGAGCGGTGTCGATGTCAGCAAGGTCACCACCAGTAACGTGCACCAGTACATCACCGAGCACTACACCGCGTTCGATGTGTCCGGTGCCCACGATGGCAACGACACCCTGCTGGGCGGTAGCGGCAATGACATTATCTTCGGCCAGGGCGGCAACGACTCGCTCGACGGCGGCAAGGGCAATGACATCCTGCTCGGCGGTACGGGCAACGACACGCTGATCGGCGGCCAGGGCCATGACACCCTGATCGGCGGTCTGGGTGGCGATACCTTTGTCTGGAAGGCCGGCGACACGGGCAACGACGTGATCAAGGACTTCAAGGTAGGTGACGGCGACCGGATCGACCTGCGGGATCTGTTGCAGGGTGAAAGTGGCAGCACCATCGACCACTTCCTGAAGATCAGCACGGTCGATGGCGTGTCTACGCTGCAAGTCAGCAGCGCCGGCCAGTTCAACACCGGCAACGCCGCAGCGACGCCGGACGTGACGATCAAGCTCGAAGGCAACAACTGGTCGAACGTCAACCTGAACTCGCTGATCGCCGGCAGTGATCCGACCATCAAGATCGATCACAACAACAGCTGAACCTGACACAAAACCATGGCGAGGGAGCTTGCTCCCGCTGGGGTGCGAAGCGGCCTGTTTTCCAGGGCTGCTACGCAGCCCGGCGGGAACAGGCTCCCTCGTCCATGGATAAGTGTTCATACTCCCGCACAGTTGGCCTATGCTGCCCGGCATGACGCTGCTTTCTACACGAGGGATGTCCGATGTTTTACGTGCAACGCGATGCACAAGGCCTGTTGGTGCGCGTGGAAGCCACCGCCTATGCCGAGGCCACCGAAACCCTGCCGGCCGACAATCACGAGATCCAGGATTGGTTCGCCAACCAGGCGGTAGAAAACAGCCTCAAGCAGCTCAAGCAGAGCGACCTGGAAATGATCCGGGTCCTCGACGACCTGATCCAGGTGCTGACCAGCAAAGGCGTGATCCGCGTCACCGACCTGCCGGCAGCGGCCCAGGCCAAACTGATGGATCGCAACCAGGCGCGGGAAGCCTTGGGTGGGCTGAGCCGGTTGATCGATGATGATGAGAAGGGGTTGATCTAGCCCTGGATTCATCGGTGTCTGGGCTGGCTTCATCGTCGGATCGCCGCCCGGAGCAGGCTCGCTCCCACAGAGGATCTGGGGTTGATCTGGGATTTCGACTCGACACAAACTCAACGTGGCGAGGGAGCTGCTCCCGCTGGCCTGCGAAGCAGGCCCCTGCATTTTTTCCAGGCAAACCGCAGGACCCGGTTTTGCGACTGCTGCGCAGCCGAGCGGGAGCAAGCTCCCTCGCCACGGGTCATGGGGTGCCTGGACTGACGCCTTCGCGAGCAAGCTCGCTCCCACAATTGGATTGAAGCACAGCCGCAGAGACAGGTCGGCTGTGAGGCCGCCTCGCTTTTCGCTTTTGCTCTTTGCTTTTTGCTCTTTGCTTTTTGCTTTTTGCTTTTTGCTTTTTGCTTTTGATCTTGAAGCCCCGTTAACCACGAAGGCCGAACGCAGGCATTGCGTAGTGGGCATCCCGGCATGGATGCCGGGATAGCCGCGCTGGGCCATGGATGGCCCTTCGCGGCGGGCCCACGGAGCAATGCCGGAGAGAGGGAACACCGAGCCTTGGCGAGGTGCCTAGTGGTGGGGCAAAGCGCTTTTTGGTTACTTTTGGCGCTTTTCCAAAAGTGACCCGCCGTAAGGGCGGAACCCTAAGCAGCCGTTACCGCAGAAATGGATATTTCCCCGGTCAAAAAAATCCATGCAGCCTGTCAGGCCGCCTTCGCGAGCAAGCCCGCTCCCACAATGGATCGCAGCACGGTCTCGTAAACAAGCCTCACCCCCAACGCCGAGGCTCCCCAACCAACTGCCCCTGCACCCCAAACAACCCCATCTCCCGAATCACCGCCAGCTCACCCTCAGTCTCCACCCGCTCGGCAATCAACGGCAAGTCGATGCTATGGGCAGCCCGCTGGATCGCTTCAATGAACAAACGCTTGTCGCTTTCCTGATCAATGGCCCGGATATAGCTGCCATCGATCTTCAGATAGGCCAACCCCAGCCGCGACAGATTGCCGATCATGCTGAACCGTCCGCCAAAACGCTGCAGGCTCAGGGAGAAGCCCAACTCGCGCAGTTGCCGGGTCAGTTGCTCCAGCAACGCCTGTTCCGGCAATTGCTCTTCACCGATCTCCAGGGTCAGGCGTGGCCCGAGGTTGGAATGAGCCCGCAGGATCTCAAAGATTTTGTTCAGAGCCTGAGGATCGGCCAGGGTCGCCGAAGAAAGGTTCAGCGCCAGGGATTGTTCATGCCCGGCCATTTGTTTTAGCACCTGCTCGAGCATCAGCCGGTCCAGGCGCGCAGTCCAGCCGAAACGCTCCAGCCAGGGCAGGAAGCGCCCGGCAGGAATGGTCTGGCCCTGCTCGTCCAACAGCCGCGACAGCACTTTGTAATGCAGCACCACCTGGATGTCGTTCGCCGCCACCACCGGCTGGAAATACAGCTCAAAGCGCTGCTGGCCCAGGGCATGGTCCAACAAGGTATGCCAGGCATGGTGATCGTCGCCGACCGCAGCCACCGCGCTATGATCCAGGCAGACCGGTTCGCCCTGGCTTTCAGCCTGGGCCAGGGCCTGGTCACCCAATTGCAACACCGCCTGGGGCGAGTCGCCATGGACGAACGGCGCCAGCCCGATCGTGGCCACAGACGCCACGTCGGTCGCGCCGGTGGCATGCAGGCTCGCCAACGCAGCGTCAAGGTTGTGCGCCAGTTGCAACGCTTCATCGCGCACCAGGCCCGGAGCCAACACGGCAAATTCGCCGCCGCGAATACGCGTCACCAGGTTCTGGGTTTCCGGATAGCGAGCACTTTCACGCAGCAATTGCTCGCCAACCGCTTGCAGCAGCTGGTCGGTGCGCTGCCCACCCAGCCGCTGGTTCAAACCGGCCAGGTCCTTGACCCGCAGCAACAGCAGGTAACCGGAACTGGCCTGCTCCGGGTTGCTCACCCGGGCATTGAGCTGCATTTCAAAGTAACGTCGGTTGGCCAGGCCCGTGAGGTTGTCCTGATAGGACTCGACCCGCAGTTTCTCGCTGCGCTCGGCCTGCTCCTGAAACAACGCCTTGAGCTTCTCGACCATCTGATTCATCGCCTGCACCACACGACGCAGCTCCGGGGTACGCGGCAACTCCGGCAGGCTCAGGAATTCACGCCGGGCGATAGCGTGGGATTGATGCACCATGTAATCCAACGGCTTGAGCTGGCGACGCAGCAACAAGGCCCCGAGCACTGCGCTCACCGCGCCGCACAGCAGCAACCAGCCGAGGCTGCCCAGCGCGCTCTGCCACAGTTTGGCGAGGGCGAACATCGGGTGGCTGACCACCTCGACCCGCGCAGCCTGCTCCCAGCCACGGCTGACGATCGCATCACCACCGGCCGGCTCCAGGCCAATGAGCGAAACGAACCACTGCGGCACGCTGCCGGCGTCCGGGGTGCCGGTACGTTCCACCAGGGTCTTGTCGGTAGCCACGTCGACCACACGGATGCTGGCGTAGTAACCGCTGTCGAAAATCGAGCTGACCATCAGCTCGACCATCGCCGGGTCGTCGATGTTCGGCGTCAGGGACAGCGCCAGCGCAGTGGCCGCGTCCTGGGCATGGGAGCGCAATTGGTTGACGTACTGGGCCCGCGAGCTCTCCAGGCTGACCATGAAGCTGCCGCTGAAGGCAACCACCAGGAACAGACAGATAGCGATCAACAGCTGTTTGAACAAGGACATCTGAGCGCGCGCTCCTAGTTAGTCGTCTCGACCGGAAAACCTTCGGCCTGCATTTTTTTCAACACATCCTGCCACCGGGACAGGCGCTTGGTATCACCGACTTTTTTGTTGCCCTTGGCGCCCGGCAGCCACAGTCCTTCGGCATTGAAAGAATAGACCGGCAGCAAGTCGGTTCGCTGGCTGGCCGGCTGGATGCCGTCGATCAGGCTGTCGAGTACCAGGGGCATCGCCTCGGGCGTGGCGTAGTAAGTGAGCACCATGTGCGCCCGGTTCTGCCGCAACGCCTTGACGTAGGTAATGCGCAGCTTGTCACTGGACACCCCGAGATGGCGCAGGCTGAAATACTTGGCGATGGCGTAGTCTTCGCAATCCCCGGCGCCCTTCCACAAGGCCTGGATCGGGGTTTCCCAGTAATCGACCTCATGCCACAGGTCGGTGTCTTCCATGTAGCGCACCTGCCTGTTGAAAAACAGGTTCACCACTTTGAGCTGCTCCAGCTCCGGGAGCTGTTTCTGGGTCGCCAGCAGGTGCTGCCAGGCGTCGATCCGTTGTTGCCCTTCGCCCAGCGGCCCATACAACGCTTGTGCCCGCCGGCTGATCTGCGCAAAGTCCCAGTCCGCCCGCAAGCCACCCAGCATGAGGCCGGCCAGCAATAATGCCGAACACAACCAGCGCAAGGACCTGAAGACAGGAAAAGGTGCAGCCAAGGGAAATACGTCCGAAAGGGGCCGTGGGAAACTCGTTGGATGGTGAAGCCTGGCCCGGTAAAAGACAATGGCAAGGTGCAATCACCGAAGGCACGCTAAACTTTAGTTCAGGAACCGGGACTGCGAGATTTTGACGGACGGATAATCTGTCACTAATGTTGGCATGGATCCAATCCAGGAAGATCAGTCAGAGTATGTTGTCGTGACAAACAAGCCCAAGCTGCTCAGCACCATCCAGGTCAACGGTCCCATCCCCGCTGCCCAGGCACGTTCGATCATTGAAGGGGCGCTGCGCGAGGCCATCCTCGACGGGCGCCTGCCGTGCGGCACCGCCCTGCGCCAGCAGGAACTGGCCGATCTGTTCGGGGTGAGCCGCATGCCGGTGCGCGAGGCATTGCGCCAGCTCGAGGCCCAATCATTGCTCAACGTGGTCCAGCACAAGGGCGCGGTGGTCGCGCCACTGATCACCAACAATGCCGTCGAAACCTACCAGCTACGCACGGTCCTGGAATCATTCGCCCTGCGCCTGTCGATTCCGCTGCTCGATGCCGCCGACCTGGCGCAGGCCGCCGGCTACATCGAACAGCTGGAAACGCAAACCGAGCACGCCGAAATCGGCAAGCTCAACCGGCTGTTCCACATGTCGCTTTACCACAAGGCACCCAACGGCAAGCTGCTGGACCTGGTCGAACGCGAGCTCAATGAAGAAGAGCGGTTCCTGCGCTTTCACCTGTCCTCCATGGGACTCGGCAAGTTGAGCCAGGACGATCATCGCGCATTGCTCCAGGCCGCTGCGGACAAAGACATCGATAAGGCGGTTGGCTTGCTGGAACTTCACCTGGAAAAAGCCTCGGTCACTATGCGCCGGTATCTGGAACAGCAATCGAATCGCTGAGCACACGCCGACGACCCGGTCGGCGTAAAAACTTCTTACACATCCTTCCCAGTCCTTTCTCGCCTGCCCGGCGCGGCGCTGCTGTGGCTGCGACTCGTCGGCCCCTCGGGTCAATGGCACTGCCATCGATTTGGGCTCACTCTTGCGTTTGTCGATTCAAAAAACAGACCTGAAGAGTCAGCGCCTGGCTGCCACCAGGCGAATCGAAGCCACACGCAAGGAGCGTCGTCCAACCGGCGGGATGTTCGGAGGTCCGACCGACGTCTCTCCCATAAATATAAATGTCCTGATTCCCAGTCCCTTGAAGTGCTCCGGGTGAGGCATTCACTCGAACTGTTCGATTCTGATACTTATAAATCGGAAGGAGTCTCTTCGCCTGAATAAAACTTATATTAAAAGTTTTAATACCCCACTTCGCGCCCAATAAAACCAATACTTTAAATATTTAAAAATATTCTTGCCGCTTAGTTGTTTTGTGTATTAGCTTTTTATCCGTCGGCTTCTCGCCGACCGCTCCGATGCTCTGACAATGCCTGAATACAGGCCCCATCGTCAGACAGCACGCATCAGGGCAAATACTTGATTCACTTTGGCAATTTATGGATTCCGGTTCAGGCGCCCGCTCGCGCCGACAAATAGCGGGCAACTTTCCGAACAAAACATCATTGATGAGGACGTTCCAATGCAGCCAACCAAAGAACAACTATCTCTGAAAAAACACGAACTAGGCCAACACCCGGTTTTTTCCGAAATTACATCAATTGATCTATTACGCCGTTTCATGGAAAGCCACGTGTTTGCCGTATGGGACTTCATGTCCCTGACCAAGCGACTGCAACGCGAACTCACCTGCGTGCACCTGCCCTGGCTACCGCCAGCCGACCCGCACGCGGCACGCCTGATCAATGAAATCGTGCTCGGCGAGGAGTCCGATGACCGCCCCGGCGCCGGCTATTGCAGCCATTTCGAACTGTACCTGGACGCGATGCGCGAGGTCGGTGCGGACACCAGTGCCATCGAGCAATTCATCACCTTGCAGCAGGAGGGCGTCAGTCCCGAGACCGCCCTGGATAGCGTCGAGGTCGAACCGGCCGCGGCGCGCTTCGTTCGTCAGACCCTGCACACCGCCCTGCACGCCCCCGCCCACAGTGTCGCCGCCGCGTTCGTGCACGGTCGCGAGAGCGTCATCCCGCAGATGTTCCAGCGCATGCTGGACGCCTGGGGCATTGGCCTGGATCAGGCACCGACCTTTCGCTACTACCTGCAACGGCATATCGAAGTCGATTCCGAAGACCACGGCCCGGCAGCGGAAAAATTGCTGGCGCGGCTGATCGATGGCGACCCGCAGCGCGAAACCGAAGTACTCGCCGCGGCTCTCGCCGCCGTTCACAGTCGCGTAGCGCTGTGGGATGGCCTGCGCCAGAGCATGACCCAACCGGTTGCGCAGGTGATGCCATGAACGCCATTCCCTACCAGTCTTTCGCCGACACCTGGGAAAGCCGCGCCACCATCCGCACCCGGCCACGGCGCTGGGTCGAGGACGACGACAAGCTGATCTTCCCCATGAGCCGCCAGCCCATGGTGCACAGCCAGACGTTTCTCACGCACTGCCCCCAATTGCGCGATTTCGTGCTGGTGCAAAGCCTCTACAAGTTCATCAACGACGTAGTGATTTTCGAGACTGAACTGGTGGATCACACCGCCCGCCGCATCGCCAAGAACCGCTTCGGCATCGAGTTCCCGTTCGCCTGTCGCTACGACGCGATGACGGTGGTGGTGGATGAGGACTATCACGCGCTGGTAGCGATGGACTTCATGCAGCAGACCATCGACATGACCGGCATCGAGCCGATCCCGTTGCCGCAACAGATCGAACTCAGCCGCGCGATACCGGCGACCCTGGCCCAGGCACCGGAGCACTTGCTCAGCGCGGTGGAGCTGATCTGCATCGCCATTGCCGAGAACACCGTGACCAACGACGTGGCGGCCTTCGCCCGAGACGACTCGGTCAAGACGTCGATCAAAGGCCTGATGGCTGATCACCTGCTCGATGAGGGCCGGCATTCCGGATTCTGGACGCGGCTGGTGCAGATGTACTGGCGCAGCGCGCCCGAAGCGGATCGCGAGGCGATTGCGCGCTTGATGCCCGGGTTCATCGCCCAGTACCTGGCGAGCGACCTGCAACAGGCGTTCGACTTCGAGTTGATTGCACATCTGCCAGTCGATGACTCGGTGCGCCAGTCCCTGCGCGAAGACGCCAGCGCCCTGGCTTATCCGATCAATCGCTTCCACCCCCTGGTGGGCAATATCACACGCTTCTTTCGCGGCAGCTCGATGCTCGCCTCCCCTTGCGTGCGTGACGCCCTCGCGGACTACCTGACCCCATGAGGACTTTTCAATGAGACGCCTCGAAATTGCCGTGTCCGGCACCAGCCAGGCCATGGCCGAACTCGCCCGGGAACTTGAACTGCATGGTCACGTTGTCATGAACGTTCAATCGACCACCGCCGTCGACCTGTTGATCGATGACGGCACGGTTTGCACTGCCCTTGAAGCCCGCTCCCGCCTGGAAATACGCGTGGCAATGCGCAGCGTGCCCGACGAACTTCTGCCACAACCGATCGTGTTTTTTCACACCACTGCGCGGCGGCTGCTGGCCCAGGAGCTCATCGCCACGCAAAACGACGGCAACGGTCAGTCCCTGCGCCTGCGAGCCCTGGCCACGGTGGTCGAGGGTGGTGCCCGTCTGGTCAGCCAGTTGTCACGGGATGACACTTGCTTTGAACAAGGGCCTACGGTGCAAGCTGCTCCTGTCGATACCCCGTTGTTGGCACTCGATGCGCTGGAGCCGCTGGCGTTCGAGCATCGTCTCAATAGGCCACCCGTACCCTGGTTGCTGGCCGCCGCCCAAGTCCCGGTGATGCACAGCATTGAACAGCGCATGCTCGATGACGCGAAGCAACCGGCCGTGTGGGTCGATGGGCAATTGATCGGCTACCGATCCTTGCGCAGCCTGGCCCACAGGGTGCAGCAAGCGATGCTGGAACACGTCGACTCTGGGAGGGCAAGGCTTGCCCGCGATGTAGACACAGCGGTACCCAACCAGACCGAGTCATCCGTCCCGGGCAAGCCTTGCACCCCCAAGCCTAGCTCTCAAACGGTGATTGCGGTGTGCTTGCCCAAATCCGCGCATTTGTATGCCGCCATCCTGGCGGTGCTGGGCTGTGGCGCCGTGTACCTGCCACTGGACCCGCAGCACCCGGCGCAACGCCGGCGCTTTATCCTGGAGAACGCCAAGGCGAGCCTGCTGTTGCACGACGGCAGCAGCGACCTGGGCGACCTCTCGCTGCCGACGCTGAACGTTCATCAACTGCCCGCGTCCGCGCCCGGCATCCCGGCCACGCTGATACGCCGCACCGTGAATATTGATGAGCCGGCGGTGGCGATCTACACCTCCGGCACCACTGGCCAACCCAAAGGCGTGCTGCTCAGTCATCGCAACCTCAGCCATTTCTGCGCCTGGTACGGCGACTACGTCGGCTTGCAGCGCGACAGTCGGGCGTTGCAGTTCTCCACCATCAACTTTGATGCATCGCTGCTGGATATTCTGCCGACCTTTATCCACGGCGCCCTGCTGGTGGCGCCGGATGAAGACCAGCGGCGCGACCCACAGCAACTGGTCGCGCTGATCCATGAGCAGCAGATCACCCATGCCTTCCTGCCGCCGGCGCTGCTCAGCATCATGCCGCTGGACACGCCGCTGGGCCTGACGCACCTGATTACCGGCGGGGATGTCTGTGAGCCGTTCGTGATCGAGCGGCTCGCGCCACAGTGCCGGTTCCACAACATCTACGGCCCGACCGAAACCACAGTGCTGGCGACCACCCGGCCGTTCGGCGTCGGCGACAACAACCGCAACCTCGGGGTGCCCATCGCCAACTGCCGGGTGCTGATTCTGGACGAACACCTGCAACCGGTGCCCGAGGGCGCACCCGGCGAGTTGTACATCGCCGGGCCGGGCGTTGGCCTGGGTTACCTGAACGACCCGCGGCTCTCCGCCAGCCGCTACGTCGACCTGCAACTGCCCGGCGGGCACACGCTGCGAGCCTATCGCACTGGCGATATCGGCCAATGGACGGACAGCGGCATCGAGCTGAGCGGGCGGCGTGATAACCAGGTGAAGATCCGCGGTTTCCGGGTCGAGCCCGAAGAGATCGAGCACTGCCTGCGCGAAAGCCAGTTGTATCGCCAGGTGGCGGTGGGTGTGGACGAGCGGCGGCGGATCCTGGCGTTCCTGGTTCATCCCCAGCAAAAGGCTGCCCTTCAAGCCTTGCGCGAGCACGTGCAGAACACCCTGCCCAGCTACATGCACCCTGCGGCCTACGTCGAGTTGCCCCATCTGCCCTACACCAGCAACGGCAAGGTCGATCGCCGGGCGTTGCTGGCGACTGCGGTGCAGGTGCAAAGCGCCAACCAGCGACGCCAGCCGCAAACCCCGCTGGAAACCCAACTGCAAACAATCTGGGCCGAGCTGCTGGAGTTGCCGCCGGAAGACATCGCCACCGACGAGAGTTTTTTCAATCTCGGTGGGCACTCGATCCTGTTGTCGCAACTGCTGCTGAGCCTGCGCCAGACGTTTGGGCGCAGCCTGTCGATCAACCGCTTCATCGAAGCACCGACGCTGCTGACCCTGGCGAAGTTGCTCGACGGCCCGGAGCAGGACACTGCCTCGGTACTGAGCCCCCAGGCCTTTATCGATGCCGAGGCGCCGCTCAACATCGAGCCGCTGCCCATCAGCCAGTGCGGCGATGTGCATAAAGTGGTAGTGACCGGTGCCAACAGTTTTCTCGGGGTGCACATCGTCGAAGCGCTGCTGGACTGGGGCGCCACCGAAGTCGCGTGTCTGGTGCGCGCGTCCGGTGGGCAAAGTGCGGCAGAGCGTTTTGCCCAGGCCTTGCAGGACAATCGCCTGAATCACTTGGACCTGAGCCGCGTCAGCGTCTACGCCGCCGATATCACCCAACCTCAACTGGGCCTGCCGGACGAGGTGTACGCTCGCATCGACAGCACCTTCGGCGCGCTGGTGCACAACGCCGCCCACGTCAATCACGTGCTCGATTACGAGTCCCTGGCGCGGGATAACGTGGAGCCGATTTTCGAGTGCCTGCGCCTGTGTGAAGGGCGCACCAAGAAAATCTTCAACTTCGTCTCCACGTTGTCGGCGTCCAGTGCCCTGGGTGCCGATGGGCAGGTGCTTGAACAACCTGCCGCGCCGACGCCGCCGATCTACATCAAGAACGGCTACAACCTGTCCAAATGGGTCGGCGAAAGAATCCTGCAGCGGGCCCGGGATCGTGGGGTGTGGGTCAATCTGTTCCGCCCCGGCAACATCAGTTTCAACAGCCTGACCGGGGTCTGCCAGCCCCACAAGAACCGCTTGATGCTGATGCTCAAGGGCTCGATCCAGCTCGGCCAGGTGCCGGACCTGTCGCTCAATTTCGACCTGATGCCGGTGGATTTCCTCGCCCGCTTCATTGCCTTCCACGCCAGCCGCTACCAGCCGACGCAGGCGGTGTTCAACCTGCATAACCCCGAACCCTTGAGCTGGGATGCCTATGTGGCGTCGTTCCGCGACAGCGGCCGGGAGTTTTCCCTGGTGAGCGTCGCCGACTGGCAACGGCAATTGGGTCGGGTCGATGCCGACAACGCGTTGTTTGGCGTGCTGGGTTTTTACCTCAACGGGTTCGAGGAGGACATCGGGGATATCTCGCTGATCCGCCACGACAACGCCCGCACCGGTGTCCGGCAGATGGGCGCCCGCTATCCGGAAAAATCCCCGGCACTGTTGCGCCGGGGCGCCGACTACCTCAAGGCCATCGACTTCATCTGAAGCACCTCAACCCCAAAGCAAGGAGCAAGACCATGAGTACTTTTCAACCCGATACCCTGATCAAGAACCCCCACGCCTGCCAGGTCGAAACCTCGGTGGAGATATCGACCAGTGCTGCTCGTGCCTGGGAACTGGTGGGCGACTTTGGCGGATTCAACCGCTTCATCCCGGCGCTTGAGCGCATTGAAATGACCGGCGAGGGCGTGCGCTCATTGCGCAAGAAATTCTTCGCCGACGGGCAGAACCTGGTGGTGGAACAGCTCAACAGCCGCGACGACCAGGCCATGCACATGACCTGGACCCTGATCTACAACACCCTGGGCATCGACAACCTGTGGGCAGCAATGCGCGTCGAACCCCTGGCCGACAACCGCTGCCGGGCCACCTGGACCATCATCGCCGACCACACCGACGCCCACACACCGTCAGGCTTCAGAGACTTCCTGCAAGGCTTCGCCGATGAGGCGATGGGGAACGCACAGGCGATGTTCAAGTAACCATAGGCCTCAGTGGGAGTGGACCCCAGACCCGGGTCCACCACCAATCCCCTGTGGGAGCGGGCTTGCTCCGGGCGGCGATCCGACGAAAGCGGTGGGTCAGTTGAAAGCGATACTGGCTGGGCTGACGTCTTCGCGAGCAAGCCCGCTCCCACAAATGGTTCCGGGGTGGACCCGAAATCCGGGTTCACCACCAATCCCTTGTGGGAGCGAGCCTGCTCGCGATGCGGTAGGTCAGATCTTGAAGCTGTCCACCAGTTGCTTCAGCCGATTGGCCTGTTGCGACAGGGCATCGCAGTCCTTCAAGGTTTCATTGAGGTTGGCGACGCTCTGCTGGTTCAGCAGGTTGATGTGGCTGACGTCCATGTTGAGGGTTTCCACCACGGCGGTCTGTTCTTCGGTCGCCGCGGCCACGGACTGGTTCATGCCGTCGATCTCGCCGATGCGCTGGGTCACGCTGACCAGCCGCAGACCGGCCTGGTTCGCCACTTCCACGCTCTCTTCGCTGGAAACCTGGCTGGCGTTCATGGTGGTCACTGCCTCGCGCGAACCGACTTGCAGCGAGGTGATCATCTTGTGGATTTCTTCCGCCGACTCCTGGGTGCGATGGGCCAGGTTGCGCACTTCATCGGCCACCACCGCAAAACCACGTCCGGCCTCACCGGCGCGGGCCGCTTCGATGGCGGCATTCAACGCCAGCAGGTTGGTCTGCTGGGAGATGCCCTTGATCACGTCCAGGATGTGACCGATGTTGTCGGTGCTGGCGTTCAGGGTTTCGATCTGAGTGCACGACAGGCTGATTTTCTCTGACAGCTCGGTCATGGCCTGGATGGTTTTTTCCACCACCTGACGACCGTCATCGGCCTGCTCGCTGGCGCCACTGGCGTGTTGCGAGGCGTCGGCGGCGTTGCGGGCGATTTCCTGGGTGGCGGCGCCCAGCTGGTTGATGGCGGCGGCCACACTATTGGTCCGGGCGCTCTGCTCATCCGAACCGACCAACGAAGCGTTGGACGAGGTCATCACCCGCTGCGACAGGTCATGCACCTGCCGGGTGGCGGAAGACACTTCGGCAATCGACGCGTGGATCCGCTCGACGAACTGGTTGAACGAGCCACCCAACACCGCGAACTCGTCCTTGCCCTGCACCACCAGACGACGGGTCAGGTCGCCTTCGCCCTGGGCGATGTCCTGCATGGCGCGGCCCATGGTGGTCAACGGACGCATCAGCACCTGGATCAGCATGCTCAACAGCAACGCAATAGCGGCCACCGCAATGAACATCGCAATCAGCGCAGACGTACGGAACTGGCTCAGCGGCGCGTAGGCCTTGGCCTTGTCGATGGACAGACCGATGTACCACTCAGCATTCGGCAGGCCGGTCACCGGGGTGAACGAAAGGATCCGATCCTGGCCGTTCAGCTCGACTTCCTGGATACCTTTGCCAATGCGCACCGGGGTACCAGGGTAGATGTCCTTGAGATTCTTCATCACCTGGTCTTTGTCCGGGCTGACGATCACCTGACCGTCGCCGCTGACCAGAAACGCATGACCGATGCCGCCGAAGTCCACCGAGTTGATGATTTTCACCAGGGTTTCCAGGCTCAGGTCACCGCCCACGACACCGAGCAACTCGCCGTTTTTCTTCACCGGCAAAGCAATAGTCACCACCAGGCCACCGACCGCCGCCGAATAAGGCGGGGTCAGCATGGTCTTGTCGGCAGTTACGGCCTGTTTGTACCAAGGGCGCTGACGCGGGTCGTAGCCGTCAGGCATCTTGGCATCAGGGCGCTGGGTGAACGTCCCGTTGGCCTGACCCACATAGGTGAATTGAAAGTTCGACGTCAGCGCCGGCTGATCCACCAGCCCCGCCAGGTCAGCATTGGCGCCCTGGTGCGCGATGTTCTGGCCCAGGTTCTCCAGCACCAGCACCCGCCCACTCATCCAGTTCTGGATACTGCTGGCCGTCAGGTCTCCCGACTGCTCGATGGAAGATTCGAGGCTGCTGCCGATGGTGCTGCGCTGCAAATAGTCGTTGTAGAGCGTGAACAGGGCAAATGCCAGAACCACCACACCAGAGGCGGCCAGGAGGATTTTGTGACTGAACTTTAGATTCATCGATGGGGCTTCTTATGCAGGAGTGGGGTGCATTCCGGTTGCAATTGCAGTAAAGCGTAGCCGCGGCTTTTGACCTCGCTCCACTTTGGTGCACGCTTATCAAGCTGTCGGCAAGCCGTGGAAAAAAATTAGGCTTGCATGACACTTCTCGACGAGAGGACAGGAGAAGCCGCTCCCAGACCCTTGTAACGGCATGCAGCCGATGCCTCCTGCAACGCTCAAACCCGCACCGCATCACCCTCCGCCTTCACCGCTACCGTCGCGCCGACAAACCGGTTTGCCCGGCTAAATGTGCCGAAATCATTGAAGCGCACACCCATCTCACGCATCACCTTGTGCGCCACCGGCACGGTCAGTTGCCGGATATAGAAGGGCTCCTTCACCACAAAATGATGAATCCCGTGGCTGCTGCCGAAATTGAAGCAGAACGCTTGCAGCGGCCACAGCCACCAGGGGTTGAGCACCTGGGTCTGCTGGATGACATTGCCCGGCTCGATGTCGCCGTAGTAATGCATGTTCGAGCTGATGAAGTGCAGGCAGAAGGTGCGCAGCACGTTCGGGCCGATGATCACCACCGCCGCGATGTCGATCACTTGCATCACCGCCAAGGTGTTCGCCGACCAGTCAATCGAGGTGCCGAACAGGCTGGCGATGCCATTGGCCCCATGGAACCCGAGAAACACATACCAGGCCCCCCAGTGCAGCAGCGCGAGCGGGAAATACACCTTCAGGGTGCGCTGGAGAATGCTGCGCTTGTGCGCCCAGGTCTTGGCCCGCAACAGACGGATGAACGCCGACATCACGTTGTCCCCGACCATCAGCAACCGCGCCAGCCCCCAGGGCTCGCCGTTGGTGATGGCGCGCTCCTCCAGGTCGGCCTCGCTGCCGGAGACCTTGTGATGATTGAGGTGCAGATGACGGCGGATCCACGGATTGATGGTGCTGGGACGTGCCAACCACACCAGGCCCATCATCAGGTTATGAGGCAGGCGCTGCTTGCGAAAGTACATGCTGTGGATCAGGTCATGTTCCAGTTCATGGGTCAGGGACGCAAAGAAAGCGTTGAGCAGCAGGCACGCCCAACCGGCCAGATGACCATTGATGTACAGCAGCGCCGAACCGATCATCCCGGCCAGGGCGAACGCCAGGATGCCCGCCCCTAACGCGTCCTGGTGTCGGAGAATCGGATAGCGCTGGCGTAGTTGTTCGCCCCGGGCCAGGACCACTTGGCGAATATGGGCGGATCGCTGTTGTGCATTCAATCGCTCGGGACTTGCGCAAGTGCCGTGCATGGCTTAAATCCTCTGTTATCGATGTGCTCATCCTGCCGGGCGAAAAGTCACAGGGTGGTAGCCGTAAACGCCAACCTGTTGACCGCAAGCGCCAATTGCCATGACGGAACCGACCTCTCTCGCCAGCTGGACCCGAGCCCTGCGCAAACAGCTTGATGCGCTGGGCCTGGACAGCCACGCCCTGTGCGTGGAAGCGGGCCTCGATCCGCAGTTGATGGACGACCCGAACGCCCGCTATCCGCTCTCGGCCACCACGCGTTTGTGGACCCTGGCGGTGCAAGCCAGTGGCGATCCGGCGATTGGGTTGCGGGTCTCGCGCTTCGTCAGCCCCACGACGTTTCATGCGCTGGGTTATGCCCTGGTCGCCAGCGGCAGTCTGCGAGAAGTGTTCGAGCGGATCGTGCGCTATCACCCGGTGGTCAGCGACGCGCTGACGTTGCAACTGCGTCGCTGCGAAGACCGCTACCGCTTCACGCTCGACGCGCCAGAGGATCGACCGGCACCAGCCTTCGAAGCCATCGACGCCTTCGCCGCGATCTACGTGCGCACCTGTCGCAACCGCCTGGGACGTGACTACGCGCCATTGGCGGTGTACCTGCGCCGCCCTGAGCCGGCGGATCCCAGCCCGTGGCACAAGGTATTCCGCTCACCGGTGCATTTCGCCGCCGAACAGGATTACCTGGAGTTCAGCCTCGCCGATTTCGACCGGCACCTGGACGACGCCAACCCGGAACTGGCCGAACACAACGAAACCGTGCTCAAGCGCACCCTCGTCCAGCTCCAGCCGCTGACCTGGGAACGCAAGGTACGCGCGGCCATCGAGGCTCAATTGCCCGAAGGCGAACCCAGCGCCGAGCACATTGCCAAGGCCATGCACCTGAGCCTGCGCAGCCTGCAACGGCACCTGGCCGACGAAGGCTGTCGCTTCGACGCGCTGCTCAACGAATGCCGTGAGAATCTCGCGCTGCTGCACCTGCGCGACCCGAATTGCTCGCTGAGCGAAGTCAGCTACCTGCTGGGCTTCGCCGACACCAGCAGCTTCAGCCGCGCGTTCAAGCGCTGGACCGGCATGACGCCGGGGCAGTTTCGCGATGGGTTGCGCTAGGGGGGCCTGCTCCCGAAGCGGTGGGTCAGCTGCTGTGATGTTGGATGTGCTGACGCCTTCGCGGGTGAACCCGCTCCCACATTGATCTGTGGTGATTGCCAGATTTTCATCCACCGCAAATCCCCTGTGGGAGCGAGCCTGCTCCGGGCGGCGATCCGACGATAGCGGTGGGTCAGTGGGTACCTGGCTTGAGACTGCGTGCTATCCCAGCCGTCCAAAGCTCGACCATGGCTTGCCCCGTTTCCCGGAACCGCTCGTTATCCCTCATGTACTGACGCATTTCACTCGTGGCCAAATCCATTCCATGAATGACCTGCTCCACCAGCTCCTTGCAACGTCCCTCGGTCAGGTTGCAGGCCGAGCGGCCGAATTTCACGAGCATCCGGTATTTAGGCCAAGCCTTGGACCCGCCCAGCAGCAACGCCATATTGTCGTTGCGGATATAGACCGCTGTGCTGACGATGTCATAGGCCGGCGCGAGCCTGATGGATGCATCGGCACCACAATGATCATAGAGCACACCAAAATTTTTCAGATGCGCATCACCATTCTTCAAGCCTGCCGAAAGCGCAACGATCTTGAACAGCGACTCAAGCGCTTGATTGAGCCAACGAGGCGAAACATACGCCTTGATTTGTCGTGCCGCCCCTTCATATGAGCCGTCATATTTGGCCCTGGACGGCGAGCCGTTGAGCACGCAAAAATCCTCAAAGCCTGAATACGCTCCCGTATCCAGTAAATCAAAGCGTTTCACGATCAGAAATTTACCCAGTTCACTCAGTTCGAATTCCGGAACCTCAAGTCCGGCATGGAGCGCAGCTCGCATGCAAAAGAATTCATTGGCAGCCAGCTCCGGAAATTCGTCAGGGCGAAAAGCCTTCACCAGATGGGTAGCGCCCCGGTGGGTCAACCGATCGATTGTCGATGCGCTGTCGCGTACCAACACCTTTGGTTGCACCCCGGACACGCCTGAATATTGCCCATAGGTATGCAGCAGATCACTGAACAAACCCTCGGCGCCGTCGTGCACCAACAAATCCGTCAGACTGGTTTCGGGCGGCCCGGTCTCCACCCGTGAATGACCGACACCCACCCGACCCAATTGATGCGGCCCTACAATGGCGAGCAAGGAAAAATCATCAAAACCTCGTACCGTCTTGCTGAAACGACGAACCAGTTCATCGCGCAAAGCGCCTTCCGGCAGATTCATTTCAAAAATCGGTGGGACGCCCGGCTCCCAGGTGTAACTTTCAAGCCTTACCGGCATGGACAGTGAAACGGAGTGCTCCTCATCCGTGCTTGTGTCATAGGTGAATACGGAATCACCGCGCACTTCGCCTCGCCCGAGAATGCCTACAGGGATGTCACCAACCGAGACCTGCAACCGGCCCCGATCTGGTTCGTCAGTCATGGAAAGATTCCTTTTTTAACGTATCGAGCGTAGGACGCTTCGTTGGCCGAGCGACCGCAGTCAGCTCGTAGCCAAAACCGTTGAGGATCGCCTCGACCTTACGAATCCCTACCTCAGCAATCGTGTTGTTTTCGATGCCCGAGATCGTGGCACGACTCATCCCGAACTGCGCAGCCAAAGCCTGTTGCGAGAGATTTCGTTCTTTGCGCAGATGTCTGATCAGTTTTCCGATAGCCTTCATGTCGTCATTCCGCATCGTATTCAGTGCAAAAATTGGTAAATTCAGAAAATGCACTGTATTTAATTCAATAAAGATGAGGAAAGTGTAGCGCATCCGCAAGACGGGATATTGAATGTCCTGCTCGCGATAGCGGTGGGTCAGCTGCGGTGATGTTGAAAGGACCGACGCCTTCGCGGGTAAACCCGCTCCCACATGATTTCACTGGCCTTCAAGTCGTGCTCAACACCCGCAACCGCTCGATGTCGAGGATTTCGACCTCGCCATACCCCAGGTGAACGATGCCTTGGGCCTGGAAATCCTTGAGGATCTGGTTGGTGGTCTGGCGTGACAGGGAAAGCATCAGCGCCAGTTGTTCCTGGGGCAGTTGCAGCACTCGCCTTGCCGGTTCGATTTCGCCGTAGCCCTCGGCAATCATCAGCAGCCGGTGGGCGACGCGGGCCGGGGCGGGCATCAGGCTCTGGTGTTCGAGGTTGATGAAGGCCAATCGCAATTTGTGGCTCATCAGCAACGCCAGATACCGCCAGTACACCGGATGTGTCTCCAGCAATTGCAGCAACGGCGCCTGGGGTAGATGCAGCAGCGTGCATTGGCCTACGCCCACCGCATCATGGGTCCGCGGCTGTCCATCGAACAGGCAGATTTCGCCGAACCAGTGGGGCGCTTCCACCACGCTCAGCAGCGCTTCCTTGCCCTGTTCATTCACCGCGCCGACCCGCACAGCGCCCTCCAGCACGGCGTACATCCCACAGGGCGGATCGCCGCGCTGGAACAGCCGGTGCCCAGGCAACAGGCGGCGCACCCGCGACATTGCCAGCAAGCTATTCTGTAACTCAACAGGCAAGTGACTGAACCAGTGGCCCGTCATCAGGTGTGCGTGCCAAGGATGGGAATTCATGGAAACTCCGGACAAGTGTCGGCTAACTGACAGAGCGTCTGGTGGAACCTGGGCATCATGCAGGCATCACCTCAGGAGGAACAACAATGAAAAGCCTCGTTGATCATCTCAGTCAATACGCCGCCTACCACCGCGACCCGCGCAACATCGCCAGCCATTTCATTGGCATCCCACTGATTTTCGTCGCGGTCGCGGTGTTGCTGTCCCGCCCGGGCTGGCCGGTGGGCGCAGTGCTGGTGTCTCCGGCGCTGTTGGTGGCCGTGGCCAGTGCCTGGTTCTATCTGCGTCTGGAGCTGCGCCTGGGCGTGCTGATGACGGTGCTGCTAGGCCTGGCAGTGTGGCTGGGCCAGGTATTGGCGGCGCAAAGCACCTCGATGTGGCTGGGCAGCGGCCTGGGGATGTTTGTGGTGGGTTGGGTGATTCAGTTTGTCGGTCACTATTACGAAGGTCGCAAACCGGCGTTCGTCGACGACCTCACCGGGCTGATTGTCGGGCCGTTGTTCGTGGTGGTCGAGGCGGGATTTCTGCTGGGACTAAGGGGCGAGCTGAAACGCGCCATTGAAGAACGTGCCGGACCGGTGGCATTGCGCGGGGTACGGTCGACGGTCTGAGGGCACATTTGTGGGAGCGGGCTTGCTCGCGAAAGCGGTCGATCAGTCAACATCGATATCGGCCGATCAGACGCCTTCGCGAGCAAGCCCGCTCCCACATTGGGCCTGTGTCGGTTACAAGACTCGCAGCAAGCATCGAACAACTGTGGGAGCGAGCTTGCTCCGGGCGGCGATCCGACGATTGCGGCCTACCAGTCACATCTCTGTTGACTGACCCACCGCTTTCGCGAGCAGGCTCGCTCCCACGAAAGCCTGAGGCTTCAAACGGTACCGAACTCGACCCGCACCGTCAGCGCCCCGGTGTTGTCGGTCAGCCCCTTCCCATGAGCGCCGGTCAGGTCATCATTGATGCACAGCTGCAGTTCCCCTTGCTGGTTATCCGGAAGCTGGCACAGATCGCCGACCAGGAACGGCGTGCCGTTGTTGCCGATACGACCGACCAGCGCCCCTTCCGCCGCACCGGGAAGCGCATAGGAGGCATAGTCGATGTGCCTCGAACCGCCGTTGCCATCCACATTGCCGCCCTGCGGGCTGGCGCACCATAGCCCACTGAGATAGCGGACCAGGCGCGGCACCGGCCCGCCGAGCTGCACGCCGGTGCCCTGCCAGTCCTTGTTGGCGACGACTTGCATGGTCACGGCCCTGAGGTCATTGGCCAGCGTATCCCCGGCCTGGAACGACAACGCCGCAATCGTCAGGCTCGGGTTCGAAGTCCCGGTACTGGGGAAAACCCCGTCGCCCACCAGGAACAGGTTCTTGTGGTCCCAACTGCGCTGGAACTTGTCGACCACCGATTTCGCCGGATCGTCCCCCATGCGATAGGTGCCCATCAGGTGCCCGGCGCCCTGGAAGCTGTAGGACTCGTTGTCATAGATGAACGTCCCGGGCGGCAGGGGTTTGGTCAGTTCCGCCGCGCCGAGCAGGTCCTTGATGATGTGGGTAGCCAGCCGTTTGGCCTGCTGGAAGCCCTTCTTGGTGTATTCAGACAGGTCATAGTGGATTTCCGGCCGGGGAATGCCCAGCCGATCCTTGTAATCGGCCGATGGCACGATGTAGCACTTGGCGTTATCCGGATCGTCCTCCACCTGCTCCACCAGAAACGCAATGCGGAACTGGCGGGTGAACAACAGATTGAGTTTTTGAATCAGCGCCGTTCCGTAAAGGGCCTCATTGGGCGGCGGGGGCGTCTGTTTCGCTGGCAGCGGATTGGTGCCGCTGTTATTCGCGCCGTCGATGAAATCGGCCACCGTGACATAGGGGTCGCCCACCGGCCAGTTCCAGCCCTCGTTGCCGATTTCGATGCGCCACGCCGCCCGCTGATGACGAAAGTCACCGTCACGCAGGCTCTCGATGCCCGCAGTGGACAAAGGGCCACGGTACGGAAATATCGTCTTGCCTTCGGGCATCAGTCCCCAGGCCAGGTAGATCGGGTGATCGGACAGGCCGCGGCCCACCTGCCCGCTGCTGTTGGCGACGCCTTTGGGCCAGGCCGTAGAGGTGGAATTGAGCAGCAGCTTGGGGGTTTCGATGGCATGGGCAGCGATCACATAACGCTGCCCCACGGCCACGCCAGTGCCGGTGGGCGGGCCGTCGCCCAACTGATACTGGATGAATTCGATGCCATTGATGTTGCGATCCGATCCAACGGTCACCTTGCTGGCGACCGTCCGGTACAGCACCCGGACCTTGCCCGTCGACAGGGCCTTGTTCATGGTCACGGTCGCGTCGTACTTGGCCTGGATCGGACAGATCGGCGTGCAGTTGGTATTGCCGGCGCACACCCGACGCCCGGCGTAGGGCTGAGAGTTGCGCCCGGCCGGGGTCGGGCTGACCACCAGCGGCAAGCCATCGAATGTCTGCCCCGCCACCGCCGTGACGAAACTGCCATCGACCAGCGACAACGGAATGCTGTGCATCGGGAAGGCATAGCCTTCAGGAAACGTCATGCCCAGATAGGCCTGGTCGGCGACATTGGCCGCCACACCGATTTCCGCCTCGGCCCGGCAATAGGCACTTTGCAGGTCGTCATAGCCGATGGGCCAGTCCACGCCAACGCCATATTTCGTCTTCAGGCGAAAGTCGTTCGGCACCATGCGCAGGCACGTCCCGACCCAGTGCCAGGTCGTCCCGCCGCCCACCCGTTCGTAGGTGCTGTTGAACGGCAGCGGGCCCTTTTGTACCAGGTAACTGACCTCGGGTTTGTCCCAACCCAGGATCAGGTCGGCGATGGTTGCCCGGGGAGCATTTTCCTGGCTCGGGTCGCGCGGTGTGTCCAGGGTCGAAACCGGCGGATACGGCGACTCCGGGGTTTTCAGGGTAGTCGTGTAGAAGCGCTCCAGATACTGAGCGCGGTTGGCCGGGATCTCCGGACCGGATTCGAGCACCAGCACGTCGATCCCGGCCATGCCCAATTGATAAGCGATGATGCTGCCGGCCAGCCCCGCGCCAACGATGATCACCTCGGCTTGTTCGGTACTCATGACGAGGCTCCTTGCTGGGTACTCGCGGGGACACCGGTGTAATCCTCAAGGCTGGGCGGCGTGCTGTTCCAATAGCCGAAGAACATCTCGCTGTAGCCCATGGGATGAGCCTGGGCGATTTTCCAGGCCCAGCTCTGGATGTACGCCTGGTCGGACACCACCGTCGAGTCGGTCGATTTGTAGCTGCCGGAGGCATAAGGCTGGTACCAGACACCCAGCAGCCACAGTTTCATGATCGAGCGTGCCGCTTGAGCGGTCTGAGTGACGGCTGGCCGTGACCCGCTCATCAGCACCGCTTGGGCGATCTGGTCTGGAGGCACGTGGTCCGCCGCCAGCGTGGCGTATTGAGTCAACAATGCATTGAGCACCTCGGGCGTGATGCGCGGCGTGATGAACTCGAGGAAAATCGGCGGCAACCCCACCTGGTCGATGGCTGGCGCCAGCCGATCCGTGGGGATACCGGTCAGGGCCGATGACAGGCCAACGAAATTATCCAGATCACTGCTCATGGCTGACTCCTTGTCGCGCCTGTGGACTGCGCGCGTTCGAGCAAATAGGTGAAATCCGCGAAGCTGGTACGCGGGGACTCGGTGACATGGGTGGCGGCGTTGCCGTGGCAGGCCATGCAACTGGACGACGCCTGGGGCGTGGTGCCCTGGATGTAGGTTTCCAGGGTGGCGTTGGCCAGGAACAGTGGCGCGGGGTTGCCCAGGGGATTGGCGGCCGAAATCTGGCAGTTCGGTTGCGGGTCCGACGGCCATTGGGTGCTGATCAACTGGTAGTTCGCCCACACGCTCTGCGGATTGACGGTGCGCAACAGCGCCTGATAGCTGGCGTTCAGGGTCTTGGTAGCGTCGGTCAGCGGTATGTCTCGCACGATCTGCGAGGGCGTCGCCTTCACGGCCGGGTTCCACGGGCGCGGCGGCGGTTGGTTGATGTCGCTTTTGCTGGCCGCGTTGTAGAACAGATAGGGGCCCGTGCGCTGGGCCATGGGCGTGGTTTTTTCCGGCACATTGTTCACATGCTCGAAGGTCGACCAGACCCACTGCGCCGCACTGTTGGTCTTATGCACGATGTGCAGGCCCACCAGCCCGACCGGCTCGGCCTTGCATGACTCCTCGACAATCGGCCCATGGCTGGGGTCGTTGTTGCCCGGGGTGTAGACCAGCGCATCGACGGTGTGGAAATCCTGCGCCCGGTCGTTGGGGCCCAGTACTTTCCATGACGCCTTGACCATCACCGCACCCACCTGTTTCTTTTCGGCGGCCCCACAACTGAACGCCACGGCGTTGGTCGGCTTCGCGGCAAAGAACGCCTGCTGGCCTTCGATACTGTACAGGCCGTTGTTGACGATGTCGTTGAACATCGACTGGTTGACCACGATTTCGTTACGCGTGTAACTGCCGTTCTGATCCACCAGCGGGCCGCTCTCGAAGGGCTGGATAAACTCATCCAGCACATCGGGAACCTTGCCCATCTGCTGCAACAGACGCCCGGGCTTGAGCGACTTGCAGGCCTCGGGAAGCGTCGCCGGGGCGCCCCAGGGCAACGGCGCCTGGCCTTTGGCCCGGAAAATCTGGTAGCTCTCTTTCCAGCTCTCCCACACCGTCGCCCCGTCCTGCTTGCCGATCGGAGTGCCGGTGTCCGGGTTACCGTTGTCCAGCGCCGGCCAGCTCAGGGCAATGAAGGTCTGCCACGACAGGTCATCGAAATTGGCTTGCAGGCTCGACAGGGAAACCGGTTGAGTAACCGTGACATCGAAGGGTATCTGCGGTGACAACGAAGGGGCGGCACCGGCGGACGGCGCCAGCAGCACGCCTAACAACGCACAGCCCCACGGGCCATGCCGGCTGACTTCCATTCTCATGCTTACTCTCCTTGCATCAGGCGCAGGAGAGACCACCGGTCCGTCATTGGACTCTTACTCGCCTCCTGGCAATTCAGAGTCTAGGTAGGGTTTTGGCCGGTAAAAGGCGAAAAAGTAGAACCGATCGAAGCAAGGCGAGGCGGGGTTATTCGGATTTGGATGGCGGCGATAGCGAGGACGCTATCGCGAGCAGGCTCGCTCCCACAGGGTCTCGTGTAGCCCACAGACTTTGTGACGACGCTGATTCCACTTGTGGGAGCGAGCTTGCTCGCGAAAGCGGTGGGTCAGGCGATGATGAGGTTGGATGTGCCGCCGTCTTCGCGAGCAAGCCCGCTCCCACAGGGTTTTGAGGTGTGCCTGGGATAGGCGGTCACCATCGCACCACTGTGGGAGCGAGCCTGCTCGCGATGCTTGTGCCTTAGAGGCTGGAGACCTTCTGCCAGACCTTCGGCTTGAAGAACAGGGTCTCGCCCTTTGCCAGGCCCACCAGACTGTCGTGGTCTTTCACCACTTCGGCTTCGATCAGCTCGCTCTGGCCTTCCACCTTCAGAGTGACCCGGGTGGTGGCGCCCAGCGGGCGGATGTCCCGCACTTCAGCGGCGTGGTGGTCTTCAAGCTCCGAGCGCGACAGCGAAACCTCGTGCGGACGGAACAGCACATGCCGATCTTCACCCAGATGCAGGCGGTTCGAATCGCCCAGGAAGTGGTACACGAAATCGCTGGCCGGATTCTCGTAGACATCGCCCGGCGAGCCGATCTGCTCGATCACGCCCTTGTTCATCACCACGATCCGGTCGGCGACTTCCATGGCCTCTTCCTGGTCGTGGGTCACGAATACGGAAGTCAGGTTGATGTCCTCGTGCAGCCGCGCCAGCCAGCGGCGCAGTTCCTTGCGGACCTTGGCATCGAGGGCGCCGAAGGGTTCGTCCAGCAACAACACCTTGGGCTCCACTGCCAGCGCACGGGCCAGGGCAATACGCTGGCGCTGGCCGCCGGAAAGCTGCTCGGGGTAGCGGTCAGCGAGCCAATCCAGTTGCACCATGTTCAACAGCTCATGAACCTTGGTCGCTATCTGGCTTTCGTTCGGGCGCTGGTCCTTGGGCTTCATGCGCAGGCCGAAGGCAACGTTGTCGAACACCGTCATGTGGCGGAACAAGGCGTAGTGCTGGAACACGAAACCGACGTTGCGATCACGCACGTCATGACCGGACACGTCCTCGCCATGAAACACGATATTGCCCTGATCCGGCGTCTCGAGGCCGGCGATGATCCGCAGCAACGTGGTCTTGCCACAGCCCGAAGGGCCCAGCAGCGCCACCAGCTCACCGCTCTGGATGTCCAGGCTGATGTCGTCCAGGGCCTTGAAGGCGTTGAAATTCTTGCTGACGTTACGGACTTCGATCGACATGACTTATTCCTCCGCGGCGCTGGCGCGCAGGCGGTTGATTCGGTTTTCGCTCCACTGCTTGAGCAGCAGGATGAAGAGCGCCAGGATCAGCAACAGGCTCGCCACAGCGAACGCGGCCACGTGGTTGTATTCGTTGTAGAGGATCTCGACGTGCAGCGGCAGGGTGTTGGTCACCCCGCGAATGTGCCCGGACACCACCGACACCGCGCCGAACTCACCCATGGCCCGGGCGGTACACAGCACCACGCCATAGATCAGCCCCCACTTGATGTTCGGCACGGTGACATGCCAGAACATCTGCCAGCCATTGGCGCCCAGCAGGCGCGCGGCTTCTTCTTCCTGGGTCCCCTGTTCCTGCATCAACGGGATCAGCTCCCGGGCCACGAACGGCACGGTGACGAAAATCGTCGCCAGCACGATGCCCGGCAGCGCGAAGACGATCTGGATGTCATGGTCCGCCAGCCACGGCCCGAACAGGCCCTGGGCGCCGAACATCAACACGTAGACCAGGCCGGCGATTACCGGCGACACCGAGAACGGCAGGTCGATCAGCGTCACCAGCATACTTTTGCCACGGAATGAATATTTGCTCACGCACCACGCCGCGCTGACCCCGAACACCAGGTTCAGCGGCACCGAGACCAGCACCGCGATCACCGTGAGCTTGAGCGCCGACAATGCATCGGGTTCGAAGATCGCGCTGAAGAACGCCCCCAGGCCAAGCTTCAGGCCCTGGGACACGACGATGAACAACGGCAACAGCAAAAACAGCGCGAAAATCAGCCAGCCAAGGCCGATCAGCACCCGTCGCGACGTTGCGCTGCCGCGCCGGGCCGCGTTGGTGGAAGCTGCGGCAATAGACGATTGGGACATTGTTCGCGCCTCCTTATGGGGTTTCGATGCGCCGCTGCAGCAGGTTGATCAGCAGCAACAGGACGAAGGAAACCACCAGCATCAGCACGCCGATGGAGGTGGCGCCGGTGTAGTCGTATTGATCGAGCTTGACCATGATCAGCAACGGCAGAATCTCGGTTTTCATCGGCATGTTGCCGGCGATGAAAATCACCGAGCCGTACTCGCCCACGCCACGGGCAAACGCCAGGGCGAAACCGGTCAGCCAGGCCGGCAACAACGCCGGGCCGAGAATGTGGCGAAACACTTGCCACGGCTTGGCACCGAGGCAGGCGGCAGCCTCTTCGACTTCACGGGGAATATCGGCCAGCACCGGCTGCACCGTGCGCACCACGAACGGCAGCGTCACGAAGGTCAGCGCCAGAGTGATACCCAGCGGGGTGTAGGCGATCTTGAAGCCCAGGTCGGTGGCGAACTGGCCCACCAGGCCGGTCGGCGCGTACAAGGCCGTCAGCGCGATACCGGCGACGGCGGTGGGCAGGGCGAACGGCAGATCGATCATCGCGTCGATGATCTTGCGTCCGGGAAAGGTGTAGCGCACCAGCACCCAGGCCAGCAGCGTGCCGATCACGCCATTGATGAGCGCGGCGTACAGCGCGGTGCCGAAGCTGAGCTTCAAGGCAGCCAGCACCCGTGGCGCCGAGATGATCGCCCAGAACTGTTCCCAGGTGAGTTGAGCGGCATGCACGAACATCGCCGCCAGCGGTATGAGCACAATCAGACTGAGATACACCAGGGTGTAGCCCAGCGTCAGCCCGAAGCCGGGTATGACGGGTGAGATGCGACGCGACATAGAAGTCCTTGGTTTAAAACGCGCAAAAGCCCCAATAAATCGAGACCTGTTAAGCAAGTGTCAGCCCATCATGATGCTTACCTGTGGGAGCGGGCTTGCTCGCGAAAGCGGTGTGCCAGGCAATACTGTTATTGACTGTACTACCGCCTTCGCGAGCAAGCCCGCTCCCACATGAATTGCGCTTGGCTGACCGTCAGTTGATCTGTTCCAGCTTACTGCGCCTGATAGATCTGGTCGAACACCCCACCATCATTGAAGAATTTCGGTTGGGCAGTTTTCCAGCCGCCGAAGTCCTTGTCGATGGTCACCAGCTCCAGTTTCGGAAACTGCTGGACGTACTTGGCTGCCACGTCCTTGTCCCGTGGACGGTAGAAATTCTTGGCGGCAATTTCCTGGCCGGCCGGGCTGTACAGGTGCTTGAGGTACGCTTCGGCGATCTCAAGGTTGCCCTTCTTCTCGGCGTTCTTGTCCACCACCGCCACCGGCGGTTCGGCGAGGATCGACAGCGACGGCACGACGATGTCGAACTTATCAGCGCCACCGTCTTCTTTCAGAGCCAGGAACGCTTCGTTTTCCCAGGCCAGCAACACGTCGCCCTGACCGTTGTTGACGAAGGTAATGGTCGAGCCACGGGCGCCAGTGTCGAGGATCGGCACGTGCTTGAACAAAGCCTGCACGTATTCCTTGGCCTTGCCTTCGTCACCGCCGTTGGCTTTCAAACCGTAGGCCCAGGCTGCGAGGAAGTTCCAGCGAGCACCTCCGGAAGTCTTGGGGTTCGGGGTGATGACCGACACATCATTCTTGATCAGGTCGCCCCAGTCCTTGATGCCCTTGGGGTTACCCTTGCGCACCAGGAACACGATGGTCGAGGTGTAAGGCGTGCTGGCCTGCGGCAGGCGTGTCTGCCAATCGGCCGGCAGGGTTTTACCCAGCTTGGCGATTTCGTCGATGTCACCGGCCAGCGCCAGGGTCACCACATCGGCCCGCAGCCCATCGATCACTGCCCGGCCTTGCTTGCCCGAGCCACCGTGGGACTGCTGGATCTTCACGCTGTCGTCCGGGTGCGCTTTCTTCCAGAAACTGGCGAATTCGGCGTTGTAATCCTGGTACAGCTCGCGGGTCGGGTCGTAGGAAACGTTGAGCAGCTCGTAATCCTTGGCGACGGCGGAACCGGCAAAAACAGCACTGGCCAGCGCGGCCAGGGCATAACGACGAATGGACGACATGGTGAAAGCTCCTGGAATTCTGGTTTTTTTATAGCTTCTGGAAATCGGTTGCGATCAAGTGATTGCAGCTCACGACAGCGCCTACATCAAGCTCCCCAATAGACGCTGCCCGAAGCTGCGATCGATTCAAGCCGGCTTATGGCTCGGCTGTTGTAAACGGAATTTTTCCTTGCGTTCAATCTGGACCACCTGCGCGTTGTGCACGGTGATTTCCACTGCACCAAAGCGTAGATCGCGTAACGCGCTCTGGATCTCGCGCAAGATGGTTGCTTCGTCCTGGCCGTCAACGCTGCGTAGGGATGCGCTCATGCTGCTGCTCCTTTGAATGAATGCCTGGCAGTGGGCGGCACTGCTTGCGGCGTGGGAGCAATACTAGATAAAGCGAGATATTCTTAAAAAGACTATTTAAGAATTTTTATATAACCAAAATTTCATCTACTTGTGAATGTGCTGTAGGACGTGGAACTGCCGGGGTTTTACCTGCTGATACTTCGGATATTTCCTACAGTTGCTGCTCGAAAGGGCCTTGGATGACCTGGAGACAAAAGAGAGTGCGCAGAGCGCCAAGGTGTAAGGCTTCACAGCTTTGCCGGGTGAAATGACGCCATCGCGAGCAGGCTCGCTCCCATAAGGGAATTCCAGTTGCCGCAGAGATCGCAGCCAGCCCCCTCCACTGTGGGAGCGAGCCTGCTCGCGATGGCGGAGTGTCAGCAGCCAATTGCCCACTGACACACCATCTCCCCAAAAAACCCCACAACAAACGCCCTCTGATGTAGGAAAAAGCGCAACTCAACCTACGAACTTTCCTATTCGCTACAAATGCCCCCACGCCAGGATTGCCCCCCATCGGCGGCTCATCGTTTTATTCATCGCTCCCCGGGAACAGGGCAATGCGGCCCAAAACCCTGCGCACGATTTCCCCTGAATAAGAGCCATGGAAATGACCGATCCCTTACTGCCCCGCTACACCAACGAAGCCAGCGCTGAACGCCTGAGCCACATGGACGATCTGTACTTTGAGCCGGAACGCCTGCTGGAGGGGTGCGACGAAGAAATCGCAGCGCTGCTTAAACGGCATCAGGGCTACGCCAAAGCCCATCCGCCCATCGCCCTCTACCGCGTGGCCACCGAGGGCAGCCAGACCCGTGACGGCGGAACCATCCAGCAGGGTTCATCGGGGCTGGAGCTCACCTTGGAGGGTCGCAAACTACGCACCGCGCTCAGGGGCGACAAGGTCGTGTACCCCGACGGCAGCATGGCGCGCATCGTCACCGGGGCCGGTAAACGCAATAACCATTTTGCCCTGGTCGGCAGCCGCCTCAGCAATGGCGACGAGATCATCAACACGCTGCAGAAAACCTTGATCGTCGTCGTGCGTAAAGGCGTGCCGATGGCGGAAGATTTCCTGCCGGCCATCGAACCCGTAGAAGGCCGCCGCCTGCGTCTGGTTGCCCGCAAGGAGAACGCCCGATGAACGTGGGTTACTACATCGGCCTGGGCGACAGAACCACCTGCGGCGGGACAGTCATCGATGGCGATCCGGGATTCAGCCTCGACGGCCTCCTCCACGCCTGCGAAGGTGATCGCGTCACTTGCGGAAAAGACGGGGAAACCTACCGGATCCTGGGCGGCATTTCCCATATGATCAGCGATGGTCGGTTGATGGCGGGCACGCTGGACAGCCGCAGCGGATGCCCGTGCAACGCCCACCTGCTCCCGTCGGTGTTCACGGCCACCTACCGGAATGAAACCCCCGTCGCGCCAACCACCCGGGCCGCGCAACCGACCCCACCGCCTGCCACCCGCCCCTCCGCGACGCCGCGCCCATCCGGCTTTACTACATCGAACAGCCCGCCGCCGGGGTTATTCAATCGCGTGGAACCCCAGGAACCGGGCTTCTACGTCGTCCCTGAAAGCGTGACCCGCGAAGCGCTGGAAGCCACGCTATTCCCCACGCCCGATCCGACGGTGATGGGTAAATTCCGGGCATTGAACCCGCATCAGGAGGTGGTCAAGGCGGGGTCGATGATCGTGTTGAGCGATCCGAACAATCTGCAGTGCAGCCGGGAGGAAGCTCAGGTGATGGCCGCTGCCGAAACGGTGAACGCGGCCCTTGAGGACCTGACACCGGAACAGGCCGACTTCATGCACCGCCACGCGGCCGAGATCGCCAGCTTCACCGGCCAGACCTCAACCTGGCTCGGTGTCAGCGCGGTGATGCTGGAAAAACACCTGAACAGCTTGCGCGACACGCTCCAGGCCATGGAACGCTTGCATCAGAACAGCTTCCGCCAACACGGCCATCTCAGATCACCGCAGTTCTTCGCCGAGCGCAAGCTGCTGCTCGCCCAGTTGGATGCGCACCTGCTCAACTCCACCCGCCTGCGCGGCCAGACCAGCCTCGGCGACCATCCCAAGCTGAAAACCGCGCTGGGCATCTCCAGCAAAAGCTTGGTGCATCACTGGAACAAGGCAGGCGCGCCGGGGCAGATACCGGGTTATGCCACGCATGTGGAGGCGACCAGCCGTGCCGCTAAATATATGCAAATGGGCGGACATATCGGTATTGGAGTTGGCGCCGTTTCTTCGTTGCTGGCGATTCAGGCTGTATGTAATGAAGGCTCTGAGGCGGCTTGTGAAAAGGTTAGGTTTACTGAAGCCGGAAAATTTTTGGGCACTACCAGTGTAGGGGCGCTAGCTGGATTGATAGGTAAATCTGCAAGCAACTCGATCTGTCTGAGACTTGGCCGTAATACACGCGGCATTGGATGGGTTATCTGCGTAGTGGCATTGACAGGGGCGGCGGCATGGGAAGGGGCAGATGTTGGTGGTAAGGCGGGCGAACACATTGGCGAAAATTTATTTGAAAGCATAGTTCCATGAGCAGCATCGACACTTGGCCCTTATGGGTCGCCATGGTTGTGTCGGGCGGTCCGATATTACTAAGTTACATAGCTCTGATATTCAATCTGTACCTGAACCACCGTCACATGGACGCGATGATGGAAGCCTTGAAGAACAGTCGCTACATATACATTTGGGGCCCCGCATGGCGGAAGCGGGGCTGGTTTGGAGCCTTGGTCTTGACCTCCAAAATTGCCGGCATGGTGTTGTGGCCGAAAGCATCGATTCAAATCGGCGAAGCCGATGCTGGTGATATCGCGAACTTCCCGCCATATCTGAAACGACTTTTGATGATCAACATGACAGTAATGATCATTGCCCTTATATGGGCAATCGTTGCAGCCGCGCTGATCGAATTTAAATAATCCGCCAATCAAATAACCGCCGGCGCATGCTCCCAATCCAATTGCTGCGCCGGCACTGGCCGCCCAAACCAATACCCCTGCCCCAACTCACAAGCCTGCTCCAGCAAAAACGCCGCCTGCTCCCGCTGTTCGATACCCTCGGCGTGTACCTGCATGCCCATGCTGCGGGCCAGGGCGATGATGACGCGGACGATGGCGGCGTCGTCTTCGTCCCACGGCAGGCCGGCGACGAAGCCCTGGTCGATCTTGAGTTTCTGCACCGGCAGGCGCTTTAGCCGTAGCAGTGAGGAATAGCCGGTGCCGAAATCGTCGATGGCCAGGCGTACGCCCAGTTCTCGCAGGCGATGCATCTGTTCCAGCGCGACCTCAGGGTCTTCCATCACGGCGCTTTCGGTGACTTCCAGTTCCAGGCAAGCCGGATTCAGGCCGGTGTCGTGCAGCACCCGGGCGACCTGCTCGTATAACTCGCGGTGAGCGAACAGTCGGCTGGAGACGTTGACCGCGACAAACGACAGCGCCACGCCGGTCTGCTGCCATTGGCACATCTGGCGGCACGCCTGGTCCATGACCCAGGCATCGATCTGGGCGATCAGCCCGGTGCGCTCGGCGATGGGAATGAACTCGGCCGGTGAAACCAGCCCGCGCGTGGGGTGCTCCCAGCGCACCAGCGCCTCGACACCGATCAGGCGGCTGGTCGCCAGCTCGTGTACCGGCTGGTAATGAACACGCAGCTCCTGTTGCTGGAGGGCCTGACGCAGTTCGAAGGCAATCTCGACCCGCTGCTGGGCGTGGGCAGTGAGTTCTTCGGTGTACAACGCGTAGCCGTCGCGACCGGCGCTCTTGGCCTTGAACAAGGCCGAGTCGGCGTTGCGCAGTAATTGGCCGGCGCTGCGGGCGTCGCCGGGAAACAGGCTGATGCCGATGCTGGCGTTGATGAACAACGCATGGCCGTCCAGGTGCAGCGGCGCTTTCAATGCATCAAGGATACGTCGGGCCAGCACCGCCGCCTGGCCCGGCTGGGAACAGTTTTCCACCAGCACCGCAAACTCGTCACCGCCGAGGCGGGCCAGGGTCACGCCCGGCGCGAAAAGTTCGCGAAAGCGCTCGGCCACGCTTTTGAGCAACTCATCGCCCACACTGTGACCGAGGCTGTCATTGATGTTCTTGAAGTGATCCAGGTCCACCAGCAACAGCGCGCAGCCACGCTTGTGGGACTGCGCCGAGGCCAGCGCCTGTTCCGCCCGGTCGGAAAACAACAGCCGGTTGGGCAGCCCGGTCAACGGATCGTGATGGGCCAGATGCGCCAGTTCATGCTCGGAGTTCTTGATCGCACTGATGTCGGAAAACACCGCGACGTAATGGCTGATCTGGCCACGGTCGTCGTGAATGGCGCGGATCGTCTGCCACTGCGGGTAGATTTCGCCGGTTTTGCGCCGATTCCAGATCTCGCCGCTCCATTGCCCGGCGCTGCCCAGGGAGGCAAACATCGCGTGATAGAAATCCGGCCCGTGGCGACCGGACTTGAACAGACTCGGTCGCTGGCCCAGCACCTCGTCCCGAAGGTAACCGGTGATAGTCATGAACGCCCGGTTCACGTGCACGATCAGGCCATCGCGGTCCGTCACCAGGACGCCCTCGCGGGTGCAATCAAAGACGGCAGCGGCCTGGCGCAGGCGCTCACGGTCGGCGCTGGGCGCGTCCTTGGCACAAAACCGTGCTATCCGCACCTGGATCAGGAAGATCAGCCCGGCGCTGATCAGCACCCAGGCGTAACCGTTGATCAGCTGCCAGCGAAGCCGGTCGGCGGATTGATCGAAGAAACTGCTCAATAAATAACCAGCCAGCTGCAACCAGATGACCGACAGTACGAGGTAAAGCAGCGTCGCGCGCAGAGCGCTGCGTCGATAGACAGTCATTCGGTCGTCCATGTCCCTACATTGAAGGTGGGATTATAGAGGAAGAAACATCCTGCCACTCTTATCTGAAAGGCCGACTGGTTTTATCTGTGGGGCTGGTGATAATGCAACGGCAGTTTCTATCTTTATCGAGGGCCCAACAGCCTATGTGGTACGAAGGTTTCCTTGGCTTGTCAGCCTGGTCGCTGGTGGCAGTCACCCTGCTGATGACCCACGTCACGATCATTGCCGTCACAGTCTACCTACACCGTTACTCGGCCCACCGCTCCCTGGAGCTCAACGCCGGCCTCAAGCATTTCTTTCGTTTCTGGCTGTGGCTGACCACGGCGCAGAACACCCGCGAGTGGACCGCCATCCACCGCAAGCACCACGCCAAGTGCGAAACCGTCGATGATCCTCATTCCCCGGTCATCAAGGGCCTGTCCACCGTGTTGCGCAAGGGCGCCGAGCTGTATCGCGCCGAAGCGGAAAACCCGGAGACCCTGCGCATCTACGGCAAGAACTGCCCCGAAGACTGGATCGAACGCAACCTCTACAGTCGCTACCCGCTCCTGGGCGTGGCGATCATGGGCGTGATCGACCTGCTGCTGTTCGGGACCATCGGCATCACCATCTGGGCCATCCAGATGATGTGGATCCCGGTCTGGGCCGCCGGCGTGGTCAATGGCCTGGGCCATGCCGTGGGCTATCGCAACTTCGAATGCCGTGACGCCGCGACCAACCTGGTGCCCTGGGGCATCCTGATCGGCGGCGAAGAGCTGCACAACAACCACCACACCTACCCCAACTCGGCCAAGCTGTCGGTGCGCAAGTGGGAGTTCGACCTGGGCTGGGCCTGGATCCAGGTGTTCAGCTTCCTGCGCCTGGCCAAGGTCCAGCGCGTCGCGCCGATTGCCCACCGGGTCGCCGGCAAGGGCCACCTGGACATGGACACCGCCATGGCGATCCTCAACAACCGTTTCCAGATCATGGCCCAGTATCGCCGGCTGGTCATCGCGCCGCTGGTCAAGCAGGAACTGGAAAAAGTCGATCACTCGGTGCGCCACCAGTTCCACCGGGCCAAACGCCTGCTGTCACGGGAAACCAGCCTGCTGGACGAGCGTCATCACCTGCGCATCCAGAACATGCTGGAACACAGCCAGGCCCTGAAAGTGATCTACGAAAAACGCCTGGCGTTGCAGCAGATCTGGGTCAAGACCAGCAGCAACGGCCACGACATGCTCGCCGCCATCAAGGAATGGGTCCACGAAGCCGAGGCCAGCGGCATCCAGTCCCTGCGCGACTTCGCCGACCAGCTCAAGACCTACTCGCTGCGGCCTGCTACTGCCTGACACAGCGACGGCCATGACGCCGCGCTGTTTTTGTGGCGAGGGAGCTTGCTCCCGCTCGGTTGCGCAGCAACCGCAAAAGCTTAGGGCCGCTTCGCAGCCCAGCGGGAGCAAGCTCCCTCGCCACAGGTTCAGCACTTCCCCCATGAAGGGCTATCCAACCCCGCCCTTCGTCGCCTGAAAAGGAACTTCGCCCGCGATCCTTTATCTCAAAGAGCACTTCGCCATCCAGGCGGGCTTTGGAGAAAGCGCGTGCGAACCCACAACAGCGCACGCTCTTTGAGATTTGTGCCGATGGTCGACAAGAACCTACAGGATTCATCCCAACCTCACTGGCCTGAAGCGGCCCAGACGCTCATGGCGCTGATGCACGCCCAGGGCGAAGTGGCGCGCCTGAGCGAGCGCGAGCAGCTGTTCAGCTCCTTGCTGGTCAGCGTCAATGCGGTGCTGTGGGCGTTCAACTGGGAAACGCGGCAGGTGCTGTACGTCAGTCCCGCCTATGAACGAATCTTTGGCCGCCCGGCCGGCCTGGTCCTGGCCGATTTCAACGAATGGCGCGACGCGATCTATCCTGACGACCTGGAATACGCCGAACGCAGCCTGGCCGAAGTGCTGGTCAAAGGCGCGGTCGAGGACCGTGAATATCGGATCATCGCCGCCGACGGGCAGATCCGCTGGCTGAGCGACAAATGCTTCATCAACCGCAAGGATGAGCCAGGCCAACCGGTGATCGTGGTCGGCATCGCCGAGGACATTACCGAAAAGAAGCGCCTGGAAAGCGAACTGCAGCGGCTGGCGACCACCGACGTGCTGACCCAGAGCAGCAACCGTCGGCACTTTTTCGAATGTGCCCACCGCGAATTCGAACAGGCGCGGCTACAAGGCACGCCCATGGCGTTCCTGTTGCTGGACATCGATGATTTCAAGGTGATCAACGACACCTACGGCCATCAGGAAGGCGATAACGTGCTGCAGAAAATCGCCGAAAGCGGCCGCTCGGTACTCAGGCGTGGTGATCTGTTCGGGCGGATCGGCGGCGAGGAGTTCGCCGCGGTGTTCCCCGGCTGCGCCCCGGATATGGCCTTGCAAGTGGCCGAGCGGTTGCAGCGGGAAATCCAGCGCCTGGCGTTCCGCTGCGGCGAGCAGGGCTTTGGCATTACCGTCAGCCAGGGCCTGACCAGCATTACCGCCGAAGACCAGAACCTCGACAGCCTGTTCGCCCGCGCCGATGCCGCGATGTATGAAGCCAAGCGCCAGGGTAAGAATCGTATTATTGCGGCTTGAATAATCGGTACTGAATACACACCGGCCCCCTGTGGGAGCGAGCCCTGCTCGCGATGAGGGCCTGACCTGCACAGATGTATTAACTGCCAGGCCGCCATCGCGGGCAGGCTCCCACAGGGGAGTCGGCGGTGGTTTCACTTCCTGCGCAAGCGCGTCAACTCCGGCAACCCGATCTTCAGCAAACGCGCCGTGCGCCCACGGGCCAGTTCCTCAAGCCCCTCATGGGCAGGCAAACGAGCCATTTGCGCAGCCATGTTCATCACCAGCGCCTCACGGGAATAAACCCCACCGCCCAGGCTATAGACCGCTGCAATCAACTCGCGCAGCTCCAACGGCAAACGCCAGCGCGTGCGTAATGCCGAGCCAAAACCGGCGCCGTACTGCTCAAGCGAATTCCCCACTTCCTCCGGCTCATCCAACTCACCACCGGCCTGCTTCCATTCTTCCAGGCATCGCAGCAACGCCAGGTCGCCCAGGCGATGCAGGAGCCCGGCGCAATAACAGCGCTCCTGCTCCAGATCCAGCACACGCGCCATGGTCCGGGCGTATTCAGCCGTGTGCAGCGACAGCTCCCAGTAACGCTCGGCATAGTCCGCCAGGCACGGGACGCTGAGCCGGGCGCAGCGCTTGAGGGTCAGGCCGAGGATCAGGTTCATGCTCTGCCCCGTGCCGAGATGGTGCAGTGCCTGGGCCACGGTCTGCACCGGGCCGCCACCCTGGTGCTGAGCCGCACTGTTGGCCGCCGCGATCAGCACGGCGGTGACCTGCGGATCGGTGCGCAGTTCTTCTTCCAGCAGCTTCAGATCCAGGCCACCGGGGTTGAGGGCTCGTTTGACCGCCATCTGCACATCGGTCATCAGTGGCGCGCCTTCGGACACGTCACGCCGACGCTCGAGAAATGCCGACAGGCTTAGCCCCGGCCCCGGGACTGGAACCTCGTTGGCGGCCTCCTCGCTGCCACTGAGCAACAAACCTTGCAGGCGCTGGGTGAGGTTTTCCCGGTTCAGGGGCTTGGTCAGATAAGCCGTCGGCGCCAGCGGCAACACCTCGCGCACGCTGGCGCTGTCGTTGCGTCGGCTCATCAGGATGAACGGCAACGCCGGGGCCCGGTGCTGCTGGCGCAGGCCACGCAGGAGACTCAGACCATCGACGCCCGGCAGCTCCCAATCGGCAATCACCAGGTCGTAGGGATTGTGCGCGAGCAGATCCAGCGCCTGTCGGCCTTCACCACAGCTGTCTATCTGGGCGTCACAGCGCAGGCCCGACACCACCTGCTCCAGCAGCTCCCGGGACGCCGGATCGGCCTCGGCGATCAACACACGGGGTACAGCGGGTAAGTCCACAGCGGTCATACAGCATCACTCCCTTGCCATACTTGCACCTTAGCCAATGGCAGCCGTTCCAGACAGTTCAAAACCGACGCGAAAAGCACCCGGACATAAAAAAACCCGCCGAAGCGGGTTTTTTTGTGAATCAGCTCGCAGTATCAGAGCTCGGAGAAGCACTCTTCGATGATCGCCAGGCCTTTGTCCAACTGCTCATCCGGCGAGGTCAGCGGCACCAGCACCCGCAGAACGTTACCGTAGGTGCCGCAGGACAGCAGGATCAAGCCCTTGTCACGCGCCTTGGCCACGACCTGAGCCACCGCAGCAGCGTTCGGCTTGTGGGAGTCACCGTTTTCAAACAGCTCCACGGCGATCATCGCGCCCAGGGCACGGACGTCACCGATCACCGGGTACTTCTTCTGGATGGCCTTGAGGCCGGTGACCAGACGCTCGCCGACGGACTTGCAGCGATCCAGCAGGTGTTCTTCTTCAAACACTTCCATGACCGCCAGCGCAGCGGCGCAAGCGATCGGGCTACCGGCGTAGGTGCCGCCCAGGCCACCCGGCGCGATGGCGTCCATGTACTCGGCCTTGCCGCACACACCGGCCAGCGGGAAGCCGCCGGCGATGGATTTGGCGAAGGTGGTCAGGTCGGCAGCGACGCCCATTTGTTCCATGGCGAAGAAGGTGCCGGTACGCCCGGCGCCAGTCTGTACTTCGTCAGCGATCAGCAGGATGCCGTGCTGGTCGCACAGGGCGCGCAGGCGCTTCATGAATTCCTTCGGCGCTACGTAGAAACCACCTTCGCCCTGTACCGGCTCGATGATGATCGCGGCGATGTCACGAGGCTCGGCGTCGTTCTTGAAGATGCGTTCGATGCTGGCGATGGAATCGTCGATGCTCACGCCATGCAGTTCATTCGGGTACAGCGCGCGGAAGATGCCACCCGGCATCAGGCCCATGCCCGCCGAGTACGGCACGACTTTACCGGTCAGGCCCAGGGTCATCATGGTGCGGCCGTGGTAGGCACCGGTGAAGGCGATCACACCGGCACGACCGGTGGCGGCACGGGCGATCTTCACGGCGTTTTCCACCGCTTCGGAACCGGTGGTGACCAGCAGGGTTTTCTTGGCGAAATCGCCCGGCACCTTGGCGTTGATTTTTTCGCACAGTTCCACGTACGGCTCATAGGCCAGGACCTGGAAGCAGGTGTGGGTCAGCTTGTTCAACTGCTCGGTCACGGCGGCGATGATTTTCGGGTGCACGTGGCCGGTGTTCAGTACGGCGATGCCGCCGGCGAAGTCGATGAATTCACGGCCTTCGACGTCGGTTACCGTGGCGTTCTTCGCCGACTCGGCGAAGATCGGGTGAATCTGGCCAACACCGCGTGGAACAGCGGCGGTACGGCGGGCCATCAGGTCAGCGTTAGTCTTGCTCATTACAGTCCTCATTCGCCGCTCATCGGTCGGCGTGGTTCAAGGATTACACGGCGGGAAGTCAACGGCGGCAGCATGCGATGATCGACTGCCACGGCGTTCCCGGCCGCAGAGAAATTGCGTTTTGAAACGGCGCAAAGGGACAGCGCTCTCGTGCCCTTCGCGCTTGCAGCAGGATCAGATACCCAGGCAGAGGTATTTGATTTCCAGGTAATCCTCGATGCCGTACTTGGAGCCTTCACGGCCCAGGCCCGAAGCCTTGATGCCGCCGAACGGCGCGACTTCGTTGGAAATCAACCCGGTGTTGACGCCGACCATGCCGTATTCCAGGGCTTCGGCTACGCGAAACACACGGCCCAGGTCACGGGCATAGAAGTACGAGGCCAGGCCGAACTCGGTGTCGTTGGACATCGCGATCACCTCGGCTTCGTCTTTGAAGCGGAACAGCGGCGCCAGCGGGCCGAAGGTTTCTTCCTTCGCCACGGCGGCATCTTTCGGCACGTTGGTCAGGATGGTCGGCTCGAAGAAATTGCCTTCCATCGGCTTGCCCCCGGCCAGCACGGTCGCACCTTTGCCGACGGCATCGGCGATGTGTTCCTGAACCTTGGCCACGGCTTTTTCGTCGATCAGAGGACCAGTGGTGGTGCCATCGTCCAGACCGTTGCCGATCTTGAGCTTGGCCACCGCCGCCTTGAGTTTTTCGGCGAAGGCGTCGTACACCGAATCCTGGATATACAGACGGTTGGCGCAGACGCAGGTCTGGCCGTTGTTGCGGTATTTGGAAATGATCGCGCCCTCGACGGCCTTATCCAGGTCCGCGTCGTCGAACACGATGAATGGCGCGTTGCCGCCCAGTTCCAGGGAGACTTTCTTGATGTCCTTGGCGCATTCAGCCATTAACTGGCGACCGATCTCGGTCGAGCCGGTGAACGACAGTTTGCGCACGATCGGGTTGCTGGTCAGCTCGCCGCCGATGTCGCCGGCGCTGCCGGTGACCACACTCAGCACGCCTTGCGGAATACCGGCACGGTGCGCCAGTTCCACCAGGGCCAGGGCCGAGAACGGGGTTTGCGAGGCAGGCTTGATGACCATGGTGCAACCGGCGGCCAGGGCCGGGCCAGCCTTGCGGGTGATCATCGCCGCCGGGAAGTTCCATGGGGTAATGGCGGCAGTCACGCCGATCGGCTGCTTGATCACAATCAGGCGCTTGTCAGGCTGGTGGCCGGGAATCACGTCGCCATAGATGCGCTTGGCTTCTTCAGCGAACCACTCGATGAACGATGCAGCGTAGGCGATTTCGCCCTTGGCTTCGGCCAGCGGCTTGCCCTGCTCCAGGGTCATCAGGCGACCCAGATCGTCCTGGTTCTCGATCAGCAATTCGTACCAGCGGCGCAGCTTGTTGGCGCGCTCCTTGGCGGTCAACGCACGCCAGGCCGGCAGCGCCTTGTCGGCGGCTTCGATTGCACGACGGGTTTCGGCAGCGCCCATCTTCGGCACGGTGCCCAGCACTTCGCCCGTTGCCGGGTTGGTGACCTTGATCGTCTGACCGTTGTCCGCATCGACCCAAGCGCCATCGATAAAGGCTTGCTGGCGGAACAACTGGGTGTCTTTAAGCTGCATGTCGGCTTTCCTTAACAGCACCGCGCGCACGCGGAGCGAATTAGAGTTGTAGAAAGGCGCCTTATGGGCTGCCGTCAGGGAAATCATTCACCGGGCTGAAGCACAGAAATAACGCACAGCAAGCATAGACGTGCGGTTCAGCACCCAGACAAGAGCGTTTGAAATCTCAAACGAATCCTAGGGCCGATAGGGGTGAAGGACAATAGGCTGTTCGAAAAAAAGAACAAAAAAGCCGCATTTGCCTGTTTTTTCTGATCAGCGTAGCCCACGCCCGCCCAAGGGCAGGTAAACACCGGCGAATCAGCAGCATGGACGCCCGCTATGCTTATGAGTATCATGGCGCCCGCGTTGCACCAGTAGCTCAGCTGGATAGAGTACTGCCCTCCGAAGGCAGGGGTCGTGGGTTCGAATCCCGCCTGGTGCGCCATATGCAGAATCAAAAAGCCCCGAGTCGTAGGACTTGGGGCTTTTTTGTGGGCGATGTTTTTTCTCAACGCTTGCGCAACGCTTCCAACCGCGCAGGCAAATCCTCCTTAGGAAAGCGCTTGTGCAGCGCCAGCAGCTTTTCATCCGCCGCCCGGGCCTCTCCCGCTTGGCGCAGGCGCAGGACCTCCGCCAATTCCTCCTCCAACGACGGTTGCGCGACGGGGGCGCGTTTGCTCATTTTCGCCGCAGGCTTTTGCGGCTGGAGTTGGCCGACGAGGCTGTCCGGAGCGAAGGCTATCTCAGCCTGGGGGGCCATGCGGGCCATCGGCGCGGGAGCCGGCATGGCGGGTGCGGGGGCTGGTACGGCGGCAATGACCGGCGCTTGGCGATCGGCGGAATAATCCAGCGAGGCCGGCGCGGCGGGCTCGCCGCGGGGCAACTCGTCGTGGGGCACCGGCGAGCGCAGCACCAGGCCGATCATCAGCGCGACACCCGCCACCGTGGCGAATGCCATCTGCCAGCGTGGCCGTTGGCAGGCCTGGAGCCAGCGTTGCCACAGGCTTGGCTTGGGTGCCGGCGCTTCGCGCTGCGCAGCAGCCAGGATGAAGGCATCCAGCGACGCGGGCGGTTCGCCAGTGGTGTGTTGACGGAAGTGTTCGATCAGCGCTTCGTCGGCCGGATCCGAAGTGTGTTTGGAATCGATCATGCGGGTACCTCCTCGGCCAGCAGGCGGTGCAATTTCTGCTGGGCGTAACGCAAGCGGCTTTTCACTGTTTCCAGCGGGACGCCGGTCAGGGCGGCGATCTGCGGCAGTTCCAGGTCACCGTGCAGGCGCAGCAGGAAAACCTCCCGCTGATCCTCAGGCAACGCCTGCAACGCGGCGTCCAAGCGCGCCTGGTCGCGACTCAGGCTCAACTGTCGCTCGGGGCTGCCAGTGTCGTCGGGCTGGACGTGAAGCTGCTCGTCGTAGCTGTCGTGCAATGGGTTGTGAACGCCGTGTCTGCGCCAGTGATCGATCAAGCGATTGCGGGCGATCTGGAACAGCCACGTGCGAAAACTCGCCCGTCCTTGTGGCTGGCTGGCGCTGCGGATCAGGCTGAGCCAGGTGTCCTGGAAGATCTCCTCGGCCAGTTCGGCCTTGTTGCTCAGCGACAGCAGGAAGCGGTAAAGCCCTTTTCGATGGCGGGCGTACAGGGCTTCAAAAGCAGCGCCGTCGCCAGTGCGATAACGGGCCAGCAATGATTCGTCACTGGGGGGATCCATCGGCGCGGACATGGGGGTGACGAACTCCTTTCGTGTGAACACAAACTTTCAGACAACAAGAGGACCCTTGTGGGAGCGAGCCTGCTCGCGATAGCGTCGGATCAGTCAATGACGATGTTGGCTGGTCCACCGCAATCGCGAACAGGCTCGCTCCCACAGTTGATCCTCGTTGTACTGGGGATCAGTGCTTGGCCGCAGGCTTGAGGCTCTGGGCCAATTCGACCATCTGCACAAACTCGGTGCGCAGCCCGAACGGGTCGTCGCCCCGGGCGGAACGGGCCAATTGAGCGGTGTCCTTCAAGCTCATCGCGCCAGTGTAGCGCCCATCGCCCTTGAGCTGCTGGGCGAACGCGGCGACGGCGGCCGAGAAACGCAGGTCGTCGCTGGCCATGCCTTCGCGCTGAGCGCTGGCAATCGGGTGCTCGATCAGTCGGCTGCTGCCGCCCTCGGCAGGCTTGTAGCGCACCCGCAACATCGCCAGTTCCCCTGCCTTGCCGTCCTGCTTGGGCGTGCTGGCGTAGCGCAACGGTTCCAACCAGCCTTTTTCGCCCTTGGGGACAATTTCGTACAACGCCGTCACCGTATGCCCGGCGCCGATCTCACCCGCGTCGACCTTGTCGTTGTTAAAATCCTCACGCTTCAGCGCACGGTTTTCGTAACCCAACAGGCGATACTCGCTGACCTCGGCGGGATTGAACTCCACCTGCAACTTCACATCCCGCGCCACCACCGCCAGGGTCGAGCTGAGTTGGTCCACCAGTACCTTGCGCGCTTCGAGCAGGTTATCGATGTAGGCATAGTTGCCGTCGCCGGCGTCGGCCAGCTGTTCCATCAGGTGTTCATTGTAGTTATCCACACCGAAGCCCAACGTCGTCAGCGATACGCCGCTTTTACGCTGGTCCGCTGCCATTTGCTTGAGTGTGTCGAAGTCACTGATACCGACGTTGAAATCGCCGTCGGTGGCCAGCAGGATGCGGTTGATGCCGTTGTCGATAAAGCTTTCCCGGGCCATCTGGTAAGCCAGCTCGATACCCGAAGCCCCGGCCGTCGAACCTCCGGCGCTCAGTTGATCGATGGCATTGCGGATCTTCTCCTTGTCACGACCCGAGGTGGGCTTGAGCACTACCCGTGACTCGCCGGCATAGACCACCAGGGATACCCGATCCTGGTCGCGCAATTGGTCCACCAACAGCTTCAGAGTGCTTTTGACCAGCGGCAGGCCCTCGCGGCGATTCATCGAGCCGGACACGTCCACCAGGAACACCAGGTTGGCCGGCGCCAGGTCCGCCACGGCGCGGTCGGAGGACTTGATGCCGATACGCAGCAACCGGGTGTGCGGGTTCCAGGGCGAAGGCGCCAGCTCGGTGGTCACGCCGAACGGTGAGCCGTCGGTAGGCAGCGCGTAGCTGTAGGGGAAGTAATTGACCATCTCCTCCAGTCGTACAGCCCCTTCCGGCGGCAGGCTACCTTGGTTGAGGAAACGTCGCACGTTGGCATAGCTGCCGGTGTCGACATCGACGCTGAAGGTGGAAACCGGGGTTTCGGCAACGCTGTGGATCGGGTTGTCCGGCAGCTTTTCATACTGCTCCCGCGGCTCGGAGCGGTAATCCTCGGCGACGGTGTCGCTCATCAACTTTGCCGAGGCCATCGGCGCCGGCGCACTCATGCGTTGGATCGAAGGCTGGGCCATATAGGCCACTTCGCCCTTGAGTTCAGAGCTGGGCGCCGCCGCTACCGGCTCGCCCGGCTTGGCGGTTTCCCCATACGGCTGGCTACAACCGGCCAGCGCCACCAGCAGCGTCACAGCGAAGCCTTGGGCAGCGGGGCGTAGGAATGGAAGCGGGCGGGACATGGGCTGAACCTCGTGAGTGGATGATCCGTTCACAAGCTCAGACGAGCGACGTCCGTGGTTCGGGTTAACGACCGGAAGATTTTTTGATGAATTTGAAAACCAGGCCTGACCACTCGAAGTGGCCAGGCGGCTCATGCAGGCAGACTAGCGGGACGGGATGGCCCGCAGATCATCGGCAATGAAGCGGCTCAACTGGCCGGTGTAATAGTCTTCGACATCGGCGTTGCCGCGCTTGGTCAGGGCTCCCGCTATGCCTTTCATGGCCTGAAATTGACCGATCGCGCCGCTTGGCATCAACCCCTCACGGGCCTGGGCAAAGTGCAGCACCTCGGCGCCGGCCTTCTTCACCTTGACCTGATAGTTGAAGTCGACGCTGGCCAGGTACGTACCGTCCGCAACGATCTTGTTCATCAGGCCGCCATGGGTGTCCTGGATACGGCGTGCGTAGACCGCATTGATATCCAGCAGATAGTCGGCGGACTCCTTGCTGGAGGCGTAGCGATTGCCATCAAGCAGACGAACGATCAGGTCACTGTGCAACTGGTCACGGACCTTCTCATCGGGCAGGAAGCGCTCGTTTTTGCCCACGACGTCGACGTTGAACGTATCGATCCAATAAGTGGCGTTGCTGGGGATCGTTACCGGTGTGGGAGAAATGTAGTAATCGGGCTTGGATGCACAACCCGCGATAAGGCACAGCGTGAGCAGCAATGTAAAAACGCGCATGGATGAATTCGTCCTTGAAGGAAGCGATGCCAGAGCGGCGGCGGCATTCTAAAGGAAATATCCGTCCCGAGGCGATTGGGCACTCGCAGTTGCCGTGGCGAGCGAGCATGCTCCCTCGCCAGGCTATTATCGTGACTCACAACCCTGCGATTTCCACCACCGTTTTCCCTTCGCCACGCCCCGTGGCCACCTGCGCGAACGCCTCGTTGACGTCTTCCAGACCAAACCGGTGCCAGTCGACCTTGATCCGTAGATGCCCGGCTTCGACCAGAGCCGCCGCCTCCCGCAGGATCTGGCCATGGTGTTCGCGGCCCTTGCCGGTCAGCAGCGGCATCAAGGTGAACACCCCCGAATAACTCGCGCCCCGGAACGACAGTGGCGCCAGGCTGTGCTGGCCCCAGCCAAGGCAACTCAAGACGTGACCGGTATAAGTCTTCACCGCATTGAATGAAGCATCCAGGGTCGGACCGCCGACGGTGTCATAGACGATGTCAAAACCCTCGCCTGCGGTGTGCAGATGCACATAGCTCTCGACGTCCTGGGTCCGGTAGTCAATGGCCGTCGCCCCCAATTCGCCGATGAAGTCCAGGCTGGTGGCCGAGCCGGTGGCATAGACCTCGGCGCCGCGAGCCTTGGCGATCTGCACGGCCATCTGGCCGACTCCACCGGCACCGCCGTGGATCAGCACTTGCTGGCCAGCCCGTACGTTGGCGCGATCCACCAGACCTTCCCAGGCGGTGATGAACGCCAGGGGCAGCGCCGCCGCTTCGCGCATGCTCAATGAGCGGGGCTTGGGCGCGATCAGGCGAGCATCGACGGCGATGTATTCGGCCAAGGCGCCTTGAGCCCCGCCGATCCCGCCGGCCATGCCAAATACCTCATCGCCAGGGGCAAAGTCGTCTACCCCTTCGCCCAACTCGACCACCGTCCCGGCCAGGTCGATACCCAATACCGCCGGCAGCGGCTGGCGGGCATGGGCGCCGCCGCCGGTCGCGATCTTGGTATCCAGTGGATTGATGCCAGCAGCATGCACCTTGATCAGGACCTGCCCCTGGCCGGGAACAGGCCGTGAGAGAGGACGGATAACCAGCGGAGCCCGGGCGGTCTCGGCAACGGCGGCGAACATAGTGTGGGTCATGACGGCAAACCTCCAATGGGTGGGTAGGTTCATATTGCGAGCGATGGAGCATTCCGATAAGTAAGCAACAATGGATAGGATTTATTCCAAACGAAGGCTAAATCCCTATGGATCTGTTCGATGCAATGCAGGTATTCGTGCGGGTGGTGGAGCGCGGCTCATTCTCGGCGGTCGCCCGGGAGTTGAACCTGGGCCAACCGGCAGTGAGCAAGCAGATCCGCGCACTGGAGCACCAACTTGGCGGCGCGTTGTTTGCTCGCAGCACCCGGCATCTCGCGCTAACGGACCAAGGCCAGCGCTTCTACGTCGAAAGCAAGGAAATCCTCGCCAGCCTGAACAGCGCCCGGCTCAATTTTGCCAGCGGCCAGGAACAGATTGCCGGGCCCTTGCGCGTGGCGGCGCCCGTGAGTTTCGGGCGATTGTGCATCGCGCCGTTGATTGGTGATTTTCTGGCGCGCCACCCAAAGGTTCGAATCGACCTGAGGCTGAGCGATCAGAATGAAGATTTGCTCAAGGAAAACATCGACGTCGCCATTCGTATCGGTGCGGTGAAAAACGAGGGGCTGGTGGCTGTTTCCCTCGGCGACAGCCCACGTCAGGTATTCGCCTCCCCGGCGTACCTGCAACAACACGGCACGCCGCTTGAGCCCGCCGATCTAGCCAGCCATAACTGCCTGGGTTTCACGTTGCTGGAGCACTACGACGTCTGGCGATTCGAGCGCAAGGGCGAGCAGCACCGCGTGACCATCAAGGGTAATGTCACCAGTAACAGCAGCGAGGCCATCCGGGAGATGGTGCTCAGCGGGCTGGGGATTTCACTCTCGCCGCAGTGGTTGTTCGCCGCGGATGTCCGCCAGGGCACCGTATCCGCCCTGCTTGCCGATTATCAGCCGATTGCCCTGCCCGTGAGCGCAGTGTTCAGCCACGACCGCCGGCGCTCGGCCCGAACCCGCGCGTTTGTCGATTTCCTGCGCGAACGCCTGGCTCATCAGGCCTGACCGGGGGCGGGAGTTATAACGGCCAGATCAAGATTCACAGGCCAATGTAGGCTGCGCGGCCTTCGTATGGCGTGCTGGAAAATACAGCGCCGCCCCCACACCAACCGCCCCCATCACCACGCAATACCCCACGCACACCCACGGGCTCCACGGCACCAGCGCAATCAACACCAGCGGCGTCATGCTCGCCCACATGGCATAGGCGATGTTGTAGGTGAACGAGATGCCGGACACGCGGATCTTCGGCGGGAACAGGTTGACCATCACCGAAGGCACCGCGCCAACCACACCGCAACCCAGCCCGGCCACCGCATAGGCCAGCCCCAGCCAGGCACCGCCGCTGATCAGGCTGGCGTAGAGCAGCGCGATGCCCACCGGCAGCAGCAGGCTGTAGAGCAGGACGGTGCGCCAGGCGCCGATGCGATCGACGATCAGGCCGGCCAGGACGCAACCGACGTTCAGGAAGACGATGCCCAGGCTGCTCAGGGCGAAGGTGTGGCCAGGGCTCATGCCAAAGCTTTTCTGCATGACGGTCGGGGTGATGACCACGAACACCACCACGGCGGAGGTCAGCACGCAGGTCAGGATGACGGCCGGCAGCAAGGCGTGTCGGTAATCGCGCAAGACTGTGCGCAACGGCAGCTCGGCGGCGCCCTCGCGATTGGCTTGCAGGGCCATGAAGATCGGCGTTTCGCTCAGCCAGCGACGCAGCCAGACGCCGATCACGCCAAACACCCCGCCCAGCAGGAACGGCAGGCGCCAGGCGTAATCGAGGATTTCCTCAGGCGTGTAGATCCGCGCCAGCGCCGTTGCGGTCAGCGCACCCAGCAAATACCCAAAGGTCAGGCCAGCCTGGAGGAAACCCAGGGCGTAGCCGCGATGATGCAAGGGGGCATGTTCGGCCACGAACACCCAGGCGCTGGGCACTTCGCCGCCTACCGCCGCGCCCTGGAGGATGCGCAACGCCAGCAGCAACAGCGGGGCGAAATAACCGATCTGTGCATAAGTCGGCATCACGCCGATGAGTAGGCAAGGCAAGGCCATCATCAGGATGCTCAGGCTGAACACCCGCTTGCGTCCCAGGCGATCGGCGAAGTGCGCCATGAGAATGCCGCCCAATGGCCGAGCCAGATAACCGGTGGCGAAAATCCCGAAGCTTTGCAGCAAGCGCAGCCAATCCGGCATTTCCGGGGGAAAGAACAACTGACTGAGGGTCAGGGCGAAAAAGACGAAGATGATGAAGTCGTAGATTTCCAGCGCGCCGCCCAGGGCCGCAAGGCCGAGGGTCTTGTAATCGGAGCGGCTGAATCGGTCGCCTGGCAGATGGGTTTTGGCAGTCATAGGCACATATGCAGATGAAGTTTCAAGAGCCCACGACTCAGGCGTCGCGGTCGTTGTCCACAGGCGGGGCCGGTGGCTGGCCTGGCGCGGCATCTTCGGCCTCGTCGGCAGGCAGGTAATCCTTGCGGCTGCGGGCAATGGCCCGGCGGATCTCGTCGCCCTTGGTGGGGCAGTTCAGGAGGCGGGCGATGCCGTCGGGTTTGTGCGTCATCGCCTTGCTCCGGCATGAGTGAACATGGGGCTCGATAGTGCTCGCTTTTGGCGCTCCATGCCAATGGTGTGGTTGGGGTTGCTGTGCAACCCAGCGGGAGCAAGCTCCCTCGCCACAGGGGTTGGTGGGGGTCGGGAATCTGCGCCAGCCCTTGCTCCACCGGTCTCTCAGCGGTGATAGCGGCGTACGACGCTGCTGTTGCGCAATACATGGCCTTTGACCTTTTCCATCAACTGGGCGCGTGTCAGGCCCGCGGGCAAGGCCTCCGGTGGCAGGTCCAGGGCGAAAAGCTGGATCAGGTAGTGATGGGCACTGTCGCCGATAGGCGGGCACGGGCCAATGTAGCCGTGGGTGTCCTTGCTGTTGAGGCCGCTCATGCCTTCCAGTGAGGACTTGGTGCCCGCGCCCGCCGGAATCTGCCGTGTGGTGGCCTTGATCCCATAATGCACCCAGTGATCGACGCCCTGGCCGCGCTGACCGTCCGGGTCCAGCATGACGATGGCGTAGCTGAGCGTACCGGGCGGGCCGGCGTTCCAACTCAGGGCCGGGGAAATATTCTTGCCGCCACAATTGTTGGCGTCACTGGCAGCCGCAGCGGTGAACAGGCGGTCGTCCGACACGCCAGGGATGTTGAGGGTGAAACGGTCCTCGGCCTGGGCCGCCCCTTGTGCACAGAGCACCAGGGCAACGGCCGCGAGCCAGGGGGCGAGAGAGTTCAATCGGGTCATACCGGGCACCTTATGCGGATCAGGCCATGGACGGCCTGCGAACTATAGCCGCAGCGCTCATCCGGTTGCAGTGACAATTATGCTGAACCTCGTTCCGAACCATCGACTCCAAAAAGAAACGCCTGACGGAGATCGACCATGCCTATGCATAAAGTCGCCCGCTTCGCTGACGTGCGCGACGACCGCGGCCTCGAAGTGAACATCAACGACACCTCCATCCTCCTACTGCGTGCAGGTGGTCAAATACGTGCCTTCCAGGGCAAATGCCCGCATGCCGGCGCGCCGTTGGCCAAGGGGGCGGTGTGTCACGGACGGCTGATCTGCCCGTGGCACAAGGCCGGGTTCCGCGCCGAAGACGGCGCCCTGTGCGAACCGCCGGCCCTCGACAGCCTGCAGCGCTATCACGTAGAGGTGCGCGACGACGACGTCTGGGTCGATGACCAACCGCTACCGGCCGGGAAAATCCCCCCGGCCGACGATCCGCGCACGTTTGTCATCATCGGCGCGGGCGCGGCCGGCACCGCGTGTGCGGCAGCGTTGCGGGACAAAGGCTTTGGCGGACGGATCCAACTGGTCGACCGCGAAACCGAAGCCGGGTACGACCGCACGGTGCTGAGCAAGTATGTGTTGGCCGGCGACATGACGGTCGACGAGACACCGCCGCTGCGCGATGAAAGTTATTTCACTCGTCAACGCATCGAAAAGGTCCGTGGCGAAGTCAGGCAGTTGGATTCCAATGCCCGACGGATCCGACTCGCCGACGGCCAGGACCTGAGCTACGACGCGCTGCTCATTGCCACCGGCGCAGTGCCCAGGATGCCGCACCTGCCCGGCATCGATTTGCCGCAGGTCTTCGTGCTGCGCTCGATAGCGCACACCCGACGAATCCTCGGCAGCGCCCGACCGGGACAACGCGCGGTGATCATCGGCGACAGCTTCATCGCCATGGAAGTGGCCTCGGCCTTGCGCAAACGCGAGCTGAGCGTGACGGTCCTGGCCCGCCATCCGGTGCCATTCGCTGCACAGTTGGGCGAGAGCGTCGGCCAGGCCATTCTGGCGCGGCATCGGACTAACGGCGTGGTTTATCACTGCGACGGCGAAGCGGCGCGGATCGAGGGCACAGGCAAGGTCGAAGCGGTGGTCCTGGATAACGGCCAGCGCTTTGCCGCAGACCTGGTAATCGTCGGCATCGGCGTGCGCCCGGCCACCGAACCGTTTGCGGACTTGCCACGGGAACCGGATCAGTCGCTGACGACCGACGCCGGCATGCGCGTGACCGATGGCATCTGGGCCGTCGGCGATATCGCGACCTTCCCGCTCAACGGCCAGCCCCGGCGAATCGAACACTGGCGCCTGGCCCAGCAACAGGCACGCATCGCCGCCGCAAACATGCTCGGGGGTGACGAGCATTACCTGGATGTGCCGTTTTTCTGGACGTATCACTTCGGCAAACGCTACGACTACCTCGGTCATGCCGAGCATTGGGACGAAGTGCAGTTCAAGGGCACGCCCGAGCATCCACCCTTCATTGCCCTGCTGGGCAGCGATGGCCTGGTCGCTGCCGCCGTGGCCTGCGATGAAGGCCGGGCCATGGCGGCGCTGGCCCAGCGTATGAAACAACCGCTGCCCATGGATCAGGCGTGGCAGCTGGTTCGGGATTTTTCATCGTAGATCTATCCCCCCAAATCCCCTGTGGGAGCGAGCTTGCTCGCGATAGCGGTGGGTCAGTCACTTTCAATGTGGCCGACACGACGCCTTCGCGAGCAAGCTCGCTCCCACAGGGGATAGGGGTTGTTGCAGATATCATGCTCGATGCAGATCAAAATGTGGGAGCGGGCTTGCTCGCGAAGATCGCATCTACACATCCGCAGGAAGGTGAATGACTCGCGGCCGCTCCAACGGTGCCAGCGGCGGGGGCTGCATCTGGGGACTGAGCACATGGAAATGCGGCACCACGTGGCTGATGTCGCCCTCCTGATTGTTATGGATGATCTTCGAGCCGGGCTGGCGTAGCGTGTCCAGGCGCTCGTCGGTCAATTTGAAGCTGTCACTCAGGCCCTGGTCGTCCACCACCGGCGCGGGCAGTCGGCGCTGGGCGAAGCTGCGGCTCTTGCGTTGCTGGTAACGCGCCCAGGCGATCAGCACTACCGCGTTGACCAGCGCCACCCAACCGTAGATCTGCAAGGTGCCGAGGGTCTCGAAGGCCGAGCCACCGAGTCGCGGGCCGGCATGACTGTCGAACAACGGCCACAAGCCGTTGATCAGCAGGTACAACAATCCGATCCACGCAAACACGGTGAACAGCACATCGATGACCACCAGAAAAGGTCGTTGCCGGGTCCTGATAATTTTCATCCGATCACTTCCTCTTCCTGGTCATCGAACGGCTTGATACCGCGATCCGGGCTGACCCAGCGCGCACGTTTCTGATGCTGCCCGAACAGCACTTTTGGAAAGCTCACCAGCGTGGTGAACAGGCTGATCAGCCAGAACACCAGCGGATACCAGACCACCCAGAACATGATGTGCCACAGGCCTTTTTCGTAGCGACGGTCGATCAGGATGCTCACCGCGAACTGCATCAGGCACACCGCCGCCAACAACAATCCGGTGAAGGCTGGCGGCATGAGATGGTCGACCGCGATGGCCGCCGGCATTTCGACGAATTTGCCCACGCCCCAGAAAATCACCGACAACAGGAAGGTGAACGCCCACCCGGTGGACAGGCAGTATTCGAACAACAGCGGCCACAGGTAGCGATGGCGGTATTGCCAGATGCCACGGATGTTCTTGAACAGCACCTCGGCGCCGCCCTGGGCCCAGCGCAACCGCTGCCGCCACAGGCCACGCAGGGTTTCGGGCATGAGGATCCAGCACAACGCCCGGGGTTCGTAGAAGATGCTCCAGTGGTCCAGTTGCAGCTTCCAACTGATGTCGATGTCTTCGGTGATCATGTCCGGGCTCCAGTAGCCGACCCGATGCAGGGCCGTGCGGCGGAACGCGACGATCACGCCGGAGACGGTGAAGATCCGCCCGAATACCCGTTGGGTGCGCTTGATCAGACCGATGATCGAAGAAAACTCACCGACCTGGACCCGTCCCACCAAGGTCGAACGGGTGCGGATCCGCGGGTTGCCGGTCACCGCGCCGAGGCGGGCGTTGTCGAGCATCGGTGCGACCAGGTAGGCGCAGGTATTGGGCGCCAGCAGCGCATCACCGTCGATGCACACCAGGTATTCGCTGCGTGCGGCAATGGCGCCCATGCGCAGGGCCACCGCCTTGCCCTGGTTTTCCGCCAGGTGCAGCACGCGCAGGCGCGGGTCATGGGCGGCCAGTTGGTCGAGCACCTGGGCGGTGTTGTCCTTCGAGCCATCGTTGATCGCGATGACTTCAATGTTCGGATAATGCTGACCTAACGCTGCGTGGATGGTGTCGGCGACGTTGTCGCCCTCGTTGAAGCACGGAACCAGGATACTGATCAACGGCTCGCCGGCCAGGGACGGCGGCAGCGTATCGTCCTTCCACGGCCAGTGGCGTTCCCAGTGCAGCCAGAAATACAGGCCACCGGCGATCCACAGCCCGGACATGAACAGCGGGTAAAAGAACACGAAGTCCATCAGGAATTGCCCGGTGACCAGAAAGATCAGGCCCAGGGGCACCCCAAGGACGATCGCCAGCACCAGCAGGGCGAGCAGTCTGTCGAGCATGTCAAGGATTCCACTTGTTGGAGAGCGCCGGCCGCACGGCTTTAACGGCAGGCTGGTCTTCGATGAAGTTGTCCGGGTAGTAGCCGAAACTGGTCACGCCCTTGCGCTTGAGGCGCCCCATCCAATCGGCCAGTTGTTCGCCGCTGATATCGCTGGCCGGTTGGCTGTCCCAATCCCGGGCCTGCAATTCGAACACCGTGCGCTTGAGCGCGCCGGGACGAGCCTTGACGGCGTCCACCAAGCGTTCGAGCCAGGGGCCGGATTGCTCAAGGGGCTGTTTTTCCATCAGCGGCATGGCCATCGGTGCCGTCCAGTCGTAGGCGCCGAGGAAATCGTCGAGGTTCTGAGCGAACCAGGCTTCGCTTTCAGGATTGAGCATCGGTTCGGCGAAGATATTGCGCGCCGTCAGGATCTGCGGGCCGCGAATCGCCCGGACCTTGGCGGTCAACTCCCGGGTGAAGTCGATCAGGTAGCGACTCTTGAAACGGGTCCAGCGTTGCATCGTCGCCGGATCATCGCGCAGGGCGGCAAGGGACGTTGGCAGCCCGTGGGCGGCGTAGACTTTCAGGGCGGCGGGGCTTGCGTCCTCGAAGTCGGAAAACACCGCGTCGTCATGATAAAGAACGCCGTCCACCGAGCTCATCCGCGCCAGGTCTTCGTAGATTTCACCGATGACCTTGCGCACGTTCGGATCGAACGGCGACAGGCGCACGTATTGGTCAGGAGCGACGCCGGTCTCGCCGGTTCGGGGATCCCAACGCTGCACCCGCGAAAACTTGGCGTCGAGGGCGAAACTGAGCACCGGCATCCAGGCATAGACCTTGGCGTTGGCCCGGGTGCGCAGTTGCCACGCGACCCGGTCGAACAGATCGGCGCGCACGGGCAGGTGACGGTTGGGAAAGTACAGCGAACGCACCAGGCCGTCGCCTTTGGGATCAGCGAAGGCCTGCAAGAACACGGTGTTGGCGCCCAGGTCGGAAATGCGCTGGATCAGCTTGCCGACGTTGGCTTCCTGCTGCACCGGGTCTGGGTCGTAGACGTAGTCCAAGTCGACGTGGACCACGCGCATCGGGTCCATCGCCTGTACGGAAACGATACTCTCGGCGAAGTGCGTGCCATCCGGATCGGAAGACACCAGGAAGCGCGGGCCACTCATCAGGTTATCGAGGCTGTCGAGGCCGTCTTCCAGGGTCAGGGCCATCTGGTAGCCTTCGCTGCCGATGACCTGCAACGCCGTGCCGTCGGCTTCGCCGTAGGGCCAGACCCAGACCCGCGGGCTGTAGCCGGCGACCTGGCGGATTTTCGCGGAAATGGCCGCGACGTCCTGGCGCAGGCGCGCCTGGAAATCGGCCTCGGTTTCGTAGCGGCCGGTGGCCGGATCGTAGCGCCGGGTGGTCGCTGCGGGCTGCTGGTTGCCTTGGGGGTTGGCGAGTATGCCTTTGTGATTGGCGTCGGTATGGGCGGCGATTTCCACCAGGCCTGACTGGGCAACCTCGCGAATCTGCTCCCAGGTCAGGAACTCGGAGCGTTTGCGCGACACGCCGGCGAAATCCACGGTCTGGTTCAGCGGCGTATCGACCCAACTGCCGACCGGAGCCAGGATTGCCGGCCAGTTATAGGCACGCAAAATGGGCATCACGCGGGTATAGAAACTCGAATAGCCGTCGTCGAAGCTCAACAGCACCGCACGCGGCGGCAAGTCCGGGCCGCCGTTGCGGGCAGCGATGATCTGGTCCACGGTGACCGGCTGATAATTGTTTTCCCGCAGCCACGCCAACTGCTCGATCAGCCGCTCGGTGCGCACGGCCACCAGCGCCTGGTCCGGGTCGAGGTCCTCGACATCGTGGTAGGTGATGCCGAGCACGTGGTTCTTCGGCCACGGTGCCTCGTTGGCCGCCACGGGACGCTGTGAAGGCGGCGTGAATGCCGGGGCTTGCTGGGCACAAGCGCTGACCAGCAAGACTCCCAGCAACAGGATGAATCGCAAAATGACGGGCATCTTCAAACTCTTCTAGAAGCGGTAGGTGAGGTCGACAAGCAGGCGCAGATCGCTTTCGCGATCACCGTCGTAAGGCCGGTTGAGCCAACTCAGCGCGGCGCCGGCCTCGAGCACATCGTTCCAGATGACACGCTGGCCGTAGCTGAGCAGGCCCATGGCGCCAGTGCCATGGTCGCGCTGGCTGTAGGTGCCTGCTCCCACCTGGAATTGCTGGCTCCAGGTGGTTTCGTAGCGCCGATGCAGCACGTGGTTTGCGCTGACGGTGGGCATGACGCTGAAGTCCGACTTGGGGTTGAAGTAGGGCACTTCATCGGAACCGCTGTTGCGGCTGGCGCCCACTTCCAGACCCAGTTCCACTTGCAGGCGCGGGGCGCTGTAAAGGCCTTCGCGGCCCGTCAACAGGGTCTCGAGACGGTTGTTGCCATCGCTGAAATGGGAAGGGCTGACGGCCAGCCGCCACTCGCGGCTTTCATTGGCACGCCAGCGCACGAAACCGCTACCACCATTGGCGCGGATGCCGCTGTTGAGGGCCCGCAACGGGGTGTTGGCCGAGAGGTAATCCAGGCTGCCGCCGTACTGCCAGTGGTCGTTGATGTCTCGGGCCACCGCCACGCGTGCACCTTGTTTGTCGCCGGAACCATAGGCGTGATTGGAGACCTCGGCTTCCAACGTCATGTCCCGCGTGCGGCGCTCCACACCCAGGCGCTGCCAGCGGTGATGGCCGGTGCCTTCTTCAAAGTCACCGGTGGCGTAGCCTGCGCCGCCGAACAGCCGCCAGTCCTCATCGATGGGTGGGCTGTAGAGCAATGTTTCGATACCGAAATCCCGGCTGCCCGTGACCGCGCCGGCATCACCGTTGCCGCCGCCATAACTCTTTCCGGTGTAGGCCTCGATGCGCAGCTCGGCCATGTCGTGCACTTCGCGCTGGCGTTGCAGGCGTTTGACATGGGCGTTTTCCGGATAACGGGCGACCACGTCATCGGTCAAGGCATCCAGCTGCCGCCACTCCTGCAGATCCATGGCGGTACGGGCCTGGGCGATTTCCAGATCGCGACTGCGCGGGATCGTGGCCTCGACTTCCTTGAGCAGGCTTTCCGAGCGGCGCGGCCAGTCTCGGGCCTGATACAAGTCGGCTTGTGCCAGGCGCATGCCGGTGTTGCCGGGGCCTTGAACGACGAGCGCTTGCAGACGCGTCTCGGCAGACGGCAGGTCGGCGCCGAAGGTACCGGCCTGTGCCGCGAGCTGCTGGGCATCCATCCATTCATCGTTGGGGTTGCCGATGGGCAGGCCCTTGAGTTCGATGCGCGGACGCTGGGAATTGGCCATGTCTTCGGCCAATGCCCGGGCTTCTTCGGACTGTTCACTTTCCAACAGCGCGTAGTAGAGCGCGGTGCTATCTTCGAAGCGGTCGGCAGGGTCGGCATCCGGCGCCGCCAGTACCTGACGGTACAGATTGACAGCGATCTCCGGCTCTCGCTGCTCCAGATAAGAAGACGCCACCCAACGCAGGGCGTAGGTCGGAATGCTCACCCCTTCGGCGATCAGCTTCCGGTATTCGGCAATGACCTCTGCCCGGCGCGCGCGAGCATTGAGGGCACCCATGCGATCGATGCGCCAGCGGAGCACGTCGTCACGCGCCTCTTCCACTGGAGTCCAGGTGGTGAGCAATTTGTCGTAGTCGGCCAGGGCGCGGTCGGCAATGACGAAGCGCTCCTGTTCGCTGCGGCTGGCCATGTCCGACAGGCGTACCCTTTCGGCTGCGACGTCACCTTCCAATCGCCGTTGCACGCCACGGTCGATCAACCCGGGCTGTAGACGCGCCAGGCGCAGCGCCGGCTCCGGCAGCCGGGCACGTTGCAGGGCGATGATGTATTCGCGCGCCACCTCAGGCTTGTTGCCGGCGCGGTAAAAAGCCTGGTCATACTCGAACAACGCTTCGTAGGGGTTGTTGGCGCGGGCCAGGGCGTAGCCCAACGCCAAACGACGCATCGGGTCAGCCGGTTTTGCCGCCACCAAGGCTCGGGCGCGGCTGACGGCTTCGTCAGGCTTGCCGGCGTCGGCCTGGGTCAGCGCGAGGCCCAATTGCAGGTCGGGGTTCTGAGGGTCGATCACCAATGCCTGGCGATACAGATCGGCGGCTGAATCCCAGCGCTGGAGGTTGCGATAGGCGCGGGCTGTTGCGGCCAGTGCCTGGACCGGCAGCTTCCGATAGCGCCCTTGCGCTTCATAGACTTGAACCACTTCGGCGTCGAGACCGGCCCAACTGGCGATCTGCAAATGATCGCTGATCTGCGCGGCGCTCGCCTGATCGGCCGGCACGTTGCGCAGTGTGCTCAGGGCTGGCGCGTAATGGCCCGCCCGAGCGTCGAGCACCATCTGGTCGTAGGCAGTATCGGCCATCGCCAGTGCCGGCCAGCACAATTGGCTGCACAGCGCGGCGCGCAACAACGGGCGTAGACCACGTTGGATAAAGGGACCCACAGTACGCGGCATTCGTCAGCATCCTTACATGGCCAGCCGGGTCGCAGTGCCCCCTTGCCCATCAAACAGGAAGCCGGATCAAAGGAATCCAGCCAAGCTCTAATGGACTTAGTTTTGCACTCTCGGGCAGGTCATCTTTCAGAACGCCACAATTCTTCAGAATCGCTCCAGATTTGAATTCGGTAAACGACGGGCACAAAAAAACCCGGCCTGTGCATGACGCATGGGCCGGGCTCGGGTATTGCTTGAGCGAGTTACTGGACGGCGACGCCGCCGCCACCCAGCTTATTCATTACAAATTCAGAGAATTGCTCAACGGTCATTTTCTGGCCGTTGAAATCGACCTGATTGTTAGCGTAGTGCAGCTTAGTAACGACATCGTTGCCTTCAAGGGTCGCCAGTTGAGTGCCTACAGCCATGGCGCTGAACATATCGCTGGTGGCAGTGGCCTGATCGGCGATCAGCTTGGCATCGGTCTGGCCTTCCATTTGTGCCTGCACAGTCATCAGGTCCACCAACATCGGCTTGGAGACCTTGATGTTGAAGTCCAGAAGGGCGAGGAGCTGACGGCCCAGCTCATCAGGCGGCAGGTCCATGGACTGCGGCTTGGCCAGGTCAATGACCAGGTTGGCGCGGCTTTCACCGTTGGCGGTATTGAACGACAGGTTTTCCAGCGCGACTTGAGGCGCACCGGCCAGGAGTTTTTCCAGATCGGCCTTGACCTGTGCTTCTTCAGCTTCAGTCAGGTTCAATTCCGGAGCCGGCTCACCAGCGGCGGCCGCCTCAGCTGCAGCTTTTTCGTAGGGTTGCAGTTTGGCCTGGTAAATCTGCATCAGCGACATCGTGGCAGGGATGTCCAGGTTCTTCACGCTTACCGCCATCTGCGCAGCGCCAATGACTTTATCGTTGAACGACAACTCACCAATCTTGTAATCGGCACGCCCCGAAGCACTGGTGCCGCTCTCGGTGCTGCTGTTCTTCATTTCGAAGTTCTTCAGGCCCAATACCGACTTCGGCTCGCCAAAGGTCGCTTTGGTATTGCTCAGCAGTACGGTGTTGTCACCCATGTAATAACCGTAGGTGCTTTTGCTCAAATTACTCGCCAGGGTCAGGCCGTTCACTTCAATCTGCACGGGGGTCTGGTCTTCGGAAACGGTGGAGACCTTGAAACTGTCCATATAGCCGTCGGCCTTGACCTTTTGCCCTTGGGCGCTGGCGGCCAGGTCGACTTTCAAGCCGGAGAACGTCAGCTGGGATTGATCATCCAGCTTGGTGTCCAGCGGCAGCAGCTCGTAGGTGCCATTGATGGACTCGTCGTACCCCAGGTTGGTGACACCTTTGAGCGGGGATTTGCCTTGGGTTGCGGCGAACCATTTGTCCGTCAGCGGATTGCGCTCAAGCTCGGTGTAGCTGGTAGCCATCACCGGCAGCCACTTGAGCGTTACCAGGCGAGAGAATGGCAGTGGGCCGTGTTCGATCCTGTCGACGAGCAACAGCTCAACCGGCTCACCGCCGAACATGTCACCTTCGCCTTTGAGACGGTAGTGGGCAGTACTGCTGAACGTGCCACGTTCCAGAGAGATCAGCTCCAGACTGGAGGTGCTGTTGGAACCGGCCAAGGCTACTTGCATCTGTTTGTTGCTATCGGCAATAGCGTTTTTCAAAACTCCTTCGAGTTTGGTGCCGGTGTACCACGCGCCGCCCGCGCTGATTGCACCCACCGCCACTACGATGCCCAGGAGTACGCTTGCTGATTTATTCATGAGTGACCCGATTGATATCCATGGTTGAAGAAAGTCGTCGTCTTCCCTGACCCGCAAAGGGGTGTGGCTCGACGCCGTGAAGTGGGGCGAGATTACCATCAGGCGCACCCGCAAGCCCAATGTTTAAAGGGGTTAAAACGCTTTCTTGAGAGGTGGTCTACGAATATTCGACTTCAATCTCGTCGAGTTGATGGTCGAAAGTCTTGAGGCGGGCGGTCCAGGTGTACACCAGCACTTCGAAATCACGATTGATCACTGCTGCGCCCGGTGAGTCTGCGCGCGAATCGCAGAAATCCAGTTGATAACGCTCCCGGGCCATGGCATTTGCCACGTCGCAAAGTTCGCGGGCGTTGTTGAGCCAGTGCCAGCCATCTTGGGTTACTTGCTTGTCCAAGGCCGCACATTGGGTTTTCAGGGCTTCCAGGCTCTTCTCCAGAGGGGTGCCGGTGAGTTCGCCCATGACCTCCTGAAATGTGCGACCAGGCTGCCAGTAACTGCCCCAGAAATATCGGTCGAAAACTGTCTCGACCCGCCGCAGGGCAACCTTGGTATCCCAGATCAGCACCAGGGTCTTGCCTTGTTCGAGATGTTTTTTCTTGATGCGTTGGCCCTGGAGCGACGCCCAGGCCACGATCGCGATGGAGATCACGCCGATCAACGCAGCCGCGCTGTCCAGGAATAGCAGCGCCTTATCGATCTGGTGGGTAAGCATGACCCCATAGAAATAGGTCGCCGAAAGCAACATCAAAGCTGCGATAGCGCACCAAAAGCCGGGAGCATAAGGGTTTTTCATTATTGGAATCCCCATGACCAGTGACGTCGCAGGCTCCTCTGTTCGCCAGTGCCCCGACTACCAAAGCATAGCAATGGCGTCACGGTTTGCCGCAGAGTTCCATCAATCAGAGGTGCGATCCGATTACCGGCCCAAAACGACAGAACCCCTGTCTGCGCATGCAGACAGGGGTTCTGGGAATTCAATCTTGACGATGACCTACTCTCACATGGGGAAACCCCACACTACCATCGGCGATGCATCGTTTCACTTCTGAGTTCGGGATGGGATCAGGTGGTTCCAATGCTCTATGGTCGTCAAGAAATTCTGTGACCAGCCCGTTGGTTCGCAACGTGCCGGTGAAAATCGTTAACTTCTACTAAAACAAAACCCCTACCTGCGTCAGCAGATAGGGGTTTCGGAATTTAATCTTGACGATGACCTACTCTCACATGGGGAAACCCCACACTACCATCGGCG
>Ga0209370_1000385_pt1 | contig 64174 bp, 34 predicted proteins | sample AgamicAtPrz_FD_187164 | JGI IMG/M metagenome (GOLD analysis project Ga0209370, IMG submission 187164) | Agave microbial communities from Guanajuato, Mexico - At.P.rz (SPAdes) (version 2) | ecosystem: Host-associated > Plants > Phyllosphere > Phylloplane/Leaf | place: Guanajuato, Mexico...
GCAGCTTAAAGATAAAATTAAAAAGTACGATGAACTTGTTTTCTTCTTCAAGCCATCGTCTGCAGAACCTAATGAAATCTTAAATTCTTTTAAAAGATTTATGAAAGATTATGATATCAAAGGTGTCATAAAAGAAGAATATACAGCTGGCTCTCTGGAAAAAGGAAAAGTATATTTTACCATTCACAATTTGGAACTTTGGGAAATGCTGAAAGATTCTAAAATTAAAGGACTTAAGATAGGTAAAGACATTGGTTTTATTTCGCATAACGATGATATTGTAAAAGAGATCATTTTTGACGGAGTAACTACATTTTCTACAGATTTCTCTGAAATGGGAAGAAGAGCAGCCGATTTTGTGCTGAACAGAAAAAAAACGCAGGAAATCATTCCAACAGTTCTTATCGATAGAAATTCGCTGTAATTTATGAATGTTTTATCGATTGTTAGTTTCCTACTGATTACGGGTTTAGTTGCCGTTATTTCAGCAATAAAAACGCGAAAAAAAAAGGTACAGACAACAAGCGGACTTTTTTTTGCAGACCATAACAATAATTTTTTTATAGTCGGAGGTGCTTTACTGCTCAGTAATATAAGTGCTAATCAGTTTATAGGTGAAAACGAATCTATTTACACCAATAACATGAGCGTGATAGCATGGGGCGTAAGTTCTGTGCTGGCGATGCTTTTGGTTGCTGAGTTTTTTCTTCCAATTTATTTTCGAACTGGAGCAATGACAATTCCCGATTATCTCGGAAAGCGTTACGATCAATCGACTAAAAGACTCGTGTCTATTATATTTCTTTGCAGTTATATTGTTAATTTACTTCCAGCCGTATTATATGGTGGAGCAGTAGCGCTGACTGGAATGTTTAATTTCTTGTCTCCATTTGGATTTAGTTATTGGCAGAATATCTGGGTAATGGTTTGGCTAATAGGTCTTACAGGTTGCGCTTATTCAGTTTTGGGCGGTTTGCGAGCCATATCGATCAGCGATACTGTTTTGAGTGTCGGTTTGCTGACTATTGGTATTGCATTCCCATATTTTGGTTTTAAATTTTTAGGAGATGGAGATTTTTTCAAAGGACTTCATATTCTGCTTTCAGAAAATAAAGAGCATTTAAATGCAATTGGTGGGCCTCAGGATGAAATTCCGTTAAGCACGATTTTTACAGGTATGTTTATCATGAATCTGTATTATTGGGGAATGGAACAATTCATTGTTCAGCAGGCTCTTTCGGCAAAAAGTCTATCGCATAGCCAAAAAGGGATGGGATTGGCTTGTTTAGGAAAACTATTATGTCCTTTTATAATTAATATCCCAGGATTAGTTGGAGTTCATCTTTATGAAAATCTGGAAAATACAGCAGAAGTTTTTCCTCTTGTCATTAAAGATACAATGCCGGGAATCATGATTGGTCTTACCGCAGCTGTTGTTCTTGGGGCAGCAATAAGTACTTTTAATGCAGGACTTAACAGCAGCAGTACTTTATTTGTTCTTAATCTTTACAAACCTTGGTTAGAGAAAAGAAATAAAGAAGCGACAGAGAAACATTTGGTTTATACGGGACGTAAATTTGAAATTATTGTTTCAGCTCTGGCTATGTTTTCGGCACCATTTATCATTTTTAGTAAAGCTGGTTTTTACACTTACTTGCAGCAATTAGGCGGTATGTTTTGCGTGCCCATTTTTACTATTATACTGATTGGTTTTGTATTTAAAAAAGTACCACCTCAAGCAGCAAAAATAGGTATGATTTTTTTCATTTTGAGCTATATTATTTTTAATTATGTATTGGACATTAAATTGCATTATCTGCACATGCTGGCTCTTTTGTTTATTCTGACTTCATTCTGTATGCTATTGGTATCTAGGTATTATCCTGCGTATCAATACACCGAAATCAAATTAGAAACAGTAGAATTATCGCCTTGGAAAAATCGTTATTGGTATTTTGCTTTATTGATTATTGGCATGATAAGCATTTTTATTTTATTCTCTAAATGGGGAATAGCTTAGGTTTTAAGGTGCTGAGATGCTGAGGTTCTAAGTTTTAGGTGCAAAGGTTCAGAGGTTCAAAGATTTATGTAGAGACGCACTTCAGTGCGTCTTTTTTTATGTTTTAGGTTTAAAGCTAACAGTTTTTTAAAACCTGTTAGGTCTAATTAATAGACACATATTGAAAAGTTTTTTATTAAAAAACGCATTTTGCATGTCTTTTAATTGATAAATTTCTTGAGAATGAGCTCTTAAATTTGTACACTTTTTTCCTTGGTTTCAATTGAACCTTTCTTCTTTTTTGTCTGACATTTCTTTAAATTATCATATCCTTTATTTTCTTTTTCCTTTTTTAGGTGCCGTATTTGTGGCAAAGCCGAAATAAATCAATAAAAAAAATAGCAAATTCTTAAAACATAAATTTGGATGTAATGAAAATATTTGTATGTTTGTAATGTTGTAGTATAGTATAGTATAAGTCAATTCGTTTTCTCGTATTTTAAATGCTCAATAAAGAACAAAAAACTAACTAACTAATTTATTAACTAAAAACCAAATTATTATGAGAATTGCAATAAGATACTTATGCTTCTTAGTAGTTATGTTGTATGCCGGCACACTTTACTCCCAAACCATAACTGGTAAAGTTAAGGATGAACAAAATTTACCTTTACCAGGGGCAACTATTCAGGTTAAAGGTACTCAGAATTCAACAGTAACAGACATTGATGGTAGTTACAAATTATTAAATGTAAAATCTGGTTCCACGCTTGAGTTTAGTTTTATCGGATTTGATAAGCAAACTGCAATTGCAAACAAGTCTGAAATTAATATCTCTTTGACTCCAAGCACTCAGGAACTGACAGAAGTGGTAATAGTTGGAGCTGCTATAAAAAAGGGAGATCTAACAGGTGCCGTAAGCAGTGTTTCTGGAGATAAGCTTAGAGAGGTTCCTACTCCAAACGTAGTGCAGGCGCTTCAAGGGCGCGCGTCAGGGGTCTACGTGCAGCAAAGTGCAGTGCCTGGCCAAACAGGGTCAATAAGAATTAGAGGGAATAATTCTCTAAACTTCGGCGGTAACCCAATATTTGTAATTGATGGTTTGATTACAGATAGTAATTTTGAAAACATAAATCCTGATGATATTGCGAGTATGGAAGTGCTTAAAGATGCTTCTGCTACTGCATTGTATGGTTCAAGAGCTGCAAATGGAGTAATCGTAATCACAACAAAAAAAGGTTCAAGATCAGGAGAAGCAAAAATACAGTATGACACATGGACTGGTGTATCTGAATTTGCAAGAACTATTCCTTTGATGAATGGCCAGCAGTTATTTGATTTAAGAGTTGACGCTTATGCAAATCGTTATATGGATGAGAATCCTGGTGCTGATCGTGCTGCTTATATTAATCAAATTAAGTCAGATGGTTCGACTGTATTTGCACCTTATGAATTGGAATCTTACAGAACTGGTAAAAGCTATAATTGGCTAGATCAGGTAACGCGTTCAGGTTTTCAAACCAATCATAATTTAAGTTTTAGCGGAGGAGGAGAAAAAGGAACTTATTTTGTGAGTTTTAATTATGTTGATCAGGAAGGGCTTCTTAAAAATTCTGATTTTAAAAGATATAATGGAAAAATTAACCTTACACAGGATTTAAAATCTTGGTTACAGTTTGGTACCAATACAACCTTTTCAAGAAGTGAGAGCAATTACCAAGAAGGAAGTGCCTTTGGTGTGGCATTGGGAGCAAATCCATTATTGCCTATAGACCCAAAAGCTACTTATTTGAGATATGGTGAAGTATTTGATCAAAATCTTTACAATCCAATAAAAAGTCTTGACATCATAAATACAAGTACGCGCAATAGACTTACAAGCAGTAATTTTTTAAGCGCAAAACCAGTAAAAGGACTTGATATCAGAACGAATCTTTCTGTGGATGTTATAGATCAGGCAAATTTTGATTATGTGCCAAGCTACACTGGACAATCACTTAGAAATTCTATGAATGGCGAGGCGCACCATTACAGATATTCGCAATTAAATTATCAATGGGATAATACTGTAAGTTATAGTAAAGTTTTTGCTGCAAAGCATGACGTAAGTATAATGGGAGGATTTTCTGTACTAAGCAATTCGGGTAATACTACAGATGTAAGAGCTCGCGGATTTGTGAGTGATGACTTGACATACATGGCATTATCAGGAGCTTATCAAAAAGACAATGCACAGTTAGGATCGAATTTTACAGATTATACAAATCAATCATATTTTGCAAGAGCGAACTATACTTTTGATGGGAAGTACAATATTACAGGTACAATAAGAAGAGATGGTTCTTCTAAATTTGGACCTAATAACAAGTGGGGAACTTTTCCTTCTATAGCGGGAAGCTGGGATATTTCTAGAGAAAATTTCCTTTCTGGATTTGAAAAATTAAGCCAACTTAAGTTTCGTGTAGGTTATGGTATGGTAGGAAATCAGAATGTAGATGCTTATAGATACTTTGCATTATACAATGCGCAAGTGAGCAATAATTCTGGAACTTACGTGTCTGATAATTACATCGATAATTTTGATTTAAGATGGGAAAAACAAAAACAATTTAATATAGGATTAGACGCTGGTTTCTTCCAAAACAGATTGACTGCAAGTGCTAACTATTTCCACATCAATAATGATGATCTTTTGATGTTGCGTAACATGCCAGTTTCATCAGGATATAAATATAAGTTAGACAATATTGGTGCTACCACTAATGAAGGATTTGAATTAGAACTTAGCGGTGACATTATTAAAAACAAAGATTTTAAATGGAATGTTTCTGCCAACATATCATCCGCAAAAAATAAGGTTACAAAACTTTACGGAGATGCTACAGAGATTTACAATTTAGGTGGTTATAGCAACAATGAGATCCAGCGTACTGGGAATTTTTTCTTAGGAAAATCAGTAAATACGGTTTATGTGTTTCAATATGATGGTATAGCACAGCAAGGAGAAGATCTTACTAAAGTAAATTATGGAAGCCGAACTGTTCAGGCTGGAGACATTAAAATTAAAGACCGCAATGGAGATGGTGTAATAAACGACCAAGATAGATATGTGGTTGGCGATTTAAATCCTGATTACTATGGTGGTTTTTCTACTGATCTTAATTATAAAGGTTTTGGATTAAATGCAGTATTTGCGTATTCAATAGGAGGAAAGAGACCAAGTGGCACTTATGAAAGCTATATGAACTCTGGAGGAATGAGTGCCGCACATACAGATCTTTTGGATCGTTGGACTTCAACAAACACCAATACAGATGTGCCAAGAGCTTATTATGGAGGAGGAAGATATACTTTGGGCGAAACAGATAAGGCGATACAAGATGCTTCATTCCTTAGATTAAATGCGCTTACATTATCTTATACATTGCAAGACAGAGTTGCAGAAAGTGTTTTTCTTAAAAATTGCAGGTTTTATGTAACGGGATCGAATCTATTTATTATAACTAAATATAAAGGATATGACCCTGAGGGAGGAGATTCTTATCCGATTTCTAGAGCGATAGTTATGGGATTAAATGTAACTCTTTAATCAAATTAATTCTAAAAATTATTTTTATGAAAGCAAAAATTATAGCCTTTATGGCCCTAACAATATTATCAGCTTCCTGTTCTTCAGATTTTTTAGATCAAGAACCAAAAAGTTCTCTTACTGCTGAACAAGCATACGGCAGTTTAGGAAAAATAGAACCTGTTCTTTTGGGAGCTATAACAAATTGGAGAAATATGCAAAAAGACCGTGCAGGACTTTATACTTCTCTTGGTACAGACGAAGCGCAACAAGGAGCTTTGCAGGTGACAGGAGATGCAAACCAAGCGGGACTTGATTTGTATAATGGTTTCTTAAGCCAAGAAAATCAGGCAATTGGACAATTATGGAATGACAGATGGCCAGTAATCGAAGTTGCAGCTCAGTCTATCAGAGCATTAGGAATAAATACCGAAGATGATAGTGCAAAACGCGATCTTTTAATGGGTGAAGCTAGTTTTTTAAGAGCAACACTAATGTTTGAGCTTACGCAATATTGGGGAGAAATACCAATTAATGATAAAGCAAAATCGGCAGAGTTTGGTTTAAAGCGTCAGCCTTTAGATTTGGTCTATTTTTATATAGTTGCCGATTTAGAAAGAGCAATTGAAAAACTTCCTGTAACACAAAGCAATCCTGCATTTCCTGCGAAAGGAGTAGCTCAGGCACTTTTAGGAAAAGTATATCTATATGCACCAGAAGCATCAGGATACCGTGATTATAACAAAGCAAAAAAATGGTTTGAAGAAGTTATTAAATCTGGAAAATATAGCTTGCTGCCTAATTACGCAGATGTTTTTAATCCTGATCATGCTAATTCTTCAGAATCTTTATACGAATGGCAGTATAACAATAACTGGCCAGATAACAACCAGATACAATGGCAGACAGGTTCAAGAGTTTTAGCCAATATGGATCAATATGCCTATTTTGGAGGTTACGATCTTATTCTTCCTACTCAATATTGCTATAAAGACAAAACGGCTGGAGGATTATGGGAAGCTGGTGATACACGTAAAGCTGCCAGTATCCGTTATGATTTTACTTATAAAGGAGTTACGCCAACACTTCCTGCAGGTTTTGGTGGTGATGAGCTAGATCCGCACATTAAAAAATACGAAGATATTCGAGTAGACGGAAAACAGTCATTTTGGAATTCTGGTAAAAATAAAGCGTATATCAGATATTCTGATGTATTGCTTAACTACGCAGAATGTTTAAATGAATTAGGAAGCACAACAGAAGCTGAAAGTTATGTGAATCAGGTTCGAACAAGAGCTTTTGGAGGAACATTGCCAGCAGGAATGGCTTGGAGCGGACTTTCTCAAGCTCAGTTTAGAGATCAGATTCTAGATGAACGTATGCGCGAATTGGCTTTTGAAGGATGGAGAAGAATGGATCTTATTCGTACAGGAAAATTGGTAGAATTGGTAGCTGCTCGCAACAAATGGGCAAAACAAAACGGTACCATTGCAGCATTTCATAATCGTTATCCTATTCCTATTGGAGAGATTAAGCTTAACGATGAGATTGGCCCAGAGGATCAAAATCCGGGCTATTAATATCTAAAAAAAAATCAATAGTAATTTTTATTTTTTTGGTTCATGTGGTTCGGTTAATGCCACAGTTTTGATTTGTAATGCCATTTTGGGTATAGGTAGTAACAGTACTGAGTTCTTCTGTTCGAAAAAAGCTTATTCCAAAATGGCATTCTTATTTCTTATAATTCAATAATTTTTAATCATTCAAATAACAGTATGAAATTTTATACTTATCAGGTTTATCTCTATTTATTTGTTTTAAATGCCATTTCGTTCAATTTTTACGCTCAGAATAAAGTAAGCCTAAACTCTTCTGATATTGTTTGGAAGGTAAAACCACAAGCAGAAATAGGAAAAGACAGCCTTAAAATGTTTGCTCCAAATTATGCCGATAGCGATTGGGTAAAAGCAGTTGTTCCCGGTACAATTTTTAATTCTTATGTCGTAAGCGGATTAGAAAAAGACCCTAATTTTGGAGACAATATATATCAGGTCGATAAATCGAAATACGATCGCAGTTTTTGGTATCGTTCTGAATTTGCCATTCCGGAAAATTTCACCAAAGAAATCATCTGGCTAAATTTTGAAGGTATAAACCGTGAAGGAGAAATTTACCTTAACGGAAAAAAAATAGCAGTTTTAAGCGGAATGATGCAACGCGGCAAATTTGATATTACAAAGCTTATAAACCGTAAAGCAAAAAATGTCTTAAACATTTTAGTAAGCATCCCAAAACAGCCGCTAAATAACTACGGAAGCCCAACTTACATTTCTAGCGCAGGATGGGATTGGATGCCTTATGTGCCAGGATTAAATTCTGGAATTACAGACGATGTCTTTTTAACCAATACCGATAAAGTCACCATTGCAGATCCATGGATTCATACCAATCTACCAACCAATGCACGCGCAGATTTGGAAGTAAAAGTAGATTTGAAAAACACCTCTTCACAAAATCAAGAAGGGGTTCTAACTGGAGTGATAATGCCGGGGCACATAACCTTTTCTAAAAAAATAAATCTGAATGCTGACGGAATTACAAGTGTAAAACTGACAAAAGAGCAGTTTCCGGAACTTTCAATCCAAAATCCCAAATTATGGTGGCCCAATGGTTACGGCGATCCTAATTTATATACGTGCCAGTTTACTTTCAAAATTGGAAATGTAGTTTCGGATAGTCAAAAAATAACTTTCGGAATTAAAAAATATACTTACGATACAGAAGGTGGCGTTTTGCATATTTCTATAAACGGAAAACGTGTTTTCTTAAAAGGAGGAAACTGGGGAATGAGCGAGTATATGCTTCGTTGCAGAGGTGAAGAATATGATCTTAAAGTAAAACTTCACAAAGAAATGAATTATAATATAATCCGAAACTGGCTGGGCTCAACAACAGACGTAGAGTTTTACGAAGCTTGCGATAAATATGGTATAATGGTTTGGGATGATTTTTGGCTAAATGCCAATCCGAATCTGCCATTAGATATTCATGTTTTCAATAGCAATGTAATCGAGAAAATAAAACGAGTTAGAAATCACGCCAGTATTGCAATTTGGTGCGGAAATAATGAAGGTCTTCCGCAGCCTCCGCTAAATGGCTGGATTGCCGAAAATATTAAAACGTTTGACAACAACGACAGATATTATCAGCCTTGTTCGAATACAGGAAACTTAAGCGGTAGCGGACTTTGGGGCAATAAAGATCCGAGGTTTTATTTTGCAAAATATCCAGAACCTTACGCGGGAACAGGCGACGGTCCAAGCTGGGGTTTACGTTCTGAAATTGGTACAGCAGTTTTTCCAAATATCGAAAGCTTTAAAAAGTTTATTCCAGAAAAAGATTGGTGGCCAAGAAACGATATGTGGGATAAACATTTCTTTGGACAAAAAGCCTTTAACGCCACTCCAGATAATTATGATAAAAGCATTACAGAACGTTATGGTAAACCAAATAATCTGGAAGAATATACTAGAAAAGCTCAACTTTTAAACATAGAAACCAACAAAGCCATGTACGAAGGATGGTTGGATCATATGTGGGAAGATGCCTCTGGTATTATGATCTGGATGAGCCAATCTTCATACCCAAGTATGGTTTGGCAGACTTACGATTACTATTATGATTTGACGGGAGCATATTGGGGCGTAAAATCGGCTTGTGAGCCTATGCACATTCAGTGGAGTCCTGTAGACAATTCGGTAAAAGTAATCAATACAACAGGAACCGATTTTAAAAACCTAAAAGCAGAAGCTTCTGTATATAATTTAGACGGTAAAGAAATAGCAAAATTCAAACAAAATACAATTGTAGATTCTTATTCGAATACTGCGACAGAAAGCTTTGTGATTCCGTTTTATTCCAATCAGAAAGATTTGGCTTTTCAAAAAAATGTTACCGCATCCTCTACCGATGGAGGAAATACCAGAGACGTTGCAGACGGAGATTCAAATACGCGCTGGGCAAGTAATTCGACAGATAACGAATGGATTTATGTAGATCTTGAAAAAGAATTCATTATCAATCGAGTAGTTTTAAATTGGGAAAATGCCTTTGGAAAAGAATACAAAATTCAAATTAGTTCTGATGCCGATAACTGGACAGATGTAAGCGTGATTAAAGACGGAAAACAAGGACTGAAAACTATTTCATTTGATGAAACAAAAGGCCGTTACGTTCGGATGTTAGGAATAAAACGTGGTTCTGGCTGGGGATATTCTCTATACGATTTCAAAATTTTTGGTGCAGAAACCCATGTTGATACTTCCGATTTAAGTCCTGTGCATTTTATTCGATTAAAACTAAAAGATGCCTCAGATAAATTAATCAGTGAGAATTTTTATTGGAGAGGCACCAATATGAAAGATTTTACCGAACTGAATAAACTGCCAAAAGCAAACGTAAATGTTTCCAGCAAAGTCTTAAAGCAAAACGGAAAATACATTATAAAGTCAAAAGTTTCAAGTCCGTCGGGAATAGCTTTTGGAATTCAGATTCAGGCCTTAAACGAAAAATCGGGAACTCAAATACTACCGGCAATCGTAAGCGACAGTTATTTTACTTTGTTAAAAGGAGAAAGCAAAGAAGTGACAATAGAATTTGATGAAACAGCTTTAAAAAATGGAGAAAAACCCGTTGTAAAAGCGATTCCTTATAATAAATAAGAGAGTTTTATATCCTAACAGGTTTCCAAAACCTGTTAGGTATTATTATAAAGTAAGCCCCTTAAGGTTTTAGAAATAATCAAAACAATAAATATGCATATCAAAATAATCAAACGTTTTCTTCTTATACTATTGCCATTTCTGAGCTTTTCACAAAACAATCAGCTCGAATTATGGTATACAAAACCTGCTTCACAATGGGAAGAAACTTTGCCTCTAGGAAACGGAAGGTTAGGCATTATGCCCGATGGCGGAATTGAAACCGAAAAGTTAGTTCTAAATGATATTACTTTATGGAGCGGATCTCCACAAGATGCTAATAATTATAAAGCTTATACTTTTTTACCTCAAATAAGAGAATTGTTATTGGCTAATAAAAACAGCGAAGCCGAGCAGCTCATTAATCAAAATTTTGTTTGTACAGGTCCAGGTTCCGGGAGCGGGGACGGAGCAAATGTGCAATTTGGATGTTATCAGGTTTTGGGAGATATGACCTTAAAGTTTGATTATAAAACCAAATCAAAAGCTATAAATTATAGTAGAAATTTAAATATCCAAACTGCACTTGCATCAACTCAATTTACTATTGACGGTGTAATTTATAAACGAGAATATTTTGCTGGTTTTGGTGATGATGTCCTTTTTGTAAAATTGACTTCAAGCAAAAAAGGAAAACTTAATTTTACCGTTCAATTAGACAGACCGGAACATTTCAAAACAATCAACGACAGTGACAATTCCTTAGTCATGACAGGTCAGTTAAATAACGGAATTGACGGAAAAGGAATGAAATATAAAGCCAAAGTAAAAGCCAAAACAACAGACGGAACAGCTGTATATACTAATAATATAATCGAAATTAAAAATGCTACAGAAGTAGAGCTTTACATTTCGGCAGGAACAAATTTCAAAGATCAAAATTTCGAATCTGCTATAGATAAAACTTTGGATGCTGCTTTGCAGAAAAAGTATCAGGATCAGAAGAAAAAACATATTGAAAACTACCAAAAGTTATTCAATCGTGTAGCGCTGAATTTTGGAAAATCAACTAAAAATGCATCGCCAACAAACGAACGTTTGGATGCTTTTATGAAAGATCCTGATTCAGATACCGCACTTCCAGTTTTGTTTTATCAATATGGACGTTATTTGAGTATCAGCAGTACAAGAGTGGGTTTGCTTCCTCCAAATTTGCAAGGTTTATGGGCGCATCAGGTTCAAACTCCGTGGAATGGCGATTATCATCTTGACGTAAATGTTCAGATGAATCATTGGGCATTAGAAACAGGAAATTTATCTGAATTGAATCTGCCTTTAAAAGATTTAGTTAAAGAAATGGTGCCTTACGGCGAAAAAACAGCAAAAGCCTATTACAATGCCGACGGCTGGGTAGCACACGTTATTACGAATATCTGGGGATTTACAGAACCAGGAGAAAGCGCGTCCTGGGGAATCGCAAAAGCGGGTTCGGGCTGGTTGTGCAATAATTTATGGAATCATTATTTGTATACCAATGATCAAAATTATCTGGCAGAAATTTATCCAATCATAAAAGGCGCTGCGCAGTTTTACAACAGTATGCTGGTAAAAGATCCAGAAACAGGTTGGCTGGTAACTTCACCGTCAGTTTCTCCTGAAAATTCATTTTTCTTGCCAAATGGTCAGGACGCACATGTTTGTATGGGACCAACCATAGACAATCAGATTGTTCGTGAATTGTTCAATAATGTAATTACAGCTTCTTCCAAATTAGGATTGGACAATACTTTAAAAGCAGAACTTGAAAAACGACTTAAATTACTGCCTCCTCCAGGGGGTGTTTCTCCTGACGGAAGAATTCAGGAATGGCTAAAACCGTATAAAGAACCAGACCCACAACATCGTCATGTTTCTCATTTATACGGATTATATCCAGCGCCTTTAATTACCCCAGAAAGCACGCCAGAACTTGCCGAAGCGGCTAAAAAAACACTCGAGGTTCGCGGAGACGATGGTCCAAGTTGGTCAATAGCTTATAAAATGCTTTTTTGGTCTCGTTTAAAAGAGGGTAATCGAGCTTATAAATTATTAAAAACGATTTTGAGACCAACTTTAGCAACGAATATTAATTATGGAGCAGGAGGAGGAGTGTATCCAAATTTACTTTCTGCTGGGCCGCCATTCCAAATCGATGGTAATTTTGGCGCCGCAGCCGGAATTGGAGAAATGCTGATACAAAGCCATGCTGGATTTATCGAATTACTGCCTGCAATGCCCGATGTTTGGCTAAAAGAAGGTGAAGTAAAAGGATTAAAAGCGGAAGGTAATTTTACCATAAACATGAAATGGAAAAATGGTAAAGTAATGCAGTATGAAATTAAGTCTGCAATGCCAGCTAAAGTAAAAATTAAAGTAAATGGAGAATTAAAAGAAATAACTTCATCAAAATTATAAGTTCGAGTAGTAATCCTGCAAGATTTTGAAAACCTTGTGGGAATAAGAAAAGCAAGACCCGACAGGTTTTAAAAACCTGTCGGGTCTGCTGTTAAAAATAGTTACTAACTTAAACCGAAACCGATTCTTCGTTTTTTAATAACGATAAATGTATCGTAACTCCTGAATGGCTTTTCTCTTCAGAAAGAACACTGTTAAAAGTTTCCTCAGCTTCTACTTTTTTATCAAGACCTAAAAGACCTAATCCTTTCATGTATAGACAGTGAATTTTATTTCGCTTGTCCAAGTCATCTTCCCAAATCATAAGATCTGGAAGCGAAACTGCAAAATAATCAATCGTAACATGATCGTTTACATGTTTTTCTGCATAAGCAATAAACTTCTCAAAACGTTTATTAGCTTCGGCTGGATTGTTTAATTTTAGGTGAGCTAAACCTTGATAGAAAATTTTATCTGGTTGTTGGTCATTATAAAAAATCGCTGCTGTTGGTTCTTCTAATCCTTGAGTTGCTTTATGCCACCAGTTATTCGCTTCTTCTAAATTATTTTTCTTTTCGAAAGCAACTCCAAGCCAGTAATGAATATCATTTTCCTGCGCGCCAGGCAGTTTTCCTTCGCCTAAATTATCGGGATAAATTTGAGCCTGTTCTAAAAGTTCTATGGCTTTATCATAATTCCCTTCAGTAATATTTTGTTTAGCAATTTCGGTCAGAGAAATTAGGTATTGACCGCTTACTTTTCCTTCACCACCTTCCCAAGGATGGAATTTTCTGTTTTGCAATAAAGTCAAAGCTTTATTATGTTTGCCTAAAAGATTGTACAAAGCCACTCTTTCTAAATACACATCATCTCTTTGAATAACCAACTCTAAATGTTTTTCTAAGAAAGCCAGTCTGAAAACCAAATCTCTGTTCAAACGTTTATATAATTGGTCTAATTCCATTAAAATTCTGGAATCTTCTAAGTCTAAAGAAAATGCTTTTTCTAAACTTGAAAGCGCTTTTTGCTCATCATTTAATTTGTTGTAATAAGCCAATGATAAGTTGCGATGAACAGTTGGAAACGTATCGTCTATAGCAACCGATTTTTCCCAGCAGGAAATAGCATCATCATAGAATTTTGAAGCATACCAAAAGTTTCCTAAATAATACAATGCTTTTGCGTCATGATTTTTTTTCTGAATTACTTTAGAAAGAACTAAAGCCGCTTCAATTTGGTTTGGAAAACAGTAATCTGGTTTTGCCTGAGAAGCCATTTGGAAACATTTTTCGGCTTGACCGAAATCATTTAATTTTTCATAAAATGAACCTGCAAAATACCATGCCATTGGATAAGTGTTTTCATCTTTCAAACCTTCATTTAATAATGATGCAGCTTCTTCATATAAACCGGTTGCGCTGTAATCTAAAGCATATTCAATATAAGTATGAATGTTATCTCGGATTAATGCATTTAGATACGCCAGATCTTTTTTATCGGTACTTAAAATATACTTTTCATATAGCAATCCGAAATTAAACAAGTCGTTCTGTAAATATTGGTCCGCAAGTTGAAGTGCTTTTTCTTTTTGATTTAATTTTCTAAGAAATGCTACCTGCAAATGAAGTGCTTTATGATCTTCGGTATTTTTAGAAATAGCTTTTTGAATGTGTTCCAAAGCCAGTTCAAAATCACCATTTAACGCATCGAGCTGTGCCACATAAAAATAACCTTGATTTTGCCAAGCTGCATTCCAAGTTGATTTGTAAAAAGCATCGTAAGCTTCTTTGTTTTTGTTTTGATATTTAAGACACAATCCCAAATTGAAGTAAGCTTCACCATCGTACGGATTTGGGTTTCGCTGCGTTAATGTTTTTATGGCTGCTCTAAAATAGGGTTCAGCTTCAGTAAATTTTGCTCTTCGCATGAGCCATAATCCCATAGCATTATTAGAACGAATATCGCCAGAATCACGTTTTAAGGCTTCTTCGTAATACGGAATCGGACTGTAAGTAGCGTGTCTGTATTGCTCCAAATGCTGTGCTGTTAGGAACAATTGTTCGTTATTCTCGATATCTTCTGGAGCAAGTGCAGGTTTTGCAGCTTCCGGAATTTCATCTTCATTTTGTCCTTCATAAATCCAGTCAACTAAAACTTTATCATCTGCATCGGTCACAGAAATCGATAAACCTTCTAAAGAGGCATTGTGCTCAAAATCGATAGTTTCTTCAAATGAATTTTTGGGAGAAGCATCGTATTGTTTTTGTAACAAAACAATATCATTGTTTTTTAAAGTGACGGTTGTTTTTGGATAAACTCCTGTTGTGTAAGCTTTAATTACTAATTTGTTATCGATGCTTTCCAGATTAACCATCGCGTTTTTAGTGGCATTTTTTACAACTCCTAAATCACGATAGGGCATAAAATATTGCGTGAATTCTTTTTGTTCGCCTGGCATAATCCAAGTAAAATCAGGCTGATTGTCGGTATAAACCCCACACATCAATTCGATATAGGGGCCATCTTCATCAGTAAGATTACGATCCCAAGCACGACCGAAGTCGCCGTGTCCCCAAGTCCATTGTTTTTTCCCAGGAGAAACATGATGATTGGCAACATGAAGCAATCCGCCTTTTGAATCATTTTCGTAACCTCCCACAAAATTATATTTGGATGCAATCGCCATATATGATGTTGGAACGGGAATGTTTTTATAGCGGGAAATATCAGTTCCTGGCGAATAATCTACTTTGTAATACGTTCCTTTTGCAATTGGGAAAGACGAAACGTCGCGCTTTCCATGATCAAAAACAGCATTTACATCTGGAGGAAAAACTGACTGATAATCGTCATTTACTTTAACTGCAGGATTGGCCCACCATAAAAAAGTCTGTGGAAATGAGGTTCTGTTGTATAATTGGGCTCTAATTTCCAAATAAGCTTTATCTGGATACAACCGGAATCCGGCCATACCTTTGGTTCTAAACATACGTTCTACTTCGCTGCACCAAATTGTAGCGCTCCCGTCTTCATGTTCTTCTATAGTAAAATCAACAGGGTCAAAAGTGGTTGGTCTATGGTGCTGTGGCCAGTTAAACTCAATTCCACCAGAAATCCAAGGACCTGTAAGTCCGACCAATGCAGGTTTTACAACCTGATTGTAATACACAAAATGACGTTCTTTAGTTTTATCATAAGCCATATGAACGCGTCCGCCTAGTTCTGGCAAAATCATTATTTTAACAAACTCATTTTCAAGATAAACGGCTTGATATTCTTTATTGGTTTTTTCGTCAGCGATTTTTTCAATAACCGGATAAGGATATACAGATCCGTTACTTCCCTGATACACTCTTTTTTCAATAAATACAGGATTTTTTTCAGGTTTGCCCACCTCATAAGTTGGCAGGATTATTTTTTCCTTCCAAACATTTACTTTTTGCATGATGTAATGAAATTTAAATTATTGAATATTCTTTGATTCTTTATCAGAAACCATCAGTTTTTCAATCTCTTCGAGACTTTTGTTTTTGGTTTCAGGAAGTTTTTTGAGTACAAACAAGAAGCCTAAAGCACAGATAATTCCATAAATCCAGAAAGTTCCAGATGTGCCTAAGTATTCGTTGAAGATTGGAAACGTTTGTACCAAAAGTGCAGATGCTATCCAGAGTGCAAATGTGGCAACAGACATCGCAACACCTCTGATGCGGTTAGGAAAAATTTCAGATAAAATAACCCACGTAATAGGAGCAAGAGACATGGCATAAATAGCAATTGCTAATAATACCAGTAATAATAAAGGGAGACCGGTAACATTGGTATAATAAAAATAACCGAGTAAGGCGTAAATTATGGCAAGTCCAGCCGAACCAAAAAGCATTAGTTTTTTACGTCCAATTTTGTCTACAGTTCCCATGGCAACCAATGTAAAAACAAGATTGATACTTCCTGTAATTACGATATTCATAAACAAATCATTAATGCTATAACCAGCCGAAACAAAGATTTCCTGAGCATAATTAAAAATGATGTTGATACCGCACCATTGCTGGAAAGCGGCCAATACAATTCCGATTAACAGAATGGGTAAAGCTCTTTTATCAAGCAACATTTTGAAATCAGTTTTTTCGGTTTCTTCTGTAAAAGTTTCTTTGATTGTGGCAATCTCTTCTTTAGCGTAGACCAATCCTCCAATTTTGGTTAAAGTGTTCTCTGCTTTGTCATGGTTCCCTTTTTTTGCAAGATAGCGAGGGCTTTCAGGTATTAAAAACATTAATATAAAGAAAAGAACCGCGGGAAAAAATCCTGCCCAAAGCATCCATCTCCAGCCTGTTTGACCGTTCCAAGAAGCTAAAATCTGTTCATGTGAATAATCTGGCGGAATAACATCAGTAATTAACATATTGGTAATCTGTGCAGCAAGAATTCCAATCACAACGGTTAACTGATTGATAGAAACAAATAATCCTCGGGTTTCTTGAGGGGCAATTTCTGCAATGTATAAAGGAGAAATGGTAGAAGCGATTCCAATTCCGACTCCGCCGATAATTCGCCAGATAATAAACACGGTAAAGGTTTCAGATGCTCCTGTTCCAAGAGCACATAAGGAGAATAATATGGCAGCAACGATTAGTATAGGACGTCTTCCGTAACTGTCGGCTAATTTTCCTGCAACGGCTGCTCCTGCGACGCATCCTACAAGCGCACTGCTCATTGCCCAGCCTTGCAAAGCTGGAGAATTTGTAATGCCAAAATAAAGTTCGTAAAATGGTTTTGCGCCGCCGATTACAACCCAGTCGTAACCAAAGAGTAATCCTCCCAATGCCGCAACAAGACTGATTGATAGTAAAAAGGTATAATTATAGTTTTTCATAAAAAGGTTTTATAGCTTTTGTAAAATTAGCGGAATAGGAACCTTTGATTTATGGATATTTTTTTTGAATAGATGGATTATAATCTGATTTTTTACTATTGAATGATTAAATACGAAAACAATTGCGTTACTGCTTGTATTCGGTTCGATATTGTATTGGTGAAGTACTCATGATTTTTTTGAACAAACGAGAGAAATATAAAGGATCATTAAACCCTAAATTAAAACTGATTTCTTTTATGCTCATAGTGGTAAAGCTCAGATATTGGCAGGCTTTCTGCATTTTTAAATAATTGAAATAATGTATAGGAGAGTAACCAGTCTGCTTCTTAAATAGTGTAAAAAAATGAGAAGGAGAATAATTAAAATAAGCGGCAACATCATTAATTTTTAAGGAAATATCGAGATGTTTTTTCATATAGTCAATAGCCGATTCAATAGTATTATCCTCTGAAAATTTTCGGTTCTTTTGAATGAAGAATTTTTCATACAAAAAGGTATTTAGTAACTGCCATAACGAAAGATTGGCAAATTCGAGATTACTGGCGCTATAGCCGTCTTCCATAACGTCTAATATGTTTTCAAAAAGTTCAATGCGTCTTTCTTCAAGCGATAGTTGAGGTGCAGTGTCAGGATGTTCGGCAATGAATTTATCATAGAAAAAAGGAGCTTGCACTCCCGTAAAATGGATCCAGTAAATACTCCACGGATTTTGTTTTAAAGCATAATAATCATGTGCAACTTCAGGAGGTATAATATAAAAGGTATTGGCTTTTAAGGTTATGGTTTTATTTTCTTTGCTTATGATGCCTTCTCCTTTGTAACAATAAATTAAAATGTATTGCTTGCTCCCATGTTTTCGTTTCATGGAATGATGACTTGCATTAGGGAAAACACCAATATCCGTAAAATATAAACCAGCTATAAGCGGATTCTTTTTAATGATCGAAAGTATATTCTTTGGAATTACAATCATTCGCTGTCCTAGAAAGCCTTCTTTGACTTTTGTTTTTTCTTTTTGTGTTGCATTTTTCATGATCCAGATTGTGTTTTTCAAATATCGTAATTTAATCCATGCTTTCACAAAAAATGTCCATTTTGAGAACCATAATCAAAACTAAATTTGAAATTCTATACTAACACTTCAAATTCTAACCTTTTTGTAAAACTTTATGAATGCTACAAATAACATTGTTTGGGAGTCTTTTGGCTGGCATGATGAGAAAGAGATTTTCAAATTTCAGATCACAAATAGTCACGGCAACTATGTCGAACTTATTAATTATGGTGCCATAATAAAATCCATAGTGGTGCCAGATAAAGTGGAAAACAAGGAAAATGTGGTTTTAGGATTTCCAACTTTAGAAGGATATGTAAATGATCAATCTTATATAGGAGCGACTGTTGGCCGTTTTGCAAATAGAATTCATAATGCGGCATTTTCTATCGAAAATAAAATCTATCATCTCGATAAAAACGATGGTAAAAATAATAATCATAGTGGTTTGGCTGGATTTAATAACAAAGTATTTGATTGTATTGTAGAAGAAGATGCCGTAATTTTTTCTCTTGAAAGTAAAGATGGAGAGGGTGGTTTTCCTGGGAATTTGAAAACAAAAGTACGTTATAAATGGACAGATCAAAACGAACTTAAAATTGATTTTCTGGCAGAAGCCGATCAACCAACTCCGTTAAATTTTACCAATCATTCTTATTTTAATTTGACCGCTTGTAAAGAAAAAATACATCATCATCAGTTAACCATTCAAGGATCAAAAATTCTGGAAAGTACTGTTGATTATATTCCAACTGGAAAAATTTTGCTCGCCGACGAATATTTGTTTTTGAGAGATGAATTAAAAGACGTGATGCAAAACAACGGACTTAATCTCTATTATATTTTTGATAGAAAAACTAAAAATGAAAATGCTGTCTGCGAATTGTATGATGAAAAATCGGGAAGAATAATGCGTGTTTACACCTCTTATCCTGGAGTACAACTGTATACCGGAGATTATTTAAACTGTGATATTGTTGGAGAACATAATAAATTATACAGTTCATTTGACGGACTCTGCTTAGAGTGCCAGTTTTATCCCGACAGTCCAAATCACCAGCATTTTCCGAATACGATATTCCAATCCGGACAAGTTTATAACGAAACTCTTATGTATGCTTTTGATGTAATAAAATAACATAAACGAACTATCACCTCTAATAATTATAAAATGAAAAAAATCTTTCTTAACCGATCTTTAAGTGTGCTGATACCTGTGGTATTTTTTGTGCTAACGAGCTGTGTTGCACAAAACGAAGAACTTTCTTTAAAATCAAAAGATAATCTTAATGAAATCAATTTGTCTCTGACCAAAGACGGAAAATTATCGTACAAGGTTTCCCGTAAAGATAAAACAATAATCGAAGATTCGCCTCTTGGACTTGTTTTTGAAAATCAGGATTTTTCATCAGGATTGTCTGTTGCAAAAGTTTCAGCTATTGAAGAAAAGCGTGAGCAATATGAACTTAAAGTAGCGAACAACAGAGTGATAGATCATGTTTTTAAAAGCAAAAGCATTACATTCAAAAACAGCAAAGACGCTTTAATAACAATAGATTTAATTGCGGGCCAAGAAGGTGTTGCTTTTAGATATAAGTTTCCCGAGCAGGAAAAGCAAACTAGAATACTTAAAAATGAATTGACAGGTTTTCATATAGCTCAGAATGCAAAAGGATGGTTGCAGCCTTATAACAAGGCAGGAAATTATACTCCAGGTTATGAGGATTTTTATATTAATGTAAAGCCTGGAGATCCTATAAATGGTGCCAGAGGTGAATCAGTTGGCTGGTGCATGCCGGCGCTTTTTAATGTAAATAATACTCAAAATTGGATTTTAATTGCAGAATCAGGAACTGATGGTTCATTTCCGGGCTGTCATTTAGATTCAGATTCTAAAGATGGAATTTACAGAATCGCTTTTGCTAAAAATGATGAAAAATTCACACTGCCTTTAGCTGATAAAGGAATTGCATATCCTGAATCAAACTTACCTTGGACAATGCCTTGGAGAGTAATTATGATTGGAGATAAAGCAGGAGATATATTATTGTCTACCATGATTACCGATTTGGCTCCAGCTTCTAAAATTGAAGAGACTTCATGGATTGTTCCCGGAAAAGCGGCTTGGTCGTGGTGGTCACATCCTGAAGATTTTACGCCAGAAATGTATAAAAAGTTTACAGATGTTTCGGCATCATTTGGATTTAGATATACGCTTTTTGACGCTGGATGGGAAAAAGCCAACAGAGAAGGAAAAATTATTGACGATGCTTTGTCGAAAGGAGTTCAGCCACTGGTTTGGGGTTATTCGGCTGAATATTTTGACGCTGATAAAAGGAAGAAGAGATTTAAGGAGCTGGCAGAAATGGGCGTAAAAGGAGTTAAAATAGATTTTTGGTGTTCAGACAGACAGGAAGTTATGGGAACGCTGCAGTCGGTTTTTGAAGATGCAGCCAAAGAACATCTTTTGGTAAATCTGCACGGTACTACAATGTCAAGAGGCTGGCATAGAACATGGCCGAATTTCGTAACAGCTGAGGCTATTTTAGGAACTGAAAGTTATTTTTATGAGCCAAGATTTCCTGAAAAAGCGGCGGAGCAAAACACTGTATTGCCTTTTACAAGAAACGTTGCAGGACCAGCAGATTATACGCCATTTGCTTTGACTTTTAGAAAGTACACTCGTTTAAATACAGCGACGCACGAATTGGCTATGGCCATGATTTATACTTCAGGAATAATTCATTTTGCCGATTCAGAAGAGGTTTTTAATTCACTCCCGAATGAGTTGAAGAATTTACTGAAAGAAATGCCAGCAACATGGGATAAAACAGAATGCATTATTGGAGAGCCGGGCAAAGCATTAGTATTGTCACGCCAGAAAGATAATCTTTCTTATATCGTGGGTATTAATGGAACTAATGTAAATCAAACCATAACAATTGATTTAAAAAAATACGGCAAAGGTTTTTCAAAATTCAGGATTATTTCTGAAGGGAAAGATCCTTTAATGGATTTTAAAATAGAATCGCATGCTGTAAGTTCAAAATGGAAATATAGCTTGGCTCCAAAAGGTGGTTTTATCATCCAATTTATTAAGTAACGGAAAATAGAAAAATAAGTTTGGTTAATAATGTATGATTTTTAAACATACGAGAGTCTATTGATTTTTATTTTATACTTATTAACGAAAAAAGTTTAAATGCTTTAGGAGCTTTAAAACTTAAGTTTTTTTATCTATTAAGATGTTATTGATTGACATTTCTTCGCATCAAAAAATAAAAGCTTACAATCAAGAAGCGAAGCAGTATATTTTTTATAAAAAAGACCGATTGTTCTTTTTTTGTTGTAATTTTGTCATAGTAAAAAAAAGGGCCATGAAAATAAAGACATCCAAGTCAGAAAATACTAAGCAGTTAATTATAGAAAAAACGGCATCGGTTTTTAATATAAAAGGCTATGCAGGTACTTCCATCAATGATTTGATGAACGTAACGGGGCTTTCGAAAGGCTGTATTTATGGTAATTTTGAAAATAAGGATGAAATTGCCCTGAAAGTCTTTGATTATAATTTTGCGAAGATTACCCAGCATATGAAAGAACGCATCCTAGCAACAGGCGATTCAGTTGAAGGATTGTTGGTTTATCCAGAAATGTATAAAAACTACTATAAATATCCGTTTTTACAGTCGGGATGCCCGATACTCAATACAGCTACAGAAGCAGATGATACACATCCGCAACTTAAGGAACGCGCGCAAAAGGCACTTGATCTTTGGAAAACTGCTATTGTGAATCAGGTAAAACGAGGTATTGAAGAAAAGGAAATAAAAGAAGAAACAGATCCAAATGAATTGGCTGTGATTATGATTTCGATAATCGAAGGGGCGTTTATGCAAGCAAAAGTGAACAATAGAATGACCGAGCTCAAGGTAGCAATGTCGTTTTTGGAAAAAATGATTATGCAGTTAAGAGCATAATTTTTTTTTACTATAAAAAAGACCGATTGGTTTATTTTGAATTATAAAATAATAAACAATAATAAAATGGAAGAATTTGATATTGCCGTTATAGGATCAGGTCCTGGCGGATATGTAGCCGCAATTAGAAGCGCACAGCTTGGTTACAAAACAGTTTTAATAGAAAAATATAACAGTTTGGGCGGTACTTGCACCAATGTGGGATGCATTCCTACGAAAGCACTCCTGGATAGCACGCATCATTATGCAGATGCAGGGAAGAGTTTTAGAGCGCATGGAATAGAATTTTCTGATATCCAGCTAAACTTTGAGCAGCTTTACAGACGCAAAAGCGAGGTGGTGCAGAAGAACACACAAGGCCTAGAATTTCTGATGAAAAAGAATAAAATCAGCGTACTTCATGGTATAGCTTGTTTTGTCAGCGATGAACATATTAAAGTCTCGCATGCCGATCAGACAGAAACTTTTGTAAAATCAAAGAAATATATTATTGCTACAGGATCTAAACCAGCTACGATTCCTGGTGTCATCATAGATAAAAAAAGGGTAATTACTTCTACTGAAGCGTTGGATATGAAAGAGAAGCCTGAACATATTGCTATCATTGGTGGTGGCGTAATTGGTGTTGAAATGGCATCGATCTTTAATAGAATAGGAACAAAAGTGACCATTTTAGAGTATGCTGATAACCTTATTGCTAATATGGATCAGGAACTCGGAAGTGCTTTGGCTAAAATTTTAAGTAAGGAAGGTGTTGAAATTAAATTGGGACAAGCGGTTTACAAAACAGAAAATCTGGGTGAAAAAGCTAAAGTGTATTTCAAAAATAAACAAGGCGAACAAAATGAGCTAAAGGTTGATTATGTGTTAGTTGCAGTAGGTAGAAAACCCAATGTAACTGCTTTGGGGCTGGAGAATACCAATGTAACATTAAATGCCAATGGCACTATCAAGGTAAATGAACTTCTCCAAACAGCAGTACCTAATATTTACGCTATTGGTGATGTTATTGGTGGAGCCATGTTGGCTCATAAAGCCGAGGAAGAAGCTGTATTTGCGGTGGAAAGGATGAATGGTCAAAAACCGCACATTCATTATAACCGTATTCCTTCCGTGGTATATACTTGGCCAGAGGTTGCTTCTGTAGGGGCCACGGAAGAGGAATTAAAAAGAGATGGAGTTGCTTATCAAATAGGCAAGTTTCCTTTTGCAGTTAACGCTAGGGCCAGAGCAGGTATGGAGCAGGAGGGTTTTGTTAAGGTGATTTCTGATCCAAAATATGGCGAATTATTGGGTGTGCACATTATAGGAGCTAGAGCAGCAGATCTTATCGCACAAGCCGTTGTAGGGTTAGAGTACGAAGTGACCGCAGGAGACATGGCTTCTATCAGTTATGCTCATCCAACCTATTCAGAAGCGCTTAAAGAAGCATACACGATTGCTTCAGGAAAGCCGTCACTTAATATTTAAAACAAAGGATTGAAAAAATCATAATTCATTTTAGTTTAAAATTAGATTTAAACTAGACTAGTGGCAGCGTAAATTTGTGCTGCCTCTAGTGTTTTATGCTCTTAGACTGAATAGTTGATGCACAACGGAATTAGTGCGCAGGAAATGGCGAGAAATATAGTGACCCTGATATAATAGATTCTGCCAAAGGGAAGTTCGTTTTGCAAGATGCATGTTATTGTGTGGAATGGAATCGTTTTGCTGCGAAATCATTTTTTAAATAATTCTGAAAAATAATATTCTATTTCTTTTTGTAATACAGCTGCACCAATCCAGTTTCAAATGTTTTTGCCAAAACAAATTCAAGTATTTGCTCAGGTCTGCCGTCTTTAAAAAGTTTGGTTCCATTACCCAATAAAACAGGGATAATTGAAATTATGAATTCATCGATTAAACTATTTTTCAGCAGTTCATTTATTACTTCAGCGCCGCCATCACAATAAATAGTTTTTCCTTTTTCAGATTTTAGCTTCTCGACTAGTTCGGCTATGTTTCCTGTATAAAAAATTGTCCTCCCTATTTGTGGCCTTTCAGTTCGAGTGATGACATAAACATCTCTTTGGCCGTTGTCGTAATGAGATGCGCCGATTTCCTTTAGAACATAATCATAAGTTTTTCTGCCAATAATTATGGTATCTATGTCTGCTGTAAATTTGGCATACCCATAATCTTCTCCGTCTTTTTCTACCAGTTTCAAAAAACTCAGATCGTCGTTTGGCTTTGCTATGTAGCCATCTAAGCTCATAGCGATGAAAAGTGATATTTTTCGCATTTTTTATTAAGTTTTAATGTTCTGTCAAATGTACTTTTGCGCCACTGATTATACTTTGTAAAAATGCGACAAATTATAATGATGAAGGCCAAAATCCAGTATTTCGCTTAATTTCATTACTGAGATGCGAATGGTCATAATAGCCGCATTCAAATGCAATATCTGAAAGGCTTCGATGTTGATTTGTTTTTTGGATAATATTTAAAGCATTTTGAAAACGAATAATATTTGAATATTCTTTAGGAGAGAGTCCAATGTATTTTTTAAAATTACGCTCCAACTGTCTCACCGTTGTGCAATTCTTTTTAGCTAATTCGTAAATGCTGATTTGTCCGTTTGTTAAATCTATATCCCTAATAGCAGATTGCAGAGGAATGTTTTTGTTGTTTATTCTATCCAAATAGAAGCGGTTAAAATAATCGAATGGTTTTTCAAATATCTTATCAGCATGAAATGAATTAGATTTTTCAAATTCAACAGTATTATTAATCAATATATTTTGCGGGTCGTAGCTATAGAAATTAGCAAAAGCGGCAGGTTTTAGACATGCGCCTGCTAAATGAGTATCCATATCAATTAAACTATCTTTATAGGAATTCATAGCACCAACAGCGTAAGTTTTTCCGAATTCCAGATGTAGAGAGCCGTTATCTGTCAAACAGCTGTTTCCTAAATTTATAATAATTCCACTGCATCCGTCTGGATAAACCCGTTCCCACTGCGCATCATATGGGTTTCCTTTTAGTTCCCAAAAGAAATGAATATAAGGTTCTAATTCCTTGCAGGGCTTTATTTTTATGTATTCCATACGCATCTATATTAGTTACAAAAGTAGCTAACCTTCAACTTGAACGAATAAAAAGACTGTTAAATATGTCTATGCTTTTGACCGATAAATCCATCTTATGGGATAGCATTATATATAATTTTATTTTCAGTTCAGATCTTACTTCGTTGTTATGGTTTTTTGGGTAAGACTGCTAATGTTAGTAAAATTTGTTAGGTTTTGTTTGTGCAGGGGAGATTAATAGTTATTTAATCTCCTTTGTTTTGTTAAGCCAAAGTGATTAAGACAATTTAATAAATATGTGATTTATATGAAAAGCGAGAATTTTAAAATTAAAAAGAGCAGTTCCCTAAAATTGGCTGTCATAGCTTTTATGCTATTGTTTTTTGGTCCAGTAAAAGGGTATTGCCAAAATGAAGAAAAGACAAAAAGTGCTTTTGGAGTTATTGAAAGACTTGTGGGAAGTCGCGCCAACGAATTTCAGTTAAGTGTTGATGAAAACAAAAAAAGTAACTCGGAATGGTTTGAAATTGAGACAGAGAATAATTTGGTCAAGATAAAAGGTTCGACTAATACCGCAATCTGTTATGCCGTATACAATTTCTTAAGAGACATAGGAGCAGTTTTGATTAGTTGGGAGGGAAACAGAATTGATTTGCCCAAAACATGGCCGAAATATTCAAAAAAAGAAGAAACGCCTTTTCAGTACAGAGAATATCTGAATGCCTGTACTTTTGGCTATACAACTCCGTGGTGGGACTGGAAACGTTGGGAACAGGAAATTGATTGGATGGCATTGCACGGAATCAATCTGCCGACAGCAATGGAAGGTCAAGAAGCGGTTTGGCAGGAATTATGGAAAGAATATGGCTTAACTAGCTCGCAGTTAGAATCTCATTTTGCAGGACCAGCTTATCTTCCTTGGCAGCGTATGGGCAATATTAATAGTTTGGAAGGTCCATTGCCACAAGAATGGTTTGTTAAAAAAGAAGCACTTCAGAAGAAAATCTTAGAAAGAATGAAAGCGTTGGACATGCATCCTGTCGTACCGGCTTTTAGCGGTTATGTGCCAAAGGCTTTCGCCGAAAAGCATCCCGAAGCTAAAATTACAGAACTTAAATCATGGTCAGGCGGTGGATTTGCAAGTACTTTTCTATTAGATTCCAAAGATCCATTATTCAAACAAATTGGAAAGCGTTTTATTGAAATTTATACCAAAATGTACGGAAAGTCTAATTTTTATTTAGCCGATTCCTTCAATGAAATCGAGCCTCCTGTTTCTGAGCACAATAAATATGAAGAACTTTCTAATTATGGAAGCGCTGTTTATGAAACTATAAATGAAGCCGCTCCTGGTGCTGTTTGGGTTATGCAGGGATGGCTTTTTGGTGATAACAAAGAATTTTGGACTAAGGAAGCAACGAAGGCATTTTTAAGCAAAGTTCCAAATGAGAAAGTGATGGTTCAAGATTACGCCAACGATAGATATAAGGTGTGGGAAAATCAGGAAGCTTTTTATGGCAAACAATGGACATACGGGTATGTACATAATTACGGAGGATCAAACCCAGTTTATGGAGATTTGAATTTTTATAAAGATGAATTGGCAAGCTTGCTTAAAAATCCAAATAGAGGAAATATTGTAGGCTACGGAGCAATGCCAGAAGGATTAAACAATAATTCGATAGTTTACGAATATATATATGATCTGCCATGGACTAAAGCAGAACAGCCTTTAAATGATTGGATGGCTAAATATTTAAATGCAAGGTATGGACAGACTTCAGAATCTGTTTTTCACGCTTGGGATTTATTGCTCAAATCGGTTTATAATGTTAAATATTGGGAAACACGTTGGTGGAACGACTGGGCTGGAGCATATCTATTATTCAAACGTCCTACAGTGAAAATTACGGAGTTTAAAGGAAATCTAGGAGATAAAATCAAACTAAAAGAAGCTTTGGATATTTTGAAAAAAGAAGCTAAAAAGTATAATAAGAACAATCTTATTCAATACGATTTAATAGATGTTTCGAGACATTATAATTCACTTTCTATTGACGAAGAATTGATTGAATGCGTAAAAGCGTATCAGGAGAAAAACATTGCAAAAGGAGATCAATTGTTTAAACAGATCGAAAAACAAGTTTTAGAAACAGATAAGATGATGTCTGGACAGCCTTTAAATAATTTAGATCAATGGGTGAAATCGGCCTCAGATTATGGAAGTTCACCAGAAGTTTCTTCATTGTATGTTAAAAATGCCAAAACATTAATTACCCTATGGGGTGGAGAAGGCCATTTGAATGACTATGCTTCAAGGTCATGGAAAGGAATGTACAAAGGATTTTACTGGCCAAGATGGAAAATGTTTTTGGAGGCTCTAAAAAAAGCAGCCGTTACTAATACTTCTTTTGATGAAAATAAAGAAAGAGAATCAATTAAAAATTGGGAAATTAATTGGACAGAAAGCAAATAAATTTATTCTTATGTGATAATAACTCGTATATATACATATTTTAACCCAATATTAATAACATAACATAAAGCCACACCATCAGTATGCAGAAGAAAAATTTCCGAAATCGATTTATTAGTCAGTTTTTCATTATATAATTGTATAAAAAAAACGTCGCTAAGCCTTACTATCATTGACTTTATAGAAATTATCCATGTTTATGAATAACTTGTCCATTTGTTAACATTTCTTTAGCACTAATTTCGTCAATACTTTAACTAAAATAACCAACATTTACAATGGAAAAACTTAAACTATTATTATTAGCCTTTTTCTTTGGCTTCTCAATTAATACTTGGGCACAAAAAACAGAAGTGTCCGGTGTTGTATTGGATGACAAAGGTATTCCTATGCCAGCAGTTAATGTACTTGAGAAAGGTACAACTAATACTGTTACAACAGATTTTGACGGAAAATTTAAATTTACGGCTTCAAACAAAAATGCAACACTTGTGTTTTCATTTATGGGGTTTGAAGATCAAGCCGTAAAATTAGACGGAACGAAAACCAACTATTCGATTAAAATGATGTCTACCACAACCAACTTAGAGCAAGTTGTTGTTGTAGGTTACGGTAAAGGATCTCGTAAAAACTTAACCACGGCAGTTTCATCTGTTAAGGCTGAAGATTTGAACAGAGGAGCAATCAGCGACGTTGGGCAGCTTTTGCAAGGAAAAGTTTCTGGTTTGAATATTTCTTCAAGCGGCGATCCAACAAAAACGGCTTCTGTGGTTTTGCGTGGAGCTTCAACGTTAAATAGTTCTCAAGGACCATTTTATGTAATTGACGGTATTCCTGGTGTAGACATTTCTGTAATTTCTCCAGATGATATTGCTACTATTGACGTTTTAAAAGATGCTGCTGCAACGGCAATTTATGGTAACCGTGCTGCAAATGGGGTTATTATGGTAACAACAAAAAAAGGAAGCAAGGGTAGAACGCAAGTGGCATACAATGGATATGTTGGATGGGAAGAAGTTTCAAACAATCTGGATATGATGAATGCAGATCAGTTGAGAGATTTTACAACAAAAAACAATTTAAACTTTACTCCAGAAAATGACAAAGGTGCCAACACAAACTGGCAAAAAGAAATTTTAAGACCTGGACGTGCCAAATCAAGCAGCCATAACCTTTCTATGAGTGGCGGAGGAGATCACGGAAGCTATACTGCAAGCATCACTTCGATTAATAAGGAAGGAGTTATGTTAAAAAGTGACTTCTCTCGTATTATTGCCCGTTTGTCTGTTGAGCAATATGCTTTTGATGATAAAGTTAAATTTGGTTTGAATGTTACTAATTCAAATACAAAATATCAAAATGTACCACAACGTAATACGGTACTTTTGCAAGCAGCAAGTTATCTTCCTGTGTCTCCAGTAAGAAATCCTGATGGAAGTTTATTTGAAAATTTTGTGAGCCCAGGATATTTTAACCCTGTAGCTTTAATTGAACATGGTACTGACGAAACTAGAACAGATAACCTTGTAGGGAATCTTACTGCAGAAGTAAAACTTCCTTTTGGAATTACGTATAATTTGAATTTAGCACATCAGAGATTAACGGCTTCACACGGAGAGTTTTATGACAGTTATTATTCTCAATACAATAGTGCGAACTTTTACAACAACCCAGATCCACCTTTGACAAAAACATTGGTTAACTTTGGTGTAAATGGCTCTGCATTGAGAAATTCTTATGAAACTAGAAATAATATTATTGAGAGTTTCTTTACATGGGATAAAACATTTGGAGATCATAAAATAAAAGCTGTTTTGGGGTACTCATGGCAGGAAAATACTTTAGGAGATGGTTTTCAGGCTACAACGACAAACTTTCCCGTAGACAATGTTGGATACAATAACTTAGCTTTAAGTAATTACACTTCAGTTAATGGTTATGTAGTAAATTTTGGTGATAGCAAAGCCTATCAAAAAACACGTTTAATCTCATACTTCGGACGTTTAAATTATAATTATAAAGACAAATATCTTTTGCAAGGATCTCTAAGAAGAGACGGTGGATCTATGTTTGGTGCAAATAACCAATGGGGATATTTTCCTTCTGTAGGAGGTGCATGGAGATTGGACAAGGAAAGTTTTATGCAGAACCAGAATATTTTTAGCGATTTGAAACTGCGTGCAAGCTGGGGGGTAACAGGAAATTCTTCTGGGTTTAATGCTTATACGGCTCAATTTATATCTGGAAGTTTAGGAACTTTTTATTACAACGGACAACAAATTGGGGCTTATGGACCTAACCAGGCAGCAAATCCTGATTTGAAATGGGAAAAAACAGCGACAGCAAATATTGGACTTGATTTCTCTATTGCAAAAGGAAAAGTAACAGGTTCTGTTGATGTTTACGACAAGAAGACAACAGATATGATCTTCAACTATAATGTTAATCCAGTATTGGTGCCAGTAGGAACAATTGTAGCAAACGGAGGTACAATGTCTAACAAAGGTATTGAGCTTAGCTTAAGCACAACTCCAGTTAAAACAGCAAATTTCAGCTGGAATTCTAACCTGAACTTGGCTCATAACAAAAATGAGATCGTGAAATTAACTAGTCCGTTTTTTGTTGGAGGTGACTCTATCCGTCGTGTACAGCCAGACGGAGGCGGACAAACAGGAAGTACTTTGCAGATTTTTAAAGAAGGAAAACCTCTTGGACAGTTCTTTACTTTGAAATATGCAGGGAAAAATGCAGCTGGGGTTTCTCAGTATTATGACAAAAATGGTGATTTGACTACTACACCGCAAATTGGGGTAGATTACCATTATGCAGGAAGTGCACAGCCTAAATTATTAATGGGATGGGCAAATAATTTTCAATACAAAAAATTTGATTTAAGTATTTTCTTCAGAGGAGTTTTTGGAAATAAAATTTTCAACGCAACTCGTGCCGATTTGTTTAGACCAAGTACGGCAATGACCAATAATATTTTGGTTGATGCAGGAAATGAATCTCCAAATGATTTAAACTCATTTAAATATTCAGATCGTTTTATCGAAGACGGCAGCTATATAAGATTGGACAACATGACATTAGGATATAATTTTGGTAAAGTGGGCAGATACATAAGTAGTCTTCGCCTTTATCACACGGTAAATAATGTATTTGTGATTACTAAATATACTGGAATTGATCCTGAGGTAGAACAAGGAGGAACAGCTCCTGGTGTAGATTCAAATAACTTCTATCCAAAAACAAGAACGTATTTGTTCGGTTTAAATGTGACCTTCTAAAAATTAAATGCTAAAAATTATGAAAAAGATATTAAAATATTTAGGACTCCCAGTACTTATGGCTGGTTTAGTATGGTCTTGCAGTGACCTAGATGTGCCTATTACAACACAATTGACACCTGATGTATTTCCTCAAAATTCAACACAATATGTTCAGGCCACGGGTCCTGTTTATGTAGCTTTCAGAGGAGAATTTTCTTTTGCTTGGTGGTGGGCTCAATCTTTAAGTACAGATGAATCTATTTTGCCTGCAAGAGGAGGAAACTGGTTTGATAATCGAAATTATATTGCCATGCATTACCATGACTGGAATGCTGACAATGGTATTATTGGAAGTCTTTGGGATTGGACATCTAAAGTGATTGGAACATGCAATCAGACGATTTCAATTTTAAGACAGACAATGCCAGAAGGAACAGAGAAAAAGACTCTGATTTCAGAGATTAAAACAATGCGTGCTATTTCTTATTTCATGTTAATGGATAGTTATGGAGATGTGCCTTTGGATACTTTGTATGGAGATTTTACTGCTCATGCTAAAACACCAAGAAAAGAAGTTTTTAATTTTATTGAAAAGGAATTAAAAAGTGCCGTTCCTAATTTGAATCCTGCATCTGGGGTTAGCACTTATGGACGACCAAACAAACAGACTGCCAATGCAATGCTAGCCAAATTATATCTGAATGCTGAGATATATTCAGGAACCTCACGTTATACAGATTGTATTGCAGCTTGCGATGAGGTAATTAATTCAGGATTATATGCTGTTGAGCCAAGAGCAACTTACCTGCAGATGTTTTACCCGACCAATGGGCCGCAAATGAAAGAGTTTATTTTTGCAGTTCCTTATGATCCAGCAGCAGTTACAGTTGGCTACAACGGACAAATGTATCACGCACGTTATGATGTGCCACGTTCTGAGAGAGCTAAATTTGGTCTTTCTTTTACGCCAAGTGCGCCTAGAAGTACGCTGCCTGAATTTTATGCTTATTTTAATGATCCTAACGATATTCGTAACAAACAGTGGTTGACTGGCCTTCAGTACATGAATGATGGCGTGACTCCAGTAATGGTTACAACAACTAAAAAAGGATATGACCAGTTTTACACAGGATCTGACGGAGGTGCTTCATACACTTATCAAGTAAATTTAACGCCAAATATTATACCTCGTCAGAGTGAAGCTTTATTTGATCTTGGAAACGATGAAATTGCTTGGAACATGGGGTATAGAAATATTAAATTTTACCCAGATGCCACTTCAACAAATCGTAACCAAAAGAATGATGTTCCTTTCTTACGCTATTCAGATGTGCTGTTAATGAAAGCAGAATCAATCCTTCGCGGAGGCGCTGTAACTTTAGGTCAAAGCGCAGATGCATTGGTAAACATGGTTCGTTCTAACCGTACAACATCTGCACCTGTAAGCGGTGTTACTTTAGAAGAGCTTTACAAAGAAAGAAGCCGTGAGTTTGCTTGGGAAGCTTGGCATAGAAACGATATGATCCGTTTTGGAAAATATGAAGGATCATGGGGCTATAAAACTAATACAGATGTTTATCGTCGTGTATTCCCGATTCCAACCAATGCTATGGTTTTAAATCCAGCTTTAATTCAAAATGACGGATATTAAAAATAAGGGTTTTGAATAGGTACGCATTGTGTAACCCGATTTAATTTTGAAAGGAGAAGAGCGTAAAATTCTTCTCCTTTTTACTAAAAGTAACATTGGTTTTTGCTACTTATAATAACCAATTCATTTTTGTTTCATTTTTAGAATGCTTGCAAAGCCTAATCAAATGTGTTTTTTGAAGATAAATGAGAGATTAAGCTTTGTAACATTCTTTTAATTTTTAGAAAAATCATTATCAGCCCAATTTTGTCCCATCAATACACAGCATAAATGGAACTAAGTAAAATCTATAAAATAGGACATATTGCCATAAGTTTGACTTTAGTTTTTTTATTGTCATGCAACGCTCAGAAAGCCATTTCTTTACAAAAGAAACAAGTATCAGATATGGTTTATCCGTTGTTGGACACCGAAAATTCAAGATGGTTTTACTTTTCATCAGCAAGCCGTCCTTTTGGTATGGTTAATTTAAGTCCCGATACTGAAATTAAAGGCGATTGGGGAGGCGGATATAAATACACTACAGATACAGTTAAAGGTTTCAGCCACATTCACGAATGGCAGATGTCTGGTGTATCTATAATGCCAGTTACGATTTCTGACACGAATAAATCAACCGTTTTTAAAGATTTTTATTCCAAATTCAGCCATCAGACCGAAATCATAACACCAGGATACCATTCGTTGAAATTAGATAGATATCAGATTACAGCAGAATTGACCAGCACACCAAGAGTTGGATTTCATCAATATACTTTTCCCAAAAATGCACAAAAAGCCATTCTTTTTAACCTCAATACGATTTTAGGCCCTTGCGAAAATACCAATGGGAAATTAGAAAAAAACAATGATTATGAACTTTCTGGATCATTAGTTTTAAGCACTAATTTCAGACGTCCAAAACCATTGACCGTATTTTTTAAAGTTAAAACCAATGAGCCAATTTCTTCTATAGAAAGAGATAATACGACAGGAAATTATTTAATACATTTTGGTGAAGCTAAAGATAAAATACTGATAAAAGTAGGCATTTCGTATACCTCTATAGAAAATGCCTCTATGAATATTGAAACTGAATTGCCTCATTGGAATTTTAACCAAACAGTTGCTGATTCAAGAAAAGAATGGAGTGCTTTATTAGGAAGAATAAAAATAGAAGGAGGCACTGAAAACGATCAAAGAAGATTTTATACTGATTTATGGCATGCCTTACAAGGAAGAAAAATGATTAGCGATGCAAATGGAGCTTATCCTGATAATACAGGAGAAAAATTTAGGGTGGGACAGCTGCCTGTAAATGCTGATGGAAAACCGAAATTCAACCATTATAATTCTGATGCTTTTTGGGGCGCACAATGGACGATTAGCAACCTCTGGGGGTTGGTTTATCCTGAGATTATGGAGGAATTTGTGCATTCGCTAATGCAGTATTATAAAGATGGAGGTATTATTCCTCGGGGTCCTGCTGGCGGAAATGATACGTATGTAATGACAGGAGCATCGACAACTCCATTTATAGTGAGCGCGATCCAAAAAGGAATTGTAAAAGACAATCTTGAAGAGATTTATACTGCACTAAAAAAAAATCATATGCCAGGCGGTATTATGGAAAAAGCAGGATATGAGCACAATACCAATATTGGAGGCGGACTAAAATATTATTTGCAAAAAGGATATGTGCCGTACCCGCTTCCCGATGGCAATTTCGGAAGCCATCAAGACGGAGCAAGCCAGACTTTAGAATATGCCTATCAGGATTGGACTTTGGCGCAGCTGGCTAAAAAACTGAATCATGAAGAGGATTACCAATACTTTATGAAAAGATCTGAAAACTACAAAAACATATTTGATTCGTCAATCGGTTGGATGCGTCCGAGAAATGCGCAAGGAGAATGGCGCGAAAATTATGATCCTTATCAGTATGAAAACGGATTTATTGAATCTAACGGAGCACAGTCAACTTGGTTTGTTCCTCATGATATTGAAGGTTTAGCATCATTAATGGGCGGAAAAGAAAAAGCAACAGAAAAATTGAATATTCAATTTGAAACAGCTAAAAAACAAAATTATACCTCAGGAACTTCACATGACGCAGAATTGCATCCAGAATTCAGCAGGATTCCTGTAAATTTCGGAAATCAGCCATCAATCCAAACTTCCAATATATTTACTCTTTTAGGAAGAGCCGATTTAACGCAGTTCTGGACTAGAAACGTAGTGAAAACGACTTTCAGCGGATTATCTCCTGCAACTGGTTATAACGGAGACGAAGACCAAGGTTTGATGGGAAGTTTAAACGTTTTGCTTAAAATAGGCTTGTTTCAAATGAACGGGGGAACAGACAAGGATGCAGTTTACCAAATAGGAAGTCCAATTTTCAACAAAATTACGATAGATTTGAATCCAGCATATTATTCAGGAAAGACATTTGTAATTAGAGCCCAGAATAATAGCTCAGAAAATGTATATATAAAAAATATCAGATACAATAATAAAGCATTAGAAGACTTTACGCTTTCGCATCAACAGATTACAAATGGAGGTGAGTTAATCTTAGAAATGTCAGATCAGCCAAAATCTTAATACTAAAGAAATAATTAGGGAATGAAAAATACAAAGTCGCTCATTTTTTTAGCAGCAAGTTTTCTTCTTGCCATAAATAGCAGTGCTCAGCAGAATGTACATCAATATGTTGATCCAATGATAGGTTCAGAAGGCGTGGGAAGAGTTTTTATCGGGCCTTCTTGTCCTTATGGAATGGTAAAACCAAGTCCAGATTGTACTTCTGGTCCAAACAGCGGTTGGCTTCCAGAACCAAAAGAAGTGACAGGATTCAGTCAAGTGCATGTGAGTGGAACGGGTGGAGGACCAAAGTACGGCAACATCCTGATTATGCCTTTTTCTGGTGCTTTGGATAAAATGGATCAGACTTCTTTTAGAGCTGAAGAAAATGTAAAATTGGGTTACTACGAAACCATTTTCAAAGAAAATAACATTAAAACTGAAATTACGACTGGAGAGAAAGTTTCATTTTATAGAATTACCTATCCTAAAAAAAGTTCAAAAGAATTAAAGATAGACCCAGGATTTTTTCTGGGAGAAGAAAAGATTCCTGATGCTAGAGAAGCCCAGCAGTTTGTTGGCTCACAAATTGAAATAGTTTCAGATACAGAAGTGAGAGGCTATAGCAGAATTAGAGGCGGATGGAATAATGGAAGAGCTTACACGGTTTATTTCTGTGCCGTTTTCGATCAGCCAATAGCGAAATATGTGACTTTCAAAGACGGGAAATTCTATAATAATCAGAAAACCCAATTTGACTCAGGAAAGAAAACAGCCGTATTATTGTCTTTCGGAAATGGAGGAAAAGAAGAGCTGAACGTCAAAATCGGAATTTCTTTTTTGAGCGAATTAAAAGCGAAGAATAATATAGATGTTGAAATTCCGCATTGGGATTTTAATGTAGTATTGGGCGCACTGCAAAATAAATGGGAGAATTTATTAAGCCGTATTCAGCTTTCAAAAGACACTTCAGACGAGTATAAAAGAATGTTTTATACAGGTTTGTATCACACTATGATTATGCCTGTGGACAGAACAGGAGAGAATCCTTTATGGACAAATGATGAGCCATATTACGATGATTTTTATACGATTTGGGACACATTTAGAACTTCAAGTCCGTTAATCACGCTGATTGACAGCAAACGAAAGGTAGATATCATCAACGCGATGCTTAATATTTACAAACGTGAAGGATATATGCCAGAAGGAAGAAGCGGAAATGATAATGGAAGAACTCAAGGCGGATCAAATGCTGAGGTGGTTATCGCTGATGCTTTTGTGAAAAACTTAAAAGGAATTGACTACGAATTGGCTTTACAAGCTATGATTAAGGACGCTACAGTGCCTCCGGGAGGAAATGAAGAAAGAGAAGGACGCGGCGGACTTTTGGATTACCTTAAATTAGGTTACGTTCCTTATGGCACTGACCGCGCAGGAAACCGAACAATCGATTATTCGTACAACGATTATAATATTGCCACAGTGGCTAAAGGTTTAGGCAAAACAGAATTGTATAATCAATACATGAAACAAGCTGAAAACTGGCAGAACTTATGGCGTGCCGATTACGAAAATAACGGAGCAAAAGGATTTATCATGCCAAAAGACAAAGACGGAAATTGGCTGGATGATGTCGTTTTTGGAGAATCCAAAATCCACAAACCTACTTTTAAATATACGCCTGTTATTATCGAATCCCCTTGGTACGTTTGCCATTGGTGCGTGTTTTTCTACGAAGGAACTTCTTGGGAATATTCATTCAGTATTCCGCACGACGTTCCAGAACTGATCAAAAAATCAGGTGGTGAAAAAGCGTTTGAAAACCGTCTGGATATTTTCTTTGATCAAAATTTATATAATGTGGCCAATGAACCTTCATTTTTAACGCCTTGTTTGTACCATTGGATCGGAAAACCTTATTTGAGCAGTGACAGGATTAGAAGCATTATAAAGAATAATTTTAATACTTCGAGAGAAGGTTTGCCAGGAAATGATGATTCTGGCGCTATGTCTTCTTGGCTGGCTTTCCACATGATGGGATTATACCCAAATGCTGGACAGCCTTATTACCTGATCAATACGCCTTTGATTAAAGAAACAGTAATACAGTTGGAAAATGGTAAAAATTTTACCATCTCAGCTAAAAAAATGACGGATAAAAACAGATACATAAAAAGTGCTCTATTAAATGGAAAACCATACAACAAAGCATGGATTACGCATGATGATATTAATAACGGTGGCGAATTGGTTTTAGAAATGGATTCAAAACCATCAGCTTGGGGAACGACAATTTTACCGCCAAATAAATAAAAAATGATAAACAGGATGAAAAATATATTTTTAATGCTTCTTTTCTGCATCGTTTATCAGAAAGGAATATCTCAAAATTACATTCCAACATTAAAAAATAATACGCAACTGCATTATGTCTGCAAACTGCACGGACAAACGAGAACTTTACAGCTCATAGCAGAAACAGCAACTGATAAATTAGCTTTTAAATTAGAAACCAGAGGCGTGAAAAGTAAAATAGTAATGCTTCCCGAAGCCGTAAAAAACGGAACTGAATTAAGTTTTAATCAAGGAGAATATGAGCCAGTTTTAAATTTAAAACCAACAGAAACGTTTTTTATGATTTCGCAGTCGGCTTATCAAGATTTAGTCAAAAAAGGTTCCTTTGTTTATAATAATACAACCTATGTTCTAGATGAAAAAAATGCAGAAAGTGTTCAAATTGAAGGCAAACCAGTTGATGCTCTGCATGTAAAAGCGAAGATTGATGAAACTGAAATGTGGATTGTAAAAAATCCAGATTTCCCCTTAATCTGTAAAATCACAAATAATCCGTTGGGGATTAACCCAACGTTGGTAAAAGTTGTGGATTAATAAAGTAAACTGTGGGTGTAGCAGAACAAAATTTAACTTTAACACATAGAAACATAGATTATTTTACTGCTTTTGTTTAAGAGTAGCAAAAAAAAGCAAGCTTTAACACATAGCTATGTGTCTTCAAATAAGTGAAACGCCTTTTCTAAAGTTTACAAAACTATGTTTCTATGTGTTAAAATTAATTTCACCCAAAGGGTTAAAGTTTCTGAGTTATAATAATAAACCATGGCATTTAAAAATTTCTGTTGGGTATTGATTTTTGCAGTTCTAATTTCTTGTAAAACAGAACAGCATTCGCACGATCAAAAAATAAAGATTGCTTTTATAGCCGATGCACATTTACAGGATATTTTTGCCAAATTTGAAGACAGCAATTATCAAGGCATTCAAAATCCTGCAACGGGCGAATACACCAATATTAGGACCATGAATGCGCAACTGCATTCAACTCGAATTTTTAATGAAAATTACTTTGCTTTTTTAGAAGCTTTAAATGACATTGTAGAAAGGGGCATAAAACAGGTTGTGCTTCCAGGTGATTTTAGTGATGACGGACAGCCCGTTCATGTTCGCGGATTACGAAAAATTCTTAACGAATATTCTCAGAAATACGGCATTTCGTTTTATGTAACCACAGGAAATCACGATGTTGTAAGACCTTTTTCGCAAGATGCTGTTAAAACTGATTTTTTAGGAAAAGATGGAAAAGAACAGATTATTAGCAGTTCTGAAAACAATTTTAATGCAAGTAAAAGCGAACTAGTTCCAATTATAACTGCCGATATAAAAAATTGGGGTTATAAAGAGACGATTGAAGAAATGCGTGATTTTGGTTTCTTTCCTAAAAAGACCGATTTGTATTGGGAAACACCTTTTTCAAACTACACTTACCAAGAATATAATTTTGAAGAAGCCCAAAAAGAATCCGCTTTAGAAAAAAGAACGTATACAATTAAAAACACCAATTTGTTTCTGCCAGATGCAAGTTATTTGGTCGAATCCATACAAGGAATCTGGCTTTTGGCTATAGATGCCAATGCGTATGTTCCGAATGAAAAATTATCAGGAAAACCAAATGATCCTCATGACTTTTCTGGAGCCAATACAGGGTACAATAATGTTCTGATTTATAAAAGCCATTTGCTAAAATGGGTAAAAAAAGTGGCAGAGCAAGCAAAAGCAAAAGGAAAAATACTAATTGCTTTTAGCCATTACCCAATGGTGGAATTTAATAATAATGCTTCAGCTGAATTGAAACAGCTTTTCGGTGCTGATAAAATGCAATTACAGCGTGTTCCCAATGAAGATGTCGCACAGCAATTTGCAGATGCGGGAATTCAGGTTCATTTTGGCGGACACATGCACATAAACGATACAGGCGTTAGAACGACAGCAAAAGGAAACACGCTGTTTAATATTCAGACTCCATCGCTTGCCGCTTATATGCCAGCTTATAAAATTTTGACCATTGATTCAGATTCTGAACTCGAAGTTGAAACTGTTGTAATTGGAAAAGTACATAAATTCAATAGTCTTTTTCCTTTTTATGAAGAAGAATACTCGCACTTAAAAGAAATAAAAAGTAAAGACGTTTGGGATAAAGAAATTCTAAAGGCAAAAGATTACGAAGAATTTACCAATTGGCATTTAAAAGAGTTGGTTCGCCTAAGGTTTTTGCCTGAAGATTTTCCTGCAGAATTTCTAAAATCTATTGTAGATCTATCAGGAAGAGATTTATTAGAAAAGAACAAAAATAGGCAAGAAGTGGCTAAAGATTTGAAAGAGAATTCTCTGACCCTTTCCGATTTTGAATCATGGAATGGTTTTGATATGATTTTCGATTTTTATCGTTTAAAAAGTGCTGACGAATTAGCATTTTCAAAAATTGGAAAAGAAAGATTAAAACAATATGAAATCATATGCAGACAGTTAAAAAAAGCAGATGATCCCAAACTAATTTTATGGGCAGAAATATTTCATAAAACCATGAATGGCGAACCTTCCGATCATTTTAAGATTGATTTGAAAAATGGTAAAATTCATAACTTATCTGTTAAATAATTTTAATATTTATTAGATCAAAAAGATTAAATTGCATTTATAATTTATTTTCATGAGATTAAAATTCCTTATAGTATTCTTATTATCTGCCAGTTTTTATTATTCGTATTCACAGAATATAAAATTTGCGCATTATAACGACAATAACGGACTGTCTCATAATTCGGTACGCCATATTGTACAGGATAAAAAAGGTTTTATGTGGTTTGGAACATTCTCTGGATTAAACCGTTTCGACGGTTATCAGTTCAAGAATTACATGAGTTCTACTCCTGGAAAAAATAAATTGTACAATGATGATATTACAGCTTTAGAATTAGACGAGGCTTCTAATAATTTGTGGATTGGAACCCGAAAAGGATTGACGCTTTTTAAAATGGACACCCATGTCTTCACGACTTTTTTTCATAAAAAAAACGATCCAAACAGTTTGCCTGATGATGAAGTGAGATCGGTTTATGCAGATAAATTCAATAGAGTTTGGGTGGGCACTAAAACAAAAGGAGTTTATTTGTTTTTTCTGAAAGAGAACCGATTCGAGAAAATCCAGCTTAAAGGTTTTGATTATGTCAAAGAGATTTTTGAAGATAAAAAAGGCAATGTTTGGGTTGGTAGTTATGAAAAATCAGGTGTGGCCAAAATTACAATGGATGCAAAAGGGGCAATTGTCAGGATTATGACCTATACGCTCTCTGTACCAAATTCAAATGTCAAAAATCCATATCTTAATTTTATTTACGAAGATGCCAAATCGGATATTTTTATAGGAACTCGAGAAGGACTATACAAATTGGATAAAGCAAGAAATCAGTTCATTAATCTTTATATTGAGAATAAACAGATTCGAGGCGCTTTAGGTCCATATTTTCTATCTGTGGCAAGAGCTCCTGATGGTAAATATTGGGTAGGAACGCTAGGAGGGTTGCTGGTTTGCAATGAGTTGGAAGATATCCAAAAAGGAAATTATAAATGGTATTATTCTATTTTGTCAGATGATAGTTCGCTGGTTGATAATTTAATTGCGTCACTTTATTTTGATAAATCTGGGGTCTTATGGATAGGAACCGAAGACGGTCTGGACAAATATGATCCTTATGAAAATCAGTTTACTTTAAACAAAGACATATCGCGTTCTATTGGCAATCAGGCGCCTAGAATAAGAGGATTTGCCAAAACATACGATGAAAAAGTAATTGTAGCGACTTATCATAACGGACTTTTTATTTCCAATACAAAAGGCTCAGTTCCTTTGCATAATACAGGAAAAGATATTGCCAGCATTTATTCCGATGATGGAAAGATATTTTACTGCGGTCTTTGGGGTGGAAATATTTTGGTGTACAATTATTTGACAAATTCTTCCAGAGAAATACATACGGGATTTGATAATTCGCCTGTTTTTGCCTTTTCTAAAATTGATGGAGAGTCTCTCATTGCGGGTTCATTTGGAGAAGGCGCTTTATTTTTAAATACTAAAACCCTGCAAGTGCAGACCTCAAGCAAGCTTTTGCCAAACTTTCAAATCAATGCGATTGATAGGGATGCCAAAAATAATATATGGTTTGCTACAGAAACAGGAGTAGTAAAATACAATATCAATTCAGGGAAAATAGAAACCTATTCATCACTTTTTATCAAAGAAAAGGGAGTGCCGCATGATGAGAATGTAAGCGATGTTTTAGTGGACGTAAAAGGCAAGATATGGGCTTCAACACGTTTTGGGCTATGCTTATACAATCCGAAAAAGAACGAATTTGAGCCGATAAAACAACTGAAAGAACTTTCAGGAAAATGGATTACCGATATCCTTTCAGATGCGAAAGGAAATTTATGGCTGAACATCAATAACAACAACATTGCTTTTGTTAGAGCAGATTTGAAAGATATCAGTATTTACCACGTAAACAGCGGTAACAGGCTCGATGTTTTCAGCTCCAGTGGCTTCTTTTATTTTAATAATTCGAATATTTTTCTGGGCGGTAAAAACGGAATCATTTCCTTTTCACCACCAGCAATGAAAAGAAACAAATGGTCGCCATTGCCCGTTATTTCCGAATTTAAGATTCAGAACGAAGAAGTTTTCCCAGAAATGGAAATCAATGGAGAAATTCCGCTTTCAAAAGATCTGAATTATGGTAAAGAAATTGAGCTTAGCCATAAAAACCGAAATTTTTCGATTCAGTTTTCTACTCCTTCCTTTGCAAATGAAAAACTGAATAGATTTCAGTATATGCTCGAAGGCTTTGACAAACATTGGATTACTGCTAACAGCACTTCAAGAATAGTGCAGTATACGAATTTATATCCTGGCAATTACACTTTTAAAATACGATCAAGCAATAGTGACGGATATTGGAGTAAAACGGTTTCTTATAAAATAAAAATCCTGCCTCCGTTCTGGCTTACGCCGACTTCATTTTTAATGTTTTTTGTGATTCTGTTTGGAGTTTTCTATTTCATTAGAAGAGAGATTAAAAACCGAATAAGGCTAAAACAAGAACTGCTTACCGAAAAAGTAAATAGAGAACATGATATAAAACTCAATAATGAAAAGCTGCGTTTCTTTACGAATATTTCGCATGAACTAAGAACGCCATTAACATTGATTTTAGGGCCAGCAAAACAGCTTTTGGAGGAAAACAGCAATGCAACCGATTACGAAAAAAGCAGATATAATTTAATTTATCAAAATGCTAGCCGATTGTTGAATCTGGTAAATCAGGTTTTAGATTTTAGAAAAGCGCAATCAGGCGAATTAAAACTGAAAGTGACTAAAACAGATATTTTGGCGTATTCTAAGAATATTTTCGATTCGTTTAAAGAAATGGCTTTTAACAAAAAGATTAAACTCAATTTTATCACAGAGGATCAGCAAATAAATGGATGGCTGGATAATGACAAGTATGATAAAATACTGTATAATCTTTTATCGAATGCTTTGAAGTTTACCAATAAAAACGGAAATGTAGATTTGTATGTAAGGCTTAAAGATGCCGTTGAAGATATTTTGGTAATTGAGGTAACTGATGACGGAATCGGGATTCCGCTAAAAAGCCAGAATAAAATTTTTAAACGTTTTTATCAGGCATCGAACAGTCAGGAAAATAACACCGGATCGGGAATTGGTTTATCGCTGGTAAAATCTTTGGTATCTATTCACAAAGGAGCTATTTCTGTTGAAAGCACACCAGGAAAAGGAAGTACATTTAGAGTTGAAATTCCAATAGACCGTGCTTCTTATGAAGATAAGGAAGTCTTTGAATATGCTCTCAAAAATGACAATTTAAGCATGCTTATTCCAGAAAAAGCAGCGAAGAAAATCATTCAAAATACAGATTTAAAAGAAAAAATCTTGGTTATTGAAGACAATAGTGAACTCAGAAAATATCTGGTTGATTATCTGTCTGATTATTACAAAGTCTATGATGCCGAAAATGGACAAGAAGGTTTGAAAATATGCCGACAAATTAAGCCGATCTTATGTGTTACAGATGTCATGATGCCTGTTATGGACGGACTGGAATTTTGTAAAGAACTTAAGAATGACGAATTTATCAGCCATATTCCGGTTATAATGCTGACGGCGCTTTCTGAAAATATGGATAAGGTAAAGGGCTACGACACTGGAGCTGATGGTTATCTGGTAAAACCTTTTGAGCCATTGTTGTTGAAAACTGTTATTGAGAATATGATCAAATCGAGATTGGAGCTCAAACAGAAATTTTCTGGAGAAGTGGAAAGCAAAGTAAGCATGCTGACGCATTCGCCAGTAGATGAAGAATTTATGGAAAAAGTGACTAATCTGATCAATGATAATTTAAGTGAAGTAGATCTGTCTACCGATTTCTTGTGTGATAAATTGGGAGTAAGTTCGTCTAAACTCTACAGAAAAATTAAAGAACTTACCGACTTGGCTCCAAACGAATTTATTAGAACGATCCGTTTGAAAAAATCAGCAGAATTGCTTAAAACTAAAAAATATAACGTTTCAGAAGTGACCAATCTCGTTGGTTTCAATGACCCGTTATATTTCAGCCGTTGCTTCAAAAAACAATTTGGTTTTCCGCCGAGTAAACTGATATAATTAAGTTTTTTCTGCCACGAATTCACGAATTTTTTTAGCTCATATTAGATCGGATTTTTGTTCTAATTGCTCTAATTTCTACAAATCGCTTATTTTCATTCCGACGAGAACTTGAGCGATAGCGAATAGGTGAAGTAAATTTCCATAAGTAACTCCTTAAAGATTTTAACTCCATTAAAAACGTAGACCAAGGTTTCAACCTTGGGTACAAAATATATTTCCATTTGCGGTATTCTGCGCTTAAGCAATTATAAATATTCATCTAAATAATTTAGAAAAAATCCGTGTAATTTTTACTTAAAAAAGAAGTAGCTTCTGTCTTCAAATAAAAATTCGTGAATTCGTGGCAAAAAACACATTGCCATAGCTTTTCGTTTGTTTAGTATGAAAAAATCCTACAATAATCAATTTTATCCATGTTTTTGATGTATTAGTCCATTTTGAAAGGAATATGTAATTCTATTTTTGTCTTGTAACTTTTAACTATTAAGCATTATGAAAAAGCATATAGATACAGATAATCCTTTGAAAAATTTAGATGAGTGGGAAGATGATTTGCTAATGCGATATCCTGATCCTTCTGAAAAAAATGTAAAAGAAAAGCAGAAAGAAGAGTTCAGGAATTATGTCGATTCAGAAAGGGTAGAAACAGTTAAAGAGTTTTATAGAATAAACCATACGTATCAAACCTATGATTTTGTTTGCAGTAAAGAACAGGAATTTCTGCAATTCAACAAAAAAGAAATGTCAATCTGGGAGGCTGTTGATTTTTTAAACACACTTGTAGACGACAGTGACCCAGATATTGATTTAGATCAGACGCAACACCTTTTACAGACTTCAGAAGCAATTAGAGCTGATGGCCATCCTGATTGGTTTGTCTTAACGGGTTTTATTCATGATTTGGGTAAAATATTATGCTTGTTTGGAGAACCCCAATGGGCAGTTGTAGGAGATACATTTCCGGTTGGATGTGCGTATTCGGAAAAAATCGTGTATTCAGAATTTTTTAAAGAAAACCCAGATTATACAGATCCAAGATTCAATACCAAATTTGGAATCTACACAGAAAATTGTGGATTGGATAAGGTAAAGATGAGTTGGGGGCATGACGAATATTTATATCAGATTATGAAAGATTATCTGCCAGAACCAGCTTTATACATGATTCGTTATCATTCATTCTATTCTCAGCACAAAGAAAATGCTTACGCACATTTAATGAATGAAAAAGACATTGAAATGTTTGACTGGGTTAGAAAGTTCAATCCGTACGATTTGTACACAAAAGCTCCAGTTAAACCCGATGTACAAGCATTACTTCCTTATTATAAAGAATTAGTGGCTAAATATCTGCCTGAGAAATTGAAGTTTTAAAAAGGCTAGATAGATACATAGAAACATAGTTTTTTGAGCTAAAGATGTATTATAAGAACTAGTTTTCCACACATAGCTTGATATTTTATAATAAGTCAAGCGCCTTTGAAATAAAGGAAAAAACTATGTCTCTATGTGTTTAAAAAAAAAAATAATGTCAGCTATCTAAAACCAAAACAAATGCAGAAAACCAAAACCAAAATACTTTTATTCAGCCTGTTTATACTTTGTGGCGCAGCTGTTTTGGCACAGGAAAAAGACCGCAACGATTGGGAAAATCCTCTTGTGTTTCAAAGAAACAGAGAACCCGCAAGAGCAGCTTTTCTTCCATATGCAGACGAAACTTCGGCAATCATTGATAAGTATGAAAACTCACCTTGGTATTTTTCTTTGAATGGCAAATGGAAATTTTCATGGGCTCCAACACCAGATGAGCGCCCAAAGGATTTTTATAAAACAGATTTCAGCACTTTACACTGGAAAGAACTTCAAGTGCCTTCGAATTGGGAATTAAACGGATATGGAGTTCCGATTTACACCAACATAACGTATCCCTTCGAAAAAAATCCGCCTTTTATTAATCATTGGGATAATCCTGTTGGGTCTTATAAAAAAGATTTTGTGCTACCTGAAAATTGGAAAGGCCGACATGTTTTTCTTCATTTCGAAGCAGGAACTTCAGCAATGTACATATGGGTAAATGGAGAAAAAGTGGGTTACACAGAAAATACTAAAAGCCCCGCAGAATTTGATATTTCGAAATATTTGAAACCGGGTAAAAATAATTTAGCTATTGAAGTTTACAGATGGAGCGATGGTTCTTATTTAGAAGATCAAGATATGTGGCGACTTTCTGGAATTGACAGAAATGTGTATTTGTATAGTACTGACAATGTTCGCATTTCGGATTTCTTTGCAAAACCAGATTTAGATGCAAAGTATAAAAACGGAAGTTTAAATGTTGATGTGAGTTTAAAAAATCTGACTTCAAAAGCGGTAAACAATCAAAAGCTAGTTGCTAAATTGGTTGACGCCTCGGGTAAAAATGTTTTTAGCAAAGAATTCAATATCAATTTTGAAGCTTCAAAAATTCAGAATCTTAATTTTTCTCAAAGTATTTCAAGTCCGAAATTGTGGAGTAGTGAAACGCCGAATTTGTACACTTTGCTTTTGACTTTAAAAAATACAAAAGGAGAAATTGTAGAAACCGTTGGAACCCAAATCGGATTCAGAAAAGTGGAACTAAAAGGCGGACAATTATTGGTAAACGGTGTCCGATTAATGGTTCATGGCGTAAACATTCACGAACATAATCCAGAAACTGGACATTATCAGGATGAAGCCACGATGTTGAAAGACATTCAGATGATGAAACAGCTCAATATCAATTCTGTACGCTGCAGTCATTATCCGAACAATATTCTGTGGGTAAAATTATGCAACAAATACGGTTTGTTTTTGGTGGATGAAGCCAATATTGAAAGCCATGGAATGGGAGTAGAAGGACAGCCTCTAAAGTGGATGAATCCAAAAACGAATCCGGGTCATCTTCCAGAATGGAGAGAAGCACATTTAGACCGAATTTATAGTCTTGTTGAAAGAGATAAAAATATGCCATCGGTAATCATTTGGTCATTAGGAAACGAAAGTGCTAATGGACCAGTATTTCATGAAGCATATAAATGGATCAAAAAAAGAGATAATTCGCGTTTGGTTCAATTTGAACAGGCAAAAGAAAATGAGAATACAGATATCGTCTGCCCAATGTATCCAACAATTGAATACATGAAAGAATATGCTGCGAGAAAAGAAGTGAGCCGTCCGTTCATTATGTGTGAGTATTCGCATGCCATGGGGAACAGTAGCGGAAACTTTCAGGAATATTGGGACATCATTCGTGGCAGCAGAAATATGCAGGGCGGATTTATTTGGGATTGGGTAGATCAGGGATTTTATGGAATTGATGAAGCGGGTCGTAAGTATTGGACTTACGGCGGCGATATGGGAAGCCAAAACTATCTAAACGACGAAAATTTCTGCCATAACGGATTAGTTTATGCTGATAGAACACCGCATCCTGGAGCATTTGAAGTGAAGAAAGTCTATCAGAATATTTTATTCAAAGCAGTCGATATCAAAAATGGTATAATCGAAATTAATAATGATTTTGGATTCACAAACCTGAACAAGTACAACTTTAGATATGAAGTTTTAGAAAACGGTAAAGTAATCAAAGAAGGAAATTTGAATGTTGCTTTAGATCCAAAGACTAAAAAACAATTCAAACTTGATTTACCAAAATTAGAATCAAAAGAAGGAATAGAATATTTGCTGAATGTTTTTGCCTACACTAAAACGGGATCAGATTTACTGCCTCAGAATTTTGAGATTGCGAAAGAACAATTTGTAATCGAAGACGGTAAATATTTCCAAAAATCTGAAAAAGTAAACAATTCGAAAGTTCAAGATGAAAAAGATCAGTTTGTTTTAACTTCTGATAATGTTACAGTTAAAATCAGCAAATCGACTGGATTGATTTCCTATTACAGTATAAAAGGCGAAGAATATTTTAAGCAATATCCTGAACCTAACTTCTGGAGAGCGCCAACCGATAATGATTTTGGAAACAAAATGCAGATTAGAACCAATGTCTGGAGAACGGCAGGAAAAAATACATCGCTAGAAAATATTCAGCAAATTGAAGAAAACGGTAAGCAATATATTGTTGCTAAATTGAAGTTGAATGATGTTGCTTCAGACTACACTATTAAATATGCATTAGGAAATGACGGTGCTTTGGAAATTCAGGCTTCTTATAAAAAAGGAAATAATCCAGTGCCAGAGCTGCCGCGTTTCGGAATGATTTTCACCTTGAAAAATACTTTGGAGAATCTGGATTATTACGGAAGAGGTCCTTTAGAAAATTATCCAGATAGGAAAACTTCTTCATTCAAAGGAATTTATAACAGTAAAGTTGCAGACCAATATGTGCCTTATACGCGCCCGCAGGAAAATGGATATAAGACCGATATACGCTGGTTTAAATTATCAAGCAATACAGGAAATGGCTTGGAAGTAAAAGGTCTGCAGCCTTTATGTATGAGTACTTTGAATAATTATCCGAGCGATTTTGATGGCGGGATTTCTAAAAAGAACCTTCATTCCAGTGACATCACTCCAAGAGATGAAGTAGTTGTTTGTGTAGACTTAACCCAGCGAGGTTTAGGAGGCGACAACAGCTGGGGACAACCGCCACACGAACAATATGTATTAAGCCAAAGCGAATACAGCTACGGATTTATTATTAAACCACTTTAAATAACCTGTTGTTTAGTTCCAGTCACAGTTTTCAGTCACATAACCACTGAATACTGCGACTGTGACTGAATACTGCGATAGAAAATTAAAACTAGAACTAAAAAATGAGTAACCCTACAAACGGAAGATTAATTTCTTTAGATGCGCTGCGCGGATTTGTAATGTTTTGGATTATGAGTGGCGAACATATAATTCATGCTCTAGCCAAGGCGGCCCCAATTCCTATTTTTCTCTGGATGTCATCGCAATTGCATCATGCGGAATGGAATGGCATTACATTCTATGACATGATTTTCCCTGTGTTTTTGTTTGTAGCAGGCGTTTCTATGCCATATTCTTTTGAGAAGAAAATGAATTTAGCGGGAGTATCAACTCCGCAGGAATTGCCCTCAAAAGAAAAACGAAAAATATACCTTTCTATGCTGAGGAGAACCATTATTTTAGTGGTTTTAGGTTTTGTAGTAAATGGATTATTGCGTTTTGATGGCTTTGACCATACCCGTTTTGCGAGTGTTTTAGGAAGAATTGGAATAGCTTGGTTTTTTGCCGGAATGATTTATTTGAATTTTGATTTCAAAAAACAGTTCATAGGGTTTTTAGGCATTTTGATGGGCTATTATGCGGCCATGAAATGGATACCGGTTCCTGAGTTTGGAGCGGGAGTTTTAACCAAAGAGGGATCATTAGAAGGATATATTGATCGCCTATTTTTACCAGGCAGACTTCACAGTACCGTTTATGATCCAGAAGGCATTTTTTCGACTCTTCCCGCGATTTCTACGGCATTATTAGGAGTTTTTACAGGAACATTTTTAAAAGCAAAAAATCAGTTTTCAATAAATGCAAAGTTAATTTTGATGGCCTTGACAGCTGTTTTGTTAATTATTGCAGGTTTAATTTGGGATATTGACTTTCCAATCAACAAGCATTTGTGGACAAGCTCTTTTGTATGTTTTGTCGGCGGATTTAGTATTCTATTTTTTGTCTTTTTCTATTTGATAATTGATTTGTCTGGTTTTCATAAATGGGCATTTCCGTTGATTTTAATTGGTTCAAATTCGATTTTAATATATATCGCAGCCGAAGGCTCTGTAGATTTTAAACATACTGCTGATTACTTTTTTGGAGGTATGATACAGTATTTGCCAATGATATGGCAGCCAGTATTTGTTGCTCTCTCAGTAACTGGTGTACAGCTTCTTTTACTTTATTTTCTGTATAAAAGAAAATGGTTTCTCAAGATTTGATGCGATCAGATCTTACAATACATTTTACTATCTAACCACACAATAACCACACATTATGAATGTATTACAAACCGCAGATTACATTGTTTTCTTTATTTACTTTATCATAGTCACGGCCTATGGAATGTACATTTATAGAAGCAAAAAAACTGCAGCAACCAGTTCCAAAGAATATTTTTTAGCAGAGGGTTCGCTTACTTGGTGGGCAATTGGAGCTTCTTTGATTGCGTCTAATATTTCAGCAGAACATTTTATCGGGATGAGCGGTTCGGGTTTTGCCATTGGACTTGCCATTGCTTCTTACGAATGGATGTCTGCGGCCACTCTGATTATCGTGGCCATGTTTATTCTTCCCGTTTATTTGAAGAATAAAATATTTACCATGCCGCAGTTCCTAGCTAAAAGATATAGTGGAACCGTAAGCACGATCATGGCCATAATTTGGCTTTTAATTTATGTATTTGTAAATCTTACTTCGATTATCTATTTAGGGGCTTTGGCTATTTCGTCCATTGCACCGATAAGTTTTCAGTTTTGTGTGATTGGATTGAGTCTGTTTGCTGTAATTGTGACTTTGGGCGGTATGAAAGTAATCGGATATACGGATATGTTTCAGGTTATTGTTTTAATTCTGGGTGGACTGGTAACAACTTATTTGGCCTTGACACTATTGTCAGACCAATTCGGTTTTGGAAAGGATATCTTAAAAGGATTGTCTGTAATTGCCGATCAAGCCCCAGGACATTTGCATATGATCTTAGATAAGTCCAATCCGCATTATAATGAATTGCCAGGAATGTCGGTTTTAGTGGGGGGAATGTTAATTAACAATCTGGCCTATTGGGGATGCAATCAATATATCGTTCAACGAGCTTTAGGAGCCGATTTAAAAACAGCGCGTAAAGGAATTTTATTTGCCGCTTTTCTAAAATTATTGGTTCCAATTATTGCCGTTTTACCGGGTATTGCCATGTTTGTCATGCATGAAAACGGAACGTTTCAGCAGGAAATGGTTGACGCGGCTGGAGTTTTAAAACCAGATCATGCGTACCCGACTTTAATGAATCTGCTTCCCGCAGGATTAAAAGGAGTGGCATTGGCGGCTTTAACAGCGGCAATTGTGGCTTCTTTGGCTGGAAAAGCCAATAGTATTTCAACTATTTTTTCGCTAGATATTTATAAAAAATATTTCAACTCACAAGCGTCAGAAAAAAAATTGGTTCGTATAGGAAAATGGTGTGTGGTGGTTTGTATGATCATTGCAGCTTTTGTAGCTCCTGCATTAAAATCATTAGATCAGGCGTATCAATTTATACAAGAATATGTGGGATTCTTTTCGCCAGGAGTTTTAGCGATTTTCTTGTTGGGAATGTTCTGGAAAAAAACAACTCCAGCTGCAGGATTGGCAGGGGCATTGTTAACGGTGCCTATTGCAGCGGTCTTAAAATTCTTGCCGATGTGGACAGAAGGCGCTTTTCCTGATTATCCTTTCTTAGACAGAATGACTATTGTTTTCTTTATCATTGTATTGATAATGGTGGGAATCAGTTTAGCCAAACCAGTATCAGAAGAGGAAGCTGAAGTTCATAAAATTGAAGTTGATAAATCGATGTTTAAAGTATCATCAGAGTTTATAGTTGGATCTTTTATTATCTCTGGAATTTTAGTGGCATTGTACACTGTTTTCTGGTAATTTCTGTTTTGCCACGAAGGCACAAAGACTCAAAGTTTATTTAAAAGGATTAAATTGAAAATTGCTCGCAAAAAGCGTAAAGTTTATTAAGGAGAGAAGGTTTAAAAAAAAACTTAGCGACTTAGTGTCTTTGTGGCATAAAAAAAATAACAAATGAAAAGAAATTTTGTAATTGTACTTTTTATTTTTTGTGTTTGCTTAACTGTTTCAGCACAAAAAGTATTTGATATTAAAAAATACGGCGCTGTAGGAGATGGTAAAACTTTAAATACAAAAGCAATCCAAAAAGCAATTGATGCAGCTAATAAAAGTAAAGGCGGGAAGGTTGTTTTTTCTAAAGGGACCTTTCTATCGGGAAGTATTGTTTTAAAAAGTAATGTAGAATTATTTTTTGAAGAAGATGCCGTTTTGTTAGGAAGCACCAACCCAGATGATTATCCAAAATATGAAGGAATAAGAGCTTTGATTATCGCAGCTGAATCTAAAAATATGGCGGTAAAAGGAAAAGGCATTATAAATGGACAGGGAAGAGAACTGGCTTTAGCAATTGATTCGCTGCATCACACGGGAGTTCGAATAGATCCGAAATATAATTACAGAAGAATGCGTCCTGAAGATGGAAGAGGAAAACTAATTTCGTTTGTAAAATGCGATTCGATTACAATGACTGATATTACTTTGAAAAATAGTCCAGGCTGGACACAATGTTTTAGAGAATGCAAGAATATTGTCATTGATTTTATGAAAGTAGAAAGCAGAGCGTATTGGAACAATGACGGAATTGACGTTGATGGTTGCGAAAATGTCCGAATAACCAATTGCAATGTGAACACTGCCGATGACGGAATCTGCTTGAAATCGGAAGTTCCGGGACTTCACAATAACAATATTTACATTGGAAATTGTACCATTAGATCAAGTGCCAATGCTGTGAAATTTGGAACAGGTTCTTACGGTAGTTTCAAAAATGTAACCATCGAAAATATCAAAGTTTTTGACACGTTTAGATCCGCAGTAGCGATTGAATCTGTTGACGGAGCCGAAATTGAGAATATCAAAGTTTCAGATATTACAGCTGTTAATACAGGAAATGCAATATTGATTCGTTTGGGGCATAGAAACGGAGATAAACCAGGATCTATTAAAAATGTATCGGTAAAAAACGTAAAAGTGCAAGTACCGTTTGGTCGTCCTGATATTGACTACGATATGCGCGGGCCTGAGGTTGATTATTTCCATAATCCGTTTCCATCTTCTATTGTTGGAATTCCGGGGCATTTAATTGAAAATGTGACATTAGAAAATATTGAAATCATTTATCCAGGAAGGGCATCAAAAGGAATGGCATATCATCCACTAAGCCGATTAAAAGATGTAAAAGAAAACATAAACGGTTACCCTGAATTTAACATGTTTGGAGAACTGCCTTCTTGGGGATTTTATGTCCGTCACGTAAACGGAATCGAAATGAAGAATATAAAACTGATTTTGGATAAAGAAGATTTCCGTCCAGCTTTTGTTTTTGATGATGTCAAAAATCTAACGATGAAGGCAATTGATATTCCTTCAGATAAAGTCAGTCAAATTATTTTTAAAGATGTCATAGGAAGCAATTTGGATAGCGAAGCTGCAAAAAGAAAAATAGAACCAGAACAGAATAAATTTGAATTGTCTGCCCATTAAGAGTTGGCTGCAAAGACGCTAAGAAGCAAAGTGTTTTTGTTTCACGCAGATTGAAAAAAATCTAAGCAGATTTAACAGATATTTTATAAAAAAAAATTTTAATTAAATCTGCCTAAATCTGAAAAATCTGCGTGAAAAAAACTTAGCGCCTTTGTGCCTTTGTGGCAAAAAAAAAAATAAAAAAATATGAAAAAGAAATCGATCATCACGCTGCTAATTTTCTGCCTTTCGTTAACCGTTTCTGCGCAGAAAATCTACGACGTTAAAAAATATGGAGCAAAAGGAGACGGTAAAACCAATGATGCAGCAGCTATTCAAAAAGCAATTGACGCTTGCAGTAAAACGGGTGGAAGAGTTTTAATTCCAGCACCATATACCTTTTTAGCAGGACCAATTGACGTCAAATCAAAAGTAGATTTGCATATCGAAGCTGGGGCGAAATTACTGGCAAGTCCAGATGAAAAACTCTATACAAAAAGTGCTTTCAGAACCAATCCTGGAGAAGGGACGATTTGGATTGGAGGAGAAAATATAGAAGATTTCACCATTAGCGGAAGCGGGAAAATAGATGGAAACGGAGTTTCTTTCATGGGAGCAGAAGAAGATGACGCATATGTTTTAAAACCATTCAACGTTCTTGATCCAAGACCTCACGTATTGACGATTATCGGTGGTAAAAATATCAGAATTAAAGATGTTCATATCGGAAACTCAGCTTATTGGACAGTTCATTTGGTAGGCTGTAACGATGTAGTAATCAGTGGTATTACTTTATTGAACAGCTTGAAAGTCCGCAACAGCGACGGAATTGATTTGGACCATTCTAAAAATGTCAGAATCAGTGATTGTTATATTGAGAGCGGAGACGATTGCATCTGTTTGAAAAACAGAAGAGAATTTGAAGAATTTGGAGCTTGTGAAAATATTACAGTTACCAATTGTACTATGACCAGCAGCAGCTGTGCTATTAAAATTGGTTCAGAAAATATGGATGCTATTAGACAGGTTGTTTTCAATAATTGTATTATTAAAAACAGCAATCGCGCATTAGGAATTCAGAATCGTGACGAGGGAACGGTAAGCGATGTTATTTTCTCTAACATCATTATAGAAAGTAAATTAAACACGGATACTTGGTGGGGGAAAGCAGAACCGATTTATATAACAGCTTTCAGCAGAGCGAAAATAAATCATAAAGATGCCAATTGGCGTTTCCCGAAAGGAGCAACAGAAGGAAAAGTGGGCGAAATAAAGAATATTTATTTTTCTAATATCCAATGCACAGGAGAAAACGGTGTTTTTGTAAGCGGAGAATCTAAAGATAAAATCAAGAATATTGTTTTTGATAATGTGAGTGTTTTTATAGATAAAATTACATCCTTTCCAGGCGGATTGTACGACAGACGCCCTGCTAATGTAGAAGGTTTTGTAAAAGGAAGCACTTCTGGTTTCTATTTTGATTCGGCAGAAAGCATTAAGGTTCAGAATTGTACCGTTCAATGGGGCAAAAATAAGCCAGATTATTTTAAACATGCAGTTGAAAGTAAAAACGTTGATATTTTGAAAGTAATCAATTTAGATGGAGAAGCCGCTTTCGCAGATAAGTATGAGGCAGTTAAAAAGTAATTTATTCTTGAAAAAAATAAGTGTAAAAATTACAATAAAAAGACGCTTTAAAAAGATTAATTAATAAATTGCAGATATAAAAACAATACAATGAAAATAAATTTAATTTCAACATTATTCATAGGAGGTTTGCTATTTAGCACTATTTATGGAAATGCTCAAAAAGCGGTTCTAGAGGTTGATGCTTCGAAAACGATAACTAAAATTCAGCCGACCATGTTCGGTTTGTTTTTTGAAGACATCAATTTTGCTGCTGATGGTGGACTTTATGCTGAAATGATTAAAAACAGATCTTTTGAATTTGAGAAACCTTTAATGGGATGGGAACAACCTAAAAGCAGTAGATCATCCATGAATAAGGAATCCGGTATGGCGCTACCCATCAACGTAGCGGCAAATAATACTAATTTTTGCAGGGTTGAAATTAATAATGACAAAGGTTATGCTTTAATAAATGAAGGTTTTAGAGGAATGGGAGTGAAGAAAGATGCGAGATACAATCTTTCGTTTAAGGCAGCTAATCATAAAGGAGCCATCAGAAAGATTATTTTCCAACTGATTGACAAAGATCAAAAAGTACTTGGAGAAACCAGTGTAGTTCCAAAATCTGATGAATGGACCAATTATACAGCACAATTTGCGGCAACTGAAACAGAAGCCAAAGCAAAGCTGAAAATCACTTTTGAAGGAACAGGAACAATTGATTTGGACATGATTTCATTATTTCCTGAAGATACTTGGAAGAATAGAAAAAATGGACTTCGCAAAGATTTAGTTCAGCTTTTATACGATGTAAAACCAGGATTTTTACGTTTTCCAGGTGGTTGTATTGTGGAGGGAAGAACTTTGTCAGATCGTTACCAATGGAAAAAATCTATTGGGAATGTTGAGGATAGAAAAACCATGATGAACAGATGGAATGTTGAATTCAATCATAAATTAACGCCAGATTATTTTCAAAGTTTTGGTTTAGGATTTTTTGAATATTTTCAGCTTTCAGAAGATATAGGGGCAGAACCGCTTCCAATTTTGAGCTGCGGAATGGCGTGCCAGTACAACACTGGTGAATTGGCATCCATGGACGAACTGGATCCGTACGTAAAAGATGCTTTAGATTTGATTGAATTTGCAAACGGCGCTGTTACGACAGCTTGGGGAAAAGTTCGTTCAGATATGGGACATCCAAAACCGTTTAACTTAAAATATATCGGAGTTGGAAACGAGCAGTGGGGCGCTGATTATATTGAAAGATACAAAGTTTTTGAAAAAGCTATAAAAGCAAAATATCCAAATATCATTATTGTGTCAGGCAGCGGGCCTTCACCAGATGGTGAACATTTTGATTATGCAATGAAAGAACTTAAAAAGCTGAATGCAGAATTGGTTGATGAACATTATTACCAAAGCCCAAAATGGTTTAGGGAAAATGCTGGCCGTTACGATAATTATGATCGCAAAGGCCCAAAAATATTTGCTGGAGAATATGCGGCACAAAGTGTTTCTGGGGCAAATCCAAACAATAGAAATAATTGGGAATGCGCCTTTTCTGAGGCTGCTTTTATGACAGGATTGGAGAGAAATGCAGAAGTAGTGCAATTAACTTCTTATGCACCTTTAATGGCTCACGAAGATGCTTGGCAATGGACACCAGATATGATTTGGTTCAATAATCTTCAGTCTTATGGTTCGGCAAACTATTATGTACAGCAATTGTTTTCGACTAATAAAGGAACCGATTTATTAAGCATTACGCAAGATGGAAAAGCGTTAATTGGTCAGCATAATTTATACGCATCGGCTGTAAAAGATGTGAATAGTAAAGAAATTATTGTGAAATTGGTTAATACAGCTTCAACAGCATCTGACATAAGTATTGATTTGAAAGGAGCGAAATTAGGGTCAAAAGGAAGTTTGATTAGACTGGTAAGTGCAAATTTACAGGATGAAAACACTTTTGCAGATCCAAAAAAAATCACGCCAAAACAGAGCGAATATAAGATTACGAAAGGGAGTCAGCAATTGAATCTTCCTCCGTATTCAGTAACAGTGTTAAAATTGAAAACGATTTAATTAATTTCATCAAAAAGTAAAATTCATGCTGCATCATTCTTTAAAAAAAAGCTTTTTTCTGCTCATTGCATTAGCAGGAGTTTCTGCTTCTGCGCAAAAAGATTTAAAACTGCAATATAAACAGCCCGCTGTTGAATGGACGGAGGCACTGCCTGTAGGAAATGGTACTCTGGGCGCAATGGTTTTTGGAAGGGTTGAAACAGAGTTAATTCAGTTAAATGAAGCTACTTTATGGAGTGGAGGACCAGTTCATAAAAATGTAAATCCAGATGCTTTTAAAAACTTAGCTTTAATTAGAGAAGCGCTTAAAAATGAAGATTTTGAAAAAGCTAATGTTTTGACCAAAAACATGCAAGGACCATATAGCGAAAGTTTTATGCCTTTAGGAGATCTTATTTTAAAGCAGGATTTTGGCGGGCAAAAAGCGGCATCATACGATAGAAGCTTAGATATACAAACCGGATTAGCCGTAACGAGTTTTAATGCTGGCGGAGTAAATTACAAACGAGAAATCTTTGCTTCTGCTCCAGCACAATGTATTGTAATTAAGCTTTCGGCAGACCAGCTGAAAAAACTTTCTGTGACCATTGATGCGGCAAGTCTTTTAAAAAATCAGAAAGCAGTACAGAATCAAACATTAGTTTTAAAGGGAAAAGCACCTTCGCACGCCGATCCTAATTATATCGATTACAATAAGGAACCCGTTATTTATGAGGATGTAGCTGGATGTAGAGGTATGCGCTTCGAATTGATTATAAAACCGGTTGTAAAAGACGGCCAAATAAGCTCTGAGGGAGATAAATTAGTTATCAAAAATGCCAGCGAAATTCTACTTTTCGTTTCGGCAGCAACTAGCTTCAACGGATTTGATAAATGTCCAGACAGTCAAGGAAAAGACGAACATAAATTTGCTGAAGCTCCAATAAAAAAAGTTGCTGGTAAAAAATATGATTCTCTATTAAAAGAACATATTGCTGATTTTCAAAAATTCTTCAATAGGGTTTCATTAAAGCTAAACGAAAAAGAAACATCCAAGTCTGATCTTCCAACTGACATACGATTAGAACAATATGCAAAAGGTGAAAAAGATGCGGGTCTTGAAGCTTTGTTTTTTCAATTTGGACGATATTTACTGATTTCTTCTTCGCGTACGCATAATGTGCCAGCAAACCTGCAAGGAATTTGGAACAATAAGCTTCGTGCACCTTGGAGCAGTAATTATACGACCAATATTAACTTGCAGATGAATTATTGGCTCGTAGAATCGGGAAGTTTATCAGAATTGTTTTTTCCGCTCGACGAATTCATTAAAAATGCTTCTGCAACAGGAGCAGAAACAGCTAAAAGTTATTATCATGCCAACGGTTGGGTTTTGCATCATAACTCTGATATTTGGGCTATGACTAATCCGGTTGGAGATTTTGGAAAAGGAGATCCAATGTGGGCCAACTGGTACATGGGAGCCAATTGGCTGAGCAGACATTTATGGGAACATTATCAATATACTGGCGATAAAAATTACCTGAAAAAAGTATATCCCATTATAAAAGGTGCGGCAGAATTTAGTTTAGACTGGCTACAAAAAGATAAAAATGGCCATCTGGTAACAATGCCTTCAACCTCTCCCGAAAATATATTTTATTATGACGGCAAGAAACAGGGAACTGTAACAACAGCTTCGACAATGGATATCGGAATCATAAAAGATTTATTTGAAAATACCATTGAAGCTTCTAAAGTTTTAAATGCCGATTTAGAGTTTAGACAAAAAGTCAACAGTGCGAGAGAGGAATTACTTCCTTTTCAAATTGGAAGTAAAGGGCAATTGCAGGAATGGTATAAAGATTTTGAAGAAGAAGATCCGCACCACAGGCACACTTCACATCTGTATGCTTTGCATCCAGCCAATTTAATTTCTCCTCTTCAAACCCCAGAATTGGCTGCTGCGGCACAGAAAACACTAGAACTTCGAGGAGATGATGGAACAGGTTGGAGTTTGGCATGGAAAGTAAATATGTGGGCGAGACTTTTGGATGGAAATCATGCCTATCAGTTATTCAAAAATCAATTGCGATTAACTAAAGATAATGATCCTAAATACAGCAGACACGGAGGCTGTTATCCAAATCTTTTTGATGCGCATCCACCATTTCAGATTGATGGAAATTTTGCAGGAACTGCTGGTGTAATCGAAATGCTGATGCAAAGCCAAAATAAAGAAATACATCTGCTTCCTGCTTTGCCAGATTCATGGAAAGATGGAGAAATTAAGGGAATTACAGCAAAAGGCAATTTTACTGTAGATATAAAATGGAATGAAGGTAAAATGAGCCAAACAACAATTGTGTCTAATATCGGAGGAGCTTGCTCTATACGATCAGCACAACCATTTATAATTGAAAAGTTGAATGTCAAAAGTGAAAAATCGTCTATTGGTTACACTGCGGTTTTTGAGACTAAAAAAGGAACTTCTTATAGCATAACACCTTTAAAATAAGATTGTAATTTAATAAAAACAACAAAAACGAATTATAGTGAAAATCAAATAAAATCTTTTGCCCATACAGAAAACAATGTTAGAATAATAGCACATTAAGAAGCTGTAATTTCTAAGTGATATTCTGTAAGAAACGTCAGAGATGTTTTTGCTAATTTTGATATACATTGGTGTGGCAAAATGCTGTACAATCTGTCAGAAAAGAAACAGGGGACCGACGGGGTTCGTCTGAAGGTTCTGTACAATGATTTAGTTAATTTGCCCCATACCTTTTCAGGCACCCGTCGGCTGCCAAGAAGCTCCTTAATTTTTGAGGGGCTTTTTTGTTAAGTGGATTAAAGGAATCCTTAATTTCAATCAGGTTACACGCAACTATATGATTGAGCGGTAGCATGTTTTCTGGTACTATCTGCTTGGCTATAAAGAAAACCGCCTGCATCTTTAGAACACAGGCGGCAGTTATTATTGTTTAAATTATTTAGACGATAAAGATGTTGGCTATATCCACTACTTGCTGGGTATTTAAAGGCTCATCGTAGGCTTCTGATCCTGCTGCAGCTCCAAACGCGGCAGCGGTATTAAATCCAGCTTGCACCGTTACGCCTTCTCCGTCATAGACGGCCTGAGTGGCAGCTGGCATTCCAGCACCTCTCTCGGCATTTGAAATCCAGCCTTTAAGACCTCTTAGTCTTCTAACCTCTGACGCATGGCGCGCTTCTACCGAATGGATCTGCAGAGCAGCTGTAAGCAGGTCCGGTGTTGTAATCAAGTTGGCGGCCTGTCCCTTGTAAGCTCTTACGCCAGTATCTTCAAAAGCTTGTGCCAAAGCTAGAAAAGTAGGATAGTCATTAAAAGGATCAAAAGCGCCTCCAACTGTAAAGTCAAAGGTCGGCTTAGCAACAAAATTGGCACTTGCTGTTCCTCCAAGTCCCGCAATAAGAAATTTAACATGGTCGGACTCGTGAGCTGAGATCTGCTGGAATACCTTTAAATCCCTACCGCCGTTCTCAGATGCTGGGATGACACCTGAATCCAGTGCCATAGCATAAAATTCATCTTCTAGGTATTCAAGAGTGAGAGCGAACTGCAGTGCACCTATTGGCGTTGCAGGAGTAGCTGTTATATCTTTGGCAAAAGCTTTGCTGCTCAAGGCAGAAAGCCCGAAAGGTATTGAGGCCATAGCCAGATTTTTTCCGATATTTCCAAACTGAGCAAAACTTTCTCTTCTGGTGCCCATGCTTTGCATTATGCGCTCATCGGCGAAGGATTCTATAAATTTTAGGATGTTCATAATTTCCAGTTTTTAAGGTTAGCATTAAGGCAGGTATTTAGCGGTAAATTTAGTGGAGATAAATCCTCCAGCAATCGGAAGTATCTTTGAAGGATCCTTCGCGTCATCTAGCCCTGTTGACATATTCACGATATCATCTCCTGCAAAATCCTTTGAATTAGGATTGATTAGACTTCGGATAGCTGATGCGTGGCGAGCTTCTACCGAGACAATTTTTCCTGCCAGCAGCAGATAATCGGCTGTTTTAATCAATCTCCCAGCTCCGTTATATGCGGCAACTCCCGTGTCTTCAAGCGCTTTGGCTGTAGCAAGGACTTCAGTGCGGCTGTTAAAGTTTAGAGAACCGTAGTTAAAAGAAAGTGTTGGCAGTAGTTGTGTAGACGGATTAGGAAGCGCTCCGGTTAAGGCAGCTTTAAAGAAATCTCTGTGCACCACCTCATGATGATAAAGATCAGTCAGTACTTCGCGTTCTAAAGAACTGAACGCGCTGTTGAAGCTAGAGGCGTTAACGACTTTCGTGTAAAAGTCGGCTTCTAGCTGCTCTAGGGCATAGGCATAGGTGAGCACCCCGAAATCTCCTGAGCCTAAATCGAATACGCCATTGCGGACGCCTGGAAGGGTATCCTCCTGCATGGGTTGGTCATCATCACTGTCGCTGCATCCTGCGATAAGAAAACTTGCGGAGGCAAGTGCCAAACCGCTGAGCTTCAAAAAACTTCTTCTGCTGTCCAGGGACGGGTTTACTGCCTGGATTTTAACTTCGTTTTTCATAATCTAGTTTTTATTAGGTTAAACAACACTGGTTTAGTTCGCTGGTATTTAGGTATTAACGAAATTTTAGCAAGTACGGTTTTAAAATGAAACTCTTTTTTCTAAAACGTCCGCTACGCTTATGAAAAATGAAGATAAAGGAGTCTGGAACTCTGTTTATATTTTTAGAGCGAACGAAAAAGGGAGATTAAATTTATGTAAGGTTTCAGAGGTATTATATAAGCAACAGCGTCATTTATGAGACAAATTTGATTTATTAATTTAAACATTATCGATATGCTTCATCCTGTTACGCCTTGGACAGCTACTGTTCAGGCAGATATTGTAAATGCCGAGTTGCTGCATGAAACCGCGCTTTTCGAATACCAACTTCAGATATATAATGCTGGAGATTCCCTATGGCTTGCCGTGCAGTGGCCTAAATCTGGAAGAATGGCATTTAGACTGGCCTTTGGCATGAACAGCAATTTTTATAAAGTTCAGGTTAAGAAGCGGGAAAATGATTTGCTAATAGAAGCTTGGACTAGACTGGGACATTATACGGTCAGGCTTTGCTTTCCAGAGGCAGATTCAGCGCTGTTTCGTTATACTACCTCATTCACAGCGGCTTTTTCTCTACTGATTCCATTCTGGCCTCGAGATATTGTGCCACTAACCTATGACGGCAGGGTAGAGAATACCTCAGGGATCATCCATTCACATCAGCAGGGCGCGCGCTCAGGGCATATCTTTTTCAGCATGACTCGACCTGAAACAGGATCGGTCTTCTATTTCCAAAATCTAAGCGCCATGTCTGCCTACTGCGAGACATCGCAGACTTCGCTTTCGGAAACAGTCGGAGGTAGCTGGCCAGAAATAGGATTTGAATTTCCCGTAAACCGCGAGAAGCCTATCCCTGAGGGGATAGAATTTATTATATCGGATGCTTTGGTTTTGCTCGATGAAAAGATTATGAAGGAAGAAAGTCAGATGACCTCTGCGTTTTTAAATCATCTTAGCGTCATTTACAATCATATTGAAAAGCCTGAACCTTTTTATCAGGACTGGCTTGGTATCGCGGAGAAAGTTTTGGGGCAACTGCACCTGAATAAGGGATGTTGGACAATGGCCAATAGTTCGCCTTTCTTGAATGCTTATGTATGCGATTATAAAACCCCTGCTGAAATTATGGTGCAGTTGGCTGTGAAGCTGCCTCTTCATGAATATTTAGCCTGGTCTGAAAGTTCCCATCCCATGTATGATGATCTGGATATGGGACTTGAGGACTTCTATGATGAGCGTGTTAAAAGCATCGTCCGCTGGCATCCCGCTCTTGTAGATCAGCTAGACAAATCTGAAGAGCAGAAACGTGAGATGGTGATGGATTCTTGGTACCTCCATCATCCGCTTTTAAATTTGGCGCGTTTAGCCCTTAGAGGGGATAAAATTGCAGAGAAGCTCTTTCTGGATTCCGTAGATTATGCCGTAAAGACCGCACGGCATTTTGACTATAATTGGCCAGTTTTTTATAAGATGACAACCTATGAGGTAATTAAGGCAGAAACCCAGCCAGGAGAGGGAGGGGAGAAGGATGTGCCAGGCTCATATGCTCATGTGATGTTGATGGCGTACAAGCTCACAGATGAAAAGCGTTTTTTAAATGAAGCCCTGCGTGCACTTAAAAGTTTAGAAGGGCTAGGATTTGACATTTTCTATCAGGCCAATAACACAGCTTTTACCGCGGGTGCATTGGCAGAGCTCTACCTCGAAACCAATAATGAGAAGTTCCTCAAGCTGAGCTATAGCTGTATAGCTGGCCTATTTAAAAACATGCAGCTTTGGAGTTGCGGCTATGGTTACGGAAAGCATTTCCCCAGTTTCTTTTCGGTATTTCCCTTAGATGATGCGCCCTATACAGCAGCTTATGAAGAGTTTGAAGT
>Ga0209370_1000387_pt1 | contig 64052 bp, 80 predicted proteins | sample AgamicAtPrz_FD_187164 | JGI IMG/M metagenome (GOLD analysis project Ga0209370, IMG submission 187164) | Agave microbial communities from Guanajuato, Mexico - At.P.rz (SPAdes) (version 2) | ecosystem: Host-associated > Plants > Phyllosphere > Phylloplane/Leaf | place: Guanajuato, Mexico...
CAGCGCGTCGCTCTCGGGCGCGTCGGGGCTGGCAAAGAGATCGGAAGTATTGTCGTCCATCTGAATTCCGTATTCGTAAGTGGCGTGAGGCCGGGCCGGGCGTCATGCCCGGCCGCGCGGAAGCGGCGGTGTAGTGTTCGATGTCAAGCGGTGCTGATGCGCCAGCGGATTCGCGTTCGTGGCAAGAAGCAAACCGCAGCGATGCCAGACGCATCGCGAGGATTTGCGACGCCGCCACGGGCGCGAAGCCGCCGCGCATCAGTGCCGATTGGCGTCGAACACTGCACTAAATGTCCGCTTCGACGTCGTTGCCCTTTTCCTCGAGCCAGCCGCGCCGCGCGGCTGCCTCGCCCTTGCCCATCAGCATCGTCATCCGCGCGACGGTCGCCTCGTAGTCGAGCTCACCGAGCTTCACCGGCATCAGGCGGCGCGTGTCGGGATTCATCGTCGTGTCCCACAGCTGCTCGGCGCTCATTTCGCCGAGACCCTTGAAGCGGCTGATGCTCCACTGCGTGTCGCGCACGCCGTCCTTGCGCAGCTTGTCGAGGATCGCTTCGAGCTCGCCGTCGTCGAGCGCGTAGAGCTTCTGCGCGGGCTTCTTGCCGCGCGCGGGCGCATCGACGCGAAACAGCGGCGGCCGCGCGACGTACACATGGCCGCGCTCGATCAGTTGCGGGAAATGCTTGAAGAACAGCGTGAGCAGCAGCACCTGGATGTGCGAGCCGTCGACGTCCGCATCCGACAGGATGCAGATCTTGCCGTAGCGCAGGTTCGACACGTCGACGGTATCGTCGGGGCTGTGCGGATCGACGCCGATCGCGACCGAGATGTCGTGCACCTCGTTGTTCGCGAACAAGCGGTCGCGTTCGGTTTCCCACGTGTTCAGCACCTTGCCGCGCAGCGGCAGGATCGCCTGGTATTCCTTGTCGCGGCCCATCTTCGCGGAGCCGCCCGCCGAGTCGCCCTCGACGAGGAACAGTTCGTTGCGCGCGATATCTTCCGTCTCGCAATCGGTCAGCTTGCCCGGCAGCACCGCGACGCCCGAGCTCTTGCGCTTCTCGACCTTCTGGCCGGCGCGCGTACGCGCCTGCGCCTGCTTGATCACGAGCTCCGCGAGCTTCTTGCCGTGCTCGACGTGCTGGTTCAGCCACAGTTCGAGCGCCGGACGCGAGAACGACGACACGAGCTTCACCGCGTCGCGGCTGTTCAGCCGCTCCTTGATCTGCCCCTGGAACTGCGGATCGAGCACCTTCGCGGACAGCACGAACGACACGCGCGCGAACACGTCTTCCGCGAGCAGCTTCACGCCCTTCGGCTGCAGGTTGTGCAGTTCGACGAAGCTCTTCACCGCCTGGTACAGGCCGTCGCGCAGGCCCGACTCGTGCGTGCCGCCGGCGGGAGTGGGGATCAGGTTCACGTACGACTCGCGCACGAGCGAGCCTTCCTCGCTCCATGCGACGACCCACGACGCGCCCTCGCCCTCGGCGAAGGTTTCGTCGGTCGAACGCGCATCGGCGAAGCGCTCGCCTTCGAACAGCGGGATCAGCAGCTCGCTGCCGTTCATTTCGTCGAGCAGGTAGCCGCGCAGGCCGTCTTCATACTTCCAGGTCTGGCGCTCGCCCGTCTTCTCGTTGACGAGCACGACCTCGACGCCCGGCAGCAACACGGCCTTCGAGCGCAGCAGGCGCTGCAGCTCGCCGAGCGGCAGGTTCGGCGAATCGAAGTACTTCGGATTCGGCCACACCTGCACGCGTGTGCCGGATTTCTTCTCGCCGCGGCCCGCGCCTTGCGTCGCGAGCGGCTTCACGACGTCGCCGTCGGAGAAGCCGAGCTCGGCGATCTTGCCGTCGCGCCACACCGTCACGTCGAGACGCGTCGCGAGGGCGTTCGTGACCGACACGCCGACCCCGTGCAGGCCGCCCGAGAACGTATACGCGCCGCCCGCGGCCTTGTCGAACTTGCCGCCCGCGTGCAGGCGCGTGAACACGATCTCGACGACCGGCACGCCTTCTTCGGGGTGCATGCCGAACGGGATGCCGCGGCCGTCGTCTTCGACCGAGACCGACTGGTCGGCGTGCAGCGTGACCGTGATCTGCTTGCCGTAGCCGCCGAGCGCCTCGTCGGACGCGTTGTCGATGACTTCCTGGATGATGTGCAGCGGATTCTCGGTACGGGTGTACATGCCGGGCCGCTGCTTGACCGGCTCGAGACCCTTGAGCACCTTGATCGATGCTTCGCTATAGGCCGCGCTGGGTTTCTTTGTTGACATAGGCGCTGAATTTCGTCATTCATCGGGACGTTGTCCACACCTCGTGTGGATAACGTCGTGGACAAAACGTTGAGTTCCGTAAAAAAGCGAATCGAAACAACGGTGTGCTTGGACTGCTCCGAAAGCGGGCGCGCGGCGTGTGCGGCGCGACCCTGGACGCGCGGTATTTTACTGGTTCCGCGTGGCGCGCCAATCGCGAGATCGGCGCGCACCGCACGCGTCACGCCGGCTTGCGCTTCGCCTCGAGCGTTTCCCACCGTTCGAGCGCGGCGAGCAGTTCGTCGTCGATCGCCGCGAACCGCTCGGTCAGGCGCGTGCCTTCCTGCGGATCCTTCGCGAAAATCGCGCCGTCCTCGAGCTGCGCATTGATCGTCTTCTGCTCCGCTTCGAGCGCGGCGATCTTCTCCGGCAGCGAATCGAGTTCGCGCTGCTCGTTGAACGACAGCTTCACCGTGCGCTGCGCGTTGCGGCCGGCCGCACTCTTCGCCGGCTCGTCCTTCGCGGGCGCCGCCTCCTTGACCGCGCGCTTCGCCGCTTCCTGCTGCGCGAGCTGCTCCGAGCGTTCGCTCTGGATCTGCCAGTCGGTGAAGCCGCCGACGTATTCGCGCCACTTGCCGTCGCCCTCGGCCGCGATCACCGACGTCACGACGTTGTCGAGGAACGCGCGATCGTGGCTGACCAGCAGCACCGTGCCGTCGTAGTCGGCCAGCAGCTCTTCGAGCAGTTCGAGTGTCGGGATGTCGAGGTCGTTGGTCGGTTCGTCGAGCACCAGCACGTTGGCCGGGCGCGCGAACAGGCGCGCGAGCAGCAGCCGGTTGCGCTCGCCGCCCGACAGCGACTTCACCGGCGAACGCGCGCGTTCCGGCGCGAACAGGAAATCGCCGAGATAGCTCATCACGTGCTTGCGCACGCCGCCGATCTCGACCCATTCGCTGCCGGGGCTGATCGTATCGGCCAGACTCTTGTCCTGGTCGAGCTGCGCGCGCATCTGGTCGAAATACGCGACCTGCAGGTTCGTGCCCGTGCGCACCGTGCCTTCGTCGGGCTTCAGGTCGCCGAGGATCAGCTTCAGCAACGTGGTCTTGCCGGCGCCGTTCGGGCCGACGAAGCCGATCTTGTCGCCGCGCATCACCGTCGTCGAGAAGCGGTCGACCACCGTGCGGCCGCCGTAGCGCTTCGTCACGTCGGTCAGCTCCGCGACGATCTTGCCGGACTTCTCGCCCTGCGCGACGTCGAGCTTCACGTTGCCCTGCGCATTGCGGCGCTCCGCGCGTTCGTTGCGCATCTGCACGAGCCGCGCGATGCGGCCGACGCTGCGCGTGCGGCGCGCTTCGACGCCCTTGCGGATCCACACTTCTTCCTGCGCGAGCAGCTTGTCGAACTTCTCGTTCTCCACGCGCTCGACTTCGAGCTGCTGCGCCTTGCGCGTCTGGTACGCGGAGAAATTGCCCGGGTACGACAGTAGCCGGCCGCGATCGAGCTCGACGATGCGCGTCGCGACGCGGTCGAGGAACGCGCGATCGTGGGTGATGAACAGCAGGCCCGCGCGCTGCGCGACGAGCAGCTCCTCGAGCCAGCGGATGCCGTCGAAGTCGAGGTGGTTGGTCGGTTCGTCGAGCAGCAGCACGTCGGGCTGCAGCACCAGTGCGCGCGCCAGCGCGACGCGCTTCTGCATCCCGCCCGACAGCGCGTCGACGCTTGCGTCGCCGTCCGTCAGGCCGATCTGCGCGAGCGTCATCGACACGCGCGTGCGCCAGTTCCACGCGTCGTGGGCATCGAGCGAGGACTGCAGCGCGTTCATCCGCGCGAGCAGCGCATCGTGCTCGGCGCCTTCCGGTATCTCCGCGAGGCGGTGCGCGATCGAATCGTATTCTTCGAGCAGTTCGCGCGTATGCCCGAGCCCCGACGCGACCGCGTCGAACACCGTCGCACCCGGCTCGAATTCGGGCTCCTGCGGCACGTAGACGGTCACGAGCTCCTGCTGGCGCGTGATCAGCCCGTCGTCGGGCTTCGCGAGATCGGCGACGATCTTCAGCAGCGACGACTTGCCCGCGCCGTTGCGGCCGATCAGGCCGACCCGCTCGCCGGCTTCCAGCGAGAAATCCGCGTGATCGAGCAACGCGACGTGACCGAACGCGAGTTGCGCGCCGGTAATGGAATAGAGCGACATGGGGAGACGGCGAAGAGAGAAATCGGAAGCGCCCATTGTACCGGGCGCGGAGGGCGGCATCGGCTCGGCTGGATGGACGAGCGCCGCGGGGCGCGCTCGAAGCGTGTCGGCGCGGTGCCGTGAGCGGGTTGCGGCCGGTTTCCGGGCGGATGCCGGCCGCGGTTTGCGTGCCCGCTTGAACGGGCAAATACCGACCGGAAGTCCCCAGGGCCGGCCGATCGGCAGATCCCGCGCGCAGCGCGGCGGCCGCCTGCGCGGGATGCGCGGTTATTTCACGTTGACCGTGATCGTCGAGCTCATTTCGGGACCGTACGAACGGTGCGCGCCGTCACCGAGCTGCAGCGTCAGCGTGTGCTGGCCGGGCGGCAGCTTCACGTCGGTTTCGGTCTGGGCCTTGCCGAAATGCAGCGAATGGTCGGTCGCCGGGATCACGTCGCCCTTCGGCACCGGCTTGCCGTCGATCAGCAGGTGATGGTGACCGGTATCCGGAGTCATGTCGCCGGCCGGCTTCAGCGCCACGCCTTCGAGACCAAACTTCACGTGCACGGGGCTCGACACCGTCGCGCCGTCCTGCGGCTCGACGAAGAACACACGCGCTTCGGCGCGCGCGAGCGTCGACACGGCCAGCGCCGCGACACAGACTGCACCCGCGATCCACTTTCTGTTGATCATTCTTTCCTCCTACAGATTGACAGGCCCACGAAGCATACACTGCATGCCCGAGAGACGCGCCGGCGCCGGTTGTTCGCGATGCGTACGTTTAAAACGACGTTGCGCAGGCGTTCGGCGAAATTCCGGTAACATTGCGCCTTTCGTCCGCCGGCCAGGCCGCGGGCGGCATCGCCGATTTTTCATTATCCCGAGCGCAACATGAGCGAAGTAACCGAATACCAGAGCTGGGTCTGCCTGATTTGCGGGTGGGTCTATAACGAAGCGGAAGGGCTGCCCGACGAAGGCATTCCGGCAGGCACGCGCTTCGCCGACATTCCCGCCGACTGGCGTTGCCCGCTGTGCGACGTGGGCAAGGAAGATTTCGTCGTCGTCGATTTCTGATTTTCTTTTTCGATCACGGTTGATCACGTGATACGCGCGACGGGGTGGTGCATTCCGCCCCGCCGATGGGCCGCGCGTTTGCTATACTCTGCGCGCTGTCCACACCGCCGTCCGGCTCGCGTTTTTTCGTGCGAATGCCCGGACTGGGCTCTCCCCGTAGTTCAATGGATAGAACAAGCGCCTCCTAAGCGCTAGATACAGGTTCGATTCCTGTCGGGGGGACCAAGAAAACCCACCAATGCCTTATGCGGCAAGCCTCAGACGGGTGATTGGCGTAAATTTGGCGTACATCGGATTTTCGCGGGCGTTGGCGTACGGCCTGGTCCAACGCCCGATCGATCAGAACAATCCAGCGGGTTCCGCCGCGTCGTCCCAACTGAAGATAATCAGCTCGTTGCGTTCGACGCCCTTGCCGCCACCGACAGTGTACTGAATCGGCACGGTCTCGATATGGAATCCATCGAACACGCGCCGAATGTCGGCATGGTCATTCAGGCTGACGATCGCTCGTCCCTTGATCGACCGTAGGCGCTGCGCCAGCTTCTCGTACTCGGCAAACGGAAACGCGACGCCGTACCCTTCCGTCTCGTAATACGGCGGGTCCAAATAGAACAGCGTGTGCGCCCGATCGTATCGATCAATGCAGGCGGCCCAATCGAGCCGCTCGACAAACGTGTTCGCCAGCCGCAGATGCGCCGCTGATAGCTCCTCCTCGATGCGCAGCAGATTCAGGCCGGGCGGCGTTGTCGTCGCCGTCCCGAACGTCTGCCCTTCGAGCTTCGCCCCAAAGCAACTTTTCTGCAGGTAGTAGAACCGTGCCGCACGCTGGATGTCGGTGAGCGTTTCCGGGACCGTTTGCTTGAGCCATTCGAATACCTGCCGGCTCGTCAGCGCCCATTTGAACTGACGCACGAATTCCTCGAGGTGATGCTGCACGACGCGGTACAGATTAATCAGTTCGCCGTTGACGTCGTTGATCACTTCAACCTTGGCCGGAGGACGTAGAAAGTACAGCGCTGCGCCGCCCGCGAACACCTCCACATAGCAGTCGTGTGCCGGAAAGCGCGGGATGATGTGGTCTGCCAGACGGCGCTTGCCGCCGATCCAAGGAATGATGGGATTTGCCATTGTGAAAGCCGTTTTTAACTTGGTGTAAAATTCGGCCCGCCTACCGGTAGGTAGCAGGGCCTTGGCCGATTCACTGGTACAGCAGTGGAAAAGCGGCCGAGACGTGTGTTGCTGCACATGTTTCGGCCGCCCTGTTTTCTCAACGAACGACTGCCTCTCAGTCGTCTCATCTACAGATCGCGCACCAGACGCGCCCGCGTGGTGTGCCATCGTCTATACTTCACACAAATTCAATGTAAGGCATACGCAAGGCGGCCGAGCAACGACAGGCTCTGCTCCGGGCGGAGCTTATGCATTGGCCGAGAGACCAATACGAAACAACAAGCCTTGAACAGACGAAATTTTTTGCTTGCGGCCGCACTGTCGCCGCTCTTTAGTTCGTGTAGCCGAGATCTCGCCGCACGCAAATTTCAACCCAGATCGATTCTGTCGGGCCCAACGCCGAATGACGGCAATACGCACTCACTCACGTTCGGCGATGACGGTATAACGTTCCTGCTCGACGGGAAGCCGTACCAAATTCGTAGCGGCGAGATGCATCCCCCTCGCATTCCGAGGGAATACTGGCGCCATCGAATTCAAATGGCGAAGGCTATGGGGATGAACACCATAGCCGTCTACGTTATGTGGAACTTCCACGAGACGAGCGAGGGCAAGTTCGAGTTCGATACCGACGAGCGCGACGTGGAAGCGTTCATCCGACTCTGCCAAGAAGAAGGCATGTGGGTTCTGCTGCGACCAGGCCCGTATATCTGCGGCGAATGGGATCTGGGCGGCCTCCCGGCTTATCTGCTCGCGCACGATGATATTCAGCTGCGCGTCGGCTCTCATCAAGATCCGCGCTACATGGCCGCCGCGAAGCGATATATCGCCGAACTGGCACCACGCATCAAACCGCTGATGGCAGCAGCCGGTGGCCCGATTCTGATGCTTCAGATCGAAAATGAATACGCAACCTACGGCAAGGACGTCGCATACCTCGAGGAAATCCGGGAAACATGGGTGCAGAGTGGCATTCCCGGTCCGTTCTTCACTGATGACGGTGTCAAGCAACTGCAAGAAAGTCGCACCGCCCTTGAGGGCTGCGCAATCGCGCTCAGCGGTCCGAAGGCACACGACGTCGCACACATTTGTGAAGCGTTCCCAGGCTCAACGGTCATGGGTGGAGAGCTTTATCCAGGATTCTTCACGCATTGGGGTGACCGAGAGTTTCAAGGTGCCAACTCTGACATCTCTCGCGAGCTTGAAGACTTCATGCGATACGGCATCTCGTTCAGTATCTATGTGATACATGGGGGAACGAATTTCGGATATTCGGCCGGTGCCAATATCGATTCAAAAACAGGCGAATACCAGCCGGACATCACCAGCTACGACTACAACGCCCCCATCGACGAACAGGGCCGCGCCACGGATGCATATGCCAAGTATCGTTCACTGATCCAAGCGAGGCTCGACACGCCGCTCCCCGACGTACCGGCAGCACCGCCTACCATCGACCTGTCAGGCGATTATGCATTGCGTCCGTACGTGTATGCATCCATTTGGGACCACCTGCCAGCTCCGATCGCAACGCACGATGACTCGCGACCGAAGCCGATGGAGTACCACGGTCAGACGTCCGGCTTCATCCTGTATCGGAAAATGGATATCCCAAACATCACGGCCAGCGCCCTTACCCTGCATGACGTACACGACTACGCAACTGTGTATGCCAACGGGTCGTATATCGGCGGAGTGTCTCGTGCCAAGATGCCGCGCTATCTCGCCGAAGGACTGGGTGTCGTGCACAACGGCGATCGATTGGCGGTCAAGAGCGGCGCGTCTGTAATCGATGTACTCGTTGAAGGCATGGGTCGCGTGAACTACGGGGACGACTTGGTCGACCGTAAGGGAATCACCGAAGCCGTACGCTTGGCAGGAACCGAGCTACGTGGTTGGCAAACATATTCGCTTTCGATGGATTCAGAATTCGTCGAGGCACTGCGGCCGGTCTGCACCGACCCTCGCCGTCCCGGGCTCTTTTTCAAAGCCTCGCTTATGCTGAACGAAGTGGGTGACACCTTCCTCGACATGCGCCATTGGATCAAGGGCGTTGTATGGGTCAACGGCCGGAACCTCGGGCGTTACTGGAACATCGGGCCTCAGTTCCGATTGTTCTGCCCCGCCCCCTGGCTCCGCACGGGCTACAACGAAGTAACAATCTTCGATCTGCACCAAGTCACGCCGGCGCCGATTGATCTTCGATCGAGCGCCGTCGCTTGATTTATTCGGCTGATCCGCGCATGGTCAACGCGTCGTAATCCCGCTCGCACTGCTGGCCGGCAATACGGGCCCGGTCAGCATATTCCGCCAGCTCGCCCGCGCGTTCGCCAGCGCGGCCGAGCACGTCGGCAAGCAGATCGAGGGCGTCTCCGGCTGCCGGGCTTCCGGCGGCAGCGGCGGGATGGCGGGCGGCCGCGACGAGCTGGTCGACACGCTGCTGCAGGCTGCCAGCGGCAGCACGAGCAGCAAAAGCATCCGCGAGCGCGGCAGTTCGTTGTTGATTCGCATATTTTGCGTTCTCCGATTGGGCCGCGACGCGGCGATTGAACTCGTCTCGTTGGGCCTTCAGGTCATCGATCTGCTTTGCCTGATCCGCGATCTTGGCGGACTGGTCCGCATCACGGTGCCCCTTGAGATACCCGCACGCCGAACCGGCGACGACGCCGGCCACGACGAGCAGCCAGATACGCGGATCGATCCACGTCATGCGACCACCTCCCCTCCGGCCGCGCGATACGCGGCCAGCAAATGCTCGATCTGGTTTTCGGGTTGGCCGTACCCGGCCCCCGGCAGGCTGGCCCATACGTTCGACACCTTCGCCACCGCCTCGCGGAGCCGGCCGGCGTCGATCAACGGCAATGCGCCGTGCTCGCGCAGCTGCTGCAATGCGTACCGGTCCTGCGAAACCGGACCGAAGTCCGGAAGCTTCATCTGAGCCTGATAGATCCGCCACCAGCGCGCGAGAATCTGATAGCGGCCGGCCGCCGTCGAGGGCACCGGGATCTGCCGGTTGAGCACATTCGGATGCGCCGCGTAGTTCGAGAACAGCAGCAGGCGCGACGGCGTCGAGCCGACGAGCACGTTGTAGCCGTCGTCCGACTTCGCCAGCAGATCCGAGCCGATCTCGCTCACGGCGATCATGTCGAGAAACGCGACGCGGTTCCGGCCGCCAGCAGCGGTAACAGTGATGCGCGCCATCGTCACTTCTCCCCGAACAGTCGCTTCGCGTTCCGGCGCAGCAGTACCTCGAGGTACTGCGAGCCAATAATGCCGAGCGCGCTGCCGAGACCGAGCAGCGCGATCGGCGGCAGGTCCGGAATCTGCAACAGCGCGATTCCCGCCACCATCGAAGTTGCGGAGCCCAACATCGCGCGACCGGCAACAAGCCGAAACGTCAGCTGCTCTCCGCCTACCAACACCTTCGCGATACCAATCAATCCGCCCATGATGATCAGCTCCAGAATTGTCTTTTCGTGGTCTTGCATTGAATCCCCGTAAACGAAAAAACCGCCCGAAGGCGGCAGTGGTTTATGCCCGGCCGATGTCGACCGTGATACCAAACTGCCGGCCACGCTGGGCCGGCAGATTCAGTTGGAGGTAGATGAATCCTCGTCCGGAGATCGCGGCAAGTCGATGTCAAACGGGAAACCCGGTTGCTCCGGGATCTTTCGCAGCGCCTCGCGATACTCGGTCCACTTGGCGGCAAGCGCCTTCACTGAGTCAGGGGCGTCAGGAGGCGCGAACGGCTTGCTGTCGGTGGCGCTCAAGGCCGCGTCCCGGAAGAACCGTACATGCTCGGCGCGGATCGATTCCTCGTTCCTACAGAAAAATGCCTCCACGTCCGTATCGTCGGGTTGCGGCACCGAGTCACTCGCCCAATACACGATAACCGGCGGCCCGCTTTGCTTCCCATCTTCACCGAGCGGATGTCTCGTGCGGTAGTCTCTACCGGCGACAAGCTCCGGGTACATGCGTTTCAGACTAAATACCATGTGATCGTGCGTGTAATTGCGGAAGTCAATTTGTCTCAGGTCCATATTTCTTCGCTCCTTATTGGTTGCGCAGCACTACGCCGCGCTGCCAAATTGCTGTAATAGAACTGGTGCTCGCGGCGACTCGCAGGCCGATCACGACCCACGGGGCGGGCAAATCGATTTGACCGTGAATGTTGCTGCTCACTGAGCCGACGTAGTCAAACTCGGAGATGCCGGAATCCCACTGCACGCGCGCACCCGCGTTGGCCTTTCCGTTATCGCGGTTGTAGAGATCATTGAGAACGTCGGCCAACCACGCGTTACGGAACGGCAACAGCATATTGCCGTCGGTCTGCACCACGGCCCCTCCGACATGCATATTGCCGGACTGCCACGTTTCACCACCATCGCTGATGTTCCACGGAACGCCGTTGTACGCGTTGTTGATAATCTCAAGGCCGCCACCATCCCGGGCCCGGAGGTACGTCGTCACGTTTTGCCCCGGTCGGCGATTTTGAAGCGCCAAGTCGGCCTGCCATCCATCGCGACCAATCCACGGCCTACCCTGAATCAGCGGATTGGACATGCTGACGGCGTAGCCCTGCACCCACTGCTGCGTCGCATATCCGACTACTTGCTTCGCGAGTGCGATGGCGCCAAAGTCGGTATTGTCCACAGTGACAAGCACGCCACTGCCATCCTTCGCCCAGCCGAGCTTTACGATGTTCGGACCTTGTCCGATGCCGGTTCCCTGCTGAACCGGGGTATAGCCCAACGCATCCTGCTTCTTCGCCGTCGCTTGCGCGACGCGCAGCGGCGTCATCAGCTTCGTGTTGTCCTTCCCCGCTTCGGCCTCAGCTTGGCTCGCGATGGAACCTGACACGGAACGCTGCGCGATCGCGAGCACCGCATCGCGTAGTTGGGTCGTCGTCGCTTCGTCGGGATTGATACCCGCTTCCCGCAGCACATTGAGCACTTCGTCCGTCAGGTCGTTCCCCCACTTTGACGGAATCAACGAGCCAACCTGCCCGGCGCCGGGATTCTCGTCGACGAACTTCCCATCCACCAGGCCGACGCCCGGCACGCTCTTTGGATAATCCATCCCTATACCTCGTAGTCAAAAATCACCAACGTATGCGCAGGCGCATGACGCCGGATGTAGCACTCGATGCCACTATTCGGATTGCGCCCGAACCGCTCGCCCCAAACCGTCACGCCCCAGCGGCGACCGTCGCTACGCCGCCGCCCCATGTGCATCGTCCAGATGTACTGCTGCGCCCACGTACCGAAGCGAGCAACACCGAATCGCGACCGCCCAAACCGCGGCGCGCGGTGTTCCTCGATCCGGGCGGCCGGATAGCCGTTCTCACGTGCGAGCGATTCGAAATACGCGAGGCGTTGACCACCAACGCCCAGCAATCGGTTGCGCACTTCGCGCTGCCGATCTTCGAAGGACTGCGCCGGCCCGAGACATTCGTCCGGCAGTGCACAGACGCGCTCCCAATCCGGCACAAGCTCGCGCACCGTCGCGGCGTCCATCTCGTCGAGCAACGCACGGGCACGGGCATCGATGCGCAGGAACTCCGGAGCCAGGCCAGCGAGCACGCGGTGCACCTGCGGCGCGAGCTCGTCGCTCCATGCCGGACCGGGCGGCAGCAACGCACGGAGCATCTGCAGATAGTCCGCCTCGTCTTTCACTGCCATTTCGCGGCTCCCATTACCGGAATCTCATTCGGCTGCAAGGCAACGTCGTCGGTCGGTTGCAGCAGCTTGTGATCACGCTCGCCGCGCGCGCCGCTGATCGCCTGCCTGAGATGCGATTCAAGTACGGTCACGCCGAGTGCGCCTTCCCGTTCAAGCAAATCGGACAGGTTTTCCACGACGGCCGTGCGCGTTGCTTCATCATCCGGCGAAAGCCGAATATCGAAATCGATCGCGTGCGGCTTCGGCGCGAGCACGTACAACTCAGCCGTCACTGGCCGCTGCCGCTCGATATACGACTTCACCGTCGCACATGCTTGCTCATCCGGAACGGGGTTGAGGTCGTCGTCGCGCATGAAAAAGACCCCGACCGTACCGAGCCCCATGTAGTGCGGTCGGCACCACGCGCGCGTAACGCCGGGCACCTCGAGCGCCCATGTCACGTAATCGTCCCCGTTCCCGCCGTCAGGCACGAGGCGATAGGAACGAATGACCCGTTGTCGCAATCGCTCGACAGATTCCTGATCCGTGCCGCCCGAAATTCCGGGATCCAGCACCACGACCGTGTCCGATACGCCGACAACTGGCGAAATAAACCGCAACCGCACGCCGGCGCCAATGTTGCCGACGATCCCCGCATCCACGGCTCGCACTTGAACCTTCGCGGTTCCGGCTCGAATCGTTGCGGTCTCGACGACCACGTATCGTCGCTGGTCGTCCGCCTGCAGCAGGGCGCCCACGTCGATGGTTTTCCCTTCCGCCCCGCTGGCGGATACGACGCCGGCCGCGGCCGCAGCATCTTTGCGCGGTACCGCGAGCCGCAGGCGCGCGTGGCGCAACAGCATTTCCTCGTCGCAGTCGTCCGGCAGAATTTGCCGTGCCGTCCATCCGAGATAGCCGTGCATTTCGTGGCTGGCGCCCGAATGGACCCGCACAAGCGCGCGCTGATCCGAGCGCCGCAGCGCGCCATCCGCGGCGGATGTCAGATCGCCGCCTACCCGCTCAATCAGCTCAGGCAGCGTCGGCAACGGAAAAGTCATCGAAAATTCTCCACATGTCGTCGTAGTTGATGGTGAGTGGCCCGTCGCGGTCGTCGGACAAAACAATTTCCCCGATGGCTCGCTCCGTCGCCGCACGCCCCACACCATCCGCGCGTTTCACACTGACGCTGATCGCTGTTACGATTTCATCGTCGACCATCCACTGCAGGGCTTCGCGGCAGTATTCCTCCGCACGGCGCAGCACTTCCGCGGTCAACACCTGCCGGCGCAACAGCCACAACCGAGAGCCGATTCGATCGCCGGCAACGTCCGGGAAACTGTCGCCCCACCATCCCATTCGTTCGTCGTCGTCGAGCGCATCGCCCGGCTCGGCCCGTCGCCACGTGCACAGGCTGATCTCGACCGCGCGCCGCAACATCGCTTCTCGAGCGTCGCTCATTGCATTTCTTCCGTAATGCCGCCGGTCTCCGCGTGACGGTGCCGCGCCGTGCTCTTGCCGTCGACGATGACGTCCGGCGTGCGAATGGGTGCATCGAACGTCGCCGCATCTCCACCGCCCTCGCCCGCGCGCACGGCCATGCCAGATTGCGCGGTCAGACGTCCCTTTGCGACAACCTGCTCAGACGCCTCCACCATCGGCGAATTGAGTTCGATTTTTTCGGAGGCGTTCACCCTGAACGTCCCCGTTGTCAGCTCGGCGATGCGGCCGTTGCGGAAAATCAGGCTGTCGCCCTCGCTCGTGAAAATCGCAACCTCCCCGGGCTTGAGGTTCAGCGGCCGAAACCGGCGATCGGTCACGACCAATGCCACGCCGTGCGATGAGTCGCCGCCGAGAAAACCAACAATCGCCTCGGCGCCGTCCATCGGATGCGACGTGAACCCGTACGGTTCGAAATGCTCGACCCCATCCTTCACCCCGCCCGCCATCAACCGCGTCTGCAACGTCTGCATCTTCGAGGCCGAATTCACGAGCGACACGACCCCGCGAACCAGCCACGCACCCAACTTGCTCATTGCTTCTCCCAATCTGCCGGCAGCAGAAATTCAAAGTTATCCTTGCCTTTCTTCTTGCCCTTGACCTTCTTCCGCTTCGTCAATGGCTCGGCCGCGAAGCCGTCCGGCGGAGCGACCGTCAGCTTCGTGAGCATCCCTTCGGCATTGCTTTGCGAATATTCAATTTCCACGACCAGCATGTCGCGATCGAAGCCGATGATCGAATCGACGACACGGACGATCTGGTTGTGTCGCCAGATCTGGCCGTTCGACTGTCGCCAACCCTGCACCTTGTAGGTCGTCGCCAGCGCCTTGCTGATCCGGTTCTCGCTTTCCCACTGGACGCGCTGCCGCGCGAGATCGGCGGTCATCTGCCCGGCCTCGCGCATCACCATCGTCCGATGCCGCGCGATACGCGGATCCGCCACGCGAGCCTCAATCTCGCTGACCGCGATACCGAATGCCTCGTCGGTTCCGCTGCGCTGCCCCTTGCACACGTACTCGGAAAACACCTGCGAAAAGTCGAGTGGAGCATCACCGCCTTTGATATTGACGCCGAGCTCAAGCTTGTCGGACGCCTTGCCGGCGCTCCCCGGCTCGGCAATGACCAGGCGCCCGCGCTCGTCGTCGGTCGACAGCAACCGCGACAACCGCAACAGCCGGTCGATCGAGTCGAAGACCGTTTCGCCGGGCTCGATCGTGTGATCGGCCAGCGTTCCCGCATCCCCCGACTCGTCGACGACCTTCACGCCGTACGGCGCGGCCAGCGCCTCGACGATCCGGCCTACGCGCTGCCCTCGCCACTGCGACGGCTTGTTGTCCGCACCGCAGTCGACAAGATCCGCCGTCACCGACCGGCCGGCGATGCCACACGTCAGCGATGCGGCGTCATACCGGATCGGCGTCGAGAAGACGTAGCCGGTCAGCACGAGGTCCGACCCGATACGCACCTCGCACCGGTCCCCCTGTTTGACCTGCCGCGGCACGTCGCCACTGCCGGGCCACTTCCACGTGATTGCGAGCTCGAAATCACGCGCCTGCCGTTCGATACCAGCCGAAATTCGGACGTCTGTCCATCCGGCGAAATCGAGGCCGTTGACGGTCAATGTGACGGTATTGGATTTATCAGCCATCTATCGAGAAAGAATCTTCAACGGCACGGTTGGCAGGAAGCCGGGGTGCGCGACCCGGTTGCGCATCACAATCTCGTCGCCGCGCGCCGCGTCGCCGTATCTGCGATACGCGAGCACGAGCGCCGGCACAGCCTCCGGCGGCGTTAGCGTCACCAGACCGACGCCTTCGCGCGCAACCTTCGTCAAGTGCTGTGCGACCTTCACGCGGCTGTTTGTCAACGCCTGGAAATGTTCACGGGGCGCAGTCACCCCCTGCTGCCACATGGACTCGGAAACAACCTCTGCAAGGTCGCGCAGATCATCCGCGACGGGCACATCGACAGCGGGCAATGGATTTGCAATCTGCACATCCAGCGCCGGCGCGCCGGCCGGCAACGTGGCCGGCGAGTATGTCGGCAATGCGCCGGCGTCACGCACGACGTCAACCAGCAACACGTCCTGCACGAGGTCGACCGTCGCCGCGAACAACTTGGTCGCCTCACGGCCGCGCGGCGGCGGAATCTCGTCGAGCGTCGAGATCGCCCCGACCTTGCCGAGCGCTCCTGAGATCGCATCCGCGTAGCCCACGGGGGGCACTCGGGCGACAAATGCTGGATCCGATGCGGAACGAAACCGATCCGCGATCGAGCCCGGCATCTCGACGAGCGTTTCGACGAAACTCCGCACGCTGCCGAACAACACCGTGAACGGCGACGCGTACCGATAGAGCACGTCGAAAATCGATCCGCCCTGCTGCATGAGACTATCGACGGTTACCTGCGCCAGATCGACCAACGCAACCGCGTCGCGATAGCGGCTCAACGCGGTATCGAGCAGCCCGTCCGCGCTGTCGAGCGCCTGCTTACCGGTATTCGCCGACCCGCTTGGATACTTCAGTTCCGGCGCATCGTGAAACACCAGCGTAAAGCGGACCATCCCGCCGTCCGCCTTCACGTGCGTCATATCGCACTCGCCGGGCTGCACACGCAGCGTGCCGAGCCACGGATGAACCAGCTCGCCCGGCCCCTCTTGCTCGAGTGCATCGAGCAACTTGTCGCGCTGATCGAGGCAATCGGAACCGATGACGAAGGCCGTCATCGTGTATTCCCGAGTTTTCTTGCCGTTGTCCTCCGGATAACTGCTGTCGCGCCGCGGATATTCGTGCACAACGACGCGGCGCCCGACCGGCGTCTTGTCGTCGAAAACCTTGAACGGCACACCGCGGAACGATGCCGGCCGCAATTTCTCTCGCCAACTCATGATGACCTCATTGCGGCACGCCGGAGAGCGACCGATAGCCAACACTCGGCGTCACGGACAGGCCCGGTTGATTCGTCTGCGCCTGCTCGACGCGCATCCCCGGAGGCGCGCCATCGAACCGGATTTTTAGGTCGCCCTGAAGACGCGCATTCGCCGCGCCCTGCTGCGCCAGCACGCCGCTCGCGACACGGGCCGTTCCCGTCGAAACACCGGTCTGTTGCGCCAACGTCCAGTTCCGCAAGCTCGCCGCACCTGAGCGCAACACGTCGCCCGTCGACGCGCTGCCACCGTCGAAGCCGAGTTTTCCGCCGAGCCACTTCGCGCCGCTCATCAGCGGCTCGATATAGGGCTTCACGCGGTCCCACAGCTGCGAGAACCACGTGACGATCGGCTCCCAGTTCTTGATGACGATACCCAGCGGCGTGAAATTGAGGAACATCGCCTTGATGCCTTCCCACGCGGCCCCGATCACGATCTTCGTTGCGCCCCAGAGCGCCGACATGAATTCGGTAATCGGCCCCCAGTTCTGCGCGATAACCTGCACGAGCGGGAAGCTGAAAAACACATCCTTGATTCCCGACCAAACCTTTTCGAAGAACGGCTTGACCTTCGACCAATTCGCGATCAGGAACCCGGCCGCCAACGCAAGCACACGCACCGCCAGCCCGAGCGGCGTGAGGCTCGACACCGTCGTAAAAATCTTCATTGCCACCGTAGCGATCGCTGCCGCACCGCGCAGTGCGATCAGGCCGGCGGCGGCTCCAAGCAGCCCCTTCACGAGTTCCGGATTGGCCGTTGCGAATGCGGCGACACCGTCAGCGATGGGGCCGATGAAAGCAAGGAACTCGTTCAACGGCGGCAGGACCACGTTGCCGACCGCGATGCCGATCGCCGTAAATCGGTTCGACATCAGCTGCAGGTTGTTCGCCGTCGTCGCCGCCCGCGCGTCGTATTCCTGCTGCATCGAGCCGGCGTAGAGCGTCGAATCGCCGACTTTCTTGAAATTGCCTTTCAGCAAATCAAGGTTCGTCAACATCGGCGCAATCGCCTTGATCGACTCGCGACCGAACAATCCCTCGAGCACCGCGGTTTGCTTGACCTTGTCGACCTTGCTCACCGCAGACAGGACGCGCACGATCGTTCCCTGCGCATCCTTCTGCATGCCGGCCGCGACCGCCTTGGCGTCCATCCGCAACGCCTTGAAGATGCCCTGCTGCTTCTTCGAAGCGCTCGCGCCCGCCGTCAGCGCCAGCATAAAGTTCTGCATGCCGGTTGCCGCGACCTCTTCCTGCACACCCACGCCGGCGAGCGTTGCACCCATCGCCGCGATCTGGCCGCTTGTCATGCCGGCTACGGCGCCGAGCGGCCCGATGCGCGTAACGATCTCGGAAATCTGCCGGGCGTTCGCCGGCCCCGTGTTACCGAGATAGTTGATCTTGTCCGCGAGCGACACGACCTCGCCCTGGCCCATCTTGAACGCCGTGCGCCACTTCGCCATCATGTCGCCGGCCTCATCGGCCGTCTGGTCGAAGGCGACGCCCATCTTCACCGCGTCCTCGGCAAACTGCCCGAGCTCGCTCTTGTCGATGCCTGCTTGGCCGCCGGCCGCGGTAATCTTCGCGATGTCGCGTGCGGCCATCGGCAGCCGCTTCGAGAGCCCGAGCACGTCGTCGGTCATCTTCTTGAACTGCTCCGGCGTGTCGAAGTTGACGACCTTTTTCACGTCCGCCATCGCCGACTCGAAGTCGATCGCCGCCTTCGTCGCCGCGATGATGGGCGCGGCGACAGCCACGCCCGCCACCACATCACGAAAGCCGATCTCGCCCAAGCCGTCCGCCTTCAGCCCCTTGCGAAAACCCGCGATATTCTTTCGAATCCCTTGGAGCGCTGGTGAGAGCTTGTCGACGCCCGTAATCAGCGCCTTGAGTTGAAATTGATCGGCCACGCTTACGTCTCCGGAACCGCACGACTAATGCGGTTCGCCTGTTCGAAATGCTCGAGAATGATCGAGATCGGGCGCGTCATTTCCAGCTCCGGATCGACGCGCCAGAAATGGGCGAGCTCGTAGACGGCGCCGATCAGGTCGTCGGCGTCTGAGACGCCCGAGTCAAGAAAAAACCCGCGACCGTCCAGCAGATCGAGTTGAAATCGACCAAGTCGATCTGATCGACCGACGACGGCGGAATACTTGCGAGGCGCGCGATGTACTGCGCGACGACGTCCGGGCGCACGTGCACGTTTTCCTCGCGATCGAGCGCATACGGCAACGCTTTGATCGCACGCACATCGCCCGGCGTCGGCTCACGCAGATCGAGTTCAGTCAACGACTCGTCGTGCGCGTCGATCGGCTTGCTGAGTCGAATTTTCATTGCCACCGCCCCTTCACACCGTTGAATTCCAGCGAAGCCTTGCCGTCATCGCCCGTCGCTGCGGGTTCGCCCACGACATAGGCGCCGCTCAGCACGTACACGCGACCGTTCTTGAACTCCACGGTCACGACCATGTCGTCCGCGGATTGGATCTTCGCGATCGGAAAGCTCTTCTCGAACACCGCGTCGACCTTCACGTACGGCACGCGGTCCTCTTCTTTATAGAGGCCCGGCAAAATGCTCTCGCGCTTGACGTCCGACAGGGGACACTCGACTCCGCCCGTTACCGAAAACTGCTCGCCATCCGCCTTCACGTAGGCGGTCCCGGCGACCTTCTGACCCATATCGGTCTCCTGAAATGACAGCGGCCCGCACGATGGCGGGCCGCTCGGTTTGCACTATCGTCGACGCCGTCAGGCCGCCGCCGCTTCCGGGTACTGCAACCGGAACTGGTTCAACAGCCCGAAGATGCGCAGCTGGTTGATGTAGTCCGGCGGGAACAGCACATCGACCCGATTCGGGTTCGTCTTGTTGATCTCGACGATCAGGTATTGCGCGAACAGGTCGGCGTTTTCCACGATGCCGGCCAGTTCCAGTTCGTCGTATGCGGCAATCAACTCCGCACGGATGATCTTCGGCGTCACGATTGCGGCGCCCGGCCCGAATCTGGTTCCGTCGACGGCCAGCTTGTGCCGACCGTACTTGCTCGTAATCCGCTGGCGCAGGAACCGCATCACGTACCCCGTCGTATGCAGCGTCTCCGAGTCGAGATAGCTGTTGTCAGACTGCCCGTACGCGTTGCGCTGGTACGTCGTCACCGCGCGCTCGATTCGCACTGATCCGTCCGCCGAATTCGTCGTCGCGATACCGCTCGTCAACAACGACTGGCGCTCGTTCAGGATGAACCGCTTGCCCGGCCGAGCCGCGCTGATCCCGACGAGCAGCCCGGTTTGCGTCGGCCGCGCCGGATCGGCCGAAATGAAGACAGCTTGCCGCGCGCCGAATGCCGCAGCCTGCTCCCACGACGGGCGTGGCGAGTCGGGCTCGAAACCGTTGATCGTCATGTGCTGATCGTTGCGCACACGGCCCGCGGCCACCAGTTGGCCCGGCGTGCCGCGGCGCGCCGAATAGACATGCCCGTACAACATCGACGACCACGCCCAGCGTCCCGATACGTCGTTCATCCATTCAGCGAATGCATCGAGCGACGTCGGATCCGTCCACGGCTGGCAGACAAATTCGAACTCCTCGTCGCCCACGGCCGCCAGGACATCAGCCAGTTCGGGCGAGCCCGCACCGCCTGCCATCGGCGTCACCGTCGCAGTCAGCCCCGCCGGCAAACGCTCGTTTGCAGCGAGGCCCCCGCGGTTGAATTCAACCGCGATGTCGTTGCCCGTGTCGCCCTTCCACTTGCACGTCAGTTCCAGTTTGACGCCCGCAATGGCTGCACGCACCGGCATATTGGCGGTCCCGTTCACGGCAGCAACCAGCTGCAACAGGACATCAGCCGCAACCGCCCCGCTCGCGACGGTCACGCGCACGCGTCGGCCCGCGACGTAAAGCGACAGCAGACCGGTCTCCGTCGCCGTGCCGACCAGCTCGATCGTGCTCTTTGCCGCCACGCCTTCCGCGACCTTGACCGCAATCCCCCACACTTCGCCAACCGGATCGCCGCGGCGCCAGATGTCGCTCATCGCTGCGAGCATCGAGCCTTCACCGGCGAGTGCAATCGCATCGCTCGTGCGCGACAGCAACGTGAGCGTCGGCGCGTCGACAATGGCATCATCGTTCGCCTGCCCGATGATCAGACGGCGCAGGGTGTTGCCGCCCGTGGCCGCCGCCGAGTTGTCGATTTCGGCGTAGAACAGCGGAACCGCGAGATCCGCGGGAATATTGTTGAAACTGATCATCCCTTACTCCCCTTGGTTGCCTTGCCTTGAGCAGCAGCGGCCGGCTCTGCCTCTGCAACGTCGGTGGCGGCCGGCTCCGCGTTCGCAGTCGCATCGCCCGATTCCGCGATTTCAACCACATCGCCAGACTGCACGCAGCGGCGCCAGTACACATTTCGCGGCACATCGCGCCCGTCGGCCGGCAGGTCGTCACCGCGCAACGGGTCGCGAACGATTCGCCCGTCCGCGGGCTTCACGCGCATCGTTTTCGTCATCGTTCATCCTTCAGCTCAACACGGAGCTCCATTTCGATCCGGCCGTCCGGGCCGGGCGTTTTCAGATTCGGGTCAGCCATGGGATCGATGGCATCGACGTGAATGTCGACGCCTTCCAAAGCAGGCAATTGATCGAGCATGTCCTCGTGCCAGGTCTCGGGATCGTCGTCGCTGCCGAGCGTCCACAGCGCCGAAAAGCCGAACCGATAGAGAACGCGAAACCGGTCGGTCGATACGAGATCGCACCCCGTGTACTCGACCGGTTCGTATCGTTCGGCAGGCGTCCAGCCAACGAGCGCGCGCAGCAGCGCTGCGCGTACGTCATGCAGTTCGTCGGCCGCCGCCTGCCCGCGCTCGTTCCCCTGCTTCAGCGCGACGATGACGTCGAACTCGTCGGCAATGTCCTGCCTCGTCCCGTTCTGCAACTGGTTGGGCTCGGGATCGTCGCCGGTCATCACGACGAACGCGGCGGGCATTTCCAACTTAGCGCTGTCCTCCAGCGCCGCCCAATCGATGCCCCCGGATACGCGGCGCTCGAACAACGGACAGAAATCGCGCACATGCGCGATCGTCGGCGATAGCTTCATGACCACCTCAACGGATCGTAAGAGCGCGGCGGTACACGTCGACGAGCAATGCACGAACCTCGCGCACGCTGTCGTCCTTCGCATCGACCATGTAGTTGCCGCGCGGCTCAATACGCCAGTTGGACGTGCCGCGCGACCCGCGATCGCGACGCACGCCGCGTTTACGTCGTGCGCCGTAATACAGGAATGCCGGATAAAAATCGCGCATGCCTGCGATCTTCTGCGGCATGACCTTGACCATGAACCCCGAGCGCGAGACCTTCGTCTTGATCGATCGCTGAAGCCGACCGGTTTGCCGAGCCGGATACCGCCCCGGCGCCGACCGCCCGCCGAGCGCGACAAGCGCTTTTGCGCGACGCTCGACGATGCGGCCGGCCTTGCGCATTCCTTTCCGAACTTCGCGCTTGTCGAAATCGATCAACCGATCGAAGCCTTCGAACCCTTCGATATGCAGCGCAATATCAGCGTTACCCGCCATGTCGGAGCTCCTCCACTTCGAGAACCGTAAAGCGCCGTGCACCGTTCAAATCACCGACACGTTTCACGCGAAATACCTGCTCGCGATACACGACCTCGTAATCGGTCGTGATGCCGTCGAGGTATCGCAGGTAGATTCGGTGGGTGACTTTTTCGTCGATCTGCACGCTGCCGCTATACACGGCCGCGCCGACCGGCTCGATCTTCGCCCAGCGCGGTTTTTGCTCCGGAAACTCGGACTCGAGCTCGGCATCGCGGTAGGGATAGTCCCGTCGCTCACGCAGCTGCACCCGCCGGTTCAACTCGCCAATCGTCGGGATTCGCATCACAACCTCGGCACCAGGTGCGGGTCGAGCAACCCGTCGACATAATCCCGGGGTGGCTCAACGCTTTGCCCGGACATCAATGCGTCGCGATGCTCGATCAGGTAGCCGAGGCGTTGCCAGATCCACATCTTGATCGACGCGGGCACCGCCTTGGCATCCGGATAACCGCACTCGACCCGAAGGTCCGCGTCCGCCGTCGCCGTTAGAGTCGCCGGCAACCCGTCGTCCCACGGAACGTCGGCACCATCGGCGGTTTTCACCGAAATGACAGGCATCAGGCCGTGCAGGGAAACCGTTTCGCCTGCGCGAACGCGGATACCCCACACCTGCCTGATGAAACGGCGGCCCGTGGCGTGCTCGGCCTTTTCGCGACCGGCCTGAATCGCCACATCGATGATCAGGTCGTCGATGTCGTCGTCGATCTTCGCCCACACCCTGGATTCTTCACGGCCGACCGGCTCCTCCTTCGGAGGATCGATCAGGCGGGCGATCACGATGGGTCACCGCCCTTGGTCGGCGAATCGTCGTCCGACGCATCGTCGCCATTCGATCCGGCACCGCTACCACTTGCATTCGGCTGGTCGACGGCATTCGCCGCATCGCTGCCCGAGCGTGCGCCCCGCGTCGCCGCACGACGCGGTGCACGGAATTCTTCCGCGGCGCCCGCCTCGATCAGCCTATCGGCGTCACGATCGGGAAACCCCGCAATTTCCCCTGCCTGATACGGCGGAACACGCCGCAGAAACTTGATCGATTTCATTGAATTGACACTCCTGTGTGCGAAATCTGATGGGCGCTTCGCGCCCATCACCCACCGACACGCCGCGTTACGGCGCCCACTTCACTGCAGTCAGCACCGCCACGGACGGATCGTGACGCAGGCCGAAGTCGTGCTCCGTGATTGCGCGCACGAGTGTCTGGTCACGACTGAATGCCGAGACCAGCTTGTCGCCCTCGACGTACGACGCTTCTCCGGAAATGTCGATGATCAGGCCCGTCGCTTCGCCGATGATTGCGTCGTTGAAGTCGGTCAAATAGATTTCCGACTCGTCACCGTCAGCGCCGAGGTTGTCCGGCACGCTCGTCGTCACCTTGAACGGCTTGCCGCGCCACTGGCCTGCGGCAATCTCCGGGAAAACGTGATTGCCGTTGCCGTCGACGAGGTTTTGCAGGAACACCAGCGTGCGCGGTGAGAAGATCCAGCCCGGCTTGAGCATCTTCACGTTCTTGCCGAGCAGCGCGAGCTCGAGCCGGCCCGCGTCGTTCTTCACGTTTTGTACGCTGATCGTGGGATTCGCCGGAATCACGTTCGACGCAATCGCGAGATAGCGCAGCCCCTTCGGCGTGTTGTCCGCCCCGTTGTCGCGCAGGAATGCGCGGTCCTCGCGCGTGCCGATACCCTGGATGATGTCGTCGCGCACGATCTCGTTCGCCGACGGCGAACTGAAACGAATGAGGTCGTTCGAGATCGGCACCATCGCGACGAGCTTCTTCTTCGAAAGATTCAGGTCGCCGAACGTCGGCTCGCTCGTCGCGATGTCCGCCCCCTCGCTCACGTACGATGCCGTCGACCCGGACGCCAGCTTCGGCATCGTCAGCGTGCCGGCCGGCATCGGCATGGTGCGCGCGCCAAGCGCACGCACGACACTGGCCGGACGCAGCAGCTCGATCAGTTCGGGCACGTAGCCCGGCGGCACGATAAAGCCCCCGGCCGATTGCGTGCCCGTGTTGAGCGCCGCTGCGATATCCGGCGCATGGCACTGCGTTTCCGCGTAGTTCGCCGCGGCGCGCAGATCGCCACGGCTCGACACCAGCGAACGAACGATGATGCCGAGCGACTCGCCCCGCTGACGCTCGTTCGCGCCTCGCGGTTGCGCATGAAGCGCGCCGGTAACGGGCGTCGCGATCGCAGCTGACATGCGATTCGACGCCTCGATACGGTTGATTTTTTCCGTCAGCGCGTTGAATTCCGCCTCGAGCGCCGAAAATTCGGCTACCTGCTCGTCGGTGAGCGCCGTACCCGCGGCCTCGATTGCCGCCAGCTCTGCCACCCTCGCCTGCACCCCCGCGCGGCGCTGCAACAGACTCGTGAGATCCACCATGTGATACTCCCTGATTGCCACTGAAAATAAAAAAGGGCCACCGACTGGTGACCCTCCATACCCCTCGCGGGGATTCCTTACATCGCCCGCATTCGCATCGCACTAGCCGCCCGCTGCAGCCGCCCCGATCTCGTCGACGTCGACCCCTGATGTCGCTCGACGATGGCTCGCATCGCGTCGCGCGGGGCCTGCACACGATCGGCGAGGCGATGATCGATAGCAGCCGGGCCGCGGAACACGCCAGCCTCCGTGCCGCGCACCGCGTCCACGCTCAGCCCGCGATTGCGGGCGACCGTCTCTACGAACAGGCCGTAAATCCGATCCACTTCGGCCTTCAGCTCGGCGTGCGCTTCGTCGCTGAGTGGCGCATTCGGGTTGCCGTCGATCTTCCTCGCGCCGGCATATACGTAATTGACCTTGATCCCCTGCCGCTCGTTTGCCTCGCTACGGTCAAGGTGCGCTGCGACCACGCCGATGCTCCCGACACCGCCCGTTCGCGGAACGATGATCTCGTCGGCCGCGCTCGCGATCGCATACGCTGCCGAATACGCGGACTCGTCGACGATTGCCGTGATCGGCTTCCTGCCGCGCGCACTGAAAATCTCGTCGGCAAAATCGAATGCTCCGTTCACCGAGCCTCCCGGCGAGTTGACGTCGAGCACGATGTGCGCGATCTGGCTGTTGCCGAGCATCGCGTTGAACGCTGACGACAACTGCGCGTAGCTCGTGAGCCCCGACATGGCGTCAAGACTCGACGCGCGATGAACAAGCGTGCCACCAACCGACAGCACCGCAACGCCGGATCCGACGTCAGCCCACGCATCACGCTGAGCGGCCGCCTGCGTCGGCGCAAATTTGTTCGGATCATCGAACGCGCCGATCGGCACCCGCTCGCCCATGTCGAGTTGCAGGTCCATACGATCGGCCAGTACGTGAAGAATCACGTCCAGCTTTCCGGGTTCGATCATGTGCGCCTGGCCGAAGACCAACGACGCCAAAAGCGGATATTTCATTGCTGTCCGTCCTTCTTTTCCCGCGGCACCGAGACCGGCGCCATGTTGAGCGGCGCCCAGAATTCGTCGCCGCCGTCGTACGCGTCGCGATCCTCCATCTCGCGAACATCGTTCGCGTTGAGAATTCGCCCCTCCAACCCGATCCGGTATGCCTCGAAACGAGACTTGATGTCGCCGCGAAGCAACGCGTCCACGTTGAATTTCATGTACAGGCCGCGCTTGCGCTCATCCTGCGAGAGCAACGTCAGGTTCAGTCGCTGTTCCCACCGCTTGATCCACGGCGCGAGCGTGTACTTCACGAACTCGAGCGACAGCTGCTCGATGTTGTTGTTCGTCGCGCGCTCGAGATCGCCCAGCATGTGCAGCGGGATGCGGAACAATCGTGCAATCTCGGCGATACTGAACCGCCGCGACTCGATGAACTGCAGGTCAGCCATCGACAAGCGCAACGCGTGCAACTTCATGCCGCCGGAAATCACGGGTGGACCATTGCGGCGCTGCCGAATGAGATCGACCCATTCGCGGCGGTACGTATCTCGCTGATCCTTGCCTGCTTTCTCCGCCACCTCCAACACAATCGGCGGAACGAAACCATCCGAGAACGCTTCGTTGCCGACCTGCTCGGCAGCCATCGCCAGCCCGAGCGTTTCACGCGCGAGGCCGATCGGCGACAGACCGAGCAACCCGTCGAGCGAAAAGCCCCGAATATGCAACACGTGATGTGCTGGCACGCCATTTATGCCGTCCAGGTCGTACGTGAATTTCCGGGCAGTCTTGTCGTAGCGCGGCACAACCTTGTCCGGATGCATCGGATAAAGACCCTGCACCTCGCCCGCGCCACTCCAATCGATCCACGAATAGCAATTCCCACGCAAGCCGAGATGCGCCTGCCCCATTTCGACGAACTCGAACGCCGTGTTATTCGGGTTCGGCGAGTCGTGAAGCAACGTGCTGAGAGCGTGCTGAGACACGCGACGGCGCTTCGTGCCATCGGCCTGATAGACCGAGATCGGCAGGCTCGCCATCGATTCCGCCAGAATCCGCGTCGCCGCGTAGACGGCCATCACGCGCAGCGCACTGTCGGGCGTCACAACCTGTCCCGAGACGCTTCGCCCACCGCCGAACGCCCGAAGAAGCCAACCCTCCGGGCTGGCCGTCCCGCTCGGCGGATTCGTTACCGCCTGTGCCGAAAGCTCCGGCCGGCCGAATGCCTGCATCGCGGCTGAAAATCGTTGTCGAATGCTCATCGCCTACAGTCCGTCCGCGACGCCATCGTCGCTTTCATCGCCCATCATTGCCCGGCCGAGGGCCAGGAACATCGCAACCGGGCCGTCGATCTTGTTTTCCGGCCGTTCCTTGGTCGGATGCTTGAGCCCGTTGTATCGCGACGTTGTCACGACTACGTTGCTGACCATCCACGTCATCGCCGGGTTGCCGTCGAACTTGAGCTTGCCCTCGAGCACGAGGTTCTCAGTTTGGATGATCGGCTGCGTAAAGAAGATCGGCGCCTGACGAATTTCGACGAGCGGCAACCCTTCCTTCACCAGCTGCGTCGCAAAATATCGCGACATCGCCGGGTCAAACGGGATTTCCTGCACATCGAACATGCCGCAGAACCGGCGAATGTCGTCCGCGATGAGATCGAAATCCGTCGCGTTGCCTTCGTTGACGATGATGTGTCCGGCTCGCTCCCACCCGCTGTACTGCGAGTTCGAACCGTTTTCGACCGCATACTCGTTCAGGTAGAACCGCGGAAACACGTAAAACGTCCCTGCCCGCTCAAATACCAGCACCAGCGCGGCGAAGTCGGTCTTTTCCGCGAGGTCCATGCCGATCCAACAGCGCTCACCAACGAAATCGTCGAGCCGCATGTCTCGATCGGCGCAGCGTTCCCACGCGCGCATGTCCATCCAAGCCGAATCCGCGTTCACCCAGACATTCAGCCGCTTCGTCAGGAAGTTGTTCACCGCGCTCGGCATCGACTGCGCCTTGCGGCATGCCATCTCCATGTCGTCCACGAACACGGACACGCCAAGATTCGGATTCGCCTTGATCCACACGGACGGATCGGACCAGTCGTCCCCGTCGTCGAGCGTGAAGATGATCCCGAAGAAAGTTTCGTCGACGAACACGCCCTCGAGAATCTTCGTCACGTGCGTACGTTGCTCGTAACAAATGCCGGTCAGGTCCGAGCCGGCCGTCGTGATCAGCCACAACAACGACTGATCGCGCGCGCCCGTGCCCGAGTCGATAACGTCGAACACCGCGCGCGTCTTGTGCGCGTGCAACTCGTCGATCACACCGCCGTGCACGTTGAGGCCATCGAGTGTGCTGCCCTCCGCAGACAACGGGAGGAACTTGCTGCCGTCGTCCGTCAGCAACTGGTGCTGAAGAATCTCGACACCAAGCGCCGCACACATATCCGGCTCACGCAGCGCCATCGCGCGTGCGTCATCGAACACGATCTTTGCCTGATCGCGCGTCGTCGCCGCGCTGTAGACCTCCGCGCCCGGTTCGCCGTCAGCCGCGAACAGATACAGCGCGATGCCGGAGCTCTTCGTCGACTTCGCGTTCTTGCGCGCGACCTCTTCGTAGGCACGCCGAAACCGGCGTAGGCCACTGTCGACATGCAGCCAGCCGAACACTGTGGTCAGAATGAACGCCTGCCACGGTTCGAGCTTGATGCGCTGGCGCGTGCGCGCCCATCGCCCCTTCGTGTGCGGCAGAAGCTCGATGAATTCGCAGATGCGCGTCGCCGCGTCGTTGTCGAAGCGGTACGGAAACTCCCGATCGCCCATGTCGGCGCGAGCGAGATCCCGGCGCTGCCGTTCGCATGCCAGCTTCACCCACTTGCACGCGACGATACGGCCGGCCAGGACATCGTCGATGTACTGGTTGGCCGTATCAACGAATGTCATTTAGCGAATTTCCCCCACCCTGCCGGTTCTTCCATGCCGGGCAGCTGCATTTGATTGTTCGACGGTGTGACGCGCGAGCGACTTGCCGGCGACAGGCCGAAGCTCTGCAGGAACTTGTGCACCTGCTCCTGCAGCGCGTTGATCATGTTGATCTCGACGGCGTTGGATCGATAGCCGCTCGGCGCCGTGTCAACGTAGGCAGCGGTCGCGCCGAGCCCCGACAGGTCGAGCACTTCCTTGCGCCGCTCGAATGCGGTCTCGAGCTCGACGAGCCGCCCCCATGCTTGGCAGTACAACGTAAGCGCCGCTCGATCCAGTCGCGAGATCAAGCCGAGCTTCTCGAGCTCGACCGTGATTCGCTTCCATTCCTTGCGCGCCTCGCGATTGAGGTGCGGCGGCATGTCGGGCACCGCGACTTCGGGGTGCACGCCATCAGCGAGGTTCAACGGGCGCTTGCCCGGATTGCCCCGCATCAGCTTCAGCACATTCGGCTGCGCTTGCGGTCCTCTTTGTCCCATGCTCTGTTAAAGGGGCTTTGATACCCCCCCCTCCAAAACTTGCGCACACAAAAAAACGATTGGGCGATCAGTCCCGACCGGGCTCGCCCCCAAAAAATCGACCCGCCCCCGGGGTCGGCGCGACCGCCGGCCGCCGCCGCTCCCTCGCCGTCTTGGCCCGGTGGCACGGCCCGCAGAGCGCCTCGAGATTCGAATCGGCGTCGGTTCCGCCGCTCGCCTTCGAGACGATGTGATCGACGTGCTCAGCTCGCGTCACCTTGCGCTCCCGCAGGCACTGTTGGCAGAGGCCGTTGTCCCGCTTCATGATGCGCTCGCGAAGCTTGACCCATCGTGATCCGTAGCCGCGTTCGTGACGACTGCCGCTCCACCGCGGCGCGTTCCAACCGGTCGCTTCCGACTGGTGCCGTTCGCAGTATCCCGGCACGTCAACCAATGCTCGACAGCCAACGTGGCGGCAGGGCGTCGGGGCTTTCTTCGTCATTCGACGCTCCAATGCAAAAAGCCCCGGCGCTTGCGCGACGAGGCTTCGTTTCTTCCGGCCGAGCAGCGACCCGACCACTGTCGCGCGCACTCGGTATAAACCGGATCAGATTGTGGAACGGAGTGTAGATCAGCTATTTCGTTTGCGCAACACCCTCGCGCAATCTTTCGATCACAGACCGCATCGACACATACTCGCGCCGCGGTTCCATGAGCTTCTCGTCAAGCGCCCGCTTGGCATGCGTGACTGCGAAATCGAAAATCTCAGTCGGTCGAACTTTCAACCCGAGCCGCCGACAGATGAGAAACGGCGGCTTGCGCCAGATGTACAGCATCTGCAACAACTTACGGTCCATCGGCATAAGCTTGCGAATTGCCAACTCGACGCGCTCGGCATCCGCCAAATCGAGCGTCGAGTCAACAGATTGGCCCCGCACCGAAGGGAAGTAGATGCTTGCAACCAACCCGCTGCCCGTCCCGACACCAGCGCAGCTACTTGATTGCGCACGCGCCCAATTTTCCAGTCGCTTCTCAATCGTCATGGTTCCCTCGCCTCAATCTTCGTAGTAGCCGACGTGATGCCGGCAATATCCTCGGCGTGCCACGCCGATCCCAAGAATCGTCGCGACATGCGTGCATCGCACGCCGCTCGCATCGACATGTGCGCAGAGCCGGTCGTCAACGGCACGCGTAGCAGCGCCGACGCTGCCCGTCGACGCAGTCTGCTCGAGCGCCGCGTTGCGACGACGACGCACCTCGGCCCAGTGCTTGCGCAGCCGGTGCGGCGACGTGATGATCCGCTTCCAAAACTTGTCCCGAAGCGCCCAAGCGAACAGACGGACCATCGCGCGCTCGTCGCGTCCGTCGTCCGTCCGCATGCGCTCGATCTCACACACCCAGCTGCGCAGGTTCGGCTCGTCGCACTCCGGATCAATCGCCTTCACACGATCGCGCATCCATGCCGCCAACTCTGCCGCATCGCTCTCCTGCAAATCCTCACCTCTCTCGCCCGCCGCTCCCGGGTATACCTCCGAGGTATGAGAGAGAGACGTATCTTTTGTTACTCCATTCATTGGGTTATTAGTTGGCGTCTCGTGCCAGTAATTTTCCGACTGGTCTTTGTGGCCGCCGTCGGCCTGCTCCGTGGCGCTTGCCGCGGCATCCGTTGCCGTCAATGCCGGAACATCAATGGCATCACGTGCCATCAATTCGTCCCCGTTGCCGTGCGATTCGCCGAGGCAGTTCCCTGGCACCATCAGCCGATAATGGCTGTGCGCCCAACGCCGATCCGGCCGACGAGACTTCCAGGTATCCAGCCAGCCCTCGAGCCGCGCGATTCGGAGGTGTTTGGTCGCGGTTCGAACTGCGATGCCGGCACGTTCGGCGATCGTGTCCAACGCCGGCCAGCACGTCTGCCCGAACTCGTTCGTGAAATCAGCCAAGGTGTGCAGCACCAGTTTGGTCAGGCCCGGCAATTCGCTTTTTGCCATCGCGCGGCGCCACTGGTACATCGTGACTGCTGTCGACATGATTAATGCTCTGAAATGAAGTTTTCGAAGCGAGTCGCGCTCGCATTGAAGGTCAGTCGGATAGTGCCAAGCGGGCCGTTGCGCTGCTTCGCGATGATTGCCTCCGCCGTACCGCGATCTGCGGTGTCGGGGTTATAGACCTCATCGCGGTAGACAAACATGATCACGTCAGCGTCCTGCTCGATAGAGCCGGATTCACGTAGGTCGGCCATGATGGGCCGTTTGTTCGGGCGGTTTTCGAGGCCTCGATTGAGCTGAGAGAGCGCGAGGACAGGCACCTTAAAATCCGTCGCGATATTTTTCAGTGCGCGTGATATTTCGGCCACCTCAACGGCACGCACTTCGTTTCCGGCTCGATCCGAGTACATCAGCTGCAGATAATCGACCACTATCAAGCCAAATTCCCCGCCGACCTCGCGCTGCGCCCGTCGCAAATGCGTACGCAAGGCACTCGGCGTGAGCATCGATTCCTCGAGCAAATAGATTGGCGTGCTCGATAGCTGCGTTACTGCATGCGTGACCCGCGGCCACTCGCCGTCCGAAATCTTGCCGATGCGAAAGCGATGCTGGTTCAATCGCCCCGCCGACGCGACGAGGCGGACGCCGAGTTGTTCGTTCGGCATTTCGAGCGAGACGACCATTGCAGGCTTCTCGGACAAACGAGCCGCATTCTCGGCAATATTCATCGCCAGCGAAGTTTTTCCCATCGACGGGCGTCCGCCGATAATCCAAAGTTCACCAGGCTGCATTCCAGTCGTGCGCGCGTCGAGATCCGTGAATCCGGTCGGGATACCCGTGACTTCTGAGCTATCCTCGCGCTGACTCAGTTCGTCAACTCGCTCCATCACGCGGAACAGCACCGAATTGAGCGGAACAAATCCGGCATCGTTTCGCCGCGCGTTGTCCGACAGCGCGAGGATTGACTGTTGCGCCTCGTCGATCAGCGTCGCGATGTCACGGCCGCCGGTGTTATGGGCGAGGTCGATCAGCTTGGCGCCGACCCTCGACAATGCGCGTCGAATCGATCGACCGCGCACAATCTCCGCGTACCGAGCTACGTTGGACGCGCCCGGTGTAGACTGCGCCAACTCGTTGAGGTACCGAAGCGGCTCTTTAATCTTCGCTCCAGTCGTCTGCAGATGGTCGAAGACAGTAACGACGTCGACAGCAACGCCTGCGGACAACATCGAACCGAACGCCTCGAAAATCAGACGGTTTTCGCGCGTCGTAAAATCATCCGGCGATATAATCGATGCCGCGATGTCATAGGCCTCGCTATCCAGCAGAATCGCGCCAAGCACGGATTGCTCGGCTTCGATCGAACTGATTGAGGCAGCGTTTTCGGAAGGAGTTTGATTGCCCATGTCTGAATTCCGGGGAAAAAGCGAGCCCCTCACCGACATCGATTCCGATGTTGATGATGTTTTCTCTTCTCAAGATTTCGAGGAAAGGGATGGCGTCCCGGAGAAGCTGCGCGGTATTTGGGTAGTTGCGATTGACAACTTCAAATCTCGCGCGGAATTCACTATCTCCGTCGACCGCCTTTCGCGCACGATCGCATACACGCAGTCGGCGTTTGCAAACAACCGCCTCTTTGGGAACGGCCAAATCATTGGGGCATTCGATAACGAAGAAGAAGCCCGGCAGTTTGCTCAGGCACTCGACGTATATCGCGCCCGCGCCCAAAGTGCCCGCGATGCGATCCAGTGACGCGGCGGGTCGCGAGGCCGAGCTATCAGGCGGTGCTTATCAGTCACGCTGCCGCCTCGCGCGAGATTGACCGGCCCGCCGCGCAATCTGAATCGTTTCTTCGATCCGACGCTGCGCCGCGCGGCCGATCTTTTCGATCGACTCCGCTTCCCGCCGCTCAATCACGCCATCACTGACCGCACGCCGTACCTCATCGGCCAATCCGCCAGCCTTTGTATTCACGGAGAGCACCGATTCGACGAGTGCGTTGATGCAACTGGGCACTTCGCCACGGTCAGCGCTTACCGCCACCAAACCGAACCTGCCGTTAAATGCATGGACAGCATCCATCGCGTGCGGCTGGTTTTTTTCGAGCATCCATTCGACGAGCAGTTCGAACATTTCGCCCGACAGTCGCGCGCCGTCGACCTCGCGCAACTTCAGCCGCAACGCCTCTCCCGTAATCCGCACACCACGCCGCTCGGTCAAGTACCGTGCCGCGTCCTCGACCTTGCCCGGCGTATTCAGCACCGACGTGTACAGAACGTCGATCCATGCGGTTTGACTGTATTGGTGAGCCATTTTTTCCCTTGAATTTCACCGTTTTTCATCCTGTTAACCGCGCGACGGTTCGAATACCATTCCATCACCCAATCAACGAAGCCGACAATTATGGAAACGAGCCACCCCTACGACTTCCTCTGCAAGAACTGCGGATTCGTGCGAAAGGAAACTATTGAAAGAGCGCTCAGCGGTCGCCTGGATCCACCGGTTTGGTGCCCGGAGTGTCGACGGCCGATGAAACTTGACTATTACGACGTCGATAAGCAAGCCAAGAAAGCGGGATTGCTACCTCTTGATGACGGAGATTAACGCGTCCGTCTGGGCCGATTTCCCAGTCGGGTTCGCGGCCGGTGCGAACCAGCCGGCGCATGTACGCCTCTTGCAGCCAATCGACCCATCGCACGTTATTCCGGTACGCCAGTCGCGCGATTGGGCTACGGCAATGCATCAGCACGTACCGAAGTAGAGACCATTTCATCATGTCGTTGAGCAAGCTCGGGCCAGATGTCCCGCCAATCGGCGGGACGGAGATCGCGACGAGTCACCTCGCCCTCGGTGATGCGTTCGATCGCAACGCACTTATCAATTGCGATCGGCCTCCGGCCGGTCAGCCACTGGTAAATCAATCCTTGGCTGACACCGAGCCGAATAGCGAAGGCCGCCTGAGTGACCTTTCTCGACGCGAGGTAGTTTGAAAGCTCCATGCCGGAATACTAGCGAAGCTATTGCACACGGTCAATAGCGTAGCTAGTTGAGGCAATTAATAGCGTTGCTACACTTCACTTATGGCGAACAAGCGCACACCCCAAGACAAAGTCGTACCTGCGTGGCAAACGGAGGAGGCGGCCGCCTTGGCGAAACTCTTCGCCGACCGGACAGATCTGTCGCAGGCCGAATTCGGAGCTAGGTACGGGATCGGATCGCAAGGGATGGTCTGGCAATACCTGAATGGCCATCGCCCCTTGAATATCGCAGCAGCAACCGCGTTCGCCGTAGGCCTCGGGGTGAAGATCCCCTCATTCAGCAGCCGGCTGGCGCGAGAGATTGAACAGGCCTATTCGCAGGTTGCCGGAGATGAATCGCATCGACTCAGCGAGCCGGCGGCGATGGTCATCGAAGCAGTTCGCAAAGCAGACAAGGCAGGCGAACCCGCCACTACTTTCATGCTGATGCTTCGAATGCTTCCGGATCGAGACGAACCATTCGATATGGACGAGCCTCCCCTTTAATCGGCGTCAAACTGCTATCACGAAGCAGCGCCCGATTTCGGATTGTCATCGCGCGAGTTGTCACGCCAGGCGCCAACACCCCCGGCCCAAGAAGTTCAACGAGCCAATCGTGGGTGCCGTTCGAACACCGCTGCAATACACGCACCAACAACCCGATCCGTTCGGGCACCCCGCATTTCGTCACAATCGCCAGATCTCCCGGCCTGCATCGCAGGCCCGTCATAGGTTGTTCCATCGGCCATCCTCGTCCACGTTAGCACCGAACTACTGTATGCCTATACAGTAGTCTAACGAATCTTTCCGCCCTCTTTCAACACCTGTCAGATTTGCCGGGGCAATCCCAAGGGCGCCGGATGTTACAAATTTCCCTTTCACGATACTAGCGTAGCTATTGATGTTTTAAAATAGCGGCGCTATTATTCCGTCGTCGTAGCGACAACCGCTGCGATGCGACGGCAGCAGATCGCCTTTGCTGATTCCAGCAGCCGTCCTCCAGTAACGCTTGAATGTCGGAGGTGTCATGCGCTCTTACCGCTGTTACTACCTGATGAAGGGCGACGAACCGTCGCCGCTCACGCCGTTTGTTCAGATCCAAGCTGTTGATGCCGCATCGGCGGCACAACTCGCCATGCACATCACTGGTTGCGCTCGCGTCACGGACGTGCAGCGCCTCGAGGCATAAAGCGATGCGCGCCGCGATTTCGCTCGCGACCGCGAGCATCACGAATTTCGCTCATGCATGCAGCGCCCGCCGCGACTGGCATCCGCTCGCCTCGCTCGGCTTGCTGCTCCTGCTCGCGGAAATTGTCGCGCCGAGCTGGGGAGGCTGAGCGATGCCCGGCCATCACACTGCCCAATCAATCGATCGGCGCGCAGCGGACGCAGCGAAGTTTGCTGCGGAGCGCGCCACCGTCGGCTCAATCGACTATGCAGCCCATTTCATCAGCGCGCTCACTGGCTTTTTTGCGCTGTCGATTCCGAACCGCAAACAATCGAGCGGAGCGAGCGATGCATCGACCAACATCTGACCACCAACTCGAATCGGTAATTCTCGGCTGCATCAAGCGCTCGGGCGAACTTGCCAAGAAATACAACGCCGACAACACGGCGCGCGGCCGCTGCGCGGCTGATTTCGTCGTCTGCCTTTGCGGCGCGCTCGAAGCGAACGGATGTCTCGAACTCGCTAAGGAAATTGCGGCCGGCGCCGGGATGGGACACCTGTATCCAACGGAGGGCGTATGAACAAACCCATGCCGCTCTGGAAAATCGTACTGCTTTGGCTCGCCGTCGGCATCTGTTGTGTCGCGTGGACATCTACCGGTGAGCCGGCCGAAGCGTTGAGCACGGACACCTATCGCACGTGAGCCGCCCATGCAGAAAGCTCACCTGCCCGCGCACCTGCTTCGAGTCGAATGGCAACTGCTGCATATGCGTGGCGATTTCGACATCGCGATCCAGCGCGAGAGCGTCCGCAAGATGCTGGAGTCGTCCGCGCGGGCCCGCGAGTCACGCGAGCAACGGCGAGCAGCCACTCGCGCGGACATTAAGCGCCTGCAAGCCGGCGACGCGGAGGACTGATCGATGCCCCGCTGCCATGTCCGCTGCACGCATTGCGCAACACGCCGATGCCTACGACGACACCCCGACCGTTACGAGCGCTTACCGGCTTGTCGCGTCTGCGGTCGACGGCGATATCGCGTCGACCGCTGGATGAATCGCCGAAATACGAGGCGGATGCGCTGCGACTGCGCCGGTTACTGGTTCCCGCACCGACGCGGCTCCCTGTTTTGCTGGCATCGAGCCGACGGCTCGAACCGCTATCCCGGCGATACCGATTTCGCCGATCGCAATTACGACGGCCTCGCGGCCTGACTTCACCTGAGAGGTAATCGCATGTCCCTGTTCACGTCACTGCACGAGCTCGCGCGCACCACGAGCATCAACATCCTGATCACTGCCGAAGGCGACGAAAACTTGCGCGTCAACGTCACGCCGCTGCCGAATGCGAAAGGCAAGAAAGAACTCTGGCCGCTGTCACTGGTTGCGACGCCCCAAGAACTCGACGCCGAATTCGCAGCCGCGGTCGAGGCGTACGAGCCCGGCGCGCTGTCGCTGCTCGACCAGGCGCGCGCGTGCGCCGCCGCGAACAAATCCGACGCGGCGCCCGCACTTCCGGCGCCGAACGCTGGTGGCGCCGCAGGCACCCCCGGGAAGCGCGGTCGCGGTCGGCCGCCGAAGGCCGCGAAGGCCGACGACGCCAACAACCCGCCTTCGACTGACGGCGCAAACGCCGGCGCGACTGACCCGCGCCAGATGCGCATCGACGATGCCAGCCAACCGAGCGACGGCAGCGAGACGCCGGCCGCAGAAACGCCGGCAGCTGCGGAACCCGCTAGTGCAGAGCAGCCGCAATCGACCGACGCTGGCGTCGACCTGTACTGATCGGAGACAACGACATGCATATCGAAACGCTCGCTCGCGAATTCTCGTATAACGGCGCCAAGCTCGCCGACCCGGCTCCGACATTCACGCTGCAGCAGGTCCGCGATTTCTATTCGCAGACCTATCCCGAGCTGACGAACGCCGAGATCGAGGGGCCGGTCATCAAAGGCAATCGCAACGTCTATACGTTCCGGCGCGCCGTCGGCACGAAGGGAAACGACGCGGCAACGCGCGACATTTCCGCGATGATCGACGCGATCATCCACGGCACGACGCGTCCGCCGTATCCGATCTTGTCCTACCTTCTGGACGTCGAGCGATTCGCTCGCGCACACGCATGCCCGCTGCTCGACGAAGAAGTGGCATTCATCAATGCGCTGCATGCGCGCTACTGCCCGCAACCGAAATGACGCTCCAAGAACTTCAAAAGCGCCTGCGCACCGACACGCTGAATCGGGGCCAACGACTGCCGACCGCGATCGGCAAGTACGACGCGCCCCTCGCGCGCAGCGTGGCGCGCGCGGCCTCAACCAACGACGGCACGACCGAACGCCTGCGCGTGCCGTCGATACTGGTTCCGCTGCTGCCATGATCGCCGCGCCGCTCACCCTGCCCCGCATCGCGCCTGACGTGCCGACGCGCTACACGATCGGCGACGATGCCGATTTCATGCGCCGGCTATCTCTGGCGCTGCTTCGCGGCCGACAACTTAGTGAGGCCGACGCCGCGACGCTCGACGACTCGTCGACTGAAAGCGATTTGGCGTTGAACGCGATGCCGCGCATATGGAGAGAAATCACCAGCGATATTGGGACGTTTGACTGGAGTCTCGCGATTTCCGACGCGAGCAACGTGCCCGATACCGCACTCGTGCGAATCACGACGGCCGAAGGAGCTGGAAGCGGCCCGATCAGATTCATTGGCTCGGGCATTCGACGCCTCGAATCGATCCAAGCGGGCCTCGGCCAAACCGTGCTCGCGGTTCTGTACGAAGCCTGCCACCACTATTTGCCGTCCGTGTGCACACCGCATGAGGCAATGAGCCTGGCCGAATACATGTACTGGCACGGCAACAAAGACGAGGTCGCCGCGCTTCCCGAACTTCGCGATATGAATACCGCACCGGGCGACCCGGTGCTTTCCGATCAGGAGTTCCTTGACCACATCGACGTTCCGCGGCGCGCCGAGTTTTTCGCGAGCGCGCCAGCTTGGGCCATAACGCCCAAGCGCGTACTTGATGCAGCCGAGGTGCGTCGGTATTACGACACGAATCTCATTGTATGGGCTGCCATCGACGCGTGCGATGCGATTCACCGGACGGTCACCACCGGCGGCCCGTTTGCCCGCGTCGACCTGAAAGACACGAGCGAATATTGTCAGGACTATTCCCTGATTCTCGCGTGGGACCAAGGCGACGGCCTGGGACGCATTCTTGACGATTTCTGGCAAGGCGAAATGCAGTGCGGCGACCCTGAATCGTGCGCAGCACTCCACATTTCTACGAACGGCCGCGCCCTCGGAACGTGGCTCGATCGCATGCGCAACACCGCGACGCTGGCCAAGGCCGTTTCGAATTTGGTCATGCTGATCTCGACGCCGGACGGATCAGATATCGACGGCGAACCCGTCAAGGTACAGGTGCGCGTATGAGCCGCGTTGATGTTTATGGAAACGGCGACGTGTCGCTCGATCTGCACTCCGCCCTGCTGATTTACAAGAACGTGCACGAAAGCCAGGTCTACGTCACGAAGCACTCGGCCCGCGTGATTGACGGCGTGCCGACGCTAATGGCCGGCACACCGATCACACGCTCGCAATTGGCCGAAATCGTCACCGCCGCATCGAAGCAGCTCGGGCATGAAGGGTTCATTCACGAGCGGGTGATTTTTACTGCACCCGGCGTCGTCGCCTGGTGGACGCCGGCCGCGCAGCGTCAGGTCTGGTTCTCAGCGAGCCCACCAATCGGCGAGCGCTCAGCGGTCACGCACCACCCCGCACTGTTGTTCGTTGCCCGGGGAGAAGCACGCTATGTATTCGCGCTCGCGGGGAACTGTAGGCCGACGCCTGACACGCAGGTCTATCAAGCGCCCTACTTCAATGTGAGCGTGGGCGGCCAGATTTGCACCGGCAACGTCGACATTGCAGCCAACCCCACGCCGACAGAAATCGAACGATACGAAGCCGACGAATTTTTTCGCAGCAGGTTCACGCACCCGAACGCCACGAAGCTGATCAACGGAGGCAGCGGCGCCGACCTCTGGGTCGAGCTGCTAGACGGCGCTGAATTTCCCACCGAGCGGCTCGTCAGCAGCGAAATGACCGTCGCGGCCGCCATTAAAAAAATCACGCAACGGAGTTAACCGTCATGAGCAAAATTGAAACCATCAAAGCCGAATTCGAAACCACCACTGGCGCCGTACTCGAGCAGCTCGGCAAGGCGTTGTCGACGTTCACGCGCGCAGTCGCCGACGAAGTAACCGCCGGCCAGCACCGCGCGATCGCCGCGCGGGCCGACGACGAAAACATCGCGCTCGACAATGCATTGTTCGATAGCGCGCCGGTGGCCACCGTGCCGCGTCATGCTGAATTTGCGCCGCTGCTCGACGTCGGCCACCGATTCCTGCTCGCAGCCGAAGGCCTGTTCGTCGAGATCCGCCGCCCGTGGCTGCACCTGATTCAACCGATCGCTCCGATCGATGGTGCCGGCCCGCGTCCGCCGTACGGTTCAATCGACACCAAGATTGAATTTGCGTTCGGGCGCATCAGCGCCGCCGAGCCGCACCTCCGCCGGTTTGCAACCGACGCCGCCGGCGCCGCGCCGAACGAGCATGCCGCATGGATCGTCTGGAACGAGACGAGCAAGGAACTGGTGTACCGCGAGGTCGAAGTCACCAGCTCGACGCCAACCGCGATCACTATCAATCGGCCGACCCTCGCCGACGACGAGAGCCTCGCGTTCGACCTTCACAGCCACGGCACCGGCCCGGCCGGATTCAGCGCGACCGACGATGCGGACGATGCCGGCGAAGTGAAGATTGCCGGCGTAATCGGCGGCGTTGGCACGGCCAATCCGAGCGTTGCGTTCCGCCTGTGCGCACTCGGAAATACGATCACGCTGCGCGTCCCGGTACATGCATTCTTCCCGTCGACGGAGAAAGCCGCGTGAATCAGCTCGACATGCTCGAACTCGCCGCATGCGCCGCAGGGTGGGAAGCGAAGCGTCACACCGTCCGCGACTGCACCGCAATACACGTCAGACCGCACGCAACCGCCGCCTGGCGCGCGTTCGATTCGATCGGCTCGCGCGCCGACGCGTTCGAGCTGTCGAGCGCGGCCCGCATCGACGTGACGCACTTCGCTGATTACGTGACCGCGCACGCCGGCGCAGGTGCGTTCCGCCACTTCACACACGACAACATCGATGCGCGACACGATGTTGTCGCGCAGCAGGTGGAGCGCGAGCGTGCGACGCGCCGTGCGATCACCGAATGCGCCGCGCTGATCGGACGTGACGTCGGTGCGCCCTGGTGGAGGACGGTATGACCTATCACACGACACCAGCCCGCTTTCTCAGCGATCGGCGCGTTACGGTTGCACTGATCGGATGCGGCGGCACTGGCTCGCAGATGTTGACGGGGCTCGCGCGCCTCAACCATGCGCTCGTCGAGCTCGGCCATCCCGGTCTGCACGTTACCGCGTTCGACGCCGACACGATCAGTAGCGCGAACGTCGGCCGGCAAATGTTCAGCCCCGCCGACGTCGGCCTGCACAAAAGCGTCGTACTCGTTCACCGAGTCAACGCTTTTTTCGGGATCGACTGGTGCGGCCGGCCCGTGCACGCCGGCCCGGACGAGCTTGTCCGCGGCGCCCCCGCCCTCACGATCATGTGCGTGGACAGCGCGGCCGCTCGCGCAAAGCTCGAGCCGGCCCTGCGCGCGTCGAATTGCTACGTGATGGATCTCGGCAACCGAGCGAGCGATGCGCAGGTGCTGTTCGGCGCGCACAAAAAGGTGACGGGCAACACCAAGACTGCCGCCGGCAGCATGCCGCTGCGCTGGCCCTACGACGTACTGCCCGAGCTGATCGACACCTCGAGCCCCGAGGATGACACGCCGAGCTGCAGCCTCGCCGAAGCGCTCGAGCGGCAGGAGTTGTTCATCAACCAGGCCGTCGTCACGCAAGGGCTCGCGATCCTGTGGGAATTCTTCCGGCACGCGCGCCTGACCTGGTGCGGTGCATTCATCAATCTCAACACTGGCCAGGTCCGGCCGGTATCCGTATAGAGGAACTTATGACTACCCATAACGAAAAAGGCCCGCTCACGCGGAACGCAAGCGGGCAACGTTGTGCAAAAAGAGAGACAGGCGGATCTAACGATACGCCTTCAGACGTTATCGGTGCGAATGCGGGAAACTTTAGCGCCCGCGGAGGCGATGTCGATTCGCTGACGGACGGCAAGCGGAAAGCGGTCGGAGAAGCGCTGACGGAGTATTTTGCAGCGCTGGACCGCGACATGGGAATCGACACGCCCGACCGAATTCTGAGCCTGTTCGACTATCACGACTCCCGTAACATCGACGACTTGATCGACCGTGCGATCGCGCCGACCATCGCCGCATTCCATGTCGATCAGCCTGCGCCGATCACGGCACAAACCGCACTCGCCGCGATCAAGACGTTCGAAATCGTCGAAGATAGCAACTGGGTGCGCAAGCCGAATAGTGAGGATCTCTTCGTCCTTCAAGAGTTCATCGCGCACCTGTTCAATGGCTACACCGTCGAGGTACCCGCAACAGCACAGATCAATGAGCCGAGCGCGAAGGACCGCATCACCGTGAACGGCGACCCGCTCACCCTGTCCGGCGCGCAACTGCTCGAGGCACTCGACCTCATTGCGCCGGATCGCGATCGCGACCAGCTTGAGACCGAACTGACGTTCCAGCGCGGCGACGGACACTCCGGCACCGGCGTGTATTGCTGGATCACCGAGTGCCCCGGCGAAGGCGCGATCTTCGTCGACGGATCGACCGCAATCCCGGCCGAAGCGGCGCCCGCACCGGCGGACGAGCAGGCGAAATGGATCGGCCCCCATCGCAACGGATGGGAAGCGCTAAACGAGACGCGGAAGGCTGTCGCAGAGGTGATCGGCGCGAACCCCGAAACGTGGCCGGAACACGGAAACGCACCGCTGGCAATTGCTGCAACGCTCGCCCTGCGCCAACCGCAGCCGCACGCAGAAGTGACGAACGCGGCGCGCGACGTGCTCGCCGAACGCCGCCGGCAGGTTGAACAGGAAGGCTGGACGCCTGCACATGACGACCAATACCGCGATCACGAATTGTCGTGCGCCGCAGGCTGCTATGCGATGCACACGCTCGCGTATCCAGCTGGCGATCCGCCGCCGGCATGGCCGTGGGCCGCAGATTGGTGGAAGCCGACCACGCATCGTCGGAATCTCGTGAAGGCCGGCGCGCTGATCCAAGCCGCCATCGAACGGCTTGACCGCGCAGGAGTACCCCAATAATGGACATGAGCGAACTGCAGCAGTTGCTGCCCGAGCTGCGCCGGTTGGTCGCTGCGCTCGAGCAGCCGAAGAAGCTCGACGAAACGCTGTGGAGCACCGAGCAAATCGCGAAATGGCTCGGCCTGTCGAAAGCCACCGTCGAGCTGCGAGTCGTCACCCGAAAGGATTTTCCCGCCGGCATGCGCCCCGTTGAAAGCCAGCAAGCGCAGCGCCGATGGTTCGCGAGTGATGTACTCGAATGGGCGCGCCGCAACCGCGGCACGCTGCCGACGCCGCGGCCCGGCCGGCGTCGGAAGGCCGATTAATCGAGGCGTGCCGCCAGTTCGGCGGCCGTCTCATCGTAGTAGATCATCAGCGATTGAATATCCCTGTGCCCGATCATCTTCGCCAGCGCGAGCACGTGGAGCTTTCGCGATAGGCGCGTGGTCGCCTCATGCCGAGAATCGTGGAAATTCAGGTCCGCGATCTCGGGCCGCTTCTTCGCCAGCGTCCCGCGGGTGCGCCGCCACATCACATCCATGCTGGCCTGCGCAACAGGGAAACATCGCGGCTCCCCCTTTATTCTCGGCAAACGCTGGATCAATTCGACGGCTCGCGTCGAAAGCGGCACATCCCGCGCGTCACCGTTCTTCGTCTTCGGCAGCCGCACAAATCGCTTGTCTAGATGCACGCTCGGCCACGTCATCGTCGCCATTTCGATCTGCCTCATGCCAGTCTCGAGGGCGAGCAGGAAAGCGAGGGCCGTATACTGCTTGACGTTCTTCGGCGGAACTCCATCCTGCAATCCGAGAGCTGCGGCCATCGCGGCCGCCTCGTCGTCCGACACGCGACGATCGCGTGACGGTGGATTTTTGGGGCGCTTCACCTCGTGAACCGGGTTCGTGTGCACCCACTTCCATTCGGTGCGCGCGGCCTCGAATACCGCCGACAGCAGGTTCAAATCCCGGTTGACGGTTGATGGCTTGACCACCTTGAGCCGAGCGTCGCGCCATGCCCCGATCTGCTCGGGCCTCACGTTGCGGATCAGGTCACCCACGAAATCCATGCTCGCCCGAAAGAAATCGAGCCGAGTCTTGTTCCATTCGTGCTTGCCCATCGCGGGCGACACCTTTTCCAGGTACTCATCGAAGCCATCACCGAGTGTCTTGTTGACCTTCGAATATGATCGTCGACGACCCGCGTCGATTTCCGCCTCGAGCGCGGTCGCCCAGGCGACGGCCTCCGCCTTTGTGTCGAACGTTCTCGAATCTCGAATACCAGCCTTCGCGACTTCCGCGCGCCACGAGGCGCCCCGCTTTCTGTAGCTTGCCATCCTGTGCCCTGGCGTAATTTTGGCGTAAAGGATAGCGGAAATTTGAGGGATTTTGGGGAACTCTGGAATCGAACCTGTACCGCGCGGCCTCCCGCTGAGCCTTGTCTGTATTGGCTCCGCCGGAAATTGATGGAGTTTGATAGCCGTTGAAGGATTCACCGTCGTTCCCTGTCGGGGGGACCAGCCAAGCCCATGCCGCCCCGGCTTCGCAAGAAACTCCCCTCAAGCCACAACCACCGTAAACTCCACCCCCGACTCAAAATCCAGCGTCGTGGTCGAAAACCGCGGATCCGCGTCGAGGTAATGCTTGTACGGTCGAACGGCGTCCTCGGCCGTGTACATGTTGTCGGCCAGCACAACCGCCCCCGGCCGTAGCAGGCGCTCGATCTGCTTGAACAGATTCAGATAGGCGTCGGCCCATACGTCGATAAACACCATGTCGACGGTACCGTCCAGTTCGGCAACCGTCTCGAATACATCGCCCTCCCGCACGTCAACATAAGCATCCAGGCCCGCTGTTTCGACGTGATCGCGCAAACGCGCGCACTTGAGCGCATCGCATTCGGTCGCGATGACCACACCACGGCCCAACGTACGCAGCGCGTCGGCGAAATACAAAGTCGAAACGCCGCACGAACTGCCGAGCTCAAGGATTCTGGCCGGCCGTTGCGCGAGCACCATGTTGCGCAGGAACCTTCCCGTTTCCGCCGACACGGCTAACGATAAAGCACTGCCTGCCGATGACTCAAAATCTTCGGTGAACAAGCCGAACGTTTCGAGAAAGCGTCCTCGCAACCTCGGCGCGAGCGCTTCGTATTCGTCGACGAGCGTCGGAAACGCCTGGTTCGGCCCCTGGAACTGCGCGCGTGCGCGGGCGATGATTTCGCTCTGGCTCTCTTCATGAAGCCGTTGCAAAAGAGCGTTGGTGGTTGAAGCCAAGTGCGTTCCTTGACGAGGTTGATCACGTAGACGGCGTATCCGGCAGCAGCCATCTGCCATCAGGCCTGCTGTTGCGCCGCTCCATCATCGGCAAGCACGAGCGACGCTATGCCCTTCGAGCAAGCGTGATTGCGCGTTCAGGACACGCCGTCACGCAAAGCCCGCAGGACCGGCACGCATCCGCATTCGGCGTATACGCGACTTTCATTCCATGCACGCGCAGCTTCAAGCGATGCATGAGACCGAGGTCGAGATAATCGGCCTGATCGATGCGCCGCACCTCGAACACGTTTTCAGGGCAAACGGTGACGCAATCCCCCTTGCCTTCGCACCGTTTCAGATCGACGACCGGCGCAATCACGCCCGCCTTCTGTTTGCAGTCGGCCGCTGATTTCTCGCGCATGTTCACTCCTCCGTAGGCCGCTTGCCACCCGATCGCCAGGCGGCCCGAAAATGCTCGCGTTCTTCCGGCGTCATGGCTTCCCACTTGCGCCAATGACGCCGGCCGTGCCAGCCGCGATGTCCGCGGAATCCGCCGAACAGGATGCGGCTCAACACGAGCAAGCCCAGTGCATGGGCGAAGTCGATCGTCCGGGCGCCGACGAACAACGCCGGAACCACCCAGTTCCACAGCATCATGACCACCCATCCGAGCACACCAATGGCGACCACCACGAGCAGCGCCTTGCCCGCACATCTGATTCGAAAATTCATCCGTCGACTCCTCTAGATATCCAGTTCGTCATAAATGGGTTGCAGTCGAGCGCGCAGATGCAGGACCGCATAGCGTTTGCGCGCGAGCAGCGTATTGAGCGTGACGCCGCTCTGCGCGGCCATCTCCTTGAAGGACTGCCCGTCCAGTTCGTGTGCGATAAAAACCTCGCGCTGATTTGCCGGCAATTCGTCGAGCGCGTCCTGCAACGCCTTGAGCAGCAGCGTGCGAGCGTAGAGCGCCTCGGGGCCGGCATCGTGCGACGGTAGCGCGAGATCCAGGCGATACTCGCTGTCCGCTTCGTCGTCGGCATCGAGCAGCTCGGCCAGCGGCTGCTCCTTCTTCTTGCGAAAGCGATCGATGATCCGGTTGCGCGCGGTACGGAACAGCCATGCACTCGCCTGTTCGATTGGCGCAGGAAGTCGATAAGCCTGCACGAATTCGTGAAGCACATCCTGCAGAACGTCCTCGGCATCGTCCGGGTCGCGGATCCGGCGCCGAATGAAGTTCCCTAGCCTCGTTCGTTCACGCATCACAGTCGCAGTGATGTCGCGGTCTGAGTCGGTCATCGTTTGCGAAGTGGGTGGCGGTTCCATGCGTCTGAAGACGTTTCAGGCGCGCGAATATTGTGGCGAACGTAAAAAATTTGCGGCTGCACGCGTCAGCTTCACTGGGTTGCGGGGGTTTCAATGAACGGTCCCGATATGGCATCGGGACCGCCGCCGCACGAATCGATTGACTCTCGGCATCAACCCGAAGTACACTTCGCGCCGCGGGGTGGAGCAGTCTGGCAGCTCGTCGGGCTCATAACCCGAAGGTCGTAGGTTCAAATCCTACCCCCGCAACCAAATGCCGAAGCCCGCTTTGCGAAAGCAAGCGGGCTTTTTGCTGTTCGACGGTCCGGGAATGTTGCTTGCGCGCGCAGGCAGCACACGAACGATGTGGGCAATCAACCGTTCACCGCGACGTGCGACACGTGACCGCACCTCGTCCGTTCGCCGCAGACATGCGCCGAACATTGCGTAGAATTCCGAACCTTTATCGGTTCAGCATACGGACTTCTCGAATGATTCGAATGATCGCGGCGCTCGCTGCCCTTTTAACGATGACCGCCACGGCCAACGCCGCCGACACCGGCACGGCCCCCACCAAGCAACGCTACGTCAGCCCGGGCATCGCCAACGTCACTGCCTCGGCAGCACCGCGCCCCGAAAGCACCTCCCCCGACGCGCGGTGCAGGGAACGGGCCGCCGGCATCGATGCGGTCACGCACTCGCCCGACCGCGGCCACCGAGTCGTGCGGGGGATAGGCCCGGACGGCAAGCCGCGCAACGAACTGCACGCCTACGATAAACGGGCCGACCTGGAAGCCGAGCACCAGCGCCTCGGCTGCCCATAACCCGCATACGAACATACACCGCCGCCCGGCCAACTCACGCCGGACATCGGTCTTTACGCGTTCGCGCCGCCGTCGATCGTCAACCCGGTGCCGTTGATCGACCGCCCTTCCGGCCCGACGACGAACGCCACGAGCGCAGCCACGTCATCAGCCTTGCCGTACTGCTGAATCGCCATCCGCGAACGTTGCGCATCGGCATGCTCGCCATCGGCCGGATTCATGTCGGTATCGGTCGACCCCGGATGCACGATGTTGACCGTGACGCCGCGCGAGCCGAGATCGCGCGCGAGCCCCTGCGTCCAGCCGATCAACGCGGCCTTGCTCGCCGCATAGAGGCTCATCCCCGCATCGGGCACGCGCGTCGCGAGGCAACTGCCGGTCGACACGATACGCCCGCCTTCCCCGAGATGCCGCGCCGCCGCCTGCGACGCGACGATCACCGCACGCACGTTCACGTTCAGCGTCGCGTCGATATCGTCGAGCGTGAGGTCGTCCAGTGCGCCGGCCCGGAAAATCCCCGCGTTGTTGACGAGAATGTCGAGGCCGCCTAACGCTTCCGCGGCACGATCGACCGCGTTGCGCACGGCCACCGGATCGGCGCTGTCGGCCTGGATCGCAATGGCTCTGCGGCCCAGCGCTTCGATGCCGGCGACGACGGCCTGCGCCCGCTCGGCGGATTTTTCATACGTGATCGCGACGTCCGCGCCATCGGCCGCCAGCCGTTTAGCGATCGCCGCGCCGATGCCGCGGCTGCCGCCCGTGATGAGTGCACGCTTGCCCTGAAGTCGAGTCATGTCCGTTCCTTTCCTCATTTATGTAACGACCGACACAGAATGTAGGAAGTTGCGTTGCACAGTCAATTGATTTAATTTATCGATCGATACAGATATCGACGAAGGGACGGACGCAATGGCTGAACGAGGCCGACCGAGAAGCTTCGACAAGGAAGCGGCGCTGGATCGCGCGATGGAGGTGTTCTGGCGTCTCGGCTACGAAGGGGCGTCGATGACGGACCTGACGGCCGCGATGGGCATCGCGTCGCCGAGCCTGTATGCGGCCTTCGGTAGCAAGGAAGCGTTGTTCCGGCAAGCGCTCGAGCATTACCGCGCAACCGAGGGGCGGGAAATCTGGGGCGGTGTCGAACGGGCGGCCAGCGCGTACGATGCCGTGCAGAACTACCTGATGGATACCGCACGCGTGTTCACGCGGCGCTCGAAGCCGGCCGGCTGCCTGATCGTGCTGTCGGCGCTGCATCCGGCCGAACGTTCCGATATGGTCCGGCAAACGCTGATCGCGATGCGCGAGGGCACGGTCGACGCGCTGCGGGAACGCCTCGTGCAAGGCGTCGCGACCGGCGAAATATCAACGCACGCGAACCTCGACGCGATCGCGCGCTACTACGTCACGGTTCAGCAGGGTATGTCGATCCAGGCGCGCGACGGCGCGAGCCGCCGCGATCTGGAGGCCGTCGCGCAGGCCGCGCTGGCCGCATGGCCGGCGCTCGTCGGCGCGAGCAGCGCGGCCGGTGTGTAGGTAGCGGCAGGACACCGCCGGAAGAAAGGTTACTGCTTCGCCGCTTGCTGCACGTCCTTCGACGCATGCCACACGCGATAGCGCACGTCGAAGCCGTCCGGTACATAGACGACGAGCGGCAGGCGGCTGTTGTAGCGCAGCAATTGACCATCGCCGCGCACCTGCACGAACCGTTGCTGCGGCGCCTGGCCCGGGCACGCCATCAGCGTCGACGCCGGCCCCTTCACGTCGGTCAGCCGGTAATACGTGTAGCCCCAGCCCTTCACGTCCTCGGCAGTCAGCTCGCCGCCGAACCACTGCTGGTTACAGTCGGTCTGCAGCGTCTTGCCGATCATCAGCTCGACGCGCGCATCGCCCTCGTTCTCGAGCGCGGGCAGCGCGATCACGACGCGCTGCTGGCCGGCCGCTGCCTGCGGAAACATCTTGATCGACTCGGCCGGCACGGCGGGCGCGGAGGCCGGCGCGGCCACGCATGCGGCGGCCGTCGTCACGCAGAAGGCGGCCAGCGCGGCCCGGATCGCGAATTTCATCGATGTGCTCCTGAAAAACAAATGAGCCCCGGATGCTAACACTTTCGTCGCAAGACCTTACGAGGCTGTAATTTGGCGACACAATTGCAAACAGCCGGCAATCCCCGGGCGCGGTACTTATAGCGGAACCAACGGAGAACATCATGCTGAAGCTCATTGCTGCCGCCGGCGTCGCGACCCTGCTGGCCGGTTGCGTCGTCGCCCCGGACGCCGGATACGGCTACGGGCAGCCCTACTATTCCGATCCCGGCTATGCGTACGCCCCGGCTCCCGTGTACGGCACGGTCAACATCTGGGGCGGGGGCGGCGGACGCGACTGGGATCGCGGCCGGCGCGACTATCATCGCTGGGACGGTGATCGCGGCGATCGCGGCAACCGCGGCAACGGCTGGGGACGCGGCGGCGGACACCGCGGCGACTGGAACGAAGGCGGCGGTGGCGGCGGCCATCGCCACTGACGCGCAATTGCAACCGTTTGTATCCGCGCACGGCCCGCCGATGGCCGGCGGCGCATCACTCCGGCCAACGGATGGCCACGCAAAAGACGAAGGCCCTCGCATCGAGCGAGGGCCTTTCGTCGTCCGGCCCGGCGAAGCGAACATCGACGGGTGCCGGCCGATCGACCCGCACCCCGCTCGCGCGCCGCGCGCCTGTGCTTACCAGCCAGCCGGCCGCGCGTAGCCGCCCTGCACCGGCGCCCCGCACACGTACGCACGCTGGTAGCGGTCGTAGCAATAGTTCGGGCCGTCGTCCTGATACTGCGCCTGCTGATAGGTCGGGTAGGCAGGCTGCTGGTACGCGGGCGCCTGGTAGTACGTCGGCGGCTGATAAGCCGGTGCCTGATACACGGGCGCCTGGTACGCGACGGGCGGATTCATCGCGGACGTCACGATCGCGCCCAGCACCGCGCCGCCGATCAATGCGCCGATGACGGCGCCGCCGTCGCGGCCATGCGCGGACGCCGGGCCCGCGACCGCGAGCGAACCGGCAAGGACACACACTGCGGCAATCTTTTTCATGATGGACTCCCACGCGAAGTGGTACTGGATGCGATGCATTGTGGCGGGACGCGGCCGTAATAGATGCAGCAAGTGGTAACGCGCGATTACCGGTATCGCCCACGCCGAAACGCGGCGTCGCCGTGCTACGATTTTCGGCACACAGGAGACGCCTTCATGCAGCCCGAAACCGCCCGCCGTTTCGATACCGAATTCGCGCCGCGCATCGCGCAGGCGATCGCCGCGTTCTTCGCCGCTCACGTGCAAACCGACGTCGTCCCCTATGGCGGGCACGGGCACCCGACGCGCGTGCAGATCCGCAGCACACCGCACGAGCACGTGAGCGGCTTCGTGCATCCGCTGAATCTCGAACTGACGTGGGACACCGACGAGATCGAGCGGTTGATGGAACCCGACGGCCCGCAGCGCTTCGAGCACTACCTCACCGCGCTGCCGAAAAAACTGGGCGCGTGGCAAAGCGCACGCGACATCGATCTCGCGTCGCGCACGCAGGCCGACCCGCTCGTGCGGCTCGGCGGCCTCGATTTCGAAGGCTGAATGCGCGCGCCAGCCGGCCACCGCGCGGCTTGGCGTCGCACGATGCGGCCCGGTGATACACTCGACCGGCCCCGTCCCGGTGCAGCCGCGCCGGCCGGGCCGTTCATCGCCGCCGTCCCTGCACATGGTTGCGCACGCAACCGGCAAGCGGGCGCGCGGACAACCACGCTTTCGCTCCCGCCATGAACGCCGATACCGGCCTGCCGCTTCCGCAACGCTACTGGGCGATCGTCTGCGTCGCCCTGGGCATCACGCTCGCCGTGCTCGACGGCGCCATCGCGAACGTCGCATTACCGACCATCGCACGCGACCTGCACGCGTCCGACGCCGCGTCGATCTGGATCGTCAACGCGTACCAGCTCGCGGTCACGATCACGCTGCTGCCGCTCGCGTCGCTCGGCGAACGCATCGGCTATCGCCGCATCTACATCGCCGGGCTCGCGCTGTTCACCGCGGCGTCGCTCGGCTGCGCGCTCGCCGGCTCGCTGCCGATGCTGGCCGTGATGCGCGTGATCCAGGGGTTCGGCGCGGCCGGCATCATGAGCGTCAACGCAGCGCTCGTGCGGATGATCTACCCGTCGTCGCTGCTCGGGCGCGGGCTGTCGATCAACGCGATGGTGGTCGCGCTGTCGTCGGCGATCGGGCCGACGGTCGCGTCCGCGATCCTGTCGTTCGCGTCGTGGCCGTGGCTCTTCGCGGTCAACGTGCCGATCGGCATCGCGGCCGTGCTCGGCAGCGTGCGCGCGCTGCCGGCCAACCCGCTGCACGACGCGCCGTACGACTTCCTGAGCGCGCTGATGAACGCATGCGTGTTCGGCCTGCTGATCACGGCCGTCGACGGGCTCGGTCACGGCGAAGGTCATGCGTACGTCGCGGCCGAACTGGCCGTCGCATGCGTGGTCGGCTACTTCTTCGTGAAGCGTCAGTTGTCGCAGCCGGCGCCGCTGCTGCCGGTCGACCTGATGCGCATCCCGATGTTCGCGCTGTCGGTCTACACGTCGACGGCGTCGTTCACGTCGCAGATGCTCGCGTTCGTCGCGCTGCCGTTCTGGCTGCAACATTCGCTCGGTTTCTCGCAGGTCGAAACCGGCCTCTACATGACGCCGTGGCCGCTCGTGATCGTGTTCGCCGCGCCGCTCGCGGGCGTGCTGTCGGACCGCTATTCGGCCGGCATGCTCGGCGGAATCGGGCTTGCGCTGTTTGCGGCCGGGCTGCTGTCGCTCGCGACGATCGGCGCACACCCGGGCACGGTCGACATCGTATGGCGGATGGCGCTGTGCGGCGCGGGCTTCGGGCTGTTTCAGTCGCCGAACAACCGCGCGATGCTGTCGTCGGCGCCGCGCGAGCGCAGCGGCGGCGCCGGCGGCATGCTGAGCACCGCCCGCCTGACGGGTCAGACGCTCGGCGCCGCGCTGGTCGCGCTGATTTTCGGGCTCGCGCCCGACCGCGGGCCGACGATCGCACTCTATGTCGCCACGGCGTTCGCGGCGGTGGCCGCGGTCGTCAGCCTGCTGCGCATCGCGTCGCCGCGGCCGGACACGGCGGCCTGATACCGTCGTGCGCCGCACCCGCGGCGGGCGTCATGCGGCGTCGAGCGTATCCATCACGAAGCGCACGCGCGCCTTCACGCTCACGCACGGCAACTCGATCAGCCGATAGCCGTACGACGTATAGCAATCGACCATCGCGTCATGGGTTCGCACCGCTTCCGCGAAATCCTGCCGGCGCTCGGTGTCCTGCGCATAGATGTCGGGCCACGGCGGCGCGATGAACACGCGCCGGTGATAGCGGAAACGCCGCGCCGCGGCTTCCGCGTGTGCGGGTACCGCCAATCCGGTCAGCTTCAGATAACCGATCACGTCCGGCACGCCGCGGTCGAAGAACACCGGCCCGCGCGCCTGCCGTGCGAGACGGTAGGACCGCATCTCCCAGCCCAGCATCAGCTCGGCGAACGCCGCCGGGTCGCGCCACGGCAGCGCCGGGCCGTCGACGGCCATCTGGTCCTGGATCACGCCGCGCCCGGCCTCCTGCGAGCGTGCGAACCCGGCGCGCTCGAGCGCATCGAGCAACGTGCTCTTGCCCGAACCCGGGCCCCCCGTCACGACGAAGAAGCGGCCGGCGGTATCGTCCGCCGCTTCGTCATCGCTATCGGCGTCCGGCGCGAACTCACGCATGCGCCGCTCGCCGGCCCGCGCGCTGCGTGACCGACGCGGCCGCGGCGACACTGCGCAGGTCGGCGACGAACGTGTCGCGCCAGACCGACAGGTCGTTCTCGCGCAGCCGCGCGAGGTTCTCCTCGTGACGCGCCTGCCGCTCCGCGAGCGGCATCGACAGCGCGCGTTCAAGCGCCTCGGCCATCTGCGACAGGTCGTACGGATTGACGAGCAGCGCGCCGGTCAACTCGGCCGCCGCGCCCGCGAACTCCGACAGCACGAGCACGCCAGGATCGGCCGGATCCTGCGACGCGACGTATTCCTTCGCGACGAGATTCATCCCGTCGCGCAGCGGCGTCACGTAGCCGACCTGCGACATCCGGAAGAACGCCATCAGCAGGTTGCGCTCGTACTTGCGGTTCAGATACTGGATCGGCGTCCAGTCGAGCTGCGAGAAGCGGCCGTTGATGCGGCCGGCCTCGCCTTCGAGCGTTTCGCGGATGTGCTGATAAGTCTGCACGTCGGAACGCGTCGGCGGCGCGATCTGCAGCAGCGACACGCGCCCCTGCCAGCCCGGCGCATTCGCGAGCATCCGCTCGAACGACTGGAAGCGCTCGACGAGCCCCTTCGAGTAATCGAGGCGGTCGACGCTCATCACCAGCTTGCGGTCGCCCAGCGCCTCGCGCAGCATCTTCACCGGCTTGCGCGTGCCGTACTGGACGGCCGCCTGCGCGATCGCATCGGGATGCACGCCGATCGGATAGGCGGCGACCTTCACGACGCGGCCGTGCGCATGCAGCATCCCGTCGTCGCTGGCCGCGCCGATGCCGCGCCGTTCGATGTAGTCGGTGAATGCCTGCTTGTCGGCCTCGGTCTGGAAGCCCGCGACGTCGTACGCGCACATGAATTTCACGAGTTCCTCGTGCGGCGGCACGAGGCGCAACATGTCGGGCGACGGAAACGGGATGTGCAGGAAGAAGCCGATCGGGTTCTTCACACCGAGTTCGCGCAGGCAATGCGCGAACGGCAGCAGGTGGTAGTCGTGCACCCAGATCAGGTCGTCGGGCCGCAGCAGCGCGGCGAGCTGCTTCGCGAGCATCGCGTTCACGCGCAGATAACCGGCGTACTCCTGCCGATCGAAGCGCGCGAGATCGCCGCGGTAATGGAACACCGGCCACAGCGTCGCGTTCGAGAAGCCGCGGTAGTACTGGTCGTAGTCGCGCCGGGTCAGCCCGACCGTCGCATAGGTCACGTTGCCGTCCCGCTGGATCGCGGGCTCGGCATCCGGCGCACCGACGATCTCGCCATTCCAGCCGAACCAGACGCCGCCCGTTTCCTTCAGCGCGTCCATCACGCCGACGGCCAGGCCGCCCGCGCTCGGGCGCGTGTCCTCGCCGGCGGCGACACGATTCGATACCACGATCAATCTGCTCATGCGACTTCCCCTCCTCGATTCGATTGGCTGGCGCGCGACGCACGCCAAAGCGGGCGCGGCGGCCCGAAGGCGGCCGCGCGGCGATTCAGTTCCGAGAATTGCAATGAAATACGGCGGTGGAATGCGGCGACGACCGTATCAAGCGTCCTGCTCCTGACCGAGGTCGCGTTGATAGTCGAGCCCTTCCGGGCGAGCACCACCCTGGTTGTGGTCGCCGTCCGACGGCGTCTCGTCCGGCGCGCCCGCGGGCGGTGCCGATGGCGCGTCGGTCTGCGGACGCGGGCGGTCTTCCGGATGGCCGGCCGCCGCGTCAGGCGGCCGGTGTGTCAACCGTTTCGAACGGCGCATGGCTGGGTGTCTCATAAGCGGCGCGGCTCAAGGCCGTCGTAGAAACATTCCATAACAAAACAGTCTAGGTCGCCCGGTCGCATCCGAAGGTAACAATTGCGTTCAATTTGTAACGTTTCGACCCCTCGTCGTTCATGTATTCGACAATAACGCCGCCCGCGCGCACGCGGCCCGCCGCGCGGCGATTTGTCAAAGCTTTGCAGTTTTCCTATGACAATTGCGAAACAATGACGCGGCATCAGGAGCGTGCATGCGTCGCCGCTCACCCAGACAGGATTTGCACTCAGGGATGAACACTCGTTTCGAATCGCCGCGCCGGACCGGCCCGGCGCACGTCGTGCTGGCCGTGATCGCCGCGGCCGCACTGCTGTCCGGCTGCAATTCGCTGTACAGCGAAGGCGCGACGGCCGGCGCCGGTATCGCGGGCGCCGCGCTCGCCTCCAAGGTCACCAACAACGCCGCCGTCGCGACGGGCATCGGCCTCGGCGCCGTCGCCGGCGCGCGCGCTGGCGTCCAGTACACGCAACGCGTCGCGCACCGCTACACGCAGGAACAGATCGCGAAGGCGGCCGGCCCGCTCGACGTCGGCGGCGTCGCGCCGTGGTCGACGCACCATTCGTTCCCGATCGAGGACGACGAGCAGGGCCGCGTGACGGTCAGCCGGATGATCAGCGTCGGCCCGCTCGACTGCAAGGAAATCGTGTTCGCGGTCGACACGCCGGCGAAGGCCGACAAGGCCGCGCAATCGGCGTTCTACGTCGCCACCATCTGCCGCGACGGGCCCGTGTGGAAATGGGCGTCGGCCGAACCGGCGACCGAGCGCTGGGGCGCGCTGCAATGAGCGTGGCGATCCGTATCGCGGCGATCGGCGCGTTGTGCGCGGCGACGCTCGCGCTGTCGGGCTGCGGCTCGGTCGGCGCGGCGAGCGGCGCGCTGGCCGGCGCGGCGACGGGCCTCGTCACCGCGAATCCGGCAGTCGGCGTGGGCGTCGGGATTGCCGTGCAGGCCGCGACCGACGAGGCCGTCAACCGCACGATGAAGCAGCTTCATCAGAACCAGCAGGACGCGATCGCGAAGACGGCCGGCAGTCTCGCCGTCGGCGAAGTGAAGCCGTGGAAGGTGAAGAACACGCTGCCGCTGGAAAACGGCGAAGGCGAAGTGCGCGTCACGCGCGCGTACTCGTCGGCGCTCGCGCTGTGCAAGGAATTCGCGTTCTCGGTGAAGGATGGCGACAAGGCCGACTGGTATTTCGCGAATGCGTGCCAGCAAGGCACGCACTGGAAGTGGGCGTCGGCGGAACCGGCCGTCGATCGGTGGGGGAATTTGCAGTAACGGTGCGCTGCGCGTCGTGCGCGGCGCCCTTGCCGTTTTGCGTACTCGCGAGCTACCGTGGTTAAAGACGCGTGCGAAGCTGCGCCACCCTTTCCTTGATCTTCGCGGACAGCGCATCGTCCGGGTTGTAAGTCAGGCATCGCTCCAGATCGGCGATCGACGCCTTGATATCGCCCAGCGTCTCGTATGCCCTGGCGCGATTGAAATAGACGAAAGGCTGGTCGGGATTGAGCTTCAGCGCCCGGTCGAAGTAATCGAGCGACTTCTGGTAGGCGCCGCCTTCGAGATAAATCGTCGCGAGTGTGCAATACGCCGACGGATCCGTATAGCCCAGCTCGATGGCCCGGTTCAGATCGTTCAGCGCGAGATCGGTCTTCTTGATCATCGCGAAGGTCGTGCCACGATCGGCATACGTCGCCGCGTCTTCCGGCGCTACTTTCAGGATGTCGCCGTACAACCCGAGCGCGTCCTCGATACGGCCCTGCGACACGAATCCGCGTGCCCGCATGCGCATCGGTGAAAAATCGGGGTTCTTATCGGTCATTCAATTCAGCTCCAAAAACTCGCACTTGCACTATCCGCTTCAATGTCCGGAAACTGCCCGGCTCAGCGCCCGGCCCTCGCGATCAAGCCTTTCAGATAGCTCTCCAGCACACTGAACTTGATGATCGACGCATTCCGCCATGTTGGATGCTGACTCGCCGCAGCCTTCACGATCTCCGGCACGTCCTCACGCAGCCACAGCTCCGGGACATGCAATCTGGCGCCCAATTCACCGTCCATATCCTCCAGGACCATGTGCCCGCGCGACGGATACTCGTTCAACGCACCGGCCTGCGCTCTCACGAACATGAGGGCACGCTCACCGGCTTGAAGTGCCACGTTACCCCAAGTCGGCGGACCGCCGTTGAACACGATCTCCTCCCCGAGATTATCCGGCGTGATGCCCTTTCCGCTGGAATAGACACACTCGACCTTCGCCCGAAAAACATGCGGACTCGGAGAATCGATGATGGACACGAGCACCAGATCGTACGATTCCGCTGCTACGGTATAGAGACCCTTTTTCTCACTCATAGAATCTGATGTCACGGCTTCCACGGTGTCCCGACTTTCTCGAGTTCGGGCATGTAGTACTGCAATTTTCCGGTCGCCTCCGGAATCGGGATACCCAGGCGACCGGGGAACGTCGCACAGTTATAGTTGTTTTCCGGCCATGCGCCGCCAGACTTGGGCGGCCATTGATACCGGATGTCGTCCATGGGACCGCGCGCGACCAGTTCCTCGTGTGCTGACAGAATTGATTCGTACTGCTCTTGAGTGACAGGTATCTTCTGCTCATACACGGTCTGTAGCGTGCCGCTCCCGCCACGGGCGGGCAGTGGATTTTCCGCAATCAGCGAGAATGCTGCCTGGTCCTGGGTCAGTTGCCCCGGATAACTGCCGGATGACTTCAGATTGGCGAATACATCCGCCGCGGTCGCATCCCCGACTGCCGGTCCAAACCCCCAAATCGTCTTGCCGCCGTCGAATGAATACCCGACGTGGCCAGTGTACTGATACTCGTGCAGAACGCCTTCTGCGTCGGGCGTCCGCCCACCGCCACGCACACCGAACAGCGAAATCGTCGGCTGCTCCGTCGCCCCTGCCGCACCTTCGGCCGCTTCCAGCGCCGACAGTTCACCAGCTGCGGAGCCCGCGCCCCTCGCCCCGCCGACGAGCCCGGCGCCCTTCGCCGCGCCGAATCCGCCCAGCAAGCTTCCTCCAAGCATCGACCACTTCTGCCCGTCCGAACCCTCGCCGAAGATCTTTCCGCCCAGCCATCCGCCGACTTCGCCGCCGAGAAAGCCGCCGGCCGCGCCGAGCAGCGCCAGCGCGGGCCCCGCCAGAACGGCCGCAGCAGCAATGCCCACCGCGGCCATCGTCCAGTTCACCCACGCCGGGATCTCGGGATTGAACTCCCCGACCGCCGGGCCACCGATGAACACGTTCGGCGATCCGTCGTTGATCAACGCGCCGCACATCATCCGGTCTTCCTTGCGGCTCGCCGGCTGGCTGTTGATGAAGACCGTCGACGAACCCTGCGCGACCACCTGCGGCGGCCCCGCATGGTCGCTGCACAGGCCCTGGCTCAGGATGGCCCGCATCGCCGCGCGACTGTTGATGAAGACGTTGGGCGAACCCTTTATGAGACTTCCGGTGACATGCCGCGGCGCCCACGACATCGTGCCCAGCACTTCGCCGAGACCGCCGCCCGCAGCAGCGCCCGCCGCGATTGCAGCGACGACCGTCAACGCAGCACCACCCGTCGCGACCACCGCGACGGCGCCGATCACTGCACCCGCGATCAGCCCGGCGATCATCCATCCCTTGGATGCCGTATGCGCGATCGGATCGCCCAACCGCGCAGCCGCCAGTAATGTATCCACGCCCGCTCCCCGTCAGCCTACGTTCGCAACCGCGCTCAGATAAGCACGCACGGCCTCGACGCTCTGCATGCCGGTCATGCCCTTTACCGCCGTCACACCGTCAAGTCGATCGCTCAGCGATGCGTGCTCGCGCAAATCCGCCGTCCACAGCGCGAATTGACGGCCGTCCGTCGCGCGCCACGTCGCTTGCCCATCCGGGGCGGGCTGCAGCGCCAGCGGCTCACCGCCCGGGCCGAAAAACGCGGTGTCGTCGAACATTTCCGTGACGTCGTGCCGGTACAGTTCGGCCATGCCCGTGAGCGCGTACAGCGTCGCGCTCGGCTCGTGCAGCACGAACACGATGCCGGCCTCGTCCTGGCCGAGCGCCCTCGGCGCGAAGGCCGCCCGATCGGGCCGGGCCAGCACGACACTCGCGAGCAGGCTCTTGTATTCCTTGCTCTTGTCCTCCGTGAACGACTTCGGACAGGTGCCGATGAAACTGATCGCCACGCGTTCGCGCCCGCCCTTCGGCGACATCACGACCGTCTGGCGCTGATGCAGCGGCGCGCCTTCCGACACCCAGCGATAATCGATTTCTCGCGCGGTTTCGCCGTCGATTTCCCGGTTTTCCAGATGCTTCAATTCGAAACGCGGCAGCGACTTGCGCATCTCCGAGACCAGCCGCGTCACGAACGTGTCGACCGTGTCGTCCGGCTCCATCGGCGCGCGGGACACCACGAAAGTGAATCCGCTACTACCGCTCCCCGTTTCATCGACCGTAAACAGGTGAATCGTCTTGTCTTTGAAGTGCGCCGGCAATTGAATGACGGCATCGTTCATCTGATATTCGAACATGCTCTTCTCGGTTCGGCGTGCCCGCCGGGACAGGCGCCGGATTGAAACTGTTCGCCGGCTGCACGGCCGCAGCCGACGCAACCGTCACGGGGCAACGTTACTGCACGCCGGCCGCGACCAGACGCTTGTGGATGGCTTCGATGCGACCCAGCTGCGGCGAGCCTTTCGGCGTCTGTTGCAACTCGTCGCCGAGGACCTTCGCGTACGCGAGACCGTTGTCGTTCTTCACCGACGGATCGGCGCCGTGCGCGAGCAGATAATCGACGACGTCCCACTGCCGCAGGCGCGTCGCTTCATAGAGCGCGGTTTCTTTCATCGAATCCCGCACGTTGACGTTCGCCTTGTGCTCGACCAGTACGCGCATTTGCGGCAACAGTGTGTCCTTGCAGGTGGCGAAGAGCAGCGGCGTATCGCCGTCGTACTTGAGATCGGGACTCATGCCGCCGGCCAGCAACGCCTTGAGCAGGTTCGGCGTGTCGGCCCGCGCGGCCAGATAGGCAACGGTCGCGCCATTCTCGCCGAACGGCTGTTCGGGCTTCGCGCCGTCCCGGACCAGTTCGCTGACGATCTGCAGGCGCACGTTGGTGGCGTCCGCCTTCACCGGCACGGCTTCCTGCACCGCGAACGACAGCAGGCTCGCGCTCTTGTTGCCCAGCGCAGCGAGATCGGTATGCGGCGCGAGCGCCTTGACCTGCGCCAGATTCCCGTCGCGAATGGCACGCGCCAGCTCGAGTTGCTGTCCCGTGAAAAAGTCTTCGGGCGGGTAACGTTTGAAGTCTGCCATTTTTGTTTCCTGTGCTTGAGTCGGCCACCAGAATGGCGACGACAAACCGATGACCGCGACAACCGCGCCCGCGGCGATGACCTTGCTGTATTTCATCAATGTCCCTGAAGTTGACTAAGCAGCGACGATTGCTGCTCGGCGACGGTCGTATTCAGCCCGCTCGTCACCTGACCCATCATGTGCCGCTGGACCGTCGTCACGCTGGTGCCCGGAATGGTGATCTGCTCGCCGACCGCCTTGGGCATCAGGTGGGACGTCGCCTCGCTGATCGGGCCGAGCCCGCCTTCCTGCGAGCCCGTCAGGATGTCGCCGTCGACGCGATAGTTCGTGATCGACGACGCCCGCGGCGTGGCGCCGTATAGCGGCAACGTTTCAGGATTGAGGCCCGCCGCGTTGAAGGTGGTCGCGCCGGCGCCGCTCGCCTGCGATGCAGCCGACGCCAACCCGCCGCCGAGCGAATGGCCTGTGAGGTCGAGGCCGCCCGCATTGCCGGAACCATGGATCTTCTTGCCGAGGGTCACGGCGCGATCGTAGTACGGCGAATTGTCGCCCAGCCCCTGGCTGAGGTTGTTCGACCAGTCCTCCTTGACCGTCGGCTGCGTGCCCTTGAAGGCCAGCGTCGGCTTCATGCTGTCGCCGAATACCGCCGGATCGGGCGCATAGACCTGCGCGCCGAAATTGCTGCCGGGAATCTTCAGATCCTGCGGCCGCATGCCGAACTTCTTCAGCGCTTCCGGATCGTTCGACACGTTCTTCCATCCCGGCGGCGCCGTCCCCGGCGTGTACACCGCTTCCGCGAGCTTCGCCAGTTGTTGTGCCTTGACCGTCGCCTGAAGCTTGCGTGCTGCGGCCTGCACCTTCGGATCGGCTGACGCGAGACCCGCCGCGATGACTGCCTGCTGATTGGCCCACTCGATCGCCATCGCCTGCTCGGGCGTGACGAAAAGCCCCTGGTTCAGGTGGATCACCGGGCCATCGAGGAAAATGCCGCTCTGATTGATCAGGATGCTCGAGGCGCCGTGGGACAGCTTGATGCTGTCCGGCTTCAACGTCACGATGCTCGCGCCGACCCGATGCTCGATCTCGTCCGTCGCCTGATAGCTCTGCTTGCCCGGCCCGGCATCGCCCGCGAGCGCCTGCACACCGACGCTGTTGGCCGTCGTGAAGCGCGCCTTCGCGATCTTTTCCGACAGGCTGCCTTCCGCGATGTGCTTGCTCTCGTCGCCTTTGAGCACCGACACGTTCCGCGCGCCGGATTCGACCGTATGCGATTCGCTGTCCTTGACGATCGTCTTCATGTCCTTCTGCGCATGCAGAAAAACCTCCTGGGCGCCGTTCACATCCGAGAACCGCAGTTCGTTGAACCCCTCGCCCTTGTGCGTCTGGCTGCGCATCCCCATCGTCTGGCCGCCGCTGCCGTGATACGGGTTGCCCGATTCGCCGTTGAACACGCGGCCGACGACGATCGGGTTGTCCGGATCGCCCTGATTGAACGAGACGAGCACCTCCTGGCCGATCCGCGGAATCGCCGAGCCGCCCCAGCCCTTGCCTGCCCACGGTTGCGATACGCGCACCCACATCGAATCGGAACCGTCGAGCTTGCCGCGGCGGTCCCACATGAAATGCAGCTTGACCCGGCTGCCGTCGGTGTGAATTTCCTCGCCCTTCGGCCCGACCACGATCGCGGACTGCGTGCCCTGCATGTGCGGCTTGGGGGTACGCCGCTCCGGCCTGAACGGAATGTCGATCGGCAGGCACGTAAACGTGTTGTGGTACGGCAGTTTCGAGGTCTGCTGGGTATAGTCGTTCGCCACCTGGTGACGAACGCGCAGGATCACGAAGTCCTTGTTGTTGTAGGCGGACGTGCCGTGATTGACCAGCGTGAAGCGGCCGCTCGTCGTCATCCCGTGCGCGTGGCCGGCGCCGTTGAAACGATGCGCGAGCGCTTCTTCCGCTTCCATCGCGTAGCACGCGTAACGCTGCCCGTCGTCGCCGTGGTCATACAGCGAATGGAACTGGTAACGCTCGGTCGTCTGGATGTTCGGGTGCTTCAGACTGACGGTCGGCACCTCGACATGCATCAGTTGCGACGACGGCTGGTTGTAGTTGAAATCCCGATACGTGATCTTGCCGACCCGGAAACTGAACGCCTCGTCCCATCGATCGATGCCGTTCTGCTCGCTGGCGGCACTGTTGGCTTCGTACGGAATGGTCTTCAGGTTCGGAATCGGCTGGAACACCGCGTTGGTGTCGCCGATCACGAGGATGTGCTTGTCCTGTTCGTAGCGAATCGTCCAGATCAGCCCTTCCTGCTCCATCAGGCGCGAGCAGAAACTGTAGTACGACTCGTCGTACATGACGATGTACTCGAGCTTCGGACGTTCGCTCTGCATCGCGAACTCGAAATCCGAGAAACCCATCTCACGGAAAATATCGCTCAGGATGTCCTGCGGCGTCTGGTTCTGGAAGATCCGGCAATCGGTCGAGCGCGTGAGAAACCAGAACCACGGAACGACGGACATTTCATAGCGGGTCACCGAACCCGATTTTCCGACGCGGCCGAACGACGCGACGTAACCGTCGAAATATCGCTTCGTCTCGGTATCGGCCGCCGACGTCACGACGCGCGTCAGACTGAAGTTGCGGCTCTGCGGCTCGAGCGTGATCTTGACCCGCTGCCCGACGATTTCCTGCGGCTCGATATTGTTGCGATGGGAAAGCAGGTCGAGATGTGTTTCGGTCAGCTGATTGACGTGTTCATCGATGACCGCCGCGCTGACCAGCAGCACGTCCGGGCCGAGCGGCGTTTCGATCGTGATGAAGCGATTGTCCTGGGTCAGGCGCGGGAGCGCGCCCGTCAGGCTGTTGATGGCCTCGGCGATCGACTCCGGCGCCTTGCCCATCAGCGACAAGCCGGTTTGCGCCAGTTGCACCGCGCTCGCGGCACCGCCCAGCAGCCCCGCGCCCGGCATACCGGTCAGCGCCCCCAGTTGGCCCGCCATGCCGGCAAGCGAACCCAGGTTCGTCAAACCGCCGGCCAATGCCGCGCCGCCCCCGCCCATCCCGGCGGGGTTTCCGTTTCCTGCGAAACTCATCATCGACCTCGTTCTTTTTGTCGGGCGAACCCGCCGCGATCTGGACGCTATCGCACCAACAAGGCGCTCTCAGCCACCTTGAAGGCGCCAAATATATCAAACCGTAGGGAAATTCATAACCACTTGTCAGTATTTAGTATTCCGCGCCGAAAACAGCCGTGGATCGGTTGATCGATCCCCAGTATCTATTGACGATGGACGGGCGCAGTTGCGCGCCGATCGAAACGCACCGTACCGATGCGGCAGGCATTCACCGCGTGGCGAAGTGGAGGACGGTGGCGGAAGTGAACGAAGCGTTGCGGCCGAAGAGCGAAGCCGGCCGCGGCATCCTCGGCGAATGCTATCGGTGGCGCTTCCAGCAGGAGCGCGATCCGACAATTGGGTGATCCCTCGTCCGGCGCTCGTTGCGAACGCCGAGGGCGGGTCGCGGCAGCCGAATCAAGCTGCCGGGAGCATCGGGGCGATTCCAGCGGGACGCGTCGGAATCGCCCCGATCGCATCAGGACTCGACGTCCTCGAGGCTGAAAATCTCGGTCTGGTCGTTGTACGAGAAGATCTCGCCGTAACGCCCCCAGTCGATCACCGCGTCGAGCGTTTCCTCGGCCGCGCCGTCCGACAGGAAATCCTCCAGCTCCTGCTCGAAGCGCACACGCGGCGCGCGATGACCCGGACGCTCGTTCAACACCTTCTTGATCCGCGCGGCGAGCGGCACGTGCTTCAGCAGGTGATCCGCGAACATCAGCTTGCGCTCCTGCGTGCCGAACTCCGCGAACACGCGCCCCGGCGGCGTCAGGAACACGTCGCCTTCGCGCACGTCCGCGAAGCCGAGGTACTGCAGCACTTCCGCGATCGGGAACAGATCGTCCACCTCGAGGTGCAGCGTGCGCGCGATTTCCGGCATGTCCGCGCGGCCGTGGTACGGCGCCATCGCGAGCGTCTCGATCAGGCCGGCCATCAGGTTGGTCGACACCTGCGGCAGCCAGCTGCCGAGCTCGAGCCCCTTCTTCGTCGCCTCGCCGGTCTG
>Ga0209370_1000389_pt1 | contig 63871 bp, 57 predicted proteins | sample AgamicAtPrz_FD_187164 | JGI IMG/M metagenome (GOLD analysis project Ga0209370, IMG submission 187164) | Agave microbial communities from Guanajuato, Mexico - At.P.rz (SPAdes) (version 2) | ecosystem: Host-associated > Plants > Phyllosphere > Phylloplane/Leaf | place: Guanajuato, Mexico...
CTCCCGGTTAAAATATGGACTGGAATTTACCCATCTCAACCTGGATGGACTTCACCTGGGTGTAGCTTTGCAGCGTCATCACGCCGTTCTCGCGGCCAATGCCGGAGTGTTTATAGCCGCCTACCGGCATCTCTGCGGCAGATTCGCCCCAGGTATTGATCCAGCAGATGCCCGCTTCAAGCCGGTGGATAGCGGCGTGGGCGCGGTTCAGATCGCGGGTGACGATGCCCGCCGCCAGGCCGTAGTCGGTGTCGTTGGCGCGGCGAATCACCTCTTCATCTTCTCCATAGGTGAGAATCGACATCACCGGGCCGAAGATCTCCTCGCGCACGATGGTCATCTCGTCGGTGCAGTCGGTGAACACGGTGGGGGCCACCCACGCGCCCTGGTCAAAGCCTTCGCCCTTCAGCGCCTCGCCGCCGCAGAGCACGCGGGCGCCTTCCTCTTTGCCTTTAGCGATGTAGCGCAGCACGTTGTCGCGATGCGGGAAGCTCACCAGCGGGCCAAAGTTGGTCTGTTCATCGAACAGATCGCCCGCGCGGATGCGCCCCACGCGCTCAAGGATCTTCTGCTCAAACGCCGCCTTAAATTTCGCCGGCACGAAGACGCGGGTGCCGTTGGTGCACACCTGGCCAGAGCTGAAGAAGTTGGCCATCATGGCGATGTCGGCCGCCATGTCGAGATCCGCGTCGTCGAAGACGATCAGCGGTGATTTGCCGCCCAGCTCCATGGTTACCTCTTTCAGGGAGGAGGCCGCCGCGTTGGCCATCACCTTTTTGCCGCTGGCAACGCCGCCGGTGAAGGAGACTTTTTCAATGCCAGGGTGCTCGGTGAGGAACTGGCCGGTTTCTGCCCCTACGCCCGGCAGGACGTTAAACACGCCGTCCGGCAGGCCCGCCTCGGTGTAGATCTCCGCCAGCTTAAGGGCGGTAAGCGGCGTCACTTCGCTCGGCTTGAAGATCATCGCGTTGCCCGCCGCCAGCGCCGGGGCCGATTTCCACAGGGCGATCTGGATCGGGTAGTTCCACGCGCCGATGCCCGCCACCACGCCCAGCGGTTCGCGGCGGGTATAGACGAAGGAGCTGTCGCGCAGCGGGATCTGGCTGCCTTCCAGCGCCGGGATCAGCCCGGCGTAGTACTCCAGCACGTCAGCGCCGGTGACGATATCGACGGTGGAGGTTTCAGAGAAGGCCTTACCGGTGTCGAGGGTCTCCAGCGTCGCCAGCTCGTCGTTGCGCTCGCGCAGGATCTCCACCGCGCGGCGCAGAATGCGCGAGCGCTCCATGGCGGTCATCGCCGCCCAGATTTTTTGCCCGCGCGTTGCGCTCTCAACGGCGCGATCCACGTCGTCGCGTCCGGCGGCCTGGACGGTCGCCAGAACCTCACCGTTGGCCGGGTTGATGGTCTCGAAGGTGCGACCGCTGGTGGCCGATGTATAACCACCATTGATATAAAGCTGCTGTTCTGCCATTCGGGACATAAGTTCTCCTCGGTTAATCGGTGGGTAAATGCTGGCTGATAAAGTGGCTGGTGAGCGACTGGGCCAGCGTCTTATCCAGCGGCTTGCCGCTCAGCGCCGCGCGCAGCCACAGCCCGTCAATCAGGGCCGCAAGGCCGTAGCCCGCCTCCTGCGCCTGCTCGCGCGGCAGCTCGCGGCGAAACTCGTACACCAGGTTCGACAGCAGGCGGCGGCTGCTCACCTGCTGCAGGCGATAAAGCATCGGCTGATGCATGCTGCTTGCCCAGAAGGCCAGCCAGGCTTTCATCGCCGCGCCGCTTATCTGGGTTTCATCGAAGTTGCCGCCGACGATCGCCTGCAATCGCTGCTCCGCGCTGCCGTCCGGTAGCGCGTGCAGGCGGCTTAATACCGCGTCGCGCAGCTGGCCGGTGATGTCGCGCATGGTCGCTTCCAGCAGGCCGTTTTTGTCCCTGAAGTAGTGGCTGATGATCCCGGTAGAGACGCCCGCCCGACGGGCGATCTGGGCGATAGTCGCGTCGTGCATGCCTACTTCATTGATTGCTTCCAGCGTGGCGTCGATAAGCTGCCTGCGCCGGATCGGCTGCATCCCCAGTTTGGGCATTTTTGCCACTCCATTCATCAGCGTTGGTTATATATTAAAGCGGTTTTTGATTGGACGTTCAATATAAAATGTGTCTTAATTGTTGCGATTTTGGATTTCAATAGTTACAAAAATAGTGGGGATACTGGATGACAGATCTTTCGCAGAGCAGAGAAAAGGACAAAATCAATCCTGTTGTGTTCTACACCTCCGCAGGACTGATTTTGTTGTTTTCCCTGACGACGATCTTCTTTAGGGAGTTTTCGGCCGAGTGGATTGGGCGCACCCTTAACTGGGTGTCAAAGACCTTCGGCTGGTACTATTTGCTGGCGGCGACGCTCTATATCGTTTTCGTGGTCTGTATTGCCTGCTCGCGCTTTGGCTCGGTCAAGCTCGGGCCCGAGCAGTCCAAGCCGGAGTTCAGCCTGCTGAGCTGGGCGGCCATGCTGTTTGCCGCCGGGATCGGCATCGATCTGATGTTCTTCTCGGTGGCCGAACCGGTGACGCAGTATATGCAGCCGCCGGAGGGGGCGGGGCAGACGATGGAGGCCGCGCGCCAGGCGATGGTCTGGACGCTGTTCCACTATGGCCTGACCGGCTGGTCGATGTATGCCCTGATGGGGATGGCGCTCGGATACTTTAGCTATCGTTATAATTTACCCCTCACCATCCGCTCCGCGCTCTATCCGATTTTCGGTAAAAAGATCAACGGCCCCATCGGCCACAGCGTGGATATTGCGGCGGTGATCGGCACCATCTTCGGCATCGCCACCACGCTTGGGATTGGCGTGGTGCAGCTCAACTACGGCCTGAGCGTGCTGTTTGATATTCCGGACTCGATGGCGGCCAAGGCGGCGCTGATTGCGCTGTCGGTGATTATCGCCACCATTTCGGTCACCTCCGGCGTGGATAAGGGCATTCGCATTCTCTCCGAGCTGAACGTGGCGCTGGCGCTGGGCTTGATCCTGTTTGTGCTCTTTATGGGCGACACCTCGTTCCTGCTCAATGCCTTAGTGCTGAACGTGGGTGATTACGTCAACCGCTTTATGGGCATGACGCTGAACAGCTTTGCCTTCGACCGCCCGGTGGAGTGGATGAACAGCTGGACGCTCTTCTTCTGGGCGTGGTGGGTGGCGTGGTCGCCCTTTGTCGGCCTGTTCCTGGCGCGTATTTCGCGTGGGCGCACCATCCGCCAGTTCGTGCTGGGCACGCTGATCATCCCGTTCACCTTTACCCTGCTGTGGCTGTCGGTGTTCGGCAACAGCGCGTTGCACGAGATCATCCACGGCAATGCGGCCTTTGCCGGGGAGGCGATGGCGCACCCGGAGCGCGGCTTCTACAGCCTGCTGGCGCAGTACCCGGCCTTTACCTTCAGCGCCTCGGTGGCCACCATTACCGGCCTGCTGTTCTACGTTACCTCGGCAGACTCCGGCGCGCTGGTGCTGGGAAACTTCACCTCGAAGCTGAAGGACATTAACAGCGATGCGCCGAACTGGCTGCGCATCTTCTGGTCGGTGGCTATCGGCCTGCTGACCCTCGGCATGCTGATGACCAACGGCATTTCGGCCCTGCAAAACACCACGGTGATCATGGGGCTGCCGTTCAGCTTTGTGATCTTCTTTGTGATGGCCGGGCTGTATAAGTCGCTGAAGGTGGAAGATTATCGCCGCGAGAGCGCCAGCCGGGATACCGCCCCGCGCCCGATGGGGACCCAGGATCGCCTGAGCTGGAAGAAGCGCCTGTCGCGCCTGATGAACTATCCGGGCACCCGCTATACCAGCCAGATGATGGAGACGGTCTGTTTCCCGGCGATGGAGGAGGTGGCCCAGGAGCTGAAGCTGCGCGGCGCCCGCGTCGAGCTGAAAAACCTGCCGCCGGAAGAGGGCGAGACCCTGGGGCATCTGGATCTGCTGGTGGACATGGGCGACGAACAGAACTTCGTCTACCAGATCTGGCCGCAGCAGTATTCGGTGCCGGGCTTTACCTACCGCGCCCGCAGCGGGAAATCGACCTACTACCGGCTGGAGACCTTCCTGCTGGAGGGCAGCCAGGGGAATGACCTGATGGATTACAGCAAAGAGCAGGTTATTACCGATATTCTGGATCAGTATGAGCGGCACCTGAACTTTATCCACCTGCACAGGGAGGCGCCGGGGAATAGCGTGATGTTCCCGGACGTGTAGATGTAATGAAGCATCGGCGCCGTAGTGAAATACGGCGCCGCTATTTTGCGGAAGATAAGAAAGCCATTCCGGTGGTTATTTCTGTTCGGGTTTAAGCCAGGCATCGCCATATTTGATATTACTTTTTACATAGTGCCACTCAATGCTGCGGGAACGCAGCTTTACCACCTCATGCATGTTGGGCGCCGAGCTGCCCGGATAATAGACGTGGGTAAATTCCACGCCGGCGATAACCACGCTATCAAGCGTGATGTTATAGATTTCGGTTTCGATGCCGGCATCGGCAATTTCATAATATTTGATAACCGCCTTTTGCAGGCGCTTGCTTTCGCAAACGGCGACGGCGAGCCAGGGGCTCACCCTGTCCAGCTGCTTGTGCAGGACAACGGGATCGTGTTGCCTCGTGCCGGTCATATTTCCGGTATGGCCATCGACGCTCTGTTTTACGCCATAGCTACTGTTCATAATCTCAATCGCACCTTCACGGCCGGGTATCGTGCAGTTACCCTGCACCTGCATTCCATTTTCGTCGTAGAGGAATAAATAAGCGGGTAGTGACATTAGAATTCTCCTGAGTTAATAATCTTTCCGTTATTGTCGAAGCTAAAGCGGTGAACGTATTTTTTATTATTTAATCCATAGTAAATAACGTAAGTGTGATTTTTTCTCCATTTTATTTTTAAACAGGTATCGGGGTAATGGTTGTTTAATATTCCAATGCCAGAGCCTGTTACTGTATTAATTTCATTAAATTCGCTTGAATAAATAGTATAATAATTTAGAGTGTCATTTTTATCGATGGTTAAACAGACGTTATTGCCATTGATAAAGGTCGGCCTTATTTTTGGCAAGGCATTCCCTCCAGGGCAACCTGTGATCAAAAAGCACAAGAAAGAGATAAACCATAATTTTTTCATCCGGGGAATCCATTTAATGTTTTTTGATATTTATAAAGTAGGTAATATAATGTTTCTTTTAGATGTAGGTCGCGGTATTTTAAGAAATGTTCATTTCCGGTTAAGCCATAATATTTTAATAACCAATAATCGCTAACAATTGAAGCCTGCTGTTCTAATCCGTAATGAAATAGATCGCTTTTATCCAGGCTATAGGTATAGTCTGCAATACCGGAGAACAAGCCTCTTGTTCTGACAAACATTCCTTTTTGCGCCTGCCAGACATGCATCATCTCATGCATAAAGAGATGTTTCTTTGCTAGCTCTTTTTCTAATGAGAAGTCAGGGGAATAGGTCCCCTCCCGGTACCACATTTCCCCGTTAGGGGTCATGGCTACGTTATCAAGCTGCATATTAAAGGGCAGATAGCTTTCCCGATGCACCCAAACCTGATGATAGCGGATACTGTACCCATACAGCGTTTTAGCTAGCGCAATCTCGCCAATCGTTAGCTGCCTGATTCCACCCGATGTAATACGGGTTCCCGACGTGGGGTCGATACTCTCGTCAACCGGCATCTTTAATCCCTTTAAAGAGTAATGGAATTAGTTGTTTAGCACAGGCTGGTGCGATGGAGTAGCAGGTACATGGATTTCGAAAATGAATTTTTATTGAAGCGTTTTGAGCAATATCATTTCACTTTAAATTCATACTTTCCGAATCGCGCGGTTTAGCTACCGCAGGAAGCAGGGGATTGCTAACGTTGCGTTATCCTACTAACAAAATGCCCCGGGTTGAGTAATAGGGACGCTACACTCAGATAGCTAAACCGGCTGCGCTTAAGGAGCACTCTATGACTTCTGAAAATTTATCCAGAATGGGCGTTGCGAAAGTGCACCCAGGGGTAGATGAAAAGGGGGGCCGGGTAATTGATAAATATCCTGTAAACCTCGTTGAGTATTCATTTTATACGTCAGCCGCAGACGAACTAAAAAGCATAGGGATTAAGACGCCCAGGCTTTTACATGCCGACGCAGAGCAAAGCAGACTCAGGCTGGAATATATACCCCATAAGGTATCTCAGGATGAAGTTTCAGAAGATGCAGTCCTGTTAATGCTTTCCCGCCTCCATTGTTATCAGCCTAAGCCAGCATGGGTTTATCACCACCATGGCTGGACTGACTCAGACCTTGAAAAGTCCCTGGCGCTATTAAGATTACCTGACCGTGCGGCGCAGCAGATGCGCTTTCTGCAACAGGCAAGCGACGCTTTGTTTAGCCAGCAATATTTACTATCAGGTGATACTAATGCGGGGAACTGGGGAAGACGAGATAACGGCGATCTGGTCCTTTTTGACTGGGAACGCTTTGGCACCGGCAGCCCGGCTATCGATCTTGCGCCTCTGGTAAAAGGAATGGGTAGTAAAAAAACAATTACTAAGATTGCAGAACGTTATAGCGCGCTCAGCCCGGTCACGACCACCACACAGTTAGCCGCAGAAATCATTATTGCCAAAGCATGGATTGTTACTGAAGTAATAGTGTTGCTTAACGAACGGAGAAAAAATGATTTTGAATTCTATCTGAACTGGTACAGAGACAAACTTGCCGACTGGCTGAATGAAGCCGTTCAGTTTTTTACGATAACAAAAAACGCCCTGGACGAATGAAACTGCTCGCCCGCACCTATAGCTAATAAACTGCTATTAAAAGCACATTTAAATTTAATATCCGACATTTATCTGATTAGCTAATTTATATGCTGCATTTATAATTTTTTGTGGTTTTTTATTCTGGTGATGGTAGCGTTTTCCGGCTTACCTTTACCAGGAATTATCTTAAAATCCTTTGTCTACTTATGTAAAACTTGTCATAAACCCCTCCAATGCTAAGGTTATAAAGTATTCCGTTTAGTTATATTAGCCATTACTAAATGGAATGCTCCACTGTGTACAGCTTAATTGAAAGATTCTCACAGCGACATAAGCCCTGGGTATAGATGATGCGTGTCTGAATTGTTATTCAGACCACGGGATAAGCATCGCCATAATAAATGGATTGATAAATGCGTTACGATAAATTACGAAAAAAACCTCTCGCGGCGATGATCTCCTTTGCTCTGTTACCGTTCTCGGTAAGCGCGGCAGATATAGAGATTGCAGATAAAGAAAATGTCTCAGCCATATGGTCCTTTAATCAACCGGTATCTGCCCCGGAGCCGTCGATTAAAGTTACAGACGGCAATATCACCGTTAACGGCAGCGTCAACGTAGACAGCAGTAATATCCCCTCGTCCCTGGCTAAATACGTTATTTACACCCAGGGGGCAAATATCGATTTAGGGCAGGAGTCTACTATTACCTCCAATAACAGCGCCAATATCATCACCGTAGAAGGTGGCGGCACGGTTAGCGGGCGCGATCTGGATATAACCGGGATCGACGAAAATTATGGCTCTGCCATGGCCAGCCTGTATGGCATCAATACCATTGCGCCGGTAGATAACGCTACCGGCAACTTTATTAATTTCGCCGGCATGACCCGCCTGTCGCTGAATAACTTTACCGGCGACGCGACGGGAATATTGGCCGCATGCAGCGCGGGAACCGCCTGTAATAGCGGGCAGGCCGCCAATATCCAGCTGGAAGATCTGGGCCTGAATATTGTCACTAGCGGCAATGCGACGGGCATCAAGGCCGAGGGGCAGAATATCGCCTTTAACCAGTCCACCATTGTCGTCAATAGCGAAAACCCAAACGCCGCCATCGACGGGCTGGTGGCGGATAACGGCGCCATAACCGCCAGCGGTTATACGGATCTCAGCGTTTCCGGGAAGGGGGCGTTAACCGCGGTTTCTGCCAGCGGCGAACAGGCAAATATCGATTTACAGGATGGCACCGCCATCACCCTGTATCGCGACGAGGGTGCAGACCAGGGCGCGACGGGTATCGTTGCGAAAGAGGGCGCCCTGGTGCATCTGAATAACAGCTGGATAAACCTGTTTAGCGACGCGGAAGTGGCCGATACCGATCGTTTTCTCGTCGCGCAAAATAGCCTGACGGACGCCACCTCGCGCATCGTAGTGGATGGTGCCCTGACCGCCGCTATCGACAGTACCGCGGTAAAACCCGCCTCCGCCGTGTACGTAGGCGCACAGGGCAACAGCACCATCGATCTTAACGGCAGCACCACGCTGGGCGACCTGCGCAATGCCGATATCGCCACCGCGTTTCTGGCGAAGGACAGCGGCAAGATAAACCTGAACGACCAGCGCTTAACCGCCTGGGGGAATATCACCGCAGATAACGGCGCCGTTGCGTTACGCACCACGGATAACTCTTACCTCTACAGCACCATCTCTACGGTGAATAACGGTACCGTCGATCTGTCGCTGAACGGGGCCAACAGCCTGTGGGATATGACCGGCAGCTCCACCTTATCTAACCTGGCGCTGAATAACGGCAAGATTAACTTTATAAGCGACTCCGCATCGCAGTTTAAAACCCTGACGGTGAACGGTAACTACAGCGGCAACGGCGGCACCCTGGTGATGAACATCACCCTTAACGGCGACGATGATTCCCCAGGCGACCGCATGATCGTGAAAGGGGATACCAGCGGCGCTACCGGCGTGAAGTTCAACAATATCTATGGTCACGGTGAACATACGGATATGGGGATTGAGCTTATCTCGGTGGGTGGTAATTCAGCGGGGCAGTTCTCGCTCGACAGGCGCGTCGGCATCGGCCTGTATGACTACGCCCTGGTGCAAAAAGGGCAGAACTGGTATCTGAGCAACAGCGTGGAGGATATCTCCGGCGGGGAGACCACGCCGTCAGACTCTGACGCTGAAACGGACGATAACGGCAATACCGGTACCGGCGAGACGCCAGCCACACCGCCAGATGACGCTAATACCGGCACGACGCCGGAAACCCCGGTAAACCCACCGGCAGACGAAGGTAATACTGGCGAAACGCCGACGACGCCGGTCACGCCACCCGCAGACGAAGGCAATACCGGCGAAACGCCGACCACACCGGTCACGCCACCGGCAGACGAAGGTAATACCGGCGAAACGCCGACCACCCCGGTGACGCCGCCTGCGGACGAGGGCGATACCAGCACAACGCCGGAAACCCCGGCCGAAGAGGATGAGAGCGCGCAGGACGAGGCTACCAGCCCGGACGCCCCTGCTAAAGAGGACCAAAACGGCGGCGAGAGCGCGGCTACCGGCAGCTATGACTACGCCAAAGTGTACCGTCCGGAGAGCGGGAGCTATATCGCCAACATGGCCGCCGCCAACACGCTCTTTGTCACGCGTCTGCACGATCGCCAGGGCGAGCATGCCTGGGTGGATCCCGTTACCGGCGAGCGCCACATGACCACCATGTGGATGCGCAACAGCGCCTCGCATCACCGTTTCGAAGAGGCGGGCGGGCAGCTTATCAGCCGCAGCAATAACTACACCCTGCAGATCGGCAGCGACGTGGCGCGCTGGAGCATGAGCGGAGAAGACAGCCTGCGCCTTGGCGTAATGGCCGGCTACGCCAACAGCAACAGTAAATCCCGCTCGCAGATAACCGGCTACACCTCGCGCGGCAAGGCCGATGGCTATAGCGCCGGGCTCTACGCTACCTGGTATGCCGACGATGCCACCCGCACCGGCGCCTGGGTGGACAGCTGGGTGCTCTATAACTGGTTCGACAATGAGGTTTCCGGGCATCAGATGCGCACTGAAAAATATCACTCCCGCGGCATCACCGCCTCGCTGGAAGCGGGCTACGCGCTGCCTGTTGGCACCTCGCAAAACTTCAGCTACTGGCTGGAGCCGCGCGGCCAGGCGGTATTGATGAACGTCAAAGCCGACGACCTGACGGAAGATCAGGGCACCTGCGTCAGCGGTACCGGCGACGGCAACGTGATGACCCAGCTGGGCATCCGCGCCTGGATGAAGGGCATGCCTGAGAAAGGGGTCTCCGACAGCGTGAAGCCGTACATCGAAACCAACTGGGTGCATAACACCCGCGCCTTTGGCGTCAGGATGAACGGCGAGAACAACACCATGCTCGGCAACAAAAACCTGCTTGAAGCGCGGGTGGGCGTGGAGGGGCAAATCAGCGATCGGCTGGCGCTGTGGGTGGATGCCGGCCATCAGGTTGGCCATAACAAGTACAGCGAAAGCCGGGGTTCTTTAGGGATTAAATACCAGTTCTAGTCACTGCCTGTGGTGCTTGTCGGCATCATGACTCTCCGTGATGCCGACTTTTTTTTGCCTCGTCTCCCGGCTTATCTCGCCAGAATCTCTCTTCGCACGATCTCCGCCCCGGCGCTTAAGGCATTAAGCTTGCCGTTGGCAACCCGACGCGCCAGCGGCGCCATGCCGCAGTTGGTGGAAGGATAGAGCTTGTCGGCATCGACAAACTGCAGGGCTTTACGCAGCGTGTCCGCCACCTCTTCCGGCGTCTCAATGGTATTGGTCGCCACGTCGATAGCCCCGACCATCACCTTCTTGCCGCGGATCAGCTCCAGCAGATCCATGGGCACGCGCGAGTTATGGCACTCCAGCGAGATGATGTCGATACTGGAGGTCTGAAGTCTGGGGAAGGCCTCCTCATACTGGCGCCACTCCGACCCGAGAGTCTTTTTCCAGTCGGTATTCGCTTTAATACCGTAGCCATAGCAGATATGTACCGCCGTCTCGCACTTCAGCCCCTCAACGGCGCGCTCCAGCGCGGCGATCCCCCAGTCGTTCACCTCGTCGAAAAAGACGTTAAAGGCCGGCTCGTCAAACTGGATAATATCGACCCCGGCGGCTTCCAGCTCGCGGGCCTCCTGGTTCAGAATGCGGGCGAACTCCCAGGCCAGCTTTTCGCGGCTTTTATAGTGGCTATCGTAAAGGGTATCGATCATCGTCATCGGCCCGGGCAGGGCCCACTTAATGGGGCGATCGGTGAGCTGGCGCAGGTACTTCGCATCCTCGATGAACACCGGTTTTGGCCGCGTCACGGCGCCCACCACGGTAGGGACGCTGGCGTCGTAGCGGTTACGAATGCGCACGACTTCGCGCTTCTCAAAATCAACGCCGCTGAGGTGCTCGATAAAGGTGGTGACGAAGTGCTGGCGGGTCTGCTCGCCGTCGCTGACGATATCAATCCCCGCCCGCAGTTGATCGTCCAGCGACAGGCGCAGCGCGTCCTGTTTGGCCTCGATCAGCTCCTGGTCCTGTAATTTCCAGGGCGACCAGAGCTTCTCGGGCTCGGCGAGCCAGCAGGGCTTGGGTAAACTGCCGGCGGTGGAGGTGGGGAGCAATGTTTTCATAGCAGGTGACCTTATATTTTTAATTAAAGCGCGTACTGAGCAGACCATTGCTCAAGAATATTTTTATAGGGCTTAATAAAGTGCTCTTCGGTAAATTTACCTTGCTCAACCGCCAGCTGGCTGCGCTCTTCCCGGTCATACACAATTTTGGTTAAGGAGTGATCCTGGTTATTAAGATCGGGCTGGTAAAATTCCGCCGCCGCCGAGTTGGCGTTATAAATTTCCGGGCGATAGATCTTCTGGAAGGTCTCCATGGTGCTGATGGTGCCGATCAGCTCAAGGTTGGTGTAATCGCGCAGCAAATCACCGCAGAAATAGAAGGCCAGCGGCGCAACGCTGTTTTCCGGCATAAAGTAGCGCACCTGTAACCCCATTTTTTTGAAATAGAGCTCGGTCAGGGAAGAGCCTTCCTGCCGGTATTCGACGCCCAGCACCGGATGCACGTTACCGGTGCGGTGATAGCTGTTTTTATTCGACACGCTCAGGCAGATAACCGGCGTTTTGCTGAACTTCGCTTTATATTCCGCAGAGTTAACGAAATGCTTAAAGATAGTGCCGTGCAGATCGCCAAAATTGTGCGGAATGGTGAACTGCGCCTGTTGCCTGTTGTGCTCGGGCAGATAAACGCTGAAGTCATAGTCACGCACGTAGGAGGAGAAGTTATTTCCCACAATACCTTCGATACGTTCGTTGGTTTTGCTATCGATAATCGTGGTCTTTAATATTTCAATCGCCGGAAAAGTTCCTGAATTATCGTCGGCGCCGATATTCATTTCGGCCGAAATAATATCCAGCTCAAGGCTGTAGCGATCGCCTTTAGGATTATCCCAGCGCGCCAGGTTATTAAAGCGATTATTCATCATCGCTAAGGTATTGCGCAGATTCTCCTGACGATTCTTCCCTCTGGCTAAATTAGCAAAGTTGGTGGTAATACGGGTATTTGCCGAGGGGTTATAGTTCTCGTCAAAACGGCTGCTTTTAATCGCAAAGGTGAAGTTTTTGCTCATGGTGATCCGGCGCCCTGGTCTCTGATATGAAAACTAAACGCCTGTGCTGGAGTGCTTAGTCGGCCGTCTTCATGTTATCAATTGGTTAGTGTTATTAATGTTATGCCAGAGTCGCAGAGGGAGAGAAAGCGAGTTAATTTCACCACAACATGAGCCTTTTTCATGACCGGAATAAAGATGAAACAGAGACAGATAAGCCCGGGCAGTAGACAAACCGGACGGCCTCCAAAGGCGGGAGAGAGTAATTCGGGCAGTAGAGAAAGATCCCATAAAACCTATGGGCTCTTTTTGTTTCCTGCTACCGAATTATCCATTGCGCTGCTTTTTTACTGCACACGCTTACCTGCCTCATCGATAACCTTTTCGCCATCTTCTTTCGTGAAAGCACCTTGCTGAGGTTCCGGAATAATATCCAGTACCACTTCAGAAGGCCGGCACAGGCGGGTTCCTATGGGAGTGACAACAATTGGCCGGTTGATAAGAATCGGATATTGCAGCATGAACGCTATCAGCTGCTCATCCGTAAACCTCTCCTCAGCAAGCCCCAGGGTCTCATAAGGCTCAACGTTCTTACGCAATAATGCCCGCACCGCGATCCCCATATCCGCAATAAGTTTAATAAGCGTATCGCGGGTCGGAGGGGTATCGAGATAGTAAATAATGGTCGGCTCGTTACCGCTGTTACGGATCATCTCCAGCGTGTTACGGGAAGTGCCGCAGGCCGGGTTGTGGTAAATGGTAATGGTGCTCATATCAGTATCTCATTACAAAGTGACAGAGAGCCGCCACGCCAGCGCGGCCAGAGTGACAGCCAGCACGGGCAGGGTCATGATGATGCCGGTGCGAAAGTAATATCCCCAGGAGATGGTCATGTTTTTCTGGGCCAGCACATGCAGCCAGAGCAGGGTGGCCAGACTACCAATAGGGGTGATTTTCGGACCTAAATCGCAGCCAATCACATTGGCATAAATCATCGCCTCTTTGACGATGCCGGTCGCCGTACTCCCGTCAATCGACAACGCGCCAATTAGCACCGTTGGCATATTGTTCATCAACGACGACAGGAACGCGGTCAGGAAGCCGGTACCGAACGTGGCGGCCCATAAGCCTTCGTCTGCCAGCATATTAAGTACGGCAGAAAGATATTCAGTGAGCCCGGCATTACGCAGGCCGTAGACCACCAGGTACATGCCCAGCGAGAAGATCACGATTTTCCAGGGCGCCCCGCGCAGGACTTTCCCGGTATTAATAACATGGCCACGCTTTGCCACTATCAACAGCACCGCTGCGCCAGCCGCCGCTATCGCACTGACCGGGATCCCCAGCGGCTCCAGAACAAAGAAACCAACAAGTAACGATAACAGGACAATCCAGCCGGCCCTGAAGGTCGCCGGATCCTTTATCGCGCTGGCAGGTGACTTTAGCAGCGAAACGTCATACGTGGCCGGAATATCCCTGCGAAAGAAGAGATGCAGCATAACCAGCGTGGCTGCAATCGCTGCCACATCCACGGGGATCATAACGGAGGCGTACCGTGTAAAGCCCAGGCCGAAGAAATCCGCCGAGACGATATTCACCAGATTGGAAACAATGAGCGGCAGGCTGGCCGTATCTGCAATAAATCCTGCGGCCATGACAAAGGCCAGCGTAGTGCCCTGACTAAACCCCAGTGCGAGCAGCATGGCAATCACAATCGGCGTCAGGATCAGGGCTGCACCGTCGTTAGCAAAGAGCGCAGCGACCGCGGCACCGAGCAATACTATCCAGGTAAACAGCAGGCGGCCACGTCCGTTACCCCAGCGCGAAACATGCAGTGCGGCCCATTCAAAGAAACCGGACTCATCGAGCAGCAGGCTGATAATGATTACCGCAATGAATGCTGCCGTTGCGTTCCAGACGATATTCCAGACGACGGGAATATCAGCGATTTGGATGACGCCGGTTCCCAGAGCCAGCACGGCCCCGATACTCGCGCTCCAGCCAATGCTGAGGCCTCTGGGCTGCCAGATGACCAGGATCAGCGTCAGTAAAAAAATACTCCCTGCTAAAAGCATCTTCGACTCCATCACATATGATTATGCAAATATGTTTGCCTGTTTCAACAGGACGTGCAGGCTGATTTCTTCAGCCATCCACGCACATCATCGCGCAGGCACTGCCATGAGGTTGTTATCGTCTCACCGGCCCAGGCGGGCATGTGGGGGGACAGACGATAGTGGACCCATTTTCCTTCCCGACGGTCCAGTACCAGTTCAGCCTCACGCAGGATCGCCATGTGGCGGGAAATTTTAGGCTGCGATTCAGCGGTTGCCGCGCAGATATCGCATACGCACAGTTCGCCGGACTCGCGCAGAAGCATGACGATGGCGAGGCGGGTCTCGTCCGACAGAATTTTAAAAAGCTGAACAGGCTGTAGCATTTTTTACTCCGTTCCCCTTGGAAAACACATATGTTAAACCATATGTATTTGTTTGGGAATCATCAGCAACTCCCGGAGGAGACAAAAATGGAGCACTTTCCTGCCCTGAACGCTGATTGTTTCGATCGGCAGATTGCTGAGCGCCCGCAGCTCCAGGAGCCACCGCGCATGCTGATTTTGTATGGCTCGTTACGAGAGCGTTCTTACAGTCGTTTTGCAGCAGTGGAGGCGGGCCGCCTGTTGACGGCGATGGGGGAGCTTTATTTCAGGGCAGGGGAGCTCTGCGTTATGAGAGTCCAGCTACATGTGTGCCATACGCTTTTTAGCGCGTCACCGCCAGGGTACATACCCCCTCAGCATGCCGCTGCCACCGGACATCCATCTCTGCACGGGCGTCAAACGGCCCAACCCCGCGCGCTAGCCTGAGGCGCAGGCGCTGCTCGTCTATCCCCGACACCCGGGCGGTCTCAAATCCCATATAGTCCCGCACGCCGGGAAAGAGGGCTTTAAACAGGCTCTCTTTGGCGCTGAAGGCGAGCGTCAGGGCGAGGGCGAAGGGCAGGCCGCTCTCTGCCAGCACCGCCTCTTCTGCGGCGTCAATAACGCCGCTTTTAATCTCAACGGCCTCTTTTTCGTCGAGGATAGCTTCATAATCGATGCCGATAAGGGAATATTTTCCCGCGACGGCCAGGGCCAGCGTTCCGCTGTGGGTAATGCTGCCGCTGATGCCGTCTGGCCACAGGGGTTCGCCGCTGTTTCCGATGCCAGGTACGGCGGTAGATCCCGACGCTTTGAGGGCCGAGACGGCGGCGATGCGCCCGGCAAGGTGCTCGGTTTTGCGCTTGCGTCCGGCACTGGCGAACAAGGCGTGATGCGGTAGCCACAGCAGGTCGGCGTCGGTAAAGGTGGCGGGGTCGAAGGCGATCCGGTGGACGGTAAGCCCGGCAAGAGGGAAGGTGGTGTGGGTGGTTTGCATAGTCCGGCTCGCCTGTGTTTTAAAGCAACGACTTTAGCGTACGTAGGTAGGTTCGGAAAGCGGTGCGGCGGTGCGGCGGTGGGGAGAGCGGTGCGGCCTGTGCCCCTCATCCTAACCCTCTCCCCAGGGGAGAGGGAACAAACACTAAAAAAGCAACTGACGTTGCTTTTTGCTTTTACCTTGCCTCACCCCGGCCCTCTCCTTTAGTGCGAGGGAGCAAACATTAAAAAAGGCAACTTGCGTTGCCTTTTGCTTTTACCTTTTGCACTTATCAGAAGCGGGTATTGACGCTCATATACCAGGTGCGGCCCGGCTCGTTGAAGGTGTAGGCACCCGCGCCGTACATATAGGCCCCGGTGTTGGTATTACCTGTGGTCTGGGCGTTGCCCGCGCGCCAGATGCGTTTATCCAGCAGGTTATCCACGCCGCCGGTCAGGCTGACGTTTTTGGTCACGTCCCAGGTGGCGCTCAGGCCGACGATGCTGTACGGGCTCACCTCGTCTTTCTCAGATCCGGTTGCCGGTTCGCCCTTGTAGTTGTACTTCTTCGGCTGCTGCTTGCCGTACCAGGTGAAGGTCGACTGCAGGGAGAGATCCTGCCGTACCTGCCAGCTCAGGGTTGAGTTCAGCGTGTACTCCGGGATGATCGACAGGCGGTCGCCGGTCTCTTTATTCTTACTTTGCAGCATGTAAGTAATATTGTTAGACCAGTTGACGGTGTCGCTGACCGGCACGTTCAGCGTCCCTTCCAGCCCTTCCACCACCGCTTTCGGCACGTTTTCCCACTGGTAGATATCGGTCTGCACTTTGCCGGAAGAGGTATGGCCCACCGGGGCATAGCCCGCTTCAATCTTGTCGCGGTAATCGTTGCGGAACCAGGTCACGCCCGCCAGCCAGCCGTCGTGTTTCCACTCCAGGCCAATCTCTTTGTTGATGCTGGTTTCGGCCTTCAGGTCGTCGTTACCCATCATGTAGCAGCCGACGCCGTCGCCGCTGGCGTAGCACCCCTGGCCTTTGCTGTAGAGCAGGTAGTTCGGGTTGGTCTGGTACAGGCTAGGCGCCTTATAGGCCCGGGCGATGCCCATCTTCAGGGTAAAATCATCCCCAAGCCCCTGGGAGAGGTTCAGAGACGGGCTCCAGTTGTTGCCCACGATGGTGTGGTGATCGAAGCGCAGCGCCGGGGTCAGCATGGTGCTGTCGGTCAGCTCCATGTTGTCTTCTGCAAACAGGGAGAAGATCTCTGCCGACGAGTAAGGGCTGCGATCGTCGCTCATGCCGGGAATGGCGCCGCCCTGCTGGGTCTGGGTATTGGAGGTGGAATCCTTCATGCGCTGCTGGTTCCACTCGGTGCCCAGGGTCAGGTTCTGGTTAACCAGAAAATCGATCGGCAGGTTCACTTCGCTGTGCAGCGTCACGTCGGCCAGGTCGGTATCGGTGAACTTATTGCTGTTAAACAGCCCTTCGAGGCCGCCCGCCAGCCCTTCGCCGAGACGGGAGTTGCGGGTGTGTTCGTACTGGGCCCAGTTGCTGGTGGTGATGCCGTTATCCCAGCCGCCGTGCCAGGTGACGGCGAAGTTCTGGCGATAGATACGGTTGGTCTCTTTGCCGTAGTTTTTCTTCACCAGCCCGTTGGAGCTGTTGTCGTTGTTGGTGTTCTGGGTATCGCCGGCGTAGAGGTTGTTCTGGCGGCTGTAGCCGGCCTCGAACTCGAGGGATTGCATCGGGGCAAAGTCCCAGCGCACCACGCCGTTAATATCTTTGTTCTCTACGCCTTCACGACCGGCCGGCAGGGTGTCGGCATAGGCGCCGGTACGCTCTGACTGGTGACCGTCGTTGATATCCCAGGCATCGGCCTGGGTTTTATCCAGGTTGCCATACATGCGGAAGCTGAAATCGCCCCCCAGCGGGCCGCTCAGGCTGAAGTTGGTGCGTTTGGTCGAGCCTTCGTCCTTGTGCTCCGGCGCGTTGAGGTAGGTGTTCCAGGAGCCGTGCCACTGGTCGTCGAACTTTTTGGTGATGATGTTCACCACCCCGCCCGCCGCGCCGTTGCCGTAGCGGGCGGCGGCAGGACCGCGAATGACCTCAATGCTCTCGATCATCTCTGGCGGCACCCAGCCGGTGTCGCCGCGGGTATCACGCTCGCCGCGCCAGCCCAGGCGAATAGAGTTACGGCTGGTCACCGGCTTGCCGTCGATCATAATCAGGGTGTTTTCCGGCCCCATGCCGCGGATATCGATCTGGCGGTTGTTGCCGCGCTGGCCGCTGGTGGAGTTACCGGTGAGGTTCACCCCCGGCATGGTGCGGATGATCTCCGCCACGTCGCGGGCAGGCGGATTTTTACGGATCTGCTCGGCGGTGATGGTGGAGACCCCCGGCGCCTGCAGGTTCTGCTCGGCGGCGGTGATAACCATAGTGTCTTCATGAGCGGGCGTGTCGGCGGCCTGAACGGGGGCGGCGGCGCCGATAATCCCCAGGTTAACCAGCACGGCCAGAGAGTGAATCTTACTGTTCATTGTGTGTCCTGCGTTCAAAGCCGCCTTGCCCGTGGCTCCGTTCCCGAAAGGGCGGGAGGCGGCATGATAACGCCCGCGTTTGCGTAAACGTCTCGTACCTGAGCAGCACGCAACGCAGGGCATGATGATAAGTGGTCGCGCTTCCCACAGCGCGCCCATACGCTATTGCAAATGCAAATAGTTATCAATAATATTATCGATAATAATTATCTTTGATCAAAAATAGACCGCTAAACATGGGGTTATATCAGTGACGACGCTGGAGACGGGAAGTGACGCCTGGTGGCAGGTGAAAACCGGCCCGGAAAAGGTGCAGGACGGGGAGCAGTATCGGGTCACGTTTTACTGGCGCGATCCGCAGGGGAGCGAGCAGACCTCGCCGGTTAAGCGGGTCTGGATCTACATCACCGGGGTAACCGACCACCACCACAATGCCCGCCCGCAGTCCCTGACGCGCCTTGCCGGCACCGACGTCTGGCAGTGGCAGGGCCGCTTCAGCCCGCGCTGGCGGGGCAGCTACTGTTTTATCCCTTCCGTGAACGACAGCGATTTTGCCGATGCGGCCTTTGCCAGCGACCCGCCGGACCGGATGGCCCTGCGGGAGGGCTGGCGCAAACTGCTGCCGCACGCCGTGGCCGACCCGCTTAACCCCTGGAGCTGGCGCGGCGGCCGCGGCCATCCGGTTTCTGCGCTGGAGATGCCCGACGCCCCGGTGCAGCCCGGATGGAACCTGCCCGCCATCGCCCACGAGGAGCCCCGCTGTATCCGCTGGCAAAGCGACATCCTCGGCAACGCGCGGCGGGTGTGGATCTTCACCACCGGCGAGGCCAGCCCTGAGCGCCCGCTGGCGATCCTGCTCGACGGCCAGTTCTGGGCCGAGAGCATGCCCGTCTGGTCGCCGCTGGCCGCGCTCACCCGGCAGGGCAGCCTGCCGCCCGCGGTCTACGTGCTTATTGACGTTATCGACACCGCCCACCGCAGCCGCGAGCTGCCCTGCAACCCCGATTTCTGGCGCGCGGTGCAGGAGGAGCTGCTGGAGCAGGTGCGGACCATCGAACCCTTCAGCGATCGTCCCGAGCGTACCCTGGTGGCCGGGCAGAGCTTCGGCGGCCTTTCGGCCCTCTACGCGGGGCTGAACTGGCCGGAGCGCTTCGGCTGCGTGCTGAGCCAGTCCGGGTCATTCTGGTGGCCGCACCGGGGAGGGCAGCAGGACGGGCAGCTCCTCACCCAGTTAAAAAATCGGGAGATCGCCCCGCGGGGGCTGCGCATTTTCATGGAGGCGGGCGAACGCGAGCCGCTTATTTTGCGCGCCGGGAAGGCGCTTTATGCCGGGCTGGAAGATGCACAGCAGCCGGTTTTCTGGCGTCAGGTTGACGGCGGACACGATGCACTTTGCTGGCGCGGAGGGCTGACGCAGGGGCTGATGACCCTCTGGCAGCCGCTTATTTAATAACGGAGTCTGGTATGGAATTCAGTAACCCCTTCGATAACCCGCAGGGCCAGTTCGCGATTTTGCAAAACGCCCGCCGGGAGTACAGCCTGTGGCCGCAGCGGTGCGCCCTGCCCGAGGGCTGGCAGATGGTTTGCGAGCCGCAGCCGGCGGAGGCCTGCCAGCGGTGGCTGGCGGAGAACTGGCAAACCCTGATCCCGTCGCGATTCGCAAAGGAGCAGGCATGAGTCAGCGTCTTCCTCTGGTCGCCGCCCAGCCGGGTATCTGGATGGCGGAACAGCTCTCGACCCTGCCCAACGCCTGGAGCGTGGCGCACTACGTTGAACTACAGGGCGAGATCGACGCGCCGCTGCTGGCAAAAGCCATAGTCGCCGGGATGATGCAGGCCGACACCCTGCGCACCCGCTTTACCGAAGATAACGGCGAGGTGTGGCAGTGGGTGGATGAGTCGCTTATCCTGGACGAGCCGGCGCTAAGCGATCTGCGTCGCCACGAGGATCCCCACGCCGCCGCCCTGGCGCTGATGGAGGCCGATCTCAACCAGAACCTGCGCGTTGACGGCGGCCAGCCGCTGGCCTGCCACCGGCTGATTCAGGTGGCGGACAACCGCTGGTACTGGTATCAGCGCTATCACCATTTAGTGGTGGATGGCTTTAGCTTCCCGGCCATTACCCGCCAGATCGTCGCTATCTATCGCGCCTGGCTGAAAAACGAAGAGACGCCCGCCTCGCCCTTTACCCCCTTTGCGGAGGTGGTGGAGGAGTACCAGCGCTACTATGAGAGCGAGGCCTACGCCCGCGACGGCGCCTTCTGGGCCGAACAGCGCAGGCAGCTGCCGCCGCCGGTCTCGCTATCTGCCGCGCCGCTGCCGGGGCGCGCCGCCACCACCGATATTCTGCGCCTGAAGTTTACCGCCGATGGCCGGGCCTTCAGCCAGCTTGCCCGTTCGCACGACGTGCAGGGTAGCGATCTGGCGCTGGCGCTGGCGGCCCTGTGGCTCGGGCGCCTGACCGGGCGCATGGAGTACGCCGCCGGCTTTATCTTTATGCGCCGGATGGGATCGGCGGCGCTTACCGCCACCGGCCCGGTGCTGAACGTGCTGCCGCTGGCGGTCAGGCTCGACGCCCGGGAGACCCTGCCGGAGCTGGCCCGCCGCCTGGCGGGACAGATGAAAAAAATGCGCCGCCATCAGCGCTACGACGCCGAGCAGATCGTCCGCGATGCCGGGCGCGCCGCCGGCGACGAGGCGCTGTTCGGGCCGGTCTTTAACGTTAAGGTCTTCGATTACCAGCTCAGTCTCGACGGCGTGCAGGCCACCACCCACACCCTGGCCACCGGCCCGGTTAACGATCTGGAGATGGCGCTGTTCCCGGACGAGCAGGGCGGGTTAAGCATCGAGATCCTCGCCAACCGCCAGCGCTACGACGAGCGCGAGCTAAAGCGCCACGTCGCCCGCCTGCATAGCCTGCTGGAGCAGTTTGCCGCCGACCCGGCGCTGGCCTGCGGCGCGGCGGAGACCGTATCAAAAGCGGAGTACCAGACCCTGGCGCAGATTAACGCCACGGAAGTTGCGCTGCCCGCCACCACCCTCAGCCAGCTGGTGGCCGGGCAGGCCGCCAGAACCCCGGACGCCCCGGCGCTGGCGGATGCCCATATCGAACTGAGCTATCGCCAGCTGCGCGAGCAGGTGGTGGCCCTGGCGAACCTGCTGCGCGAGCGTGGGGTGAAGCCCGGGGACAGCGTGGCGGTAGCCCTGCCGCGCTCGGTGTTCCTGACCCTGGCCCTGCACGCCATCGTCGAGGCCGGCGCCGCCTGGCTGCCGCTGGACACCGGCTACCCGGACGATCGCCTGCACATGATGCTGGAGGACGCGAAGCCGTCGCTGCTGATTACCACCGACGACCAGCGCCCGCGCTTTGCTTCGCTGCCGACCCCCGCGTTTAGTTACAACACACTATTACCCGCTGGGGACGGTGCCCCCCTCGGCCTCTGTGAGCCGCAGCAGACCGCCTATATCATCTTTACCTCAGGCTCAACGGGGCGGCCGAAAGGGGTAATGGTGGGGCAAACCGCCATCGTCAACCGCCTGCTGTGGATGCAGGATCGCTATCCCCTTGATGCTGCCGACGTGGTGGCGCAAAAAACCCCGTGCAGCTTTGACGTCTCGGTCTGGGAGTTCTGGTGGCCCTTTATCGCCGGAGCCAGGCTGGTGATGGCCGAGCCGGAGGCGCACCGGGATCCGCTGGCGATGCAGCAGTTCTTCAGTCGTTACGGGGTGACCACCACCCACTTCGTACCCTCGATGCTGGCGGCTTTTGTCGCCTCCTTAACCCCGGAAAACGTCGCCTGCACCCGCAGCCTGAAGCAGGTCTTCTGCAGCGGCGAAGCGCTGCCCGCCGATCTCTGCCGGGAGTGGGAGCAACTGACGGGCGTGCCGCTGCATAACCTCTACGGCCCGACCGAGGCCGCGGTGGACGTCAGCTGGTATCCGGCGTTCGGCCCCGAGCTTGCGGCGGTGCAGGGCAACAGCGTGCCTATCGGCTTCCCGGTGTGGAACACCGGCCTGCGCATTCTGGACGCCATGATGCGCCCGGTGCCCTTCGGCGTAGCGGGCGATCTCTACCTCACCGGCATCCAGCTGGCGCAGGGCTATCTGGAGCGCCCGGATCTCACCGCCAGCCGCTTTATCGCCGATCCCTTTGCCCCCGGCGAACGCATGTATCGCACCGGGGACGTGGCCCGCTGGCTGGAGAACGGCGCGGTGGAATACTTAGGGCGCAGCGACGATCAGCTGAAAATTCGCGGCCAGCGCATTGAGCTGGGCGAGATTGACCGCGCCATGCTGGGCCTGCCGGACGTGGCCCAGGCCGTAGCCCACGCCTGCGTCTTTAACCAGGCGGCGGCCACCGGCGGCGACGCCCGCCAGCTGGTGGGCTACGTGGTGTCGGAGTCCGGTTTACCGCTGGACCGGGAGGCGCTGCGCGAGGCCCTGAAGGAGCAGCTGCCGCCGCATATGGTGCCGGTAACTATTCTCCAGCTCAGCTCGCTGCCGCTGTCGGCCAACGGCAAGCTTGACCGCAAGGCGCTGCCGCTGCCGGAGCTGTCCTGCCAGACCGCGGGCCGGGCGCCGGAAACCGCCACCGAAATCGCCGTTGCCCGCGCCTTCTCCGCGCTGCTGGGCTGCGAAATAAATGATACCGAAGCGGACTTCTTCGCCCTCGGCGGCCACTCGCTGCTGGCGATGCGCCTGGCCGCCGGGCTGAGCCGGGAATTTAACCGCAGGGTCACGCCGGGGCAGGTGATGGTAGCCGCAAAGGTCAGCGCCCTGAGCGCGCTGCTGGATAGCTGGAGCGACGACGCGGCGCAGCGGATGGGTTACGAAACCCTGCTGCCGCTGCGTAAAGGCGAGGGGCCGACCCTGTTCTGCTTCCACCCGGCCTCCGGCTTTGCCTGGCAGTTCAGCGTGCTGGCGCGCTACCTCAGCCCGCGCTGGTCCATCACCGGCATCCAGTCGCCGCGCCCGGACGGACCGATGCAGCAGGCGGAGAACCTGGATGCGGTCATTGACCGCCATCTGGCGACCCTGCGCGCCCAGCAGCCGCACGGGCCGTATTATCTGTTCGGTTACTCTCTCGGCGGCACCCTGGCGCAGGGCATCGCAGCGCGCCTGCGCCAGCAAAACGAGGAGGTGGCTTTCCTCGGCCTGCTCGACACCTGGCCGCCGGAGACGCAGAACTGGTCGGAAAAAGAGGCCAACGGCCTGGACCCGGAGGTGCTGGCGGAGATCGAGCGCGAGCGGCAGGCCTTTATCGCCGCCCGCCAGGGGGAGACCTCCGGCGAGCTGTTTAACGCCATCGAGGGCAACTACGCCGACGCGGTGCGCCTGCTGACCACCGCCCACAGCGCCACCTTCGACGGTAAAGCGACGCTCTTTACCGCCGAGCGCACCCGCACCATGGATCCGCAGCAGGCCTGGGCGCCCTGGGTGGGTGAACTGGAGGTATATCCGCAGGATTGCGCCCACGTGGATATCATTTCGCCGCAGGCGTTCGAGAAGATTGGTCCGGTGCTGAAGGGGATTCTGGGGTAGGAGGTAAAAGCAAAAAGGCAACGACAGTTGCCTTTTTTAGTGTTTGCTCCCTCTCAAGGTAAAAGCAAAAAGCAACGTTAGTTGCTTTTTTAGTGTTTGCACCCTCTCCCTGTGGGAGAGGGTTGGGGTGAGGGCACCAGACCGCACAGAACCATTCCCTCGCCCCGGCCATCCGGAAACGCCTCAGCGATTTTCAGCCGGACCAGGGCATCGCTGTGGTGTTACCTGTTTCAGAGATTGCGGCATGGCTGTGTCATGACTTCAAACCCCCGCCGCGCCCCAGCGGCACCACCAGCGGCGTACCCGCCACCGGATCCGCAATAATCATGCAGCGCATCCCGTAGATCCGCTCGATCAGCTCTGGGGTCACTATTGCCTTCGGCGCCCCTTCCGCCACGATCTTGCCGTCGCGCAGGGCGATCAGGTGCGTGGCATAGCGGCAGGCCTGGTTCAGATCGTGCAGCACCGCCGCCAGGGTATAGCCCTGGGTGCGGTTCAGCTCGCTCAAAAGCTCCAGCAGATCGATCTGATGGCTGATATCCAGCCAGGTGGTCGGCTCGTCCAGCAGCATAATGGAAGTCTCCTGGGCCAGCACCATGGCGATCCACGCCCGCTGCCGCTGCCCGCCGGAGAGCGTATCCACGCTCTGCTGCGCCAGATCGGTAATGCCCGTCGCCCGCATCGCCCGGGCGACCGCCTCTTCGTCCTCTTTCCGCCAGCGGGTAAAGAGCGGCTGGTGCGGATAGCGCCCGCGCGCTACCAGCTCCTGCACGGTAATATCCCCCGGCGTGGTGGCGTTTTGCGCCAGCAGGCCGATGCGCCGCGCCACCTCTTTGCTCTTAAAGCGCTGGATCTGCTCCCCATCGAGCCAGACGCTGCCCAGCAGGGGCGTCATCAGGCGGCTCAGGGTGCGCAGCAGGGTCGATTTACCGCAGCCGTTCGGGCCGATGATCGCCGTGAACTGCCCCTCGGGGATGGTCACATTCAGATCCCGGGCGACGGTTTTTTTGCCGTAGCCCAGAGTAAGGTTTTCGCCGCGCAGGCGGGTTGCAGTCATACTCATTTCTTGCGGGACTCCTGAACAAGCAAGACGATAAGGTAGATGCCGCCAAGGCTGACGGTTACTACCCCCACCGGGAGTTGATAAGGCATAAACAGCCGCTGGGCGCAGAGATCCGCCGCCAGCAGCAGCAGCGAGCCGCACAGGGCCGCCTGGGTTAAGCCCCAGCGCGCGGTGCCGCTCAGGCGGCGGGCAATATGCGGCGCCACCAGCGCAATAAAGGAGATCGGCCCGGCAACGGCGGTAGCCGCGGCGGTGAGCACCACCGCCACCAGCATCAGCATCAGCCGCGATCGCTCAACCCCCACCCCCAGGGCGCAGGCGCTGTCGTCGCCCATTTCCAGCAGGCGCATGCGCGTCACCAGCAGCCAGGCGCACACCAGCATCAGGGCAATAATCGGCGTGGCGGGCAGGGTTTTGGCCCAGGTGAGGCCGTTAAGGGAGCCGGCATTCCACAGCCCGGCGGAGAGCGAGGTCTCCAGCGAGGCGCGCAGCAGCAGCCAGGTGTTAAAGGCCATCAGCATGGCGCGGATGCCGATGCCGATAATGATCAGCCGGAAGGTCTCGATCCCGTTGCGCCAGGCCAGCGCCCAGACTACCAGAGAGGTGAGAATACCGCCCGCCATCGCCGCCAGGGCAATGGCGGTCAGCTGCTGGCCAAAGAGCACCATCGCCACCAGCACCCCGCTCCAGGCTCCGGTGTTAAAGCCCATCACGTCGGGGCTGCCCAGCGGGTTACGCAGCAGCGACTGGAAAATCGCGCCGCTCACGCCGAGGGCGGCGCCGACCAGCAGAGCCATCGCTACCCGCGGCAGGCGCCATTCGGTCACCACCAGGGTGATATTGCGCGGGGCGCTGCCGGTCAGGGCATCGAAAACCTGCTTAACATCGAGGGTCACGGCGCCGCTGCAGAGGCTCCAGAGGGCGACCAGCAGGCAGGCCGCCGCCAGCAGCAGACAGCTCAGTAATAAACGGCGGGACGGGGCAATCACAGGCCACCTCCGCGCTTACGTCGTACCAGGAAGATCAGCACCGGCGCGCCGATAAAGGCGCTGACCACCGAGACCCGCAGCTCGCCCGGCACCAGCAGGCGGCCGATAATATCGGCAAACAGCAGCAGGGCAGGGGTGGCAAGCAGGGTAACGGGCAATGACCAGCGGTGGTCCGCCCCCACCAGCCAGCGCGCCATGTGGGGCATCATCAGGCCGATAAAGGCGATGGGGCCAACCACCGCCGTGGCGCTGCCGCAGAGCACGGTTATCGCCAGTAGCCCGATAAGCTGGGTGCGCGCCACCCGGCTGCCGAGGGCGGTAGCGGTATCGGTGCCGAGGCTCAGGCTGTTCAGCGCCCGGCTTAAAAAGAGCGCCACCGCGGCGGCCAGCAGCACCGGCAGCGCTACCACCTTCAGGGTTTGCAGGGTGCGGATATCCAGCGAGCCCGCCTGCCAGAAGCGCAGCTGGTCCCATACGTCCGGGTTGAGCAGGGCGATACCGTTCGATAACCCTTCAAGCACCGCCCCCAGCGCCACCCCGGCCAGGGTTAAGCGCACCGGGCTGAGCTGTCCGCCGCCCTGGCTGCCGGTAAAGGCCACCAGCAGCGAGGCGGCCAGCGCGCCGCAAAAGGCCATCATCAGCTGTTCAACCGGGGAGGAAAAACCAAACAGCGCCGCCCCCAGCACGATGGCGAAGCTGGCGCCGGAGTTGACCCCCAGAATACCGGGGTCGGCCAGCGGGTTGCGGGTGAGGGTCTGCATCAGGGCCCCGGCAATCCCCAGCGCCGCGCCGGCCAGCAGCCCGGCCAGGGTGCGGGGCAGGCGGGCATCCAGCACTATGGTGCAGTCCGCGCTCTGGCAGGTGCCTGAGAGGGCATCGACGATGGTGAAAGCGGGCAGGGATTTAGCGCCGGTCAGCAGGCTGAGGGCAACGGCAAGCAGTAACAGCAGCAGTAGGCCGGGCACGGCAAGGGCGCGCGCGGTGGCAGGAGAAAACGACATAGCAACATCCATGATTTGATAATGATAGTAATTATCGTTATCTATCTTATTTGGCTATGTTAGCATGTGCGGCCATGGAATTGGTAAAAAAAAGAAACCATTAAGGCGTTGTAATGACCCAGAAATCCTGGCTGCTCAATCTCAGCCTGCTGAAAACCCACCCGGCCTACCGCGCCGTCTTTATCGCCCGCTTTATCTCGATCTTATCCCTCGGCCTGCTCGGCGTTGCCGTGCCGGTGCAGATCCAGGCCATGACCCACTCCAGCTGGCTGGTGGGCCTCTCGGTTACCCTTACCGGCGGGGCGATGTTTATCGGCCTGATGGTGGGCGGGGTGCTGGCCGACCGCTACGAGCGTAAAAAGCTGATCCTGCTGGCCCGCGGCACCTGCGGCGTCGGTTTTATCGGGCTGTGCCTGAACGCCCTGCTGCCGGAGCCGTCGCTGATGGTGATTTACGCCCTCGGCCTGTGGGACGGCTTTTTCGCCTCGCTGGGGGTCACCGCCCTGCTGGCGGCCACTCCGGCGCTGGTGGGCCGGGAAAACCTGATGCAGGCGGGGGCGATCACCATGCTTACCGTGCGCCTCGGCTCGGTGATTTCGCCGATGGTCGGCGGGCTGCTGCTGGCGACCGGCAACGTGGCCTGGAACTACGGTCTGGCGGCGGCCGGGACCTTTATCACCACGCTCACCCTGCTGCGCCTGCCGTTGCTTCCGCCTCCGCCGCAGCAGCGCGAGCACCCGCTGAAATCCCTGGCGGCGGCGATCCGCTTTCTCTTTACTAACCGGCTTATCGGCGGCATCGCCCTGCTGGGCGGACTGCTGACCATGGCCAGCGCGGTGCGCGTGCTCTATCCGGCGTTGGCCGGCGAGTGGCGGATGAGCGCCTCGCAGATTGGCCTGCTGTATGCGGCCATTCCGCTCGGGGCGGCCTTTGGCGCGCTGACCAGCGGCAACCTGGCCCGCAGCGCGCGTCCGGGATTAATTATGCTGGTAGCGAGCTTCGTCTCCTTTATCACCATCGGCTGCTTTAGCCTGATGCCGGTCTGGGCGCTGGGCGTGCTGTGCCTGGCGCTGTTCGGCTGGCTGAGCGCGGTGAGTTCGCTGTTGCAGTACACCCTGATCCAGACCCAGACCCCGGAAAATATGCTGGGGCGTATTAACGGCCTGTGGACGGCGCAGAACGTTACCGGCGATGCGATTGGCGCGGCGATTTTAGGCGGGCTGGGGGCGGTGATGACTCCGGTGGCCTCGGCCAGCAGCAGCGGTTTTGCGCTGGCGATTGTCGGGGCGCTGCTGCTGGTGGCGCTGGTGGAGCTGCGCCGATTCCGACAGGAGGTGGTGGGCGATAGTGCGGGTTGATGCCCTCGTTTGGACGGAGGGATCCAACAGCTGCACGGTCGACCCCCTCTCCTCTTAGGGGTGAGGGGTACATGCGGCGCCTTCGTCGCAGCGTGCTCGATCTGTTCCCTCTCCCTTTGGGAGAGGGTTAGGGTGAGGGGAATATGCGGCTGTGGTGGTGGTTCCGTTCACTTTACGTTCATTGCTTCTCTGGTACTTCTGCACCGGTGAACGTGCCAGGGGGGCTCGCCGCCACCCCCCTGGCGACCCCGGCTCCCGGCCAGGAAAATCGCCGCTTCGCGGTGCCCTCAGCTTATTCCCTCCGGCTATCGGGTCGGGCGTGATCCTACATCCATGTAGGTCACGCCCTCTCGGCGCATCCATGCGCCTCGCCCCGGCCTACAGGAAACGCTTCGGCGATTTTCAGCCGGACCAGGGAGCCGCTGTAAGTATCCTGTTTACCTAAAAAATCTCATTGTTTCTGGATTAAAAACTCATTTAAACAATCCCTGTAACCGCTCCAGCACCCACATCGCACTGTAATAATCCAGCCGGAAAGTCTCCGTACCCAGCGCCCAGACGCGCTTATTCTTCACCGCCGGCAGGTGCGCCAGCAGCGGATTAGCGTAGATGGCGTCCACGTCCTTCTGGTCGCCGGCGAACAGGAACAGGCTCTCGCCGTTCAGCCCGGTCGCCAGGTTTTCACCTCCCAACTGGATAATATCGTGGCGCTTGCCCTGGCTCTGGGAGGTATGCAGTCCGGCGGGCAGGGGGGCCAGCGAAAAGCCCAGCTGTTGCATAAGCTGCCCCTGGGCCGAGTCGGCGGTCCAGAGATTGGCGCTGTGCGCCGCGGCGGTGTAGACCAGGGCGTTCACCGGCTGCGGCGGCAGCTTCATCTGCTGCTTAACCTGTACCAGCTGCTTATCAAATTCGCTAATGCGCGCCGCGGCCTGCTTTTCGTGGCCGGTGATGGCGCCAAGCTGGGTCAGCAGCGCCTGCCAGCTCTTATCGTCGTAGTTGATCACCAGCGTCGGGGCGATGGCGGAGAGCTGATCGTAGAGCGCCAGCGCCGAGTCGCCGCCGGTGGCGCTTACCAGGATCAGGTCCGGCATCTGGGCCGCCACCGCTTCGGCGCTCGGCTCGCCGATGTAGAGCCGCGCCAGCCTGCGCTGTTTAGCGATGTCGCCCCACTGGCGCAAAAAGCCCTGGTCATCCGCCACCCGGTTGTTGGGCGTGGTCGCGCCGCTGGCGACTACCGGCGCGTCGATGGCCAGCAGGGAGCCGGTCAGGGTCACGCTGGTGGAGACGATGCGCGTCGGTTTGCTCTCGAGCAGCTGCGTGCCGCGGCTGTCGGTCACCTGACGCGGCCAGTCGGCGGCGCTGGCTGAGGTTACTCCTAAAACAAAAAGACCTATCAAAAGCAGGGCGTTACGGCACGAGGCGGGGAATTTCACAAAGCGGCATCCTGTATTTGCTGAAGTTAATGCTTCTCATTTTCATAAATGCGCCACGGGGATGCAAGCGTTAGTCGCACAAGATGCGCGCCCGGCTGTTGACACCTTCGCCCTGAGCTATTAGGTTAGCGAGCCAAATATAAATGATAATAATTCTTACTGCCTTTATCATTTCAGGAGGATGATATGGATACGTCACTGGCTGAGGAAGTACAAGATAACGCGGTCACGCTGCAACCCGACGGCTTCTTCTTTATGTCGCCTTACCGCAGCTTTACCACGTCCGGCTGCTTTGCCCGCTTCAGCGAGCCGGCGGCTGATGGCGATAACCCGTCGGGCGCCTTCCAGCAGAAGCTGGCCCGGGCGTTTGCCGATGCCAAAGCACAGGGTATCGCTAATCCGGTAATGGTCGGGGCGATCCCCTTCGATACCCGCAAACCCTCTTCGCTCTATATTCCCGAAAGCTGGCAGAGCTTCGCCCGTCCGGCGCGTCAGCAGGCGGCCCGCTACGCCGCACGCCCGCAGCCGCTGACCGTCACCGGACGCACCGAAATCCCCGGCCAGCCGGTCTTTGAGGAGATGGTGGCCCGCGCCGCGGCCCTGACCGCTACCCCCCAGGTGAATAAGGTGGTGCTCTCGCGCCTGATTGATATCAGCACCCGCGAGCAGATTGACAGCGCCGCGCTGCTGGAGCGCCTGATTGCCCAGAACCCGGCAAGCTTTAACTTCCACGTTCCGCTCGAGGACGGCGGCGTGCTGCTGGGCGCCAGCCCCGAGCTGCTGCTGCGCAAAGAGGGGAGCCGCTTTAGCTCCCTGCCGCTGGCGGGCTCGGCCCGCCGCCAGCCGGATGACATGCTGGATCGCGAGGCGGGCAACAAGCTGCTGGCCTCGGAGAAAGATCGCCACGAACACGAGCTGGTGACCCAGGCCATGAAGGCCGTGCTGGAAAAACGCAGCCACCGGCTGACCATGCCGGACTCGCCGCAGCTCATCACCACCCCGACCCTGTGGCACCTGGCGACCCCGGTCGAAGGTGAGGCGCAGGCGGGAGAAAACGCCCTGACCCTGGCCTGCCTGCTGCATCCGACGCCCGCCCTGAGCGGCTTCCCGCACCTGGCGGCGAAAGCGCTGATCGCCGAGCTTGAACCCTTTGACCGGGAGCTGTTTGGCGGCATCGTCGGCTGGTGCGACAGCGAAGGCAACGGCGAGTGGGTGGTCACCATCCGCTGCGCGCGTCTGCAGCAGAACAGCGTACGGCTGTTTGCCGGGGCGGGGATTGTTCCGGCCTCCTCGCCGGTGGGCGAGTGGCGCGAAACCGGGGTGAAACTCTCCACCATGCTGAACGTTTTTGGATTGCACTAAGGATTGCACATGACCATTCCCTTTACCCGCTGGCCCGACGAATTTGCCCGGCGCTACCGTGAAAAAGGTTACTGGCAGGATCTGCCGCTGACGGAGATCCTCACCCGCCACGCCGACAGCGACGCGACGGCCATCATCGACGGCGAGCGCCGCTACAGCTACCGCCAGTTCCACCAGGCGGTGAACAACCTGGCCTCGTCTCTGCAGGAGCAGGGCATCAGGCGCGGCGAAACGGCGCTGGTGCAGCTGGGCAACGTGGCGGAGTTTTACATCACCTTCTTTGCCCTGCTGCAGCTGGGCGTGGCGCCGGTGAACGCGCTTTTCAGCCACCAGCGCAGCGAACTTAATGCCTATGCCAGCCAGATTGAGCCCGCGCTGCTGATTGCCGACACGGCCCACGCGCTCTTTGCGGATGACGCTTTCCTGAGCCAGTTTGTGGCCGGGCACCAGAGCGTGCGCGTGGTGATGCTGCGCGGCGGTGAGGACGAGTACGATCTGCAGGCGGCGATGGCGCGCCCGGCGGATAACTTTGTGCCCGCGCCGACACCCGCCGATGAGGTGGCCTTCTTCCAGCTCTCCGGCGGCAGCACCGGCACGCCGAAGCTGATCCCGCGCACCCATAACGACTACTACTACAGCATCGCGCGCAGTAACGAAGTGTGCGGCGTCACCGCCGACACCCGCTACCTGAACGCGCTGCCCGCCGCCCATAACTTTGCCATGAGCTCGCCGGGCTCCCTTGGCGTTTTCATGGCCGGCGGCCTGGTGGCGCTGGCCCACGATCCCAGCGCCACAATCTGCTTCCCGCTGATCGCCGAACACCGGCTGAACATGGCCTCGCTGGTGCCGCCGGCGGTGAGCCTGTGGCTACAGGCGATTGCCGAGGGGGCGGGCAACCAGCAGCTCGCCACCCTGCGGCTGCTGCAGGTGGGGGGCGCGCGCCTTTCGGCAACCCTTGCGGCGCGCATTCCGGCGGAGATTGGCTGTCAGCTACAGCAGGTGTTCGGCATGGCGGAAGGGCTGGTGAACTACACCGCCCTCGACGACGCCCCGGAAAAAATTATCAACACCCAGGGGCGCCCGATGAGCCCCGACGACGAGGTGTGGGTGGCGGACGAAAACGGTAACCCGCTGCCGCGCGGGGAGGTGGGGCGCCTGATGACCCGCGGGCCTTACACCTTCCGCGGCTATTACAAGAGCCCGGAGCACAACGCCAGCGCCTTTGATGCCAACGGCTTTTACTGCTCCGGCGATCTGATCGCCATCGACGAGCAGGGCTACATCACGGTGCAGGGGCGCGAGAAAGATCAGATCAACCGCGGCGGGGAGAAGATCGCGGCGGAGGAGATCGAAAACCTGCTGCTGCGCCACGAGGCGGTGATCCACGCCGCGCTGGTCAGCATGGAGGACAGCCTGCTGGGCGAAAAAAGCTGCGCGTACCTGGTGGTGAAACAGCCCCTGCGCCCGGTGGAGGTACGCCGTTTCCTGCGCGAGCAGGGGGTGGCCGATTATAAGCTGCCGGATCGGGTGGAGTGCGTGGACGCGCTGCCCCTGACGCCGGTAGGTAAAGTTGACAAGAAACAGTTGCGCCTGTGGCTGGCTGAACGCGCCCAGGGCTGAGGAACAGAGTATGGCTATCCCAAAATTAACCGCTTATGCGCTGCCGACGGCGGCCGAGCTGCCGGACAACAAGGTGAACTGGGCGTTTGAGCCGGCGCGCGCCGCGCTGCTGATCCACGATATGCAGGAGTACTTCCTCAACTTCTGGGGCGAAAACAGCGCCATGATGCAGCAGGTGGTGGCCAATATCGCCGCCCTGCGCGACTACTGTAAAAAGCACGATATTCCGGTCTACTACACCGCCCAGCCGAAAGAGCAGAGCGACGAAGACCGCGCCCTGCTGAACGACATGTGGGGGCCGGGGCTGACCCGCTCCCCGGAGCAGCAGCGTATCGTGGCCGAACTGGCCCCGGACGAGGCCGATACCGTGCTGGTGAAGTGGCGCTACAGCGCTTTCCACCGTTCGCCGCTGGAGCAGATGCTGAAAGAGACCGGGCGCAACCAGCTGATCATTACCGGCGTGTATGCCCATATCGGCTGCATGACCACCGCCACCGACGCCTTTATGCGAGATATCAAGCCCTTCTTCGTGGCCGACGCGCTGGCGGACTTTACCCGGGACGAACACCTGATGTCGCTGAAATACGTGGCGGGCCGCTCCGGCCGCGTGGTGACGACCGACGAGCTGGTGCCGGCGGTGCCGGGCTCGAAAGCGGCGCTGCGCGCGCTGGTGCTGCCGCTGCTGGACGAGTCCGACGAGCCGATGGATGACGAAAACCTGATCGACTACGGCCTGGACTCGGTGCGCATGATGGGCCTGGCGGCCCGCTGGCGCAAAGTGCACGGCGATATCGACTTCGTGATGCTGGCGAAAAACCCCACCATCGACGCCTGGTGGGCGCTGCTCTCCCGCGAGGTGAAGTAATGGTTTTTGATTTTAGCGGCAAGACCGTCTGGGTGACCGGGGCCGGCAAGGGCATCGGTTACGCCATCGCGCTGGCCTTCGCCGAGGCGGGGGCGCAGGTGACCGGCTTCGATCTGGCATTCCCGGCAGCCGATTACCCCTTCGCCACCGAAACGCTGGACGTGGCCGACGCCGTTCAGGTGCGCGAGGTGTGCGGCCGCGCGATGGCCTCTCTTGAGCGTCTGGACGTGCTGGTGAACGCCGCGGGGATCCTGCGCATGGGCGCCACCGAGCAGCTCTCCCTGGAGGACTGGCAGCAGACCTTTGCGGTTAACGTCGGCGGGGCTTTTAATCTCTTCCAGCAGACGATGGGCCAGTTCCGTCGCCAGCAGGGCGGGGCGATTGTCACCGTGGCATCCGATGCGGCGCACACGCCGCGCATCGGCATGAGCGCCTACGGCGCCTCCAAGGCGGCGCTGAAAAGCCTGGCCCTGACCGTGGGCCTTGAGCTGGCGGGCAGCGGCGTGCGCTGCAACCTGGTGTCGCCGGGCTCCACCGATACCGACATGCAGCGCACCCTGTGGACCAGCGATGACGCGGAGCAGCAGCGTATTCGCGGCTTTGGCGAGCAGTTTAAGCTCGGCATTCCGCTCGGCAAAATCGCCCGTCCGCAGGAGATTGCCAGCACGGTGCTGTTCCTGGCATCGGACGCCGCCAGCCATATCACCCTGCAGGATCTGGTGGTGGACGGCGGCTCGACGCTGGGGGCCTGAGATGATCTGGAAACGTCATTTATCTCCCGACGCCCTTAACGCCACCAGCCAGAACACCCTGGTGGAGCACCTCGGCATCGTCTATACCCGCATCGGTGAGGATACGCTGGAAGCCGAAATGCCGGTAGATGCCCGCACCCACCAGCCGTTTGGCCTGCTGCACGGCGGCGCCTCTGCGGCGCTGGCGGAGACCCTCGGCTCGATGGCCGGGTTCCTGATGACCCGCGACGGGCAGAGCGTGGTAGGCACCGAGCTGAACGCCACCCACCACCGGGCCGTGTCGCAGGGCAAAGTGCGCGGCGTGTGCCAGCCGCTGCACCTTGGGCGCACCAGCCAGAGCTGGGAGATTGTGGTCTACGACGAGCAGGGACGGCGCTGCTGTACCTGCCGGCTGAGTACTATGGTGCTGGGGTAGATTGTGCAACCCTGGCCCCTCACCCCGGCCCTCTCCCCGAAGGGGAGAGGGAGAAAACCCGCGCTCTGCACGTAGGCTTAAACCGCGCACCGTCCTGTCCCCTCTCCCCCGTGGGGAGAGGGTTAGGGTGAGGGGAAACCCGTGACGCCCATCGCCAACACCTGTAACTTCTTTATACACGCAGACTTAGCGAAAGTGATCCGCTTAACACTGTGATGTAAATCCCCGGTCTTACCCCCACACTTCTGTGTTTCAAGGTTGTTAAAAATGTTCGCGTGATCTAGAAACAAAATGTAACACCTCCTGTTTCTCGCTGACGGATAACAACTATGAACAACTCAGGGAAATACCTTATCTGGGCCGTGCTCTGTGTAGTGGGAGCATTTGCCCTGGGCTATATCGCCCTCAACCGCGGTGAGCAGATAAATGCGCTGTGGATTGTGGTGGCTTCTGTCTGTATCTATCTGATTGCCTACCGCTTCTATGGTCTGTTTATCGCCCGCAAAGTGCTCTCGGTGGACGCCACGCGCATGACCCCCGCGGTGCGGCACAACGACGGCCTGGACTACGTGCCGACCGATAAAAAAGTGCTGTTTGGTCACCACTTTGCGGCCATCGCCGGGGCGGGCCCGCTGGTGGGGCCGGTGCTGGCGGCGCAGATGGGCTATCTGCCGGGGATGATCTGGATCCTGGCGGGCGTGGTGCTGGCCGGGGCGGTGCAGGACTTTATGGTGTTGTTCGTCTCCACCCGCCGCGACGGGCGCTCGCTCGGCGAGCTGGTGAAAGAGGAGATGGGGGCCACCGCCGGGGTGATTGCGCTGGTGGCGACCTTTATGATTATGGTGATCATCCTCGCGGTGCTGGCGATGATCGTGGTGAAGGCCCTTACCCACAGCCCGTGGGGGACGTACACCGTTGCCTTTACCATCCCGCTGGCGCTGTTTATGGGGATTTATATTCGCTACCTGCGCCCGGGGCGCATTGGCGAAGTGTCGGTTATTGGCCTGGTATTCCTGGTATTCGCCATTATCTCCGGCGGTTGGGTGGCGGAAAGCCCGACCTGGGCGCCATATTTTGACTTTACCGGCGTGCAGCTGACCTGGATGCTGGTGGGCTACGGTTTTGTGGCGGCGGTGCTGCCGGTGTGGCTGCTGCTGGCCCCGCGCGACTACCTCTCAACCTTCCTGAAGATCGGCACCATCGTCGGGCTGGCAATTGGCATTCTGATCATGCGCCCGACCCTGACCATGCCGGCGCTGACCAAATTTATCGACGGCACCGGCCCGGTCTGGACCGGTAACCTGTTCCCGTTCCTGTTTATCACCATCGCCTGCGGGGCGGTGTCGGGCTTCCATGCGCTTATCGCCTCCGGCACCACGCCGAAGATGCTGGCCAATGAGAATCAGGCCTGCTTTATCGGCTACGGCGGCATGCTGATGGAGTCCTTCGTGGCGATTATGGCGCTGGTCTCGGCGTGCATTATCGATCCGGGCGTCTACTTCGCGATGAACAGCCCGATGGCGGTGCTGGCCCCGGCCGGTACGGCAGACGTGGTGGCCTCTGCGGCGCAGGTGGTCAGCGGCTGGGGCTTTGCTATTACTCCGGAAACCTTAACCCATATCGCCAACGAGGTGGGGGAGCAGTCGATTATCTCCCGCGCGGGCGGTGCCCCGACCCTGGCGGTGGGGATGGCCTACATCCTGCACGGCGCGCTGGGCGGGCTGATGGACGTCTCCTTCTGGTATCACTTCGCCATTCTGTTCGAGGCGCTGTTTATCCTGACGGCGGTGGATGCCGGGACCCGCGCGGCGCGCTTTATGCTGCAGGATCTGCTGGGGGTGATCTCGCCAAACCTGAAGCGTACCGATTCGCTGCCGGCGAACCTGCTGGCGACGGCGCTCTGCGTGCTGGCCTGGGGCTACTTCCTGCATCAGGGGGTGGTGGATCCGCTGGGCGGCATTAACACCCTGTGGCCGCTGTTTGGCATCGCCAACCAGATGCTGGCGGGCATGGCGCTGATGCTCTGCGCGGTGGTGCTGTTCAAGATGAAGCGCCAGCGTTTTGCCTGGGTGGCGCTGGTGCCGACGGCCTGGCTGCTAATCTGTACCCTGACCGCGGGCTGGCAGAAAGCCTTCAGCCCGGATGCTAAAGTGGGCTTCCTGGCGATCGCCAATAAGTTCCAGGGGATGATCGACAGTGGTAATATCCCCGCGCAGTACACCCAGTCGCAGCTGTCGCAGCTGGTGTTTAACAACCGTCTGGACGCCGGGCTGACCATCTTCTTTATGGTGGTGGTTGTGGTGCTGGCCTGGTTCTCCCTGAAGACCGCCCTGGCGGCGCTGAAGGTGGACAAGCCGACGGCGAAAGAGACGCCCTATGAGCCGATGCCCGCCAACCTGGACGAGATTGTGACCCAGGCGAAAGGGGCACATTAATTAGCTGACCCCTCACCCCGGCCCTCTCCCCAAAGGGGAGAGGGGGAAAAGCGAGCACCTACGGTTCCCTCTCCCCTTTGGGGAGAGGGTTAGGGTGAGGGGCAATACGTGAGAGTTACCTATGTTCGACACCCTTTCTAAAGCAGGAAAATACCTGGGCCAGGCCGCCAAAATGATGATCGGCGTGCCGGATTACGACAACTACGTCGAGCATATGCGGGTGAACCACCCCGACCAGACGCCGATGACCTATGAAGCATTTTTCCGCGACCGCCAGGACGCCCGCTACGGCGGCAAGGGCGGGGCGAAGTGCTGTTAACCCTCTTTCGGCAGATAAAGGCTAATCTGCTCCTGGCGACAGCCGTAGATAGCCGCCAGCTTTTCGCGGGTGCGCTTTTGCGGACGGGAGTCCAGCGCTTCCAGCTGTGACACGGCAGACTGGCTAATGCCCAACTTGTTGGCCACCTCCTGCTGGGATAAGCCGCGCAGTATACGCCAGGCGGCCTGCAGGCTGACATCATGCCATGTCATGATGCTGCACACTTCCCCAGGTAATTCCACGTCATCATAACAATCGTGTTCAACTTCAATATCTTCCAAATCCTCATCGGTTTCGTCGTCGATCTCTGCCATCTGTAAGCACATACGAAAGTATTCGTCATAGGGTATGACCACGTACTGGGTTTTCCCTTTATCGTCCTTAATCAGCTGTACAGCCATAGGGGGCCTTTTCCTCGTGCAGATAAGTTGTTGATGTTCTGCGTTTAACGTCCACAACATAACAATCGTTATCGGGATCGTCCCGCAGCGTAATCAAAATGCGGTAATCGCCTACGCGTAACCGAAACTGATTTTCTGAAGCCGATATTTTTATGATATCGGGCCGGGGAGCCGACCGGTCAACAAGGCCAGCAAGTTTGGTTTCAATTCGTTGTCGATAGCGACTATCAATTCGTGATAACGCTTTTTTTGCAACGCGTGACCAGACAATCTTCATCCGTACCTCCACTGTACGCCCACATAAAATATAAGGAAATAATAAGACTATTAGATAAATTCCGAATCTCTTATGGGGCACTCTACGGCAGGCAAAAGGGAGGACGAAAGCGGCAAAACGCGAACCGTCGAGGCGGCTCGAAAAGGCCTCTGCCGGGCGACAGAGGCGTGCAGAAAAATTGCGATCAGGCGTTGAGCCCGCCGTCTACGTCCAGACCGGTACCGGAGATCTGCCCGGCCAGCGGGCTTGCCAGAAAGGTGACGGCGGCGGCCACGTCTTCCGGCTGGCCGTAGTGGCCGGTGGCAATCAGCTGACGTTGGGAGGCGGCCTGGTCGCCATCCTCCGGGTTCATGTCGCTGTTGGTGGGGCCGGGATGCACCAGGTTAACGGTGATACCGCGCGGGCCCAGATCCCGGGCCAGGCCGCGGGTCAGGGAGTTGAGCGCCGATTTGGTCATCGAGTAGACGGCGATGTCCGGCTGGGCCACGCGGTTCGCCAGACAGCTGCCGATATTAATAATGCGCCCGCCGTCGGAAAGGTGGGTCAGGGCGGCCTGGGTGGCGATCACCACTCCGCGGATATTGACGTTAATAAGGGCGTCAATGTCCGCCAGCGTCATCGACTCCAGCGGGCCGCCGCGGGCGATCCCGGCATTATTGACCAGGATATCCAGCCCGCCCAGGGTGCGTGCCGCCCGGGTGACCGCGTCCTGGATAGCCTGCGCGCTGGCGCTGTCGGCCTGGATTGCCTCGCCTTTACGCCCGAGGGCGGCAATCTCGTCGACCACCGCCCGGGCTTTATCGGCGGACTTTTCATAGGTGATAACTACATCGGCACCCGCCTGTGCCAGCGATAGCGCAATGGCACGACCCAACCCACGGCTGGCGCCGGTGACCAGCGCCTTTTTACCTGTTAAATCGATCTGCATGATGACCTCAACGCGATAGTAGTGAGAACCATCACCAGGTATAGAGGATGCTGGCCCGCCGTCAATGGGCCTAACGGCTGAACGACTCCACCTTCTCAAAGGCGGCGCGCAGTAGCTCCGGGGAGAGGGCGATCGGCAGGTAATGAATCGACTCCACCGGGCGCAGGGTATGGGCGATAACCTTATCCAGCGCTTCGCGGTTATGGATATCCACCTCCAGCTCGCGCAGGGTGGTTGGCAGGTTGAAGCGCTGATATGCCGCCACCAGCTGCGCCAGTACCTCATCCTGGCCGAGCAGGGCGCACTGCACCAGAATGCCGTACGCCACCTTGGTGCCGTGCAGGAACTTTTCGGTTTGCGGCAGCACCGTCAGGCCGTTATGCACCGCATGGGCCGCCGCCACGCGGGTGTAACGTTCGCCCAGCCCGCCCACCATGCCGCCGCCGGCGATAATGGCATCCACCACGTCGAGGAATGGCCGGGTCAGCTCGCCGCGCGCCTGGTCCGCCAGCGCCCGTTCGCTGCTCTCAAGCAGCACGTCGCGAATGGCCAGCGCCCCGTTGATGCCCAGACGTACGGTCAGGGGCAGGTTTTCCGGCTGCGGGGCCAGCACCACCGCCTCGTACCACTTCGCCAGGGTATCGCCGATGCCGGCCAGCAGGTACTCCGCCGGGGCGTTAAGAATAATCTCCGGCTCGACCAGCACCAGGAAATTGGCGTCGTCGAAAATCTCGAAGTGCAGGGCCGAACCGGCGTCGTTGTACCAGACGGAGAGCGGGGTCCAGGCGGCGCAGGTGGCGGCGATGGTCGGAACGGCGACCACCGGCAGCGCCAGGCGACGGGCCACGGCCTTCACCGTATCCAGCAGCGCGCCGCCGCCGATGCCGATCACCACGCTGGCCTCGCGGCCCGCCTCATTGACCAGCCCGGCCACGTCGCGCTCGCTGCAGTGGCCCTTAAACAGAATATGCCTGGCGCCCGGCGCGTTAAAACTTTCCGGCAGCCAGGGGCGCGCCCCTTCAATGGCCCGTTCGCCGTAAATCCACACCGCCCTGGCAAGCTGTTCCGGGGTGAAAAAGTCATTCAGGCGCTGCAGGCTGCCGGGGTGCGAGAAGTAGTTGGCCGGGCCGGGAACGACGCGGATATCGGTAGTGGTCATGATGGTGTCCTTTTTGCGAAGCGTTAACCCGATGTTATGTCTGGACATCTGGATGGCTAATAATATTTAGCTTTATCTTATGCCTTTTCCGTCGTTGTCAGTCAACCGCAGCTGTGAAAAATTCGACAAAACCGAATAGTAAAGAAGGATTTAACGCCCATGGGATCAAGCCGTCTCGAGATGCGGGGCATCAGCCTGGCCTTTGCGGGATTTCAGGCCCTGTCGCAGGTGAATTTCACCCTGACGGGCGGATCCGTGCACGCGCTTACGGGGGCCAACGGCGCCGGGAAATCCACCCTGATGGCGGTGCTGTGCGGCACCCACGGCCACTACGAGGGGGAGATCTGCATTAATAACCAGCCGGTGACGATCCGTGAGCCCCTCGATGCGAAACGGCTGGGGATCCACCTCGTGCAGCAGGAGGTGGACGTGGCGCTGATCCCGGGCTTAAGCATTGCCGAAAATATCATGCTCGACCACCTCGCCCGGCCGGGACACCGCTTTCGCTGGCGCAGCGTGCGGCAGCAGGCCAGAGAGGCGCTGGCGCAGCTGGACGTCACCCTCGACGTTCGCCGGGCGATAGAGAGCTGTACGCTGGCGGAAAAGCAGCAAATCCTGCTGGCGCGCGCGCTCTCCCACCACTGCCGTTTTTTAATTCTTGATGAGCCCACCGCCCCGCTGGACGCCCACGAAAGCGAGCGCCTGTTCAGCGTGGTGCGGCGCTTACGCCAGCAGGGCATTGGAGTGGTGTTTATCTCGCACCGCATTCACGAGCTGAAGGCTATCTGCGACACCCTGACCGTGCTGCGCGACGGCAGGCTGATTGAATCCTGCCCGATGGCGGCGCTCAGCGGCGAGGCCATCGTTGAGAAGATGCTCGGCCACCAGCTGAACGATCTCTATCCCCCGGCGCGCCCGCGCTATAGCGAGGAGACCCTGCTGCGGGTAAAGGGGCTGCACGACGACGCGCTGCTGAAAGATATCTCCCTGCACCTGCGCAAGGGCGAAATCCTCGGCATCGCCGGGCTGGCCGGGGCGGGCAAAACCGAGCTGTGCAAGGCGCTGTTTGGCGCCAGCAAGAGCCGGCTGGCGCGCGGCGAGCTGAATCACAGGCCGTGGCGGCCGCGGGATCCGGCCGACTCCGTCGAACGCGGGCTGGCGCTGGTGCCGGAGGAGCGGCGCAAAGAGGGCATTTTTATCGACGAGCCGGTGAGCATGAACCTGGCGGTCAGCGCGGATAACTCCTTTTCCCGCTGGAGCCTGTTCGGCCATCGCCGGGCGTGGCGCTGGGCCGAAGAGACGATCGCCCGCCTCGGCGTGCGCGCCAGGGGGCCGGGGCAGGTGCTGCGCCGGCTCTCCGGCGGCAACCAGCAGAAGGTGGCCATCGGAAAATGGCTGCGCAACGACGCCAGCGTGCTGATTTTTGACGAGCCCACCAAGGGGGTGGACGTCAAGGCCAAAACCGACCTGTTCCAGCTGATCGACGGCCTGGCGCGGGAGGGGAAAGGGGTGATTTACGCCTCCGGCGAGTTTGCCGAGCTGGTGGGGTTGTGCGACCGCATCTGCGTGCTATGGGACGGGCGCATCGTGGCGGAGCTCGAGGGAGCAGCCGCCCGGGAAGAGACATTACTTTATTATTCAACCGGAGGAACGGCGTCGTGAGCAAGGCCCTTTCAGTCAATGCGGCGGCCTCTGGCCGCCAGCAGGTTTTCGATTTTTTTTACAAGTGGGGCATGCTGCTGACCGTGGTGGCGCTGATCGCGATTTTTGGCATTGCGTCGGATAATTTCCTCGATCCTTTCAACATCATCAACATCCTGCGCTCGATTGCCATCGTGACGGTGATCGCCATCGGCGTCTCCATTTCGCTGACCGTCGGCGGGTTTGACCTTTCGGTGGGCTCAACCGCCTCGTTAGCCAACGCGCTGGTGGTTTCCCTTTTCGTCTGGCACGGCTTTGGCACCACCGAATCCATCCTGATAACCCTGGCGCTCTGCACCCTGGTGGGGCTGTTTAACGCCTTTTTGATCGTGGTCCTGCGCATCCCGGACATGCTCGCGACCCTTGCCAGCCTGTTTGTGATCCAGGGCGTGGCGATGACCTGGAGCTACGGCGGCTCTATTACCGAGAACATGGTGCTGCCGAGCGGCGAGATGGCGGAAGGGACCATTCCCGCCGCCTTCGGTGCGCTGGGGCAGGTGCCGACCATTGTGATCGTGATGCTGGTGGTGACGGTGGTGGCGCAGCTGGCGCTCTCGCTGACCACCCACGGCCGGCGGATGTACGCCATCGGCGGCAATCCCGAAGCGGCGCGCTTATCGGGTATCCGTACTACCCGCTATAAGGTGGCGGCCTACGTCATCGCCTCGCTGCTGGCGGGGCTGGGGGGGATTTTGCTCGCCTCGCGCATTGGCTCATCGCAGGTGAACGCGGGCGGCGGCTACCTGATGGATGCGGTGGCGGCGGCGTGGATCGGCTTTTCGCTGGCGGGCTCCGGCAAGCCGAACGCGCTGGGTACCCTGGTGGGGGCGGTGATCCTCGGGGTGCTCTCCAACGGGCTGGTGATGCTCTCGGTGCCTTACTACGCCATGGACATTATAAAAGGGCTGGTGCTGGCCGCGGCGCTGGCAATCACCTACATACAAAAACGTTAACAACACAACGGGATAAAAAAATGAAAAACATTGCACTCTCTTTGGTGGCGCTGGGGTTATTGACTGCATTACCGGGCTATGCGGCGACGCCTGCGCCGGTGCCGGCGGCGATTGCCGGCCATGACGGGCAGATCCGCATCGCGGTGATCCGCAACCTCGGCTCCGACGATAACACCACCCAGTTTGTCGCGGGCGCCGTTCAGGAAGGGAAAAAGCTCGGCTTTAAGGTCAGCACCTTTTTAAGCAACGGCGACGATGCCAAATTCCAGGATTTCGTTAACCAGGCCATCAGCCAGAAATATGACGGCATTATCCTCTCCCAGGGGCGCGATCCGTACTCCACCGCGCTGGTGAAGAAGGCGGTGGACGCCGGGATTAAGGTCTCCGTCTTTGATACCGCGGTAAACGGCGAGATCCCGGGCGTGACCGTCACCCAGCAGGACGACGCCTCCCTGACCAATCTCTCCTTCGGCCAGCTGGCGAAGGATTTCAACGGCAAGGCCAATATCATCAAGCTGTGGGTGGCCGGCTTCCCGCCGATGGAGCGTCGCCAGGCAGCCTACAAAGCGCTGCAAAAGCAGTATCCGGGCATTAAGGAGCTGGAGTCGATCGGCGCGGTCTCTTCCGACGTGCAGGGCGACACGGCGAACAAGGTGGGGGCGGTGCTGGCGAAATACCCGAAAGGCCAGATCGACGCCATCTGGGGCACCTGGGACGCCTTCAGCCAGGGCGCCTATAAGGCCCTGAAAGAGAACGGCCGCACCGAGATCAAACTCTACAGCATTGATATCTCTAACCAGGATCTGCAGCTGATGCGCGAGTCCGGCAGCCCGTGGAAGGTGAGCGTGGCGGTAGATCCGAAGCTGATCGGCGCCACCAACGTGCGCCTGATTGCCAATAAGATCGCCGGTGAAACCACCCCGGCGACCTACGATTTTAAAGCGGCGGCTATCCCGCAGGCGCTGCTGGCGGCGCAGCCGGGCGCGGTGAACGTGGCGTCGCTAGGTAAAATCATTCCCGGCTGGGGCCAGACCGAAGACTTTATCGCCCCCTGGTTCGCGACGCTGGAAGCGAAGAATAAGTAACATTTGCCGGGCGGCGGTTTGGTGCGGTCAGGTGTCCTCACCCCGACCCTCTCCCACGGGGAGAGGGTGAAACCAACGCCCCCGGGCAACAGGAGCTAACGTGACTGCATTACCCACTCCCGAATACAGCCGTAATATGCGGCTGATTGGCCATAGCGACCAGGGCGGTCGCCCGGACGGCGTGCAGCTGATGGTGCACCGCGGCTTTGCGTATATCGGCCATATGGTCTCGCAGGGCTTTTCGATTGTGGATGTGCGCGATCCAAAGAACCCTAAGGCGGCGGGCTTTGTGCCCGCGCCGCCGGGCACCTGGAACGTGCATCTGCAGGCGCACGACGATCTGCTGCTGGTGATCAACGCCCGGGATCTGTTTGCCGACGCCCGTTTTGCCGACGAGAAGGTCTACTACACCCGCCAGGTGGGGGAGACCGTGCGCGACGTGCAGGACAGAGGCTGGAGCGCCGGGCTGCGGGTGTTTGATATCTCCGTTCCGGATAAGCCGCGCGAGATTGGCTTTCTCTCCCTTAGCGGGATTGGTATTCACCGCATCTGGTACGTCGGCGGGCGCTGGGCCTACGTTTCGGCGCTGATCGACGGCTTTACCGACTACATCTTCCTGACTATCGACCTTGCCGACCCGCGCAGGCCCGAGGTGGCGGGGCGCTGGTGGCTGCCGGGGATGAACCAGGCCGCGGGCGAGGAGCCGACATGGCCGGAAGGCAAGCGCTACGCCCTGCACCACGCGATTATCGCCGGGGACACCGCCTACGGCAGCTGGCGCGACGGCGGGCTGACCCTGCTGGACGTGAAAGATCGCAGCCAGCCTAAGCTTATCAGCCATCGCAACTGGAGCCCGCCCTTTGGCGGCGGCACCCATACCGCGCTGCCGCTGCCGGACCGGGACCTGCTGGTGGTGCTGGACGAAGCGGTGCTGGATAACCAGCAGGACGGCGAAAAGCTGATCTGGCTGTTTGATATCCGCGAGCCGGCGAACCCGGTGAGTATTTCGACCTTCCCGCAGCCGGACGAGCGGGATTACGTGGCGAAAGGGGCGCACTTTGGCCCGCATAACCTGCACGAGAACCGGCCGGGGAGCTTTGTCAGCTCGACGCTGATTTTCGCCACGTACCAGAACGCGGGTGTGCGCGCCTATGATATTTCGAACCCCTATCGCCCGGTGGAGACCGGGGCGCTGGTGCCCGCCGCACCGCAGAGGATGATGGATACCCGGCCCAATCGACCGCAGGTGATCCAGTCCTGTGATGTGTTTGTGGATGCGCAGGGAGTGATTTTTAGTACCGATTATAACGGGGGGTTGTCGGTGATTGAGTATTTGGGGTAGGCAAGGTAGAGGCAAAATGACAACGTCAGTTGTCATTTTTAGGGTTTTCTCCCTCTCCCCGTGGGAGAGGGTTGGGGTGAGGGCACCAGACCGCACTATCCAGTCCCCTCTCCCCAAAGGGGAGAGGGTTAGGGTGAGGGGGAACATGCAGCTCTGTTGTCGGTTCCGTTCACTTTACGTTCCCAGCTCCTCTGGCACACCTGCACCGGTGAACGTGCAAAGGGGGCTCGCCGCCGCCCCCTTTGCAATCCCGGCTCCCGGCCAGGAAAATCGCCGCTTCGCGGATTGTTCGCCCCATCCCTGGGGCTCACCCCTTCGGGGCCAGCGCAGGCGCTGTCCAAAATTGCTCCCGGCAATTTTGTCCTCAGCTCATTCCCTCCGGCTATCGGGTCGGGCACCAGCCTGCATCCCTGCAGGCTATGCCCTCTCGGCGCATCCCTGCGCCTCGCCCCGGCCTGCGGTCAACGCTTCGGCGATTTTCAGCCGGACCTGGGCATCGCTGTTAAACCTTGAACCACAATAGCTAACGTGCTGCTGACATTGTTAAACCAGGAGATTAACTGTACTGCCTTACCCTCGCCACCAGCTCCTCCACGCTCTCGATCCGGTCGGCGAGCACGATCAGCGCTCTGCCCAGATGGATCGCGTGGCGCAGGCATTCGTGGCGCATGGCCTCGTCCTGGATAGCATCGAGATCCGCCACGTGCGACAGGCCCACGCTGCGGCGAATTAGCTCGGTGCCGCAGAAGCCAATGCTGTCGGTCCATACCTTTTTCAGGAACTCGCAGGCGTAGCCCGGCTCGCCCAGCGCCGCGTCGCGGCTCTTCTCGCTGGCCAGCGCCTGGAAACGCTCGGCGAAGGTGCTCCACAGGATCTGAATGTCGATCAGACGCTGTTCGCGGGCGGCGGCGGCATCGCGAATACCAAGATGACCCGGCAGGCCGCAGAAGTTAAGCAGCAGGTTGCCGATGGCGGTGCCGATATCAAAGCCAATCGGGCCGAAGTAACCAAACTCGGCGTCGATGGCCTTCAGGCTGCCGTCGGCGACAAAAATGGAGCCGCTGTGAATATCCCCGTGCAGCAGCGCCTCGGCCTGCGAAAAGAAGCGGTGCTTCAGCGAGGCGACGGCGATTTTTAGCTGAGCGTCTTCCCTGAGCGCAGCGACGTCCTGCTCCAGCTCGGCGGGGTAGTTATTGCGCTCGTGGATCTGGTAGGGATCGGTAAAGAACAGATCCTCGGTGATCTCGCACATCTCCGGGTTAATAAACTGCGCCACCTGCGCCTTTTTGGCGTGCGGGTGCAGATAAAAATCGCTGGTGTGAAACAGGGTATGGGCCAGGTACTCCCCCAGCTGGCGCGCCGCCTGCGGGTAGTAGATATTTTTGATCAGCTCGCCGCGCCAGATTTTATGGCTGGAGAGATCTTCCATCACCATCACCGCCAGTTCAGGGTCGAAATGGTGGATTTTTACCGTATGCTGCGGGCTGTGCTGATAGTGCTCCACCAGGGTTTGCGCTTCGAGACGCGCCCGATCGAGGGTAAGCGGCCAGGACTCGCCCACGCAGCGCACGTAGGGCAGCGCCTGCTTCACCACGATGCGGCTCACGCCTGCGGTATCGAAAATTTTGAACACCAGATTGAGATTGCCGTCGCCCACTTCCTGCGCCTCTACCAGCGATGAAGGGTCATCAAGGCCGCCAAACTGCTGTGCATAAGCTACGGCGTCCTGGGCGGTAAAGGTGCGGTATTGCGACATTGCCGGTTCCTCATCTGTGCGGTTAATAAAGACATTTAGACGTCTATACATCTGAAATTTATCCTGACACAATGTGCTACAACAACGCAACAGAGAATTAACGACATGCAGAGATTACAGACTACCAGCCTGCGGGTGAGCGGAAATCAGCTATTTATTCTCGACCAGCAGGCGCTTCCGCAGGAGAAACGCTGGCTGGATGCCTCCAGCACCGAGGCGCTGGTGGGGCATATTCACGCCCTGCGCGTGCGCGGCGCGCCGCTGATTGGCCTCTCCGCCAGCCTGCTGCTGGCGCTGCTGGCGGAAAACGGCAAAAGCCGCGACGAGCTGGCCGACGCGCTGGAGATCCTGCGCGCATCGCGCCCGACGGCGGTCAATCTGATGAACAATCTCGATCGCATGAAGCAGGCCCTCCGGCAGGAGGATTATGTGCCGGCGCTGGTGAGCGAAGCGCTGCGTCTTATCGACGAAGATAAACAGCTGTGCGATGCCATCGCCCGGGCGGGCAGCGAGCTGGTAACGCCGGGCAGCCGGCTGCTGACCCACTGCAATACCGGCGGACTGGCGACGGCGGGAGTGGGCACGGCGCTGGGGGTGATTGCCCTTGCGCATCGGCAGGGCAGGGTAAGCAACGTCTGGGTGGATGAGACCCGGCCGCTGTTGCAGGGCGGCAGGCTTACCGCCTGGGAGCTGGGGGAGCTGGGCGTGCCTTACCAGCTGATTACCGACTCAATGGCCGCCAGCCTGATGGCGAAAGGGCAGGTAGACGCCGTGTGGGTGGGGGCCGACCGCATCGCCGCCAACGGTGACGTGGCCAATAAAATCGGCACCTACTCGCTGGCGGTGCTGGCGAAGTTCCACGGCATCCCGTTCTACGTGGCGGCGCCGCAAACCACGCTGGATCCCGGCTGTCCGAACGGCGAAGCGATCCCCATCGAGCAGCGCGATCCCCGGGAAGTCACCGGCGTGGCCGGCAGCTTTGGCGCCGTGCAGTGGGCCCCGGAGGATGCGCAGGTCTATAACCCGGCGTTCGACGTCACCCCTGCGGCGCTGATTAGCGGCTGGGTGCTGGATAGCGGCGTGGTATTGCCGGATGAGGTGGCGAGGGGGAGGTTTGCTTGAGTGATAATGTTTTTTCGCGTGTTTCAATGAAGTTAATAAAGCGATGAGAAAGCTTCATTAAATAAGAATCTTATCGCAATGCCTGGTCCGGCTGAAAATCGCTGAGGCGTTGACCGCAGGCCGGGGCGAGGCGCATGGATGCGCCGAGAGGGCATAGCCTGCAAGGATGCAGGCTGGTGCCCGACCCGATAGCCGGAGGGAATAAGACGAAGGCACCGCGAAGCGGCGATTTTCTTGTCGGGAGCCGGGATTGCAAAGGGGGCGGCGGCGAGCCCCTTTTGCACGTTCACCGGTGCAGGTGTGCCAGAGAAGCTGTGGTCGTGAAGTGAACGGAACCGACAACAGAGCCGCATGTTCCCCCTCACCCTAACCCTCTCCCCACAGGGGAGAGGGGACTGGATGGTGCGGTCTGGTGCCCTCACCCCAACCCTCTCCCACGGGGAGAGGGCGCAAACCCTAAAAAAGCAACTGGCGTTACTTTTTACTTTTACCTATGGCAACCGCGGATACCCATCCGCAATCGCATCCCCGGTAAACTGCGCCACCCAACCCTCCGGGTTATCGAAAATCCGGATTGCGGTAAAGTTGGGCTCGGACCCCATATCAAACCAGTGCGGCGTGCCGGCGGGTACGGAGATCAGATCGTTCTTCTCGCACAGCACCTGGTAGACCTGGTCGCCAATATGCAGGCAGAACAGGCCCGCTCCCTCGACAAAGAAACGCACCTCGTCTTCGCCGTGGGTATGTTCGTTGAGAAACTTTGCGCGCAGCGCCTCTTTTTGCGGGTTGTCGGCGCGCAGGCTGATCACGTCCCAGCTCTGATAACCTTTTTCGGCCACCAGCTTATCAATGGCGTGCTGATAAGCATTAATTACCGCCTCCGGGGCCGGGTCGGATCCTAAATCCCGGTCGGCTTGCCAGCGCTCAAAGCGCACGCCGCGGGCGTTAAGTTTATCGGCAATGGCGGCGGGGTCGGTGCTGTGCCACTGCGGCTGGCCGGCCTCTTTATCTGAATAGATAGTCAATGCGCTCATGAAGGGATCTGCTCCGGGTTAATATCATCAAACTGGTGCACCTGATGATGATGGCTGGCGCCGTCATCCTCATCGCGGATTAGCTGCAGGGTGCGAAAACCGGCCTGCCCGGCGGCGTCCAGCTCCTGATGAATATCGGACAGGAACAGGATCTGCGAGGGAGCCACGCCGATCTGGGCCGCAATGTTCTGATAAGAGCTTACTTCCCGCTTGGCGCCCACGTGGGTATCAAAATAGCCGCTGAACAGATGAGTAATATCACCTTCATCGCTGTAGCCAAATAACAGTTTTTGCGCCGCAACGGAGCCGGAGGAATAAACATAGAGATCAATGCCTTGGCCTTTCCATTTTTCAAGGGCGGGCAGCACGTCCGGATAGAGGTGGCCGGTAAAGTCGCCGTTAACGTAGCCGTCGTGCCAGACGATCCCCTGCAGGGCCTTCAGGGCGGTGGATTTGCGATCCTCGTCCATAAAGCGGAACAGGGTGTCGATAAGTTCGCTGACGCTGGCCTGAGGCTGTTCGATCTCATCGCGCAGATTATCCAGAATGGATTTCACCGGCTCGGCGTACTGCCGGGCGGTGACAAAGGCCGCCAGCCGCTCGCGCGCGTAGGGGAACAACACATTATGGACAAAACGAATATCGCTGGTGGTGCCTTCAATATCCGTCACAATCGCGCGAATCATACTCTCTCCAGTTGTCGTAAACGCATTTCGCATTCAAATAAGAATTCCAGTCCTTCAAGGTGGCGGCGGGCTTCGGCCACGTCGCGCCCCCAGCAGGTTAAGCCATGGCCGCGCAGAAGAAAACCATAATTCAGCGGGCGTTCCCGGGCGTAATCGGCGATACGCGAGGCGAGGGCGTCGATATCCTGGTCGTTATCGAAAACGGCGACGGAGAGGGTATCCAGGTGGCTGGTCTGGCCGCTGAGGGATTTCTGCATCTCGAAGCCGCTGATATTGAGCTCCGGCGTTTTAACGATGCGCGATAGCACGGTGGCGTTTACCGTGTGGACGTGCAGCACGGCGCCGGCGTCCGGAAACAGGCGATAAATCAGGGTATGCAGGCCGGTTTCTGCCGAGGGTTTACGGCCGGAGGGGGCGCGGTTGGTGGCGATCTCCACCTGCAAAAAATCCTCGGCCGTAAGGCTGCCTTTGTCTTTGCCCGATTCGCTCAGCCAGCAGAAGGCTTCATCCTGGCGCACGGACATATTGCCGCCGGTGGCCGGCGCCCAGCCTTTGGCGCCGATCCAGCGGCAGGCATCGACCAGTTGCATGAGTTGCAGGTGCTCTGTCATTTCCTCTCTTCCTCCGTCGGCCCGTATAGACGTCTAAGCGTCTTGATTGCCAAAGACTAACATCGTGTTATAGTGGCAGCAACATAAGTATTACATACAGGCACAACAGCATGATATCTAACCCTTTGATTCCAGAAAGTAAACTTCCCAATCTTGGTACCACCATCTTTACGCAGATGAGCGCCCTTGCGCAGCAGCACAACGCCATTAACCTCTCGCAGGGCTTCCCTGATTTTGACGGGCCGGGCTATCTGCAGGCGCGTCTGGCGCATCACGTAGCCCAGGGAGCGAACCAGTACGCGCCCATGACCGGGGCGCAGCCGCTGCGCGAGGCTATCGCCGATAAAACGGCGGAGCTGTACGGCTATAAGCCCGATGCCAACAGCGAGATTACGGTAACGGCGGGGGCGACGGAGGCGCTGTATGCGGCGATAACCGCCCTGGTACGTACCGGCGACGAGGTTATCTGCTTCGATCCCAGCTACGACAGCTATGCGCCGGCGGTTGAGCTGGCGGGGGGCGTGGTGAAGCGGGTGGCGTTGCAGCCGCCGCACTTTCGCCCGGACTGGCAGGCCTTTACCGCGTTGCTGAGCGCGAAAACCCGGCTGGTCATTCTCAATACGCCGCATAACCCCTCGGCCACGGTATGGCAAAAGGCCGATTTTGCGGCGCTGTGGCAGGCGATTGCGGAGCATGAGATCTACGTGCTGAGCGATGAGGTATACGAGCATATCTGCTTTGCCGAAGAGGGACACGCCAGCGTGCTGGCGCATCCGCAGCTGCGGGAACGCGCTGTTGCCGTTTCGTCCTTTGGCAAAACCTTTCATATGACCGGCTGGAAGGTGGGGTACTGCGTGGCGCCTGCCGCCATCAGCGCCGAGCTGCGCAAGGTGCATCAGTATCTCACCTTTGCGGTTAACACCCCGGCCCAGCTGGCGATAGCCGACATGCTGCGCCACGAGCCGGAGCACTATCGTGAGCTGCCGGAATTTTATCGCGCCCGCCGGGATCTGTTTATCAATGCCCTAAGCGACAGCCGGCTGGAACTGTTGCCCTGTGAGGGGACCTATTTCCTGCTGGCCGATTACAGCGCCATCTCCGATCTTGATGATGTGGGCTTTTGCCGGTGGCTGACCAGAGAAGTAGGGGTAGCCGCGATCCCGCTGTCGGTATTCTGCGCCGACCCCTTCCCGCATAAATTAATTCGCCTCTGCTTTGCTAAACAGGAGAGCACGCTGCTGGCCGCCGCGGAACGCCTGAAAACCTTATAGGGCTAAGTATTAATGCGCTTATTAAATACGTCAGATAAATTTGTCTGGCGTATTTATTACAGCAGAATGAAATTAAAAAAAGAAAACATCGCTAGTCGTACTGGAATCCTTCCGTGGTGACTTTTTCAAGGAAGGTTGAAAAAAGACCGCTACCTATGGCCGCCCGGTTATACATCATATAAATGTTTAAATCCGGTAGGGTGTAACCCGTCTCGACTTTTTTTAGCTTCAGGGTGTCGCGATATTGTTGATAAGCAATTTCAGGAATATACCCCAACAAATTGGAGGCGCTAATCATATTAATGAGCGAGAAAAAGGAGTCGCTGCGAAAACCAATCTTTCGGTCCGGCACACGCTGTTCCGCGTCGGCGCGCACGTTGTTTAAGCCGGCATCGGTGGACATAAAATAGGTGAATTTTTCAGCACTTAACTGTTCCGGAGTGGCCGTGTCACCGATACGCGGATGTGCCTGCCGGCATACCAGCACAATCTTCAAAGACATAAAGGGCGTGCAGACCACAGAGCGGTTATTGGTCGGCGAGAAAGGGAACACCAGATCGGCTTTGCGGTAGGCCAGCAGATCTTCGGCCGACTCTTTTGACAACAGCAGATCGTGGTACTCAATTTCGTAATTATGCTCGCGAATCAGCATTTTCATCGGTGCAAACAGCCGGTCCGGCGTCAGCACCTGGGGAGCATAGATCACCACGCTTTTTTGCAGCGTTGAGCTGTGCATGATGTTAATCGTCTGCTCAAGCTGGTTCAGATTTTCTTCAAGATGTTTGTGTAAATTAACGCCAACGGTCGTAGGCGTGATGCCTTTCCCTGCCCGGATAAAAAGGGGATCGTTCAGCTGGTTTCTCAATCGCTGTAAGGACTGGCTCACCGCAGAGGGGGTAATAAAAAGCGTCTCCGCTGCCTTACTGATGCTGAGATGTTGATAGATACACTCAAAAATTACCAGAAGGTTCAGGTCAAATTTTTTGAGGTCATAGAGATTAGCCATGGTTCATCCTGATTAGCTGCTTTGCCACGAATAGCGTATACACAATAACTATAGAAGTTAGTCAGTTATTCACCATCCTTTGGAATGCCTGACTTAACTGCCCTTGAATTTAAGCTTAATATATCATGCTTATTGATTAATTGAATAAAGGGGATGGTACATCCGGGAATAATTTTATTCTAATTAAAAAAAGCGGAATTATTGAAATTCCGCTTTATCGCTATAGATCAGGGAGTAGTCATCATTAATTTGAGTTGTTCGGCGTCGGGCAGTCCTGCGACCTGCTGTAATTCATTCTCTTTATTCATGTAATAGATGGCGGGCGTGGCCGACGCGCCAAGGGCATCCATAATGGCTTCGTTATCTTTCAGGGTTTTTAACAGCGCCGACGAAGGGGCGGGCGCTGCGGTAACGGGCATCTTTCCGCCGGACTTCTCGTAATCATGCCAGGTTTTGGCCGGATCTTTCGCCGCCAGAATGGCGGCTGCCACCCCGCTGCTTTCAGGTTTGATTACCCCAACCAGCAGCGTGCGCAACTGCACTTTGCCTGATTCAACCCAGGGGCGCGCCTGCTGCCAGAACTGCAGGCAGTAGGGGCAGAAAGGATCGGCAAACACATAGATGATTTTGGGCGCATCTTTATTACCGTCCTGCAGCCAGCGGGCTTTCTCCATACGCTGCCAGAGTTCGCGCCCGGCCGGGGCGTAGATCTCTTTTTGAATCACCTGCTCGCTGAGGTTGCTGCCCTGGGCGTCATACATGTAGCCCGAGATGGCATGCTTGCCGTCCGGCGTCAGATAGATGGTGACCCCCATATCCTGGTATTTCCCCAGCCAGCCTTTCATACCGCCCGGGGCATCAAAGGACTTAATGATGGTAATGCCCTGCTTTTCGATGGCTTTTACCGGAGCGGGCAGCTCTTCGGCGTGGGCAAAAAAGGGCAGAAGCGTAAGTAACAGGCTGCGTTTCAAGGGAAAATCCTTATCTGCTCAGTAAAAAGAGTGGGGTAAGGCAAAACCTATCACAGCCATAGGCATTAATACGATTTTGCCAATTGCCCTTTAACCGTGCGGGTGTTGTAATCTTCGGTGCTGTTACAAGCCTGCTAAAGGTAATGTAGCGCGTAATGCATTGCCAGCCCAGGCTGGCGCTGAAGTTCAGGTATCAGGGCTGCCGGTTCAGGCGGCCCTTTTACGTTAAACAGTTCACATTGTGGTTTTAGCGAGTTGTTAGGTATGACTGATTGATTTGATAATGCAAACGCATTAGCCCATCGACAGAAAGTTAGGTACCTTACATCTCAACGAAAACACGGAGGAAGTATAGATGTCCTTAATTAACACCAAAATTAAACCTTTCAAAAACCAGGCGTTCAAAAACGGTGAATTCGTAGAAGTTACCGAGAAAGATACTGAAGGCCGCTGGAGCGTGTTCTTCTTCTATCCGGCTGACTTCACCTTCGTATGCCCGACTGAACTGGGTGACGTTGCTGACCATTACGAAGAGCTGCAGAAACTGGGCGTGGACGTGTATTCCGTATCTACCGATACCCACTTCACCCACAAAGCATGGCACAGCAGCTCCGAAACCATCGCAAAAATCAAATATGCGATGATCGGCGACCCGACTGGCGCCCTGACCCGTAACTTCGAAATCATGCGCGAAGACGAAGGCCTGGCCGACCGTGGCACCTTCATCGTTGACCCGCAGGGTATCATCCAGGCGATCGAAGTTACCGCTGAAGGTATCGGCCGCGACGCGTCTGACCTGCTGCGTAAGATCAAAGCTGCACAGTATGTTGCTTCACACCCAGGCGAAGTTTGCCCGGCTAAGTGGAAAGAAGGCGAAGCGACTCTGGCGCCGTCTCTGGACCTGGTCGGCAAAATCTAAAATTCGCTGCGTCTTTCGCGCCACAGATGCGTTGGCTGCGCTTAATCACCCCGGTCACTTACTCGTGTAAGCTCCCGGGGATTCATAAGCTTGCCGCCTTCCTGTGACACGAAATACTTGCGAATTAATCCCTAAGCGGGTGCTTCCCACCCGCTTTATTCCAACACCATGATTCAAGTTGCATTCAGGCAGCCCGCGCAAGGCAGCTTGCATGATGATGTTTTATAAGCAGGAGATAAATAATGCTCGACACAAACATGAAAACCCAGCTCAAAGCCTACCTGGAGAAGCTGACTAAACCTGTTGAGCTGATTGCCACGCTGGACGACAGCGCTAAATCGGCAGAAATCAAGGAACTGCTGGCGGAAATCGCTGAACTGTCACCGAAAGTGACCTTTAAAGAAGATAATAGCTTGCCGGTGCGTAAGCCATCCTTCCTGATCACCAACCCGGGCGGTACCCAGGGGCCGCGTTTTGCAGGCTCTCCGCTGGGTCACGAATTTACCTCGCTGGTGCTGGCGCTGCTGTGGACCGGTGGTCACCCGTCAAAAGAGGCGCAGGCGCTGCTGGAGCAGATCCGCGATCTGGACGGTGATTTTGAGTTTGAGACTTACTACTCGCTCTCCTGCCACAACTGCCCGGACGTGGTGCAGGCGCTGAACCTGATGGCGGTTCTGAACCCGCGCATCAAACATACCGCTATCGACGGCGGCGTGTTCCAGAACGAAATCACCGAACGTAACGTGATGGGCGTTCCGGCGGTGTATATGAACGGTAAAGAGTTTGGTCAGGGCCGTATGACGCTGACTGAAATCGTGGCAAAAGTAGATACCGGCGCCGAAAAACGCGCGGCAGAAGAGCTGAACAAGCGTGATGCTTACGACGTGCTGATTGTGGGTTCCGGCCCGGCAGGCGCGGCGGCGGCGGTTTACTCTGCCCGTAAAGGTATCCGTACCGGCCTGATGGGCGAGCGTTTCGGCGGCCAGGTGCTCGACACCGTGGATATCGAAAACTATATCTCCGTGCCGAAAACCGAAGGCCAGAAGCTGGCCGGCGCCCTTAAAGCCCACGTGAGCGATTACGACGTTGACGTTATCGACAGCCAGAGCGCCAGCAAGCTGGTGCCGGCCGCGCAGGAAGGCGGTTTCCACCAGATTGAAACCGCATCCGGCGCGGTGCTGAAAGCACGCAGTATTATCATTGCTACCGGCGCTAAGTGGCGCAACATGAACGTGCCTGGCGAAGATCAGTATCGAACCAAAGGCGTGACCTACTGCCCGCACTGCGACGGCCCGCTGTTCAAAGGCAAGCGCGTAGCGGTGATCGGCGGCGGTAACTCCGGCGTGGAAGCGGCAATCGACCTGGCGGGTATCGTGGAACACGTAACCCTGCTCGAATTTGCCCCTGAAATGAAGGCCGACCAGGTGCTGCAGGATAAAGTCCGTAGCCTGAAAAACGTGGATATCGTACTGAATGCCCAGACCACCGAAGTGAAGGGCGACGGCAGCAAAGTGACCGGTCTTGAGTACCGCGACCGCATCAGCGGCGATGTACACAGCGTGGCGCTGTCCGGTATCTTCGTTCAGATTGGCCTGCTGCCAAACACCACCTGGCTGGAAGGCGCCATCGAGCGTAACCGCATGGGCGAGATCATCATCGACGCCAAATGCGAAACCAGCGTGAAGGGCGTGTTTGCCGCCGGCGACTGCACCACCGTGCCGTACAAGCAGATCATCATTGCCACCGGCGAAGGGGCAAAAGCGTCTCTGAGCTCGTTTGATTATCTGATTCGTACTAAGACCGCATAAAAAAAGTAAGACTGCACCTGCAAAGTGAAGAGGCTACCCGAGGGTAGCCTCTTTTTTTATCCCGCGATTTTTATCTCACCACCAGCACCGGCACAAAGGCGTGGCGGATCACGCTGGAGGCGTTTGACCCCAGCAGGTGGGTAGAGATTGAGGGGTTGCGTGAGCCAATCACTATTACGTCGGCCTTCAGCTCGCTGGCGACCTCGTTCACCACATCGCGCACGTTGCCGAAGCTGACGTGGGTGCGGATCCGGGAAGGATCGATACTGAAATGAGTGACCATGGTTTTCAGCCGCGACTCCGCCTCCTGCTTAATGTGATCTTCAAAGCGACGGATATCGGCGGCGAAGCGGTGCAGGCCAAAGCTGGCCGAGCCGGGCAGGACGTGCAGCAGGTGGATAATGCCATCCTGTTGCGCCAGAAACTCGGCGTGACGAATAGCTTTATCGCTCAGTTCCATCTCAAACACATCAACCGGCATAATGATTGTCTGGTACATACGGCTTTCTCCCTGTTAATTAACGCTATATCCATTCAACCACAAAATATTTGTGGTTTCTGCTAGCTGGCTGACACTTTTTATCTCCCGTTGACCCGTCGGCAATCCCGCTGTTTCTCCGCCAGGAATAATCCCAAAGCCGGGCAATTTCCCAGCAGATCGCCGCTGCTGACTACCCTTTTAAAGGTATCCCACTCTTTTTCCTGTTTCCGGAGGTTGCATGAGAGCACTGACATATCACGGCGCGCATGACGTTCGCGTGGAAAATGTTGCCGATCCCGGCGTCGAACAGCCGGACGATATTATTTTACGCGTCACGGCCACGGCGATTTGTGGATCGGATCTGCACCTTTATCACGGCAAGATCCCGCAGACTAAACACGGCGATATTTTTGGCCATGAATTTATGGGCGAAGTGGTGGAGACCGGCAGCGGCGTGAAAAATTTGCAGAAGGGTGACAGGGTTGTAGTCCCCTTTGTCATCGCCTGCGGCGACTGCTTTTTCTGTCAGATGCACCAGTATGCCGCCTGTGAAAGCACCAACAAGGGCCCCGGCGCGGCGCTGAACAAGAAGCAGATCCCACCGCCGGCAGCGCTGTTTGGCTACAGCCACCTGTACGGCGGCGTGCCCGGCGGGCAGGCGGAGTACGTGCGCGTGCCGAAAGGCAACGTCGGGCCATTTAAGGTGCCGCCGCTGCTCTCCGATGACAAAGCGCTGTTCCTTTCCGATATTCTCCCCACGGCCTGGCAGGCGGTAAAAAATGCCCAGATAGGTAAAGGATCCAGCGTGGCGGTGTACGGCGCCGGCCCTGTAGGTCTGCTGAGTATTGCCTGCGCGCGCCTGCTGGGGGCGGAGCAAATTTTTGTTGTCGATCATCACGATTATCGCCTGCGCTTCGCCGCCAATCGCTACGGCGCTATCCCCATCAACTTTGACGTGGAGGACGACGCGGCGGAGAAAATTATTGAGCAGACGGCGGGCCATCGCGGGGTGGATGCGGTGATTGACGCGGTTGGCTTTGAGGCCAAGGGGAGCACCACCGAAACGGTACTTACCAACCTGAAGCTTGAGGGCAGCAGCGGCAAGGCGTTGCGCCAGTGTATCGCCGCCGTTCGCCGGGGCGGCATCGTCAGCGTGCCGGGCGTATACGCCGGCTTTATTCACGCCTTCATGTTTGGCGATGCGTTCGACAAAGGGCTGTCGTTCAAAATGGGCCAGACCCACGTTCACGCCTGGCTGGGCGAGCTGCTGCCGCTTATCGAGCAGGGGCTGCTGACGCCGGAAGAGATCGTTACCCACTATATGCCGTTTGAAGAGGCTGCACGCGGCTATGAGATTTTCGAAAAGCGGCAGGAAGATTGCCGGAAAATCATCCTGGTACCGGGGGCAGAGAGCGCAGAGGTGGCGAAAGAGCGGGCGACGGGGCTGGTGAACCCGATGCCGGGCGGGGTGTAAGTTACCAGTGGCGTTCAAGGAATAGCACAGCTATGACGATGATCGCCATTAACACGATGAAAAACAGTGAGATAGCCAGTACCTCATTCATGACCGTCCCCGCGGCACTGAAACAGCTTAAGCCTGGATTAACGGGTTTTTACGCTCAATACGCGGAATGGGTGAGATTGCAGAAAGAGGATGCGAAAGCATCCTCCGGGCAAAGCGTGTTATCGCCAGGTCAGATGGATTAGCGCAGGTACTCGCCTGCCGCTTCGGGCTGCCAGAGCAGTTCCAGCACCTCCAGATGGGTGGCGGTACCGCCCGGTAGCGTCCAGTGAATACTGTCGCCGGTGCGCAGGCCAATAAGGGCTGCGCCAACCGGCGCCAGCACCGAAAGCTGGGTGCTGCTATCGGTCATCTGCGCCGGGTAGACCAGGGTGCGGGTGCGCACTTCACCGGTGGTCAGATCGCGAAAGGTTACCTTACTGTTCATGGTCACCACGTCATGAGGCATCTCCTGCGGCGCACACATCTGCGCGCGATCCAGTTCGGCATTCAGTGCTTCGGCAACGGGCAGTGAGGCAAAGGCCGGCTGCTCCAGCAGGCGATCGATACGTTCAGCATCGAGCTCATTAATGATAATTGGTGGTCTGGACATTATTTACTCCATGTCTTTATTGCTGCGACAACCGCAGAAGTGGTCCCAAAAGAAAACCCTCGCCGTCTGGCAGCGAGGGTTTTACGTCCGTTGATGATACTGAGTCTGACGCCAGGTTTGAAGTGCGCTGGCTCACATTCATGCCGCAGATTACTCCTCTGCGCCTTTCGTATGATTTTAGCCGTCATAACGTGACCCTCCGCTAAATTGCATTATATTTTTTTAAGCGCCTCCGGGGAGGCGCTACCGCAGGCGGAAGAAGCGCTCCCGGCGGTAATCACGTCGTAAATTCTGCTGGATTACGCTACGCTGATCCTCCTGGGGCAGGGGAATGAGCGAAGCGCAATTCATCTCCTGCCGGTCATTTTTCTTTCCGTTCAGAGAGCGCCATGTATTTTTATGAACCTTCCCGTGGACACGGGCTGCCGCACGATCCCTTAAATGCCATCATCGGCCCGCGTCCCATCGGCTGGATCGCCTCCGGTAATCAGGCGGGGCAGCACAACCTGGCGCCCTACAGCTTCTTTAACTGCTTTAACTACCACCCGCCCATCATCGGTTTTGCCAGCAGCGGCTGGAAAGACAGCGTGCGTAATATTGTCGAAACCGGTGAATTTGTCTGGAACCTGACTACCCGCGATCTCGCCGCCGCAATGAATGAAACCTCTGCCAGCCTGCCGCACGGCGAAGATGAATTTGTCCGCGCCGGGCTGAGCAAAGCAGAAAGCCGGCTGGTGAAGGTGCCGCGCGTGGCGGAAAGCCCGGTGAACTTTGAGTGTCGCCTGTCGCAGTGCATTCAGCTTACCGCGGCGAACGGCGATGCGATTGAAACCTGGCTGGTGCTGGGCGAAGTGGTGGGGATCCACATCGATGAGGCGCTGCTGCAGGAGGGGATTTACCAGACGGCCCGCGCCCAGCCCGTACTGCGCGCCGGAGGACCTTCCGCCTACTTCGCCATCAGCGAGGCGCAGCGGTTTGATATGGTTCGCCCGGACGCGCGTAAATAGAGGTTCAGTAGCCTACTTTATCCAGCACAAACTGCTTGCCGCAGTTGCCGGGATGCGGCTGCGGCGCAAAAGAGTCGCTGGAGAGCGGCATGTTGATGCTGGCGGACTTCAGCGAGATCTGCATCTCCGTCAGGTAGGCCGGATTACCGTTACAGCTTAGTTTGAAGGCCCTGACCGTCTCTTTGCCATAGCTTCTGGCCACCGCGGCGTCAAAGGCGCGTCGGCTGATGGTCTTGCCGTAGTTTGCCGCAATAAATTGCCCCAGCGGGCTGGCTTTTACTTCCTGATTCATGCGCACCATGGTGCCGAAGTAGGCGTCCGGATCGAAGCCGAAGCAGACCCCGTGTTTGGCATATTCGTACCGTTCGAGGCAGGAACTTCCCCCGGCGCCGGGCATATCTTCGCTCAGCTTTGCCGCCCCGGTAAGGGAGAGCCCGGTTTCCGCGGCCGCGCATTTCCGGTTGGCCCTGGCTTCGGGCATGTTGGGGATCGGGCGGGTGGCGCAGCCAAAGCGCATCCAGCGGCGCTCATCGACCCCGCGCGCGGCGATCGATTTGGGTAGGCCAGGCCACAGGCCGTGCACCGTCAGCAGCGCCGTTTTATCCGCACTCTCTTTTTGCAGGCGGCACTCGTCGGGCTCGCTGCGGTTGCGGTCGTGCATGCTCTGGCAAAAACCCGACTGCCACGACAGCGCCAGCACGTAACGGTCAAAATCACCATACTGTGTGGCCTGCAGCGGGGCGGCCTGCGAGGAGCATGCGTACAGCGCCAGCATGGCCGCGCCGAAACGGTAAGCGACATCCTTCCTGAACATTTAATTTCCTGATGGTTGAGTGCAGATAATTATCTGGAATTATTAAAACACAAAAAGCGCCCGCAGGCGCTTTTTGTCGGACGGGCTAATCAACCTGCGGCGCTACCGGGCACCAGAATTTCGGTGGCGACGATCACAATCACCAGACCGACCAGCACCGGAACAGAGGTGCGTTTTACCACCTCGAAGGGGGAGATATTCGCCATCCCGGCGACGGCAACCACCACGCCTGAAACCGGCGAAATGGTGCGGCCAAGGTTGGAGGCCTGCAGCATAGGGATAGAGAGATAGGCCGGGTTGATGCCGGAAGAGTGGGCCAGCTTAGGGATCATCTCCACAAAGGCGTAAAAGGGGGCGTTGCCCGAGCCGGTGGTCATGGCCGCGAGCATGGTCAGGATCACCAGCACCAGCATCAGAATAATGCTGGCCGAGCCGAACGAGGTGGCGATGGAGATCAGGCTCTGAATAAAGCCGATGGTGCTCAGCCCTTGGGCAAAGACTCCGGCGGCGACCAGCAGCATAACCACGTTGGCAAAGGCATCGGCCATACCGCGATACGCGACCTCCAGGCCGCTGTAGACTTTTTGGGTGTTAAAACCGCGCACAAATTCCAGCACCGCCGCCAGCAGCATACAGATCACCAGAATAGTGATGATGTGCAGCTGCGGCCCCCATTTGCCGTCAAAAATCAGCACCCCGACAATAGGCGTGAAGGGCAGGATGGCGTAAAAAGCCGGGGCGGTAGTGGTGATTTCGCTGACGTTGAGCATTTCGTGGGTGATGTGCTCCCGCTTATCCAGATAGCGCTGCCAGAAATAGTGCGCCACGGCCATACCGATAATGGCGGCGATAGAGATCGGCAGCGTGGTTTTGAAGGCGAAATCAATCAGCGGCATTTCGGCGGCCTTTGCTGCCAGCACCACGTCGCCTGAGGTGGGGGAGAGGATAATCGCCGCCGGCGAGGCGCAGATGGCTGCCGCCGCGCCGCGGCTGATGCCGACGTTGACCATCACCGGGAACAGCGTAGCCATTAACAGCACCCCGAGACCGGTGGCCGAGGAGACGGCAAGGGACATCAGGCAGGCGACGAAGTAGGCGGCAATCATCAGCAGATAGGGGGAGTTGATGTACTGCAGCGGCTTAGAGGCCAGCTTCACCACCATGTCGTTGGCGCCAATATGGGTCATATAGGCGGCAAACCCGCACAGCATCATGATCATCATGCCAAGATCGCCGCCGCGGCTCATCAGCAGGATTTTGATGTACTCGACGATATCCGTAGCGGTATAGCCGGTGCTGGTTTCGCTGCCAGGCAGAATCTGATGGCCCATCAGGGCGCTGACGATAAGCAGCGACAGGCCGCCAACAAACAGCACGCCGGTGGCTGAGTAGCCTTTGATGATATAGCGTGCGACGCCAACGATGACGATTACGCCTATGAGCAGCTCGATAACGGTAAGCATGTATTCCCCTGTCCCCTCCCGACGCCCAGAGCGTGAGGATTTGTAAGATTAATAAGGTGTCAAAATGTGCCTAAATAGTGGCCACGTCTTGCTGACCAAAATCAATAAATCTACGACTAAAGGCAAGTTCCGCGCGCTTTTGCGCTCTGCGCGTTCGCAAGCTAAACGTCAACGGCCAGGCGAGGGGGTAAGGTTACTCTCCGGCACCCGGGCTCAATTCCTATTTTTTCCTTAAGCGGGGGAGCTCACTATATCTGTTATCCGGGTAACCGTAGAATAGATGCAGCTTACTAAACAATATCTCTATTTGTCTGACCCGCAATACGTTATTACCCCGCAGGGGTATTAACATCAAATTTAAGCTGATGTCATGGGTGCTGCGGCCAACAGAGATATTACAGTAAAAGTGGAAACAGAGGCGCTGGCGATATTAACCGGCAGGCGTCGTTAGTTGAGGCTGGATATCATTAGAGGAGTTTAATATTTAAGAGTTAAACCAATATTGTTAAGCATTCATTCAATTAGCATGTGCAAGGATAAGCATTGAGCACGAAGATGGAAAAGTATTGTGAGTGTATTAAATAAAATTTTTCTGATTTTTTTGTTTGTTTTTGGTCAGTTAACTTTCTCGTCTGCCGCGATGGCCGATGACAACGCTGAGAACAAAGGATGGTTTGCGACATTTACCGATAACGTTGCGCAAACCTGGAACGAACCTGAACACTATGATCTCTATGTGCCTGCCATCACCTGGCACGCGCGGTTCGCCTACGATAAAGATAAGACCGACCGGTACAATGAACGCCCATGGGGAGCGGGCATTGGCCAGTCGCGCTGGGACGAAAAAGGTAACTGGCACGGCCTGTACGTAATGGCGTTTAAAGACTCTTATAACAAATGGGAACCCTTCGCCGGGTACGGCTGGGAAAAGACCTGGCGCCCGCTGGCGGACGACAATTTTCACCTCGGGCTCGGCTATACGGCGGGCGTCACCGCGCGTGATAACTGGAAGTACATCCCCGTACCGGCACTGTTACCCCTGGCGTCCGTTGGTTACGGTCCGGTGAACTTTCAGATGACCTATATTCCAGGCACCTATAACAACGGTAACGTTTACTTTGCCTGGATGCGCTTCCAGTTTTAACTGAAAAAACTTTACAGTATGGTCAAAAAGCAGGCGGCCGTTGAAGAATAAAGGATAAAAAGCGAGCGCTAAAATTTAACGCGACTTTTGTCACTTTTTATAAAATCTCCACTGGACAAAACGCCTCACAATTGTTGTACTGATACCCGACACAGCATTAGTGTCTTTTTTTCATGTAAAGGTAATTTTGATGTCTAAGATTAAAGGTAACGTTAAGTGGTTTAATGAATCCAAAGGATTCGGTTTCATTACTCCGGAAGATGGCAGCAAAGACGTGTTCGTACACTTCTCTG
>Ga0209370_1000390_pt1 | contig 63752 bp, 53 predicted proteins | sample AgamicAtPrz_FD_187164 | JGI IMG/M metagenome (GOLD analysis project Ga0209370, IMG submission 187164) | Agave microbial communities from Guanajuato, Mexico - At.P.rz (SPAdes) (version 2) | ecosystem: Host-associated > Plants > Phyllosphere > Phylloplane/Leaf | place: Guanajuato, Mexico...
ATCTTGAATCCCCTAAAGGGCCGTCGAAGACTACGACGTTGATAGGTTGGGTGTGTAAGCGCTGTGAGGCGTTGAGCTAACCAATACTAATTGCCCGTGAGGCTTGACCATATAACACCCAAGCAATCTGCTACGCAGATTGTGGTGGTGAAGACGAGAGAACCGAAAGTTCGCAGCTTCACAAAATCACATATCCGAATTCGCTGGAGTATCCATCTGGATGTTCTGGCAACAGAATTTCTTGACGACCATAGAGCATTGGAACCACCTGATCCCATCCCGAACTCAGCAGTGAAACGATGCATCGCCGATGGTAGTGTGGGGTTTCCCCATGTGAGAGTAGGTCATCGTCAAGATTCATTTCGCAAAACCCCTATCTGCGCGAGCAGGTAGGGGTTTTGTCTTTTCCACGTCCCGAAAAGCAACGCCACCTCTGCTGTGGAATACACAGCGTGGGAGCGGGCTTGCCCCGCGATGGTGCATGCCCGGATAACATCACGGCCTGATCTGGCCTTATCCGGGCGGTGCGGCGTTCCGACAAGCCCGCTCCCACGGTGGCCCTCGACCGCGTCAACCGCCTCCGTGATAAGGTTCCCCTTCTGCACCAACCCGCTCCCCGAGATCAGCCAATGCCCCAGACCACCTCACTTCACCCAGGCTTCATGATCGTCCAGGGCAACCGCCTGGACGACCTGCGCAATCTGGTGGTGAGCGTGATGCGCCGCTATCCCTTGGCGCCGCTGGAAAACGAAATCGCCCTGGTGCAGAGCAACGGTATCGCCCAATGGTTGAAATTGGCCCTGGCCGAGGATCCGCAGGACGACGATCAGGGTGGTTGCGGGATCGCCGCCGCCATCGATGTGCAACTGCCGGGCAGCTTCATGTGGCAGCTGTACCGCCGCGTGCTGGGGCGCGACGAAATCCCCGAGGTGTCGCTGCTGGACAAGGCGCCCCTGACCTGGCGCCTGATGCGCCTGCTCCCGGAAGTGATCGAGCGCCCTCACTTCGAGCCCCTGCGCCGCTTCCTCACCGATGACAGCGACCTGCGCAAGCGCTACCAGCTGGCCGAGCGCCTTGCCGACCTCTTCGACCAGTACCAGGTCTACCGTGCCGATTGGCTGAAGGACTGGGCAAGTGGTGCCCATGTGCTCAACACCGCGCGCGGCGAGCGCAAGCCGCTGGCCGCCGGCAATCGCTGGCAGGCCGAGCTTTGGCGGATCCTGCTCGAGGACGTGGGCGAGGCGGGCATGGCCCAGAGCCGGGCCGGCGTGCATCAACGTTTCATCGAGCGGATCAACGGCCTGGAGCAGGCCCCCGTCGGGCTGCCGGCGCGGCTGATCGTGTTCGGCATCTCGTCGCTGCCCGCCCAGATATTGGAGGCCCTGGCAGGCCTGGCCCGCTTCAGCCAGGTACTGCTGTGCGTGCACAACCCTTGCCGTCATCACTGGGGCGATATCGTTGCCGACAAGGACCTGCTGCGACACCAGTACAAGCGCCAGCAACGCAAGCAGGGCATGCCCCTGCAACTGGACGATGAGCTGCTGCACCAGCATGCACACCCGCTGTTGGCGGCCTGGGGCAAGCAGGGGCGCGACTATATCAACCTGCTCGACAGCTACGACGATCCCGGCAGTTACCAGGGTGTGTTCAGCGATGGACGCATCGACCTGTTCAGCGAAGGTGAGCCCAAGACCCTGCTCAATCAGTTGCAGGACGACATCCTCGAGCTACGCCCCCTGGTTGAAACCCGCGAGCAATGGCCGGCGGTAGATCCGGGCAAGGACCGTTCCGTGCGTTTTCACCTGGCCCACAGTCCGCAGCGTGAAGTGGAGATCCTGCACGATCAGTTGCTGGCCCGCTTCAGTGCCGACCCCACGCTGCGGCCTCGCGACGTCATCGTCATGCTGCCGGCCATCGACACCTACGCACCGCATATCCGCGCGGTGTTCGGCCAGCTCGAGCGCAACGATCCGCGTTATATCCCGTTCACCCTGACCGACCAGGGCCAGCGTGGTCGCGACCCGCTGCTGATCGCCCTGGAGCATCTGCTCAAGCTGCCTGACAGCCGTTTCGCCGTCAGCGAAGTGCTCGACCTGCTGGACGTGCCGGCAGTACGCGCCCGCTTCGCCATCCAGGAAAGCGACCTGCCGACCCTGCACCGTTGGATCGAAGGAGCAGGCATCCGTTGGGGATTGAGTGCCGAGCAACGCGCCAGCCTTGGCCTGCCCGAGGGACTCGAGCAAAACTGTTGGCGCTTCGGCCTGAGGCGCATGCTGTTGGGGTACGCGGTCGGCGTGGGCGAAGGCTGTGACGGTATCGAGCCGTACGATGAGATCGGTGGCCTCGATGCCGCGTTGATCGGCCCTTTGGTCGCGTTGCTCGATGCCCTGGACATTGCCTGCCAGGCCCTCTCGCAACCCGCTTCGGCGATGGAGTGGGGGGCACGGCTGCATGCGCTGCTGCAGATCTTCTTCCTGGCCGAGAACGAGCACGACGAATTGCTCCTGGTGCAGTTGCAGGACCTGCGCGACACCTGGCTGGAAACCTGTGACGCGGTCGGTCTGCACGATTTGCTGCCACTGACCGTGGTGCGCGAAGCCTGGCTGTCCGGGCTGGACCAGGGCAAGTTGTCCCAGCGCTTCCTGGCCGGCTCGGTGAACTTCTGCACCCTGATGCCCATGCGCGCCATCCCATTCAGGGTGGTCTGCCTGCTGGGCATGAATGACGGCGACTACCCGCGTGCCCAGCCGCCCCTCGACTTCGATCTGATGGCCAGCGACTACCGGCCTGGTGACCGTTCCCGTCGGGAGGATGACCGTTACCTGTTGCTCGAGGCCTTGCTCTCGGCACGTGACCAGCTCTACGTCAGCTGGGTCGGGCGCAGTATCCGCGACAACAGCGAGCGTCCGTCCTCGGTGCTGATCGGGCAGTTGCGCGATCACCTGGCCGCCGGCTGGCAGCTCGCCGGCGCCAAGACCGGCCAACGCGACGACCCGGGGCAGCAGTTGCTGCATGCCCTGACCCAGGAGCATCCATTACAGCCGTTCAGCCAGCGCTACTTCCAGAAGGGCAGCCCGTTATTCAGCTTCGCCCATGAATGGTTGGCGTTGCACCAGGCTGCGGATGAGGCAGAGGCGCCTACAGCCCTATCGCCCTACGCCAGCGATGAACCGCTCAACCTGGTGCAGCTTCAGGACTTCCTGCGCCATCCGGTACGGCATTTCTTCAGCCAGCGTCTGAAAGTGTTCTTCGAGGCCCTGGAGGCACCGACCCCGGACGAAGAACCCTTCGTGCTGGATGCCCTGCAACGCTATGGCCTGAGCGAAAGCCTGCTCGGCGCCGCGCTGGCCGATCCGGAAAACGCCGAGCGGGCGCTGCTGGCCCAGGCCAGACGCCTCCAGGCCTGCGGGATGCTGCCGCTGGCAGGCTTCGGCGAAGCCTTGCAGGCCGAGCTGATCCAGCCACTGCCGGACCTGCTGCAACGTCATCGGCAACTGCTGCAGCGCTGGCCGGCCCTGGTCGAGGGTGCCCTGCCGATCCATTTCGAACACGGGCCGTTGCGCCTGGAGGGCTGGCTCGGCCGGGTGTACCAGGCCGAGGACCAGAGCCTGCTGAGCATCGCTACCGTGCCCAACACCCTCAGTGCCGGGCGCAACAGCCTGAAGTGGCACCGGCTGGTGCCGGCCTGGGTCATGCACCTTGCCGCCTGCGCCTCGGGCTATCCACTGCACAGCGCGCTGGTAGCCAGCGACCTGACCCTGTTGCTGGCACCGCTACCCCAGAGTGAGGCGGCAGAGCGCCTGGGCGAACTGTTGGTGGCACGCCAGGCGGGCATGAACGCCCCTTTGCCGGTGGCGGCCAAGACCGCCTTCGCCTGGCTGGCCCAGGAAGATCCGGACAAGGCCGTGGCCGCCGCGATCCGTGCCTATGAGGGCGACGGCCAGAACAGCTTCGGCGAGCGCAGCGAAAGCCTGGCCCTGGCCCGCCAGTACCGTGACTTCGCCGCGCTGGCCCTCGACGAAACCTTCGAAGGCTGGTGCGAAGCCTTGTACCGTCCCCTGTTCGCAGCGCCCTGGCAGACCCTGGGTAACCCGGAGAACGCCCAATGACCCAAGCCCGCCCCCTGGCGCTGAGTTTCCCTTTGCACGGTAGCCAGCTGATCGAAGCCAGTGCCGGTACCGGCAAGACGTTCACCATCTCGGCCTTGTACCTGCGGCTGATCCTCGGCCATGGCGGCGAGCAGGGTTTCAGCCGCGAACTGCTGCCACCGCAGATCCTCGTGGTGACCTTCACCGACGCGGCCACCAAGGAGCTGCGCGAGCGTATCCGTGCGCGCCTGGCCGAGGCGGCGCGCTTCTTCCGCGGCGAGCTGGACGATGCCGACCCGCTGCTGCACCTGCTGCGCGACGATTATCCACAGGAGCAATGGCCACGCTGCGCCAGCCGCCTGGAGATCGCCGTGCAGTGGATGGACGAGGCCGCCGTTTCGACCATCCATGGCTGGTGCCAGCGCATGTTGCGCGAGCATGCCTTCGACAGCGGCAGCCTGTTCACCCAGAGCCTGGAGACCGATCACAGCGAACTGCTGGGCCAGGTCATGCGCGATTACTGGCGGCGCTTCTGCTACGGCATGCGCGGTGAGTCGCTGGCCTGGGTGCGCGGCAACTGGGGCAGCCCCGATGCCTTGTTGCCGAGGATCAGGCCGCTGTTCGGCCGTGTCCGGGGCCAGGTGGACGATCAAGACCCACAAGCCTTGATCGAGGCGACCCTGCGCCAGCGCACCGAACAACTGGCGCAGCTCAAGGCGCCCTGGGGCGCCTGGGCCGACGAGCTGCAGCAGATCTGCCGCGATGCCGTGGCGGCCAAGCAGGCCGACGGGCGCAAGTTGCAGGCACGCTATTTCGAACCCTGGTTCGACAAGCTGCGGGCCTGGGCCGGTGATGAGCAAGCCATGGAGCTGGACCTGGGCACCGGCTTCACCCGCCTGACACCCGCCGGCCTGGCCGAGGCCTGGAAGTCCGGCGAGCCGCCGCAACACCCGGCACTGCGGGTCATGGAATCCTTGCGCGAGCAGTTGCAGGGGCTGGCCAGCCCCGATGCACGGTTGCTGGAACATGCCGCCGCCTGGGTTTCGGCGCGCTTCGAGGTGGAGAAACGCCGCCGCGCCGAAATGGGCTTCGACGACATGCTGCTGCGCCTGGAGCATGCCCTGGGCAGCGACTCGGGTGAGCGCCTGGCCGCGTTGATCCGCGAGCAGTTCCCGGTCGCGTTGATCGACGAATTCCAGGACACCGACCCCGTCCAGTACGGGATCTTCGAGCGCATCTACCGCATCACCGAGAACAACCCCGACACCGGCCTGTTCATGATCGGCGACCCCAAGCAGGCGATCTATGCCTTCCGTGGCGCCGACATTTTTACCTACCTGGCCGCGCGCCGCGCCACCGCCGGGCGACTGCACAGCCTGGACACCAACTACCGTTCCAGCCAGGCCATGGTCGCGGCGGTCAACCGGGTGTTCCTGCAGGCCGAGGAACGCGCCGAGGGCCGTGGCGCCTTCCTGTTCCGGGCCCAGGGCGACAATCCGCTGCCCTTCGTCGAAGTGCGCGCCAAGGGCCGTGGCGAGCAACTGCTGATCGCCGGACAGCCCAGCGCGGCGCTTCACTGCTGGCAGCTGGAGAGCGACGAGCCAGTGTCCAGCACAGCGTATCGCCAGCAGCTGGCCGCCAGTTGCGCCAGCCATATCGTCGAGCTGCTCGAAGGTGGTCAGCAAGGCATCAGCGGTTTCGCCGATGCCGCCGGCAAGCTGCGACCCTGCCTGCCTTCCGATATCGCCATCCTGGTGCGCGACGGTCGCGAGGCCCAGCTGGTCCGCGCCGAGCTGGCGGCTCGCGACGTGCGCAGCGTATACCTGTCGGACAAGGACTCGGTGTTCGCCGCCCAGGAGGCCCATGATCTGTTGGCCTGGCTCAAGGCCTGCGCCGAGCCGGACTCGGAGCGCATGCTCAAGGCCGCCCTGGCCAGCCTGACCCTCGACCTGCCGCTTATCGAACTGGAGCGCCTGAACCAGGATGAGCGGGTCTGGGAAAGCTGGGTGATGCGCTTTCGCCGTTACCACGACACCTGGCAGCGCCAGGGCGTGCTGCCGATGCTGCGCCGCCTGCTGCACGACTTCCGGCTGCCGCGGGCGCTGATGGGCCGCAGCGACGGCGAACGGGTGCTGACCAACCTGCTGCACCTGGCCGAACTGCTGCAGCAGGCCGCGGGCGAGCTGGATGGCGAGCAGGCGCTGATCCGTCACCTCACCGAGCACCTGGCCAACGCCGGGCAGGCCGGAGAGGAGCAGATCCTGCGCCTGGAAAGCGACGAGCAACTGGTCAAGGTGGTGACCATCCACAAGTCCAAGGGCCTGGAATACCCCTTGGTGTACCTGCCGTTCATCTGCACCAGCAAGCCGGTGGACGGCCAGCGCCTGCCCCTGGGCTGGCACGACGACCAGGGTATGGCGCACCTGACCCTGACCCCGAATGCCGAGCAGATCGAGCGCGCCGATGACGAACGCCTGGCCGAGGACCTGCGCCTGCTCTACGTCGCCCTGACCCGTGCCCAGCATGCCTGCTGGCTGGGTGTTGCCGACCTCAAGCGCGGCACCCAGCGCAGTTCGCAGCTGCATCGTTCGGCCTTGGGCTACCTGCTGGGCGGTGGCCTGCCGTTGGCGGCTTCCAGCCGGTTGGGCGAATGGCTCGCCACCCTGGCGGCCGGCAATCCGGCCATCACCCAGGGTCCGCTGCCTGAGGTCCAGGCCCTGTGCTACCGCACGCCGGACAGCCAGCGCGAGCTGCTGCCACCGCGCAAACCCCGGCGGGCCGCTGCGGAGCACTGGTGGATCGCCTCGTACAGTGCCTTGCGGGTGGGCGACCAGACCCTGGTCGCCGACAGCTCCCAGGCCCAGCAACTGCTGGACGACGAGGTGCTGGACAGCCAGTCGCTGCGTGAGGTGCCGGCCGAGGCGGGCGATATCCACCGCTTCCCCCGTGGGCCGAATCCGGGCACCTTCCTTCATGGCCTGCTCGAATGGGCGGGGCGCGAAGGGTTCGCCGAGGTCGCCGCTCAAGGACAGGTGATCGAGCGCACCGTGGGCCAGCGCTGCAACCGACGCGACTGGACCGGCTGGATTCCCACGCTGACCCAGTGGTTGCAACAGTTGCTGATCCAGCCCATGCCGTTGCAAGGGGCCACCTTGACCCTCGCAGGCCTCGAGCGCTACCAGGTCGAAATGGAGTTCTGGTTCGCCAGCCACCAGGTGGACGCGGTGCGCCTCAACCATCTGGTAGCGCGCCACACTCACGCAGGCATGACGCGGGCAGCCGCCCAGCCGACCGTGCTCAACGGCATGTTCAAGGGCTTCATCGACCTGGCCTTCGAACTCGACGGGCGCTACTACGTGGCCGACTACAAGTCCAACTGGCTCGGCCCCGACGCCGAGGCCTACGGCGCCCTGGCCATGGAGCAGGCAATCCTCGAGCACCGCTACGACCTGCAGTACGTGCTCTACCTGCTGGCCCTGCATCGCCAGCTGCGCGCGCGCCTGCCCGACTACGACTACGACCGGCATGTCGGCGGTGCCGTGTTCATCTTCCTGCGTGGCGTCACCTCGGCCGGCCACGGGCTGTATCATGCGCGGCCGCCCCGGGCGCTGATCGAACAGCTCGACGCGATGTTCCGGGGTGAGCAAGAACCTGCCCAACAGGACCTGTTTGCCGGAGCCACGCCATGAGCCGCAACCTCGACGATCTGCTGCCCACGCCCTTGCAGGCCGAGCACCTGAGCGCCCTGGCGCCGCTACACCACAGCCAGGACCTGCTGGCATTGCTCGATCGCTGGGTCGAGCGCGGCTGGCTGCGCGCCCTGGACCGGGCCTTCGTGAGTTTCCTCGAGGAGCGGGCGCCGGGCAGCGATCCGCTGGTGCTGCTGGCCGCCGCCCTGGCCAGCCACCAGCTCGGTCATGGCCATGTCTGCCTCGATCTGCAGCAAACCCTCGCCGAGCCGGATTTCGCCCTGTCGCTGCCACCGGAAGGCGATGCACTGGCCGGACCGTTGCTGCTGCCTTCGCAGCTGCTGGCCAGCCTCGAGCTGGGCACCTGGTTGCAGCGGATCGCCGAGAGCCCCCTGGTTGCCACCGGCGATACCGTCGAGCAGCGTGCCCGGCCACTGGTGGTCAGCGGCGAGCGCCTGTACCTGCGCCGCTATTGGACCTACGAGCGACGCATCGACAACGCTCTGCATGAGCGCCTGGCGCGCCTTCAGCCGCAGCCGACCGACCTGGCACTACGCCTGGCGCAACTGTTCGAAGGTGGCTCGGCCGCAGGCGAAGTGGACTGGCAGAAGCTGGCCTGTGCCCTGGCTACCCGGGCCGGCTTCAGTGTCATCACCGGCGGCCCCGGGACCGGCAAGACCACCACCGTGGTACGCCTGCTGGCGTTGTTGCAGGGGCCTGCGGTCGAGCAAGGCCGGCCGCTGCGCATCCGCCTGGCGGCGCCAACCGGCAAGGCCGCGGCGCGCCTCACCGAGTCCATCGGCCAGCAGGTGGAGCGCTTGCAGGTGGATGGCGCGGTGCGGGCGCAGATCCCCACCGAGGTCAGCACCGTGCACCGCTTGCTGGGTAGCCGCCCGGGCTCTCGGCACTTCCGCCATCATGCCGGCAACCCGTTGCCCCTGGATGTGCTGGTGGTCGACGAAGCCTCGATGATCGACCTGGAGATGATGGCCAACCTGCTCGACGCCCTGCCGGCCAACGCACGCCTGGTGCTGCTGGGCGACAAGGACCAGCTTGCCTCGGTGGAGGCCGGGGCGGTGCTGGGCGACCTGTGCCGCGACGCCGAAGACGGCTGCTACTGGCCGCAGACCTTGGCCTGGCTGGAGCAGGTGGGCGGACAGTCGCTGGCCGACATCGGCCTGAGGCCGGGCGACGGCCAGCGCAACCCGCTGGCCCAGCAGATCGTGATGCTGCGCCACTCGCGGCGTTTCGGCGAAGGCAGCGGCATCGGCCAGTTGGCGCGCCTGGTCAATCGCCAGCAAGCCCTGGAGGCGCGTGCGCTGCTGGCGACCCGACCAGCGGATGTCCATTGCCTGACCTTGGGCGGCGAGCATGACAAACGCTTCGACCGCCTGCTGCTCGATGGCCTCAACCAAGGCTCCGAGGGGCCACAAGGCTATCGCGGCTACCTGCGTACCATCGGTCGCCTGCGCCCGCCGCCAGGCACGCCAGGCGACGATCCGCGCTGGGAGCGCTGGGCGGCCGAGGTGCTGCAGAGCTTCGAGGCGTTCCAGTTGCTCTGCGCCGTGCGCAAGGGCGCCTGGGGCGTCGAAGGCCTCAATGAGCGGGTCGCCCGGGTGCTGCACAACGCCGGGCTGATCGACAGCCAGCAACCCTGGTACGAAGGCCGTCCGGTACTGGTCACCCGCAACGACTATGGCCTCGGGCTGATGAACGGCGATATCGGCATTGCCCTGCGCCTGCCGGACGAGCAGGGCGATGCGCTGCTGCGCGTGGCCTTCCCGCGCAATGATGGTAGCGGCGGGGTGCGCTTCGTCCTGCCCAGCCGTCTCAGCGAGGTGGAAACAGTGTTCGCCATGACCGTACACAAGTCCCAGGGCTCGGAATTCAGCCATACCGCACTGGTGCTGCCCGACGCGCTGAACCCGGTGCTGACCAAGGAACTGGTGTACACCGGGATCACCCGCGCCAAGCATTGCTTCAGCCTGATCGAGCCGCGCGCCGGGGTGTTCGAGGAGGCGGTGGGGCGCAAGGTCCGGCGGGTCTCGGGGCTGATGCTGGAGCAAGTCTGACTCTGGAGTTTGCCGCCGATATGCTATCGTTGCGGCATTATCCGCAAACATTTTGTGAGATTTCCCCCCATGACAGTGGCTGTCTCGGCCCTGGGACGCGTGAAGGGCTGTGCGCTCTCGTTGCTGATGGCCATGCTGTTGTCGAACGGCCCGCCCGCCTGGGCGGACAATGCCGTATCGCAGGCGCAGGTGCAGCTAAGGGCCAAGGCCGTGACCCAGGTCGTGCTGGGCATCCTCAGCTACGCCCGCTGGCCTGCCGACCCCAATCCCTTGCGCCTGTGCCTGGTTGGCCCGACCGAATATGCCGACGACCTGATCAAGGGCAATCTGCAGCAGTCCGGGCAACCCCTGCAGGTGCGCCGCCTGCTCGCCGACGACCCGAGCGTGGCCAGCGCCTGCGATGCCATCTACCTCGGCAAGCTCGACAAACAGCAACGTGAGCGACTGTTCCAGCGGGTCAACGGCCACCCGGTGCTGAGCATCAGCGAGGCCGACGATCCGTGCACGGTGGGGAGCCTGTTCTGCCTGCGGGTCGGCGACCAGCAGGTGGCGTTCGACGTCAACCTCGACTCGGTGGCACGCAGCGGCGTGCGCATCCACCCCAGCGTGCTGCAGCTGTCGCGCCGGCGGGCGGGGCAGCCATGAAACGTTCAGCCAGGCGCTTCAGCCGGCCGACCCTGCGCGCCGTGCTCGGGCGGGGTCACCTGGGCGTGGCCTTGCTCGCCGCGGGTCTGGCCGGGGTGCTGGTGACCCTGCTCGGGGTGGCGGCGTTGCGCGTGTATGCCAACCACAACCTGCACCTGATCGCCCGCTCCATCAACTACACCGTCGAGGCCGCCGTGGTGTTCGACGACAGTGCCGCTGCCAACGAGGCCCTGGCGCTGATCGCCTCCACCGAAGAAGTGGCCGACGCCAAGGTGTACGACAACGATGGCGACCTGCTCGCCCACTGGCAGCGCGACGAGCAGGGGGTCATGGCGCAGTTGCAGTCCCAGGTGGCGCGCAGCCTGCTGGAGGAGCCGATCAGCATGCCGGTGCAGCACATGGGCCAGCGGGTCGGCCATATCGAGCTGACCGGGCAGGGCGGCAGCCTGGTGCGCTTCCTGCTCAGCGGCCTGGTGGGCATCCTGGTGTGTACGGTGCTCAGCGCGGTGCTGGCGCTGTACCTGTCGCGACGCCTGTTTGGCGACATCATCCGCCCCTTGCGCAACCTGGCCAGCGTCGCCCATGCCGCGCGGCGCGAGCGCAGTTTCGACCGGCGGGTGCCGCAGACCCAGATCGCCGAACTCAACGAACTGGGCAACGACTTCAATGCCCTGCTCGACGAACTGGAGGTCTGGCAGAGCCACCTGCAGAGCGAGAACGAAAGCCTCGCCCACCAGGCCAGCCATGACAGCCTCACCGGCCTGCCCAACCGCGCCTTCTTCGAGGGGCGGTTGAGCCGCAGCCTGCGCAATGCCGCGCGTAGCGAAGACCACTTGGCGCTGTTGTTCCTCGACAGCGACCACTTCAAGCAGATCAACGACAGCCTCGGCCATGCGGTGGGGGACGAAGTGCTGATCAGCGTGGCCAACCGCGTGCGTGCGCAACTGCGCGAGCACGACCTGGTGGCGCGCCTGGGCGGCGACGAGTTCGCCGTGCTGCTGACGCCACTGCACTCGCGCGAGGATGCCCAGCGCATCGCCGAGAAGATCGTCGCCAGCATGAAGCTGCCGGTACAGCTGGAGGATGGCACCAGCCTGACCACCTCGCTGAGCGTCGGTATCGCCTATTACCCGGACGACGGCCGCGACCCGGCCAGTCTGCTCAATGCCGCCGATGCGGCGATGTACCAGGCCAAGCGCAATCGCCGTGGCCATTGGCAAGTGGCGCAGACGGAACGCTGCGCCACTGATGCAAAGAACAGGAGCTGAACCGTGACCAAGCGTTTTCCCGTGCTGCGTTTCCCGTTATTCACCCTGCTGCTGGCGCTGCTGACCCTGGCCGGCTGCCAGAGCGTGCCGCCCAAGGGGCTGACCCCCGAGCAGGTCGCCGTGCTCAAGCGCGAGGGTTTCGCCCCGACCGACGAGGGCTGGGCGTTCGACCTGTCGGGCAAGGTGCTGTTCGGCAGTGACCTGGACAGCCTCAACAGCGCCAGCGAGTCGATCGTCGAGCGTATCGGCAAGGCGCTGCTGTCGGTGGATATCCAGCGCGTGCGCATCGACGGCCATGCCGACGCCTCGGGCAAGGCCGCCTACAACCAGCAGCTCTCCGAACGCCGTGCACAGAGTGTGGCCAAGGCCTTGATCGGCATCGGCATGCAGCCGCAGAACATCCAGACCCGCGGCATGGGCAGCAGCCAGCCGGTGGCGGACAACCGCACCGCGGCAGGGCGCATGGAGAATCGGCGGGTGTCGATCGTGGTGGCGTCGGATTGAGGCTGTTGGGGCCGCTACGCGTCCCCCAGTCAACCCTGAGCGAACTTCATCTCCCGCGTCTCCCCCATCAGCAACGGCGCATTGGCCTCGGTCACCTCGCGGATGTAATCCCACAGCAGCGTGATCCGCTTCAACTTGCGCAGATCCTCCCGGCAGTACATCCAGAACTGCCGCGTCACCTCGATCTGCTCCGGCAACACCGTCACCAATCGCGGATCCTGCGCCGCCAGGAAGCACGGCAGGATCGCCAGCCCGCGCCCCTGCAAGGCCGCCGTGTACTGGGCGATCACGCTGGTGCTGCGCAGGTGCGCGTTGGCGTTGGGGATCAGGTTGGCCAGGTACAGCAGCTCCGAGCTGAACGCCAGGTCGTCCACGTAGCTGATGAACGGATGCCGTCCCAGGTCGGCGATCTCGCGGATCGGCTCGTGGTTGTCCAGGTAGTCCTGGGTGGCATACAGGCGCAGGCGGTAGTCGCACAGCTTGCAGCACACGTAAGGCCCATGTTCCGGGCGCTCCAGGGCGATGACGATATCGGCCTCGCGCTTGGACAGGCTGATGAAGTGCGGCAGCGGCAGGATATCCACCGAGATCGCCGGCCAGGCATCGACGAAATGGCTCAGCTGCGGGGTGACGAAGAAACTGCCGAAGCCTTCGGTGCAGCCCATGCGCACATGCCCCGACAACGCCACGCCCGACCCCGAGACCTGCTCGCAGGCCATGTGCAGGGTGCTCTCGATCGATTCGGCATAGCCCAGCAGGCGTTGCCCTTCGGCGGTGAGGACGAAGCCGTTGGTCCGTGATTTTTCGAACAGCAAAGTACCTAGCGCCCCTTCCAGTGAACCGATGCGCCGCGACACCGTGGTGTAGTCCACGGCCAGGCGCTTGGCCGCACTGCTGGCCTTGCGGGTGCGCGCCACCTCAAGAAAGAACTTGAGGTCGTCCCAGTTCAGCGCGCTCAGGGAGGTGAGGTCTTTTTGCATGATGATCCGGTTTTTTTGTGCATTCTTGTTGGATGTTTGCACATCTATACTCGAACTCAGCCCCTGAGCGCCACCCCGTTCGCTGCGGCGTAGGCGTCCTCGTTCCGACAATAATTCCAAGGAGAGCGCAGATGAACGCACCCCAGTCGCCCGACCAGACCAAGGTCGAGCAGGTCAAGCTGCTGATCGATGGCCAATGGGTCGAGTCCAAGACCACCGAATGGCGTGACATCGTCAACCCGGCGACCCAGCAAGTGCTGGCGCGGGTGCCGTTCGCCACCGTCGAGGAAGTCAACGCCGCCGTGGCCGCCGCCGAGCGCGCATTCAAGACCTGGCGCGACACCCCGATCGGCGCGCGCATGCGCATCATGCTCAAGCTGCAGGCACTGATCCGCGAGCACAGCAAGCGCATCGCCGTGACCCTCAGCGCCGAACAGGGCAAGACCATCGCCGACGCCGAGGGCGATATCTTCCGTGGCCTGGAAGTGGTCGAGCACGCCGCCTCCATCGGCACCCTGCAGATGGGCGAGTTCGCCGAGAACGTCGCCGGCGGTGTCGACACCTACACGCTGCGCCAGCCGATCGGCGTGTGCGCCGGCATCACCCCGTTCAACTTCCCGGCGATGATCCCGCTGTGGATGTTCCCGATGGCCATCGTCTGCGGCAACACCTTCGTGCTCAAGCCGTCCGAGCAGGACCCGCTGTCGACCATGATGCTGGTCGAGCTGGCGCTGGAAGCCGGCATCCCGGCCGGCGTGCTCAACGTGGTGCACGGTGGCAAGCAGGTGGTCGACACGATCTGCACCCACCAGGACATCAAGGCGATCTCGTTCGTCGGCTCGACCGAGGTCGGCACCCACGTCTACAACCTGGGCAGCCAGCACGGCAAGCGCGTGCAGTCGATGATGGGCGCCAAGAACCACGCCGTGGTGCTGCCCGATGCCAACCGCACCCAGACCATCAACGCCCTGGTCGGCGCCGCCTTCGGCGCGGCCGGCCAGCGCTGCATGGCCACCTCGGTGGCGGTGCTGGTGGGCAAGGCCCGCGAATGGCTGCCGGATATCAAGGACGCGGCGAGCAAGCTCAAGGTCAACGCCGGCAACGAGCCGGGCACCGATGTTGGCCCGGTGGTCTCCAAGCGCGCCAAGGAGCGTGTGCTGGGCCTGATCGAAAGCGGTATCAAGGAAGGCGCCAAGCTTGAACTGGATGGCCGCGATGTGAAGGTGCCAGGCTACGAGCAGGGCAACTTCGTCGGCCCGACCCTGTTCTCCGGGGTGAAGACCGACATGCAGGTCTACACCCAGGAAATCTTCGGCCCGGTACTGGTGACCCTGGAGGTCGATACCCTCGACGAGGCCATCGCCCTGGTCAACGCCAACCCGTTCGGCAACGGCACCGGCCTGTTCACCCAGAGCGGCGCGGCGGCGCGCAAGTTCCAGAGCGAGATCGATATCGGCCAGGTCGGCATCAACATCCCGATCCCGGTGCCGGTGCCGTTCTTCAGCTTCACCGGTTCCCGCGGCTCCAAGCTCGGCGACCTCGGCCCGTACGGCAAGCAGGTGGTGCAGTTCTACACTCAGACCAAGACCGTCACCGCCCGCTGGTTCGACGATGACAGCGTCAATGACGGTGTGAACACCACCATCAGCCTGCGCTAAGGAGAACGCCATGCGTATCGCTTTCATCGGCCTGGGCAACATGGGCGCGCCCATGGCCCGCAACCTGATCAAGGCCGGGCACCAGCTCAACCTGTTCGACCTGAACAAGACCGTGCTGGCGGAACTTGCCGAGCTGGGTGGCCAGGTCAGCACGTCGCCCAAGGACGCTGCCGCCAACAGCGAGCTGGTGATCACCATGCTGCCGGCGGCCGCTCATGTGCGCGGTGTGTACCTGGATGAAGAAACCGGCGTGCTGGCCGGCATCCGTCCCGGCACCCCGACCGTGGACTGCAGCACCATCGACCCGCAGACCGCCCGTGACGTCTCCAAGGCCGCGGCGGCCAAAGGCATCGACATGGCTGATGCACCGGTTTCCGGCGGCACCGGTGGCGCGGCCGCCGGCACCCTGACCTTCATGGTCGGCGCCAGCGCCGAGCTGTTTGCCACGCTGAAGCCGGTGCTGGAGCAGATGGGCCGCAATATCGTGCACTGCGGCGAGGTCGGCACCGGCCAGATCGCCAAGATCTGCAACAACCTGCTGCTGGGCATCTCGATGATCGGCGTGTCCGAGGCCATGGCCCTGGGCAATGCGCTGGGCATCGACACCAAGGTGCTGGCCGGCATCATCAACAGCTCCACCGGGCGTTGCTGGAGTTCGGATACTTACAACCCATGGCCGGGCATCATCGAGACCGCCCCGGCTTCGCGTGGCTACACCGGCGGCTTCGGCGCCGAGCTGATGCTCAAGGACCTGGGGCTGGCCACCGAGGCCGCGCGCCAGGCGCACCAGCCGGTGATCCTGGGTGCCGTGGCCCAGCAGCTGTACCAGGCCATGAGCCTGCGCGGCGAAGGCGGCAAGGATTTCTCGGCGATCGTCGAGGGGTACCGCAAGAAGGATTGACGAGCGAGTGGACTTGATCGCGGGCCGGGTGGCCCTTCCCCTTGTAACTGCGCACCTTGGGGAAGGGACATCGGGTTCGCGATTTTTTTTGCCCGCTGTGTGGGCGTGGGAGCGGGTCAGGCGAAGACGAAGTATTTGCGCACCGTCTCGACCACTTCCCAGGTCCCCTTCATCCCCGGTTCGATCACGAACACATCCCCTGCTTTAAGATGCTTCGGCTCTTCACCCTCAGGCGTGACGATGCAATAGCCGTCGAGGAAATGGCAGTACTCCCACTTCTCGTAGTTGACCTCGAACTTGCCCGGCGTGCAGATCCAGGTGCCCATGATCTTGCTGCCGTCGGCGGACAGGTAGGCATTGAGGTTGACGGTGTGCGGGTCGCCGCCGATGCGCTTCCACTTGGTCGCGTCGACCACCGGGGTCGGGCAGGTTTCGCGCAGGACGGTGATGAAATCGGACATGGCGTGGCTCCAGGCAACAAGAGAGATGACGCGTCACCATAGAGTCATCACTGGACGGAGAGTTGCCTGGGCTCGACGTCCAGCTGTCTGCGCGCGCTATGCTCAGGTGTTTGCCGGATGCCTTAGCGCCTATGAGATCGAGCGCCGCCCGCGCGGCGCATCGCGGATGAATCCGCTCCTACATTTGTTGCAACGTACCGAACCTGTCAGGCCATGGTTGTTGGCCCTGGCGCTAGGCTTGAGACAGGTGGGGCGGCAGCAATGCCCGCCGAGATATCGCGTCGAGCGCACAAGGCTTACAACCATGGCCTATCAGGCATGGCCACGTTGCAACAGATGTAGGAGCGGATTCATCCGCGATGCGCCGCGCGGGCGGCGCTCGATCTCACCGACACTGCAAGGCTTTCGCCAAACCCCAGTACCTCACGCCCACCAGTAACGCACGAAGTGGAAGAACACCGGCGCGGCGAAACACACCGAGTCCATGCGGTCGAGCATGCCGCCGTGGCCTTCGATCATGTGGCCCCAGTCCTTCACGCCGCGGTCGCGCTTGATCGCCGACATCACCAGCCCGCCGAAGAAGCCCATGGCATTGACGGTCAAGGCCATCAGTGCCGCCTGCCAGAAGGTGAACGGGGTGATCCAGCACAGCAAGGCGCCGACCAGGGTGGCCAGCGCCACGCCGCCGGCCAGGCCTTCGACGGTCTTCGACGGCGACAGGTTCGGCGCCACCTTGCGCTTGCCGAACAGCTTGCCGCACACGTACTGCAGCACGTCGCTGATCTGCACCACCAGGATCAGCCAGGCGATCAGCAACAGGTTGCGGCCTTCGTAGCCGGGGATGTCCAGGGTCATCAACGCGGGCACCGATGACACGCAGTACACCGCGATCATCAGGCCCCACTGCACCTTGGAGGCGCGCTCGAGAAAGCGTGTGGTGTCGCCGCCGAAGCTGGCCAGGATCGGCAGCAGCAGGAACAGGTACACCGGGATGAAGATGCTGAACAGTCCGTACCAGTCCATGGCGATCAACAGGTACTGCACCGGCAGCGCCACATAGAACGCCGCCACCAACGCCGGATAGTCGCTGCGTCGGGTCGGGGTGAGGGTCATGAACTCGCGCAGGGCATAGAACGACACGCCGTAGAACAGCACGATCACGCCGTACTTGCCGAACAGGAAGGCGATGCCGATCACCAGCACCATCACCCACCAGGCGTTGATGCGCGCGTTGAGGTTGTCGATCACCGCGTGCGGCGCGGGGCCGGTGCGCCACTTGAGCAGGCGGCCGATCAGGCTGGCGAGCAGCAGCAGGGCGCCGATGCCGGCGAACAGCGACAGGGTGTTGTGATCCATCTCAGGCTTCCTTCGGGGCCAGGTTCAGCAGGGCCTGGCGGGCCCGCTCGAGAAAGGCGTGCTTGCCCTCGTCCGGTTGCAGGTGCAGCGGCTCGCCGAAGCTCAGGGTGCACAGCAGTGGCAGCGGCAGGGCGCGGCCCTTGGGCATGACCCGGTTGAGGTTGGCGATCCATACCGGCACCAGCTCGACCTGGGGGTTGGCCGAGGCCAGGTGGAACAGGCCGCTCTTGAATGGCAGCAGCGGGTCGTCGGTCAGATTGCGCGTGCCCTCCGGGAAGAAGATCAGCGAGTCGCCCTGGGCGAAGGCCTCGAGCACCGGTTGCAGCGGGTTGCCCTCGCTTGCGCCGTGTTGGCGGTCGATCAGCACGCCGTTGAACACCTGGCGGATCAGGAAGTCGCGGATGCCCGGCTTGCACCAGTAGTCGGCGCCCGCCACGGGGCGGGTGCGGCGGCGCAGCGGCTCGGGCAGCGCCGCCCACAGCAGCACGAAATCACCGTGGCTGCTGTGGTTGGCGAAGTACAGGCGCTGTACCGGTTGCGGCGTGCAGCCCAGCCACAAGGCGCGGGCGCCGGTGATCAGGCGGGCGGCGGAGGTGATGACGAAGGCAGTCAGGCTGGCGAGCATGGCATTGGTCTTATCCGGTGAAGGGGAGGGTCAGCATTAATGCGACCTGCAGGGTCAGGCACAGGGCCTGGCGCCGCAGCAGGGCCAGGGCGGCCCGGCTGCGGGTCGGCCAGTCGCGCGGATCGCTGGCCGCAGACTTGAGATGCAGGTCGAACAGGGCGTGGTCCAGGGCCTGGGTGTCGGCGGGCAGGTCGCTGCTGGCGGCGAGGCGGGCGAACAGGTCGGCATCCAGGGCGACGCGTATAGCCCAGTACTTGTGAGCCAGGCCGAGCAGCAGCAACAGGCCGCAGAGCAGATGGGGCAGTGGCGCCAATGGCAGGCCGAGCAGCGGTGCCAGGGTGCAGGCCAGGGCCAGCAGGGTCAGGCCGTCCGACAGGCGCTCCAGCTGTCGGCCACGGGCGAGCAGGCTGGCGACGAGCAACAGCCTCATGGCTGGGCCTCCAGGTGATGCAGTGCCAGGCGGTGGGCTGGGTGCAGGACCACGCCGGGGCGCGCCTGGCGAATCAGCGCTTCGGCCTGTTCGGCACTGGCACAGCGGCCGCTGAGCAGCAGCCAGGCGGCGACGGCGCTGGCGCTGCGCGAGTAACCCAAGGCGCAGCAGACCAGCACCGGGCCTTGTTGATGGCAGTGTTCGATGGCCTTGACAGCTAGTTGCAGAGTTTCCTGGGATGGGGCAATCAGGTCCAGGGTCGGCAGGCTCTGGTAGTCCTGCGGTGTTTTCAGCGCCTTCATCGCGGGGCAAGCCGCGTTGTGGGAGCGGGCTCGCCCCGCGATGCTCTGTTGAGGGACAGCAAGACAGGGCAGCTCCGCGCTCAGGTCGACAATCGCCGCGAACGCAGACGCTTCAGTGCGCCCCGGCACTCTGCCGAGATACACGCCATCGGCCACCTCATCCGCCTGCGGATGCCGCCAGGTCCATAGCCGCGAGTTAATCCAGGCGCCCAGCAGGTAAGGCGCCAGCAGCCAGGTGGCGGCCACTGACAGTCTCCCGTCGGCGCCTTTCTGGAAACCTGCGGCGCCGAACAGGGCATAGTTCAGCGCCACCAGCAGCATCGACAGCGCCGGCCACAGCAACCACAACCCGCCACCGCCGATCTTCATTGCCAGTAGCCCCAGCACGGCCGCGCCCAGGCCATAGCGCAGCGCCAGGCGCCAACGTTTCGGATCCTGCGCCAGGTGCGCCTGGCGCCAAGGCAATGGGCCACTGGGCGGCCACAGCCACAGGCAAATGAACCCCGCCAGTGCCCCGGTCGGCACATCGATGAAGTGATGCTGCCAGGTGGTCAGCACCGACAGCCCGATCAGCCCCATCCAGCCATGCACCACCCAGCGCCAGACGGGATACCGCGTATGCCGGGCGAACATCGTCCAGATGATCACCAGCAACGCGATGTGCAACGACGGCGCCTGGTTGTAGGGCTTGTCGAAACCCATCAACACATCGAACAGCCAGCCGAACAGCCCCGACAGCTCGGGGCGCTCGAAGGTGAAACGCAGCGGCCAGAGCAGGAAGCTGGCCACGCAGATCAGTTGCGCCGTCAGCAGCGCCAGGGCATGGCGATCCATCTCCGAACGCGAGCGCGGCAGCAGGAACGACAACCCGTACAGCAGGTCGATCGACCAGTACGGGATGATCGTCCAGGGCCACAGCGGCACCTGCCGCTCCCAGGCGAACACCAGGCTGCCGATATCCTCGCGGCCGGCGGTATAGGTGTTGGCCAGGCCGTAGCTGAGAAAGAAGAACGGTCCGAGCAGCAACAGCCACAGGATACCGCGACGGACCAGCCCGGCTTCACGGGCCATCAGCGCACCCGCTGCGCCAGGCTGACGCTGAAGATGCCCCACTCGTCGATGCGCTGGGTAATCTTGCGGAACCCTGCTGCTTCCACCAGCTGGTCCATCTCCGCCTGGCTGCGCCGGCGCATCACCCAGGCCTGGCCGCCACGGTGGCTGGTCAGGGCGCGGGCGATCATTTCCAGCTGCGGGTGCCAGGGCTGGCCGGTGTAGACCAGGTAGCCGCCGTCCTCGACCGCATCGGCCAGTCCCGCCAGCGAGTTGCCGACCAGCTCGTTGCTGGGGAACAGTTCGTAAAGGCCCGAGACCACCGCCAGTGTCGGATGCGGGGTGAGAGCGGCCAGGCTCTGGCGGTCGAAGGCATCGCCCTGGACGAAACGCGCGATCTCGGCCAGGCCCTTTTCGCTGATCAAGGCATTGCCCTGTTGCACGTTCAGTTCGCTGTAGTCGCGCAGCAGGATCGAGTCGGGCAACTGCTGCAAGCCTTGCAGCGCTTCGAGGATGTAGCGGCCATGGCCGGCGGCGATATCGACGATATTCACCGGGCGCTGCTGTTCACGCAGGCGGGCGATGGCCAGGCGCAGCAGTTCCTCGACGTTCAGCTTGCGCTGGCGGATCCCACGCCAGCCGATGGCATCCAGGTAGTTGCGGTCGATCAGCTCGCCCAGCTTGCCCTTGCCGGTCGGGGTGTTGCGGTAGACGTAGTCGAGGGTCGAGCCCGAGTCGAAACCGGTGTCGAAGCCCAGCTTCACCCCTTCGGAAAAGCCTTTGCCCAAGCGCAAGCCGGCGCGGGTGGCGCGCCAGTAGAGGTCGCGTGGCGAATGGCGCGGCAACGGCGCGGCCAGGCTCTCGGCCTCGGCGCAGCTGGCGCCGCTCTTGTCGGCATCGAGCAGCGAGGGCTGCGCTTGCGGTGCGTCGAAGCAGTGCGCGACGAAGCGCTCGATCCGCGCCAGGGCGTGGGCGCGGTCGCGTTCACCGAGGGTGTCGTGGAAGAAGCCGGGAAGGATGTGCTTCTCTTTGCGTGCGCTGCCCAGGCGGTCGAAGAATTGCTCCTGCGGCTTGCGCTCGACCACCAGGTCGGCGCCGGAGATCAGCAGCTGCGTCGGCACCTGGATCGCCTGGGCATCGGCGACCACGCGGTCGGCGGCGTCGTACAGGCCCAGCAGCATGGTGACGGAGATGGGCCGGCTGATCAGCGGGTCGGCGACATAGGACATGACCCGTTCCGAGTCGTGGGTCAGCAGGCGCGGCTTGACGTAGCTGTTGACGAAAAAGTTGCCGCGCAGGGCCTTCATCAGCTTCAGCCCGGGGCGGGCGAAGGGCACGTAGAGCTTGACCTTGAAGGCCGGCGAGGCGAGCACCAGGCAACGCACCTTGGGCGCATAGTCGTGGGCCCAGGTGGCGACCAGTACCGCGCCGACACTCTGCGCCAGCACCACCATGTCGGCCTCGGCAATGCCGTGCTGCGCCTGGATGTGCTCGATGAACGTCTGCACATCGCGCACGCTGGAGGCAAAGCCCGGACTATCGCCGCGAGCCCCGGGCGACTGCCCATGGCCACGGGCGTCCCAGGCGAAGAAGTCGTAGCCGGGCATGTCCAGTTCATCGGCCAGGTGGGCCATGCGCCCGCCGTGCTCGTGGCCGCGGTGGAACATCACCACGGCCCGGCGCGGTTGGTGTTCGTTGCGTGTGGCGGGCCAATGACGATAGTGCAGCTCGACGCCGTCATGGGTGCAGAAGTGCAGCGATTGCGCTTGGCGCATGGCGAATATCCTTGTCCGGCAGCGAGGGGCTCAGCGAGTTTCGGCCAGGCCGTGGCGAACCCGGTTGTAGAGGGTATAGAGCGAGAGCAGCAGGATGACCAGCAGCAGGCCGTTGATCCAGGCCGCGCCCAGCAGACCGAACCCCACGCCGGTACCCAGCACGCCGAAGGCGAAGGCCCGGTCGCTCTTGCCCATCGGCCCGTCGTAGCGGCGCGATGCGCCGGCCAGCGGGCCCATCACCCCGGCGTATTCGCTGATCACCGCGAACACCACCACCAGCACCACCAGTGTCGGCGAAACGCCTGGCAGCAGGGCGAAGGGCAGGTAGAGGGCGGTGTCGGCGATCACGTCGCACAGTTCATTGAGGTAGGCGCCGAGCTTCGACTGCAGGCCAAACTCCCGGGCCAGCATGCCGTCGACCGCGTTCAGGGCCATGCGCAGCAGCATCCATATCGGGATCAGCAGGAACAGCCAGGTGACCTGGGGCAGCCAGGCCAGCAGCAGGCCCAGCAGGACGGAAACCGCGGCAGCGGTGACCGTGACCTGGTTGGCGGTGACGCCGCGGTCGAACAGGCGCTGGACGGCAGGGCGCAGCAACGCCTGGAAGCGGGGTTTGAGCTGGTAGATCGATGGCACGTTGAATTCCCTGTCGTGGTGCGGCATGGACGCGATTGTGGGGAATCAGGCGGGGAGGCGGCAAGGGGAGCGTAGTGGAGTTGTGAGGAGGGCGAGGTAATCAATGGCCTTTGCCGGCCTTGATCGCGGGGCAAGCCCGCTCCCACACTGTTCCCCGCGAAGGCAGGGTTGTGCAACAGGCAGGACAATCTCTCATGGTACTAGCCTTAACTCATTGATTTGGCTGGTCCCTGTGGGAGCGGCCTTGCGTCGCGAAAGGGCCGCAAAGCGGCCCCAGGTTCTGAGCCACCCTTGAAATCGCCAGGGCTGCTGCGCAGCCCTTTCGCGACGCAAGGCCGCTCCCACAGGGGACGGCTCCCTGCGCAACAGCGCAGCCCGAAAGGCTGGGCGATCTCCTACAGATTTGGCGCAATCGTTGTAGGAGCGGGCTTGCCCTGCGAGGGGCCGCACAGCGCGTTTCGGTACTCGGCTGTAGTTCATTTCCGAAACTTGTTTCACTGCCGTCTGGCACATTGCGAGGGGGCGGCTGAACGTTCTAGTTTCGCAGTTCACCGACCGGAAACGCTGCCCGGCAGATGCCCATCCATGGCAGCTCGACAAAGCGAGAGAGCCGATGAACCTGCTTGTTGTCCTGCACAAGTCCCGTGAGACCTATTACGGCGTCACCATTCCCGATGTACCTGGCTGTTTTTCCGCAGGCGCCACGGTCCCCCAGGCACTGGAGAACGTTCAGGAGGCGCTGGCGCTGCATTATGAAGGGCTGGTGGCCGATGGCGCGCCCCTGCCGCAGGTGCAGGAAATGGATGTGCATGTGGACAACCCAGAGTATGCAGGCGGCCTCTGGGCGCTGGTGGACTTCGACGCAACGCCGTACCTGGGGACGGCGGTACGTTTCAGTGCGACGTTGCCCAAGAACTTGTTGCAACGAATCGACGATAAGGTGAAGCAGGATAATCGCTACGCTTCACGCTCCGCATTCCTGGCTTCGGCGGCGCTGCGCGAACTGGCTGAGGTGTACTGAGCCTGCGCGTCCCGGTCATATTCAGACAGGCTCGGCCAAGCGATCGATCAGCACCGCAGCGTACCCCGGCAATGCGCTGAAATCCCGCGAACAGAGGAGCAAGTGGCGATTGGCCCAGTCCTCTCGCAGGGCAACCCAACGCAGCGGCAGGACGCCTTCCCAGCGCCGAACCGAGGCCAGTGGCACCACTGCCACGCCGGCCCCACCCGAGACCATGCGGATCACTCCATCGAACCCTTCCGCACGTACCCGCACCTGCATGCGCCTTCCCTGACGCAGCGCCTGTTCCTCAAGGTGCAACGCGAGGGCACTGTTGGCGCCAAGCCCCACATGCCCATGGTCCAGACTGGCGTTGAAACCTGCCTCATCATGGGTGTCCAGCGGATGTCCCCGGGGCATTACCAGCACCAGCGGATCATCGCGAAACGGCCGTGTCTGCAGATGCTCGCAAGGCGCGGCGTTGGAAATGATGCCCAGGTCCGCCATGCCCTGGGTGATCGCCTGGACGATGCCAAGGCTTGGCAACTCCTGGATATCGACACTCACCCCCGGGTGCTCGACCAGATAGCTGGCCAGCAATTCCGGCAGGTACTCGGTCAATGCTGCCGTGTTGCACAGCAGGCGTACCTGTCCTTGCAGGCCTTGGGCGTACTGACCCAGGTCGTATTGCAGGCGCTCCAACTGCCGGGCAATCAGCCGCGCATGCTGCAGGAGCGCCTGGCCGGCAGGTGTGGGCTGTACACCGCGGCGATTGCGGGTGAGCAGGGGGATGCCCAACGAAGCTTCCATGGCGCGAATGCGGGCACTGGCCGCTGGCAGCGACAGATGACTGCGTCGGGCACCTTCGGTGATGTTGCCGCTCTCAAGGGTATGCTGGAACAGCTTGAGATCGATCAGGTCGAAATGCATCTGCCTCTGTCCTGGAAAGAGTCTGCCTGAGTATATGGCAGATTTTCAGCGCGCTGGCCGCACGGCAGGATGACGCCATGAATACCTTCCTGGCGTTTTATCAGAGTATCGGGCCTGCGGTTTCAATGCTGGTGATCATGACCTTCTTCCTGGCTGGCGCGGTCAAGGGGGTGATCGGCCTGGGGCTGCCTACCATTGCCATGGGCTTGCTGGGCCTGGCTATGTCTCCGGCGCAGGCAGCTGCGCTGCTGATCGTGCCGTCGACCGTGACCAACCTGTGGCAGCTGGCGGCAGGCGGTCACTTGCTGGCGCTGCTGCGGCGCCTGGGAGGGATGTTGTCGATGATCTTCATCGGCACCCTGTTGGGCAGCGCCTGGTCAGGTATCGACAGTGGCCCGTGGGCAGCCCATGGCTTGGGCGCTGCGTTGCTGATCTACGCCCTTTACGGCCTGGCCGGCCCGGGCTTGCGGGTGGCGCCTGGGCGGGAACGCTGGCTGGGCCCCGCCTGCGGGTTGCTGACGGGCGTGGTGACGGCGGCCACCGGGGTGTTCGTGATGCCCGCAGTGCCCTATTTGCAAGGTCTTGGCCTGAGCCGTGAGGAGATGATCCAGGCATTGGGGCTGTCATTCACCGTCTCGACCCTGGCGCTGGCGGTCGGTCTGGCCGGTCAGGATGCCTTGGGTGGCCAGGCCTTGGGCGCTTCGTTGCTGATGCTGGCGCCCGCCTTGCTGGGCATGTTTGCCGGCCAGTGGCTGCGCGGGCGGATCAGCGCAGCGCTGTTCAAGCGCTGCTTTTTCATCGGCCTGGCGCTACTGGGCACGCACTTGTTGATCAGCGGTTAGCGGACGAAGCGCTGAGCATGTCGATCATCTGGATATCAAAGTCGCGCTCCAGGTAATCCATGCGCTTTTCGAAGAACGCGGCCATGTGCGGCAGCGCCGAGTGCACGTCCAGGGCCGCCTTGCTCGCCCAGACCTCGAAGAACACGAACAGGCTCGGGTCTGCCTTGTCGCGCAGCATGTGGTATTCGATGCAGCCCGGCTCCTGGCGGCTGGGTTCGACGTAGGGACGGAACAACTGCTCGAAGGCGTCGGCCTGTTCCGGGCGGGTCTTGGCTTTGAGGATGAAGGCGTATTGCTCGCTCATGGCAGATCTCGGTGAGTGAAGAGGCTGAGAAAATTCTAAATCAACAATATGTTTACCATTCGTGATTCGCAGGCAAATGTATTTTGCCCTGGACCCGCTGTTTCCCCGCCCCGTGAGTGCCTAACCTGCCGGCAACTTCACTTACAGGGCTGACCCTCCCATGAAAAAGATCCTCCTGCTCAACGGTGGCAAACGCTTCGCCCACTCCGACGGTCGCCTCAACCAGACCTTGCACGACGCCGCGCTGGCCCATCTGGACCGTGCCGGTTTCGATGTGCGGGAAACTTTCATCGACGGTGGCTACGACGTCCAGGCCGAGGTGGAGAAATTCCTCTGGGCCGACGTGGTGATCTACCAGATGCCCGGTTGGTGGATGGGCGCGCCCTGGACGGTGAAGAAGTACATCGACGAGGTGTTCACCGCGGGCCACGGCAGCCTGTATGCCAACGACGGCCGTACCCGCTCCGATGCCTCGCAGAAGTACGGCAGCGGTGGCCTGGTCCAGGGCAAGCAGTACATGCTGTCGCTGACCTGGAACGCGCCGCAGCAGGCGTTCGATGACCCCAGCGACTTCTTTGAAGGCAAGGGTGTGGATGCGGTGTACTTCCCGTTCCACAAGGCCAACCAGTTCCTGGGCATGAGCGGTCTGCCGACCTTCCTTGCCGTCGATGTGATGAAGCGGCCGGATGTGCCGGCGGCGCTGGCGGCGTACGAGCAGCACCTGGATGAGGTGTTCGGCAAGGGTAATTGAGTCGCGAGCCATCGCGGGGCAAGCCCGCTCCCACGAGCCCGCGTTGGACTGACTGCTTGCGCATGCCCGGCTCAGCAGCTATCAATCACGGCATTCTCCAATCAGGTCCTTTCGTGTGAAAACTCGCTCCGAAGAACTCCAGGTCTTCGTCGCCGTCATCGACAGCGGCTCGATCTCCGCCGCCGCCGAGCAGATCGGCCAGACCCCGTCGGCCGTCAGCCGCACCCTGTCGCGGCTGGAGGGCAAGCTGGGCACCACCTTGGTCAACCGCACCACCCGGCGCATGGACCTGACCGAGGAAGGGCGCTTCTTCCTCGAGCGCGCGCGGCTGATCCTCGAGCAGATGGACGACATGGAAGAGCGCCTGTCGATGAACCGCCAGACCCCGTCCGGGCGCTTGCGCATCAACGCCGCCGCGCCGTTCATGCTGCATGCGATCCTGCCGTGGATCGGCGAGTTCCGCCGGCAGTACCCCGGCATTGAACTGGAACTGAACACCGACGACCTGATCATCGACCTGCTGGAGCAGAGCACCGACGTGGCCATCCGCATCGGCGAGCTGTCCGATTCCAGCCTGCATGCCCGTTCGCTGGGCTGCAGCCCGGTGCAGGTACTCGCCAGCCCCGATTACCTGGCGCGCCACGGCGTACCGCAACGGGTCGAGGATCTCGACCAACATTGCCTGCTCGGCTTCAGCACCTTGGAATCGCTCAACCGCTGGCCATTGCGACATGCCCAGGGCGACCACTGGGCGATCCGCCCGCAGTTGCTCGCATCCAGTGGTGAAACCCTGCGTCAGCTGGCCATCGCCGGCGAAGGCATCGTCAGCCTGTCGCATTTCATGACCCACGAGGACATCCGCGCCGGCCGTCTGCAGGTGCTGCTCGGCGAGCACAACAACGGCTATCGCCAGCCGATCCACGCGGTCTACTACCGCAACACCCAGTTGGCGTTGCGGATCCAGTGTTTCCTCGATTTCATCCAGAAGAAGCTGGCCGCCTACGCCTGCTGAGTTGCCTGAACGCGACAACGTCTGTCCGAAGGCGGCGCGATCCTGCCATGGTGTTTGCTTAGTCGGAGGGCTTCGGCCTTAATGACTGATCAACAAAAACAACACCAAGGAAGTGCGCATGCGTATCGTCATGTTCCAGCCGCTGGCCCTCGGGGTCGCGATCCTGAGCTGTTCCTCCGCCTTTGCCGTAACGCTGGAAGGCGGCGCGGTGGCCGCGCCTGATCAATATGGCGCACAGGTGGCCGCCGACATCCTCAAGAAGGGCGGCAACGCGGTGGACGCCGCCGTCGCCACCGCCTTCACCCTGGCCGTGACCTACCCTGAAGCTGGCAACATCGGCGGCGGTGGCTTCATGACCCTGTTCGTCGACGGCAAGCCCTATTTCCTCGACTACCGCGAAGTGGCGCCCAAGGCCGCGACCAAGACCATGTACCTGGACGACAAGGGTGAGGTGATCGAGAACCTCAGCCTGGTCGGCGTACGCGCCGCCGGTGTGCCGGGCACGGTGATGGGGCTGTGGGAGGCGCACCAGAAGTTCGGCAAGCTCAAGTGGAGCGAGCTGCTGACACCGGCCATCGGCTACGCGCAGAACGGCTTCAAGATTGCCCAGAAACAGTACCAGTACCGCGACGACGCCCAGGGCCTGTTCAAGACCGCCACCAACTTCAACGACTACTTCGGCAGCATGAAGGTTGGCGAGCTGTTCAAGCAGCCGGAACTGGCGCAGACCCTGGAGCGCATCGCCGACAAGGGCGTCAGCGAGTTCTACCAGGGCAAGACCGCCGACCTGCTGGTGGCGCAGATGCAGGCTGACAAGGGCCTGATCAGCAAGGACGACCTCAAGGACTACAAGGCCGTGTGGCGCGACCCGATCGCCATCGGCTGGCGCGGCAATGTGGTCTACACCGCGCCGCCGCCAAGCTCCGGCGGTGTTGCCCTGGCCCAGCTGCTGGGCATCAAGGAAGACCGCGCGGCCGACTTCAAGGGCGTCGAGCACAACTCGGCCAAGTACATCCACCTGCTGGCCGAGATCGAGAAACGCGTGTTCGCCGACCGCGCCGACTACCTCGGTGACCCGGCCTTCACCAAGGTCCCGGTCGACCAGCTGGTGGCCAAGGACTACCTGGCCAAGCGCGCCGCCCAGGTCAACCCGAACGCGATCTCCGAGACCGACAAGGTCAAGCCGGGGCTGGAACCGCACCAGACCACGCACTTCTCCATCGTCGACAAGCAGGGCAACGCGGTGAGCAACACCTACACCCTCAACCTCGACTACGGCAGTGGCGTGGTGGTCAAGGGCGCGGGCTTCCTGCTCAACGACGAGATGGACGATTTCAGCGCCAAGCCGGGGGCGGCCAATGCCTTTGGCGTGGTCGGCGGTGACGCCAACGCCATCGCGCCGGGCAAGCGCATGCTTTCTTCGATGAGCCCGAGCCTGGTGACCCGCGATGGCAAGGTGGCCCTGGTGCTGGGCACGCCGGGCGGTTCGCGGATCTTCACCTCGATCTTCCAGGTGATGAACAACCTGTATGACTACGGCATGCCGCTGGAGAAGGCGGTGGCGGCGCAGCGCGTGCATCACCAGTTGCTGCCCAAGGATACGATCTACTTCGACAGCTATGCGCCGCTCAAGGGGGCAGTGGCCGACGACCTGAAGAAGATGGGTTACGTGCTGGAGGACCAGGGCTGGGAGATGGGCGACATCCAGGCGATCCGGGTCACCGGGGAGAAGCTGGAGACCGCTTCCGATCCGCGTGGGCGTGGGGTGGGGATGATCGTCAAGTAAGGCTGGGGTGAAATGATCGCGGGGCAAGCCCGCTCCCACGACCGGTGGGAGCGGGCTTGCCCCGCGATGCGTTACAGGGTCAGACGCGGAACTGGCTGACCAGGGTCTGCAGGTGACCACCCAGGCGCGCCAGCTCGACGCTGGAGGCGGCGGTCTCGTCGCTGGCCGCGGCGGTCTGCTCCGACACGTCGCGCACGTTGAGGATGCTGCGGCTGATCTCTTCGGCCACGGCGCTCTGCTGCTCGGCGGCGGCGGCGATCTGCTGGTTCATCGACTGGATGTTCGACACCGTGCGGGTGATGCTCTCCAGCGAGCCACCGGCCTTGCGCGCCAGCTCGACGCTGCTGTCGGTCAGGTTACGGCTGCCGTTCATCACTTCGGCGACCTGCTGGGTGCCTTGCTGCAGGCTGGCAATCAGGCCTTCGATCTCTTCGGTGGACTGCTGGGTGCGCTGGGCCAGGCCACGGACCTCGTCGGCCACCACGGCAAAGCCACGACCGGCCTCGCCGGCACGGGCCGCCTCGATGGCGGCGTTGAGCGCCAGCAGGTTGGTCTGCTCGGCCACCGACTTGATCACGTCCATCACGCTGCCGATCTTCTGGCTTTCCTGCTGCAGCAGGGTCATCGCCTCGGTGGAGCGGTGCACTTCGTGGGCCAGGCGTTCGATCTGGCTGATGGCTTCACCGACCACCTTGTCGCCGACCCGGGCTTCGTCGTCGGCGTTGGTCGCCGCGTGGGAGGCCTGCTCGGCGTTGCGCGCGACTTCCTGGACGGTGGCGGCCATCTCGTGCATGGCGGTGGCCACCTGGTCGGTCTCGACCTTCTGGCTGTTGGCGCCGGCGCTGGTCTGCTCGGTCACCGCCGACAGCTCCTCGGCGGTGCTGGCGATCTGGGTGACGCCGTCGCGGATGCCGGTGATCAGGTCGCGCAGGGTGGTGCCCATGCGGGCGATGCCCTGCTGCAGGGCGCCCAGTTCGTCGCGACGGGTGACGCGCAGTTCCTGGGTGAGGTCGCCGCTGGCGATGCGGTTGACCACGTCCATGGTCTCGCGCAGCGGGCGGGTGATCTGGCGGGTGATGATGAACGCGGCGAGCACGCCGACCAGCAGCGCCAGCAGGGTGGCGGTGGTCTGCAGGCTGCGGGCCTGGACGCTTTCGTCGTCACGGCGCTCGATCTGGATCTTGTACAGCTCGTCGCTGCGCTTGACGATGTCGGCGCCCTGCACGGTCATTTCGGCACGGGCCACGCCGATGGCGGCGGTGGCGTCGCGGAACTGGCGCACGGCGTCGCGGTAGGCCAGCACGGCGCTTTCGAACTGCTGGATGCGCGAGGCTTCGCCCGGCAGCTGGCGCTTGAGGCTGTCGATTTCATTCAGGGCGTTTTCCAGCTGGCGCAGCGCCGCCTGCTCGGCTTCGCTGGTCAGGTCGGCGATGTAGCTGCGCACGTCCAGGCGTACCTGCACCAGCTGTTGCTTGGCCTTGCTGATCAGCAGGTACTGGGTCAGGCGGCTGGCATCGCTTTCCGAGCTGGACAGCACGGCGCTGCTGATCGCCTCGATGGCGTCATTGGCGCGGGCCGCGGCCTGGTTCATCGATTCACGGGCGGCGAGGGTGGTCTTGTAGCCCTGGCGCATCTTCTCCAGCGAGATCCGGTATTCGCTGATGCTCTGGCCCTGCTCGCGCAGCAGCTTGAGGTTCTCGGGGCTCTTGAAGGTGTTGACCAGGTGCTGTTGCTGGCTGCCGAAAGCGTCTAGCTTGGCCTGGACATTGGCCGCCGAGGCGTCGTCGCCGTTGGTCAGCATCCACTGCAGGCGGGCCACGCGCAGGTTGGTCAGGTCACTGTTGAGCTGGGTGATGTCGCTCATCCAGTTGCTGCGGTCGATGAGGCTGCCCAGGCTGTTCCAGCCGGTCAGGGCCAGCAGGCCGGTCAGGACCAGGACCAGGCCGAAGCCCAGGCCGAGTTTGAGGTTGACGCTGATATTGGCGAACCAACTGTTCATGCACGCTCTCCCAGAGAATGATTTCGCTCACTTGATCTCAAAAGCTGGGCGTTGTTGTTGTCAGATAGCCCGCAGATTTGTGTAGGACTTATCGGCAAAGCGGGGAGAAGCTGAAACGCTTTTTCAGCAAATTTGTAACTTGTTGAATACGTTTGTGTTTTTGATGTGGTCAATCGCAGGTGCCGGCCCAGTGCGCACCTGCGGGCGCGCACTGGGCTGCTTGTGATTCAAAGGCTACGCGCGCTGAAGGTGTCGCATTGGTTCACGTCGCCACTGGAAAACCCGGCCTTGAACCAGCGCACGCGCTGTTGCGAGGTGCCATGGGTGAACGAGTCGGGGACCACCCGGCCTTGCCCCTGCTGCTGCAGGCGATCGTCACCGATGGCATTGGCGGCGTTCAGGGCCTCTTCCACATCCCCCGGCTCCAGCCAGTTCAGGCGTTTCTGCGCCTGGTAGGCCCAGACCCCGGCCAGGCAGTCGGCCTGCAGTTCCTGGCGCACCAGCAGGCCGTTGTCGCCTTCCATGCGCTGGCCATTGCGGCGCGCGGCGTCGACCTTGGCCGAGACGCCGAGCAGGGTCTGCACGTGGTGGCCGATTTCGTGGGCGATCACGTAGGCCTGGGCGAAATCGCCGGCGGCCTTGAAGCGGGTTTCCATTTCGCGGAAGAAGGTCATGTCCAGGTACACGCGCTGGTCGCCGGGACAGTAGAACGGCCCGACCGCCGACGAGGCGAAGCCGCAGGCGGAATTGACCTGGCCGCTGAACAGCACCAGCTTGGGATCGCGGTACTGCTTGCCGGCCTGGGCGAACAACGCCTTCCAGGTGTCCTCGGTGTCGCCGAGGATCGAGGCGACGAACTCGACCTGCTCGTCGTTGGCCGGCGGCGCCTTGCCGTCGACATTTGCCGGAGCGGCCTGCTGCTGCTCCATCTGCCCGGCCAGCTGGCCGAGGATCTGCAACGGGTCCTGCCCGGTGAGCCAGCCGATGCCGACGATCAGCAGGATGGCGCCGAGCCCCAGGCCCTTGCCGCCGCCGAAGCGCATGCCGCCGCCGCCCCCTTCGCCGCGGGCATCGACCACGTTGTCGCTGCGTCGACCTTTTCGCCATTCCATGTAGAGCTCTCCGGTTTGTGAAACATGAAGTCAAAGATTAGTTCAGCGCTGCCCCCGGCGTCGCCTCGGTCGCTGATGCATAACCAAATGGTTATGGTTAAGACCGCTGAATTCAATATTCATCCCGATTGGCCTACCGGAAACTGCAAGTCCGCCTGCCACGCCCAGGCGCTCGACAATTCCAAGAGAGGAAACCGGCATGCCCGCCCAGGACACCAGCCGCTTCGTGATCCGTGATCGCAACTGGCACCCCAAGGCCTTCACCCCCGACTACAAGACCTCGGTGGCGCGCTCGCCGCGCCAGGCGCTGGTCAGCATCCCGCAGTCGATCAGCGAAAGTACCGGCCCGGACTTTTCCCATCTGCGTTTCGGCGAGCACGACCACGACCTGCTGCTCAACTTCAACCACGGCGGCCTGCCGATCGGCGAGCGCATCATCGTCGCCGGCCGTGTTGTCGACCAGTATGGCAAGCCGGTGCCCAATACCCTGGTGGAGATGTGGCAGGCCAATGCCGGCGGCCGCTATCGGCACAAGAACGACCGCTACCTGGCGCCGCTCGACCCGAACTTCGGCGGTGTCGGCCGTTGCCTGACTGATCGCGACGGCTACTATAGCTTCCGCACCATCAAGCCCGGTCCGTACCCGTGGCGCAACGGCCCCAACGACTGGCGCCCGGCGCATATCCACTTCTCCATCAGCGGGCCGTCGATCGCCACCAAGCTGATCACCCAGTTGTACTTCGAGGGTGATCCGCTAATTCCGCTGTGCCCGATTGTCAAGTCGATCGCCAACCCCGAGGCGGTCCAGCGGCTGATCGCCAGGCTCGACATGGGCCACGCCAACCCCATGGATTGCCTGGCCTACCGCTTCGACATCGTCCTGCGCGGCCAGCGCCAGACCCACTTCGAAAGCCGCTGAGGAGGCCGTCATGCCTATTGAACTGCTGCCGGAAACCCCTTCGCAGACCGCCGGCCCCTACGTGCACATCGGCCTGGCCCTGGAGGCGGCGGGCAACCCGACCCGCGACCAGGAAATCTGGAACCGCCTGGCCGCGCCGGATGCGCCGGGCGAGCATATCCTCTTGCTTGGCCAGGTGTACGACGGCAACGGCCACCTGGTGCGCGATTCGTTCCTGGAAATCTGGCAGGCCGATGCCGATGGCCACTACCAGGATGAATTCATTCTGGAGAACGCTTTCAACAGCTTCGGTCGTACCGCGACCACCTTCGACGCCGGCGAATGGACGCTGCACACGGTCAAGCCGGGTGTGGTGAACAATGCCGCGGGCATGCCGATGGCGCCGCACATCAACATCAGCCTGTTTGCCCGGGGGATCAACATCCACCTGCACACCCGGCTGTACTTCGATGATGAGGGCGAGGCGAACGCCCGGTGCCCGGTGCTCAACCTGATCGAGCAGCCGCAGCGGCGCGAGACCCTGATCGCCAGGCGTTGCGAGGTAGAGGGGAAGACGGCATATCGGTTCGATATCCGTATCCAGGGGGAAGGGGAGACGGTGTTCTTCGACTTCTGATTGGGTGGGGCTGCAAAGCAGCCCCTGTGCTTCAGCCTTTGACAGGCTTCAGGTCAAAAGCATCGCCCTGATACTGAAACAACACGCAATCAGCTGCAGCGGTACAGCCGCTTTCATGCACCAGATCAGCCGGCAACTTGTAGTAGGAGCCCGCCGGATACTCGGTGCGCTTGCCATCGATCACCGCATAGAAAGTTCCACTCAACACAACCGTCGGTAGCGTCTGGCTGTGCTGATGCAGCCCGTTGTCGGTTCCTTTCCTGAATTTCACATAGGCCGAATAAGGCCCCTTGCCGAAGATATCGCCCTCGACATTGGCATAGCTGACGGCGCCCTTGGTATTGGGTACGTCCTGCCACTTCAACGCCGCGCTGTCAGTGACCGAAATGGTCTTTTCCGCTGCATGGGCGCCGACGGCCAAGGTGCCGAGCATCAAGCCCGCAATGACTGCTTTCATGGTGGATCTCCTTCATTGAATGACTGTGCAATGAAGGCTAATCAAACAAACAGCGCACAAATACGTGCAAAACTAGCCAAAACTTGTGCTCGAATTGCACAAATTACCATCTGGTTTGCGCGTAGTAGGTCTGCACGTAACCCACCAATGCCCGCACCTTGGGCGCCAGGTAGCGGCTCTGTGGATAAACCGCGTACAGGCTGCGGGCTGGCAGCATCCAGTCTTCCAGCACCGACACCAGCCGCCCGTCCTGCAGCGCATCGTGCACGATGAAACGGTCGAAGCTGGCGATGCCCAGGCCACCGATGGCGGCGGCGCGCAGGGCCATGGGTGAATTGGCGCTCAGGCGTCGGGGCATGAGGATGTCGCGCTGCTCCTCGCAGGCGCTGGTGAGTTGCAGGCGTTGAGGGTGCAGCAGCTGGCTGTAGCCGAGCAGGGCATGGCTGGCCAGTTCATCGGGGTCGGACGGGGCGCCATGGCGCTCGAGGTACCCCGGGGCGGCCACCAGCAACACCTCGCTGCTCGCCAGCCGGCGTGCCACCAGGCTGGAGTCCGGCAGGTGGTCGGTGACCCGCAGGCACACATCGATTTCCTCCTCCAGCAGGTCGACGAAGCGATCGCTGCAGTGCAGTTCGATCTGCAGCAGCGGGTGGCGCTCGACGAAGTCCGGCAACCAGTGTCCCAGCTCCAGCTCGCCGAACGCCGTGGCCACCCCCAGGCGCAGCGTGCCGCTAGGCTGTTGCTGATGCTCGGAGAGCTCGAGGGTCATGGCCTGCATCTGCTCGAGGATCTGCACGCAGTGGCGATAGAAGAGTGCGCCGGCCTCGGTCAGGTGCAGGCGGCGGGTGGTGCGGGTGAGCAATTGCGTGCCGAGGTGGCGTTCGAGTTGCTTCACCTGGCGGGACAGTGCGGTGTGCGACACACCCGCCTGGCCGGCGGCGGCGCTGAAGCTGCCGAGGTCGACGACCCGGCGGAAGGTTTGCATGGCACTAAGCTGGTCCATCAACACTCCTGGCTGTGTGCGGCGGGGCCGGGGAGGCCCCGCTGCAGCGCGGATCAGCGCCGAACCAGCAGTACCCCGCTTTCCATGTGATGGGTATACGGGAACTGGTCGAACAGCGCGCAGCGTTCGATACGGTGGGTATCATGCAGCTGGGCAATGTTCTGCGCCAGGGTCTCTGGGTTGCACGAGATGTACAGGATGCGCTCGAAGCGGCGGGTCAGCTCGCAGGTGTCCGGGTCCATGCCGGCGCGCGGCGGGTCGACGAACACGGTGCCGAAGTCGTAGCTTTTCAGGTCGATGCCTTCCAGGCGGCGGAACGGGCGGACCTCGTTCAGCGCCTGGGTCAGCTCCTCTGCCGACAGGCGCACCAGGCGCACGTTGTCCACGCCGTTCTCGTCGAGGTTGTGCAAGGCAGCGTTGACCGAGGTCTTGCTGATCTCGGTGGCCAGCACCTGGCGCGCGCGGGTGGCCAGCGGCAGGGTGAAGTTGCCGTTGCCACAATACAGCTCCAGCAGGTCGTCCTGGCGCTCGCCCATGGCCTCGAAGGCCCAGCCGAGCATCTTCTGGTTCACCGCGCCGTTGGGCTGGGTGAAGGCGCCTTCGGGCTGGCGATAGCTGAAGGTGCGCCCGGCGATGTCGAGTTTTTCCACGGCGTAGTCGCGGCCGATCACCACGCGCTTGCCCTTGGAGCGGCCGATCACGCTGACGTTCAGGTCGCTGGCCAGTTGCTGCGCGGCCGCTTCCCAGGCTTCGTCCAGAGGGCGGTGATAGCACAGGGTGACCATCGCGTCACCGGCCAGGGTGGTAAGGAACTCGACCTGGAACAGGCGGTTGTCCAATGCCTCGGTACCCTGCCAGGCGGCCTTCAGGCGTGGCATCAGTTCATTGATGCGCTCGCTGGCGATGGGGAAGTCGTCGATCAGGATCGCCTTGTGCTTCTCGCCCGGGGCGAACATCGCGTAGTGACGTTGACCGCCCTCGCGCCACAGGCGGAACTCGGCGCGCAGGCGATAGTGCTTGCGCGGCGAGTCGAACAACGCCGGCTCCGGCGCGTCGAACGGCGCCAGCAGCTCGCGCAGGCGGGCGGCCTTGGCCGCCAGTTGCGCGTCGTATTGTGAAGGATCCAGGACAGCACTCATGCCGGGAACCAGCCCAGCTTGATGACGAACAGGATCGACAGGATCACCAGCGCCGGGTTCAGGTCGCGGTGACGGCCCGAGATCAGCTTGATGGCGGTCCAGGCGATGAAGCCGAAGGCGATGCCGTTGGCGATCGAATAGGTCAGCGGCATGGCCAGGGCGGTCACCACCACCGGCGCGGCTTCGGTGACGTCATCCCAGTTGATCTCGGCCAGGCCCGAAGCCATCAGCACGGCGACGAACAGCAGCGCCGGCGCGGTGGCGAAGGCCGGCACGCTGCCGGCCAGCGGGGCGAAGAACAACGCCAGCAGGAACAGCACGGCGACCACGATGGCGGTCAGGCCGGTGCGCCCGCCCGCGCTCACGCCTGCCGCCGACTCGATGTAGCTGGTGGTGGTCGAGGTGCCCAGCAGGGAACCGGCCATGGCGGCGGTACTGTCGGCGATCAGGGCGCGGCCCATCTTCGGCATGTGGCCGTCCTTGCCCATCAGGCCGGCGCGCTTGGCCACGCCGATCAGGGTGCCGGAGTTGTCGAACAGGTCGACGAACAGGAAGGCGAAGATCACGCTGATCAGGCCGACGTCGAGGGCGCCGGCGATGTCCAGCTGCAGGAAGGTCGGGGCCAGCGACGGCGGCATCGAGACCACGCCATTGAACGCAGTGACGCCCATCGCGATCGAGGCCACGGTCACCGCCAGGATGCCGATCAGCACTGCGCCGCGGACCTTCAGCGACTCGAGGGCGACAATCAGGAAGAAGCCCAGGATGGCGAGGATCGGCGCCGGCTTGCTGAGGTCGCCCAGGCCCACCAGAGTGGCCGGGTTATCGACGACGATACCTGCGTTATGCAAGGCGATCAGTGCCAGGAACAGGCCGATACCGGCAGCGATGGCCGAGCGCAGCGGCAGCGGGATGCTGTTCACGATCCACTCGCGGATGCGGAAGATCGACAGCAGGAAGAACAGCACGGCGGAAATGAATACCGCGCCCAGTGCCACCTGCCAGGTGTGGCCCATGTGCAGGACCACGGTGTAGGTGAAGAAGGCGTTCAGGCCCATGCCCGGCGCCAGGGCGATCGGGTAGTTGGCGATGATGCCCATGGTCACCGAGCCGATGGCCGCGGCCAGGCACGTGGCGACGAACAGCGCGCCCTTGTCCATGCCGGTCTCGCCGAGGATGCTCGGGTTGACGAACAGGATGTAGGCCATGGCCAGGAAGGTGGTGACGCCCGCGAGAATCTCGGTGCGCACATTGGTGTCGTGTGCTCTTAGTTGAAACAGCCTTTCCAGCATGCCTGCTCCCCGGGCGCCCTCGCGCCGTGAATGTATCGACCCCAACAGCAAAGCACAGACCGTACCGGATACCGTGGTTTTGTGCGGGGCGGAAAAAAGCCGCGCATCATACCAGCATGGATGGCGGGGGCCTATGGCCATTGGGGAGAGGGTTTTCTCCAGCCTGTGCTGGCCCTTTCGCGGGCAAGCCCGCTCCCACAGATTTTTCACTGGGCCTGAGGGCGGCGCGATCCCTGTGGGAGCGGGTTTACCCGCGAAGAGGCCGGCACAGGCAACCGATCAGCCGTTATGCATACGGTCCCGATGGGTCAAGGTCGGGAACAGCTTCATCCACACTCCGGTCACCACCAGCGTGCCCACGCCACCGAGCACCACCGCTGGCACTGTGCCAAACCAGTGCGCGGTAACACCTGACTCGAACTCGCCGAGCTGGTTCGAGGCACCGATGAACAGCCCGTTCACCGCGCTGACCCGGCCACGCATCTCGTCCGGCGTCTCCAGTTGCACGAAGGCGCTGCGGATGACCATGCTGATCATGTCCGCCGCGCCCAGCACCACCAGTACCGCCAGGGAGAACCAGAACGAAGTGGACAGGCCGAAAGCGATGGTCGCCACGCCAAATATGCCCACTGCGGTGAACATGGTCAGACCCACCTTGCGTTCCACCGGAAAGCGCGCCAGCCACAACGACATCAGCAATGCCCCGACGGCGGGCGCCGAGCGCAACAGGCCCAGGCCCCAGGCGCCGGTCAGCAGGATGTCCTTGGCGAACACCGGCAGCAGCGCGGTGGCGCCGCCGAGCAGCACGGCGAACAGGTCCAGCGAGATCGCGCCGAGGATATCCGGACGACTGCGGATGAAGCGGATCCCGGCCAGCAGCGAGTCGAGGCTGGCCCTGCCTGGCTGCGGCTGTTGCCGACGGGCATCGAGGCTCAGGGTCAAAAGGCAGGCGATGAGATAGAGGACTACGGTCGGGCCGTACACCCAGGTACTGCCGAGGGCGTAGAGCAGGCCGCCCACCGCCGGGGCGACGATGGTCGCCGCCTGGGAGGCCGAGGCCGAGGCCGCCACCGCACGCGGGAACAGCCCAGGTGGTACTACGTTGGGCAGCAGGGCCTGGGTCGCCGGCATCTCGAACGAGCGGGCGGCCCCCAGCAGGAAGGCCAGTACGAAGATCAATTCGCGGCTGACGTTGTCGGTAAAGCTGCCCACGGCCAGCGCCAGGGCGATCAGCGCCTGCAGGGTCTGGCACAGGGCGGCGACCTTGCGTCGGTCGTAGCGGTCGGCGACATGCCCGGTGTGCAGCATGAACAGCACCCGCGGGGCGAATTCAACCAGCCCGACCAGGCCAAGATCGAGCACGTTGCCGGTGAGCTGGTAGAGGTGCCAGCCGATGGCCACGGTGAGCATCTGGAAGCCGCTGGCGGTGAACACGCGGGCCAACCAGAAGGCGAGGAAGGGGCGGTGATGGCGCAGCAGTTGCGGGGCGGAATCGGACATCGGGGAGCCTGCGACCTCGGTACTGGAGGGGGCTGAAGAGTAACATCTGTTTGTAACAAATAGTTGCTGAAAGCCGCGTGGAACAACTCTCCACACGCAAAAAAAGAGGGTGAGGCAACCGGTCACGCGGCAATCAACCACACATCCGGATGGGTCATTCGGGACTATGCTTGCATTCAGTCGTTGATCTGGATCAATCGTTCCAGATGCAACGATCTTGGCCCTTGGGCCGGAATCCCCGCGATCGAACAGAACAATTCCAACGCGCCGCACTCGATACCCGTGGGGGCAGTGGGCGACAGGCCACGAGCCCGGTCGCCGGATTACCTGAAGAGGAAGCACCATGTTCGGATTGGAAGCCTTAGAGCTCGCCCGAATCCAGTTTGCCTTTACCGTGTCCTTTCACATCCTGTTCCCGGCCATCACCATTGGCCTGGCGAGCTACCTGGCGGTCCTCGAAGGCCTTTGGCTGAAGACCGCCGACAACACCTACCGTGACCTCTACCACTTCTGGTCGAAGATCTTCGCCGTCAACTTTGGCATGGGCGTGGTCTCGGGCCTGGTCATGGCCTACCAGTTCGGCACCAACTGGAGCCAGTTCTCCGACTTTGCCGGGTCCATCACCGGGCCCTTGCTCACCTACGAGGTCTTGACCGCCTTCTTCCTCGAGGCCGGTTTCCTTGGCGTCATGCTGTTCGGCTGGAACCGAGTCGGCCGTGGCCTGCACTTCTTCGCCACGTGCATGGTGGCGCTGGGCACGCTGGTGTCGACGTTCTGGATCCTCGCCTCCAACAGCTGGATGCAGACGCCCCAGGGCTACGAGATCGTCAATGGCCAGGTGATCCCGGTGGACTGGTTCGCGGTGATCTTCAACCCGTCCTTCCCCTACCGGCTGATGCACATGGCCACCGCGGCCTTCGTCGCCACCGCATTCTTCGTCGGCGCCTCGGCCGCCTGGCACCTGCTGCGCGGGCGCGACAACCCGGCGGTGCGCAAGATGCTGTCGATGGCCATGTGGATGGCGTTGATCGTCGCGCCGGTGCAGGCGGTGATCGGTGACTTCCATGGCTTGAACACCCTCAAGCACCAGCCGGTGAAGATCGCGGCCATCGAAGGCCACTGGGAGAACAAGCCCGGCGAGCCGACCCCGCTGATCCTGTTCGGCATTCCCGACATGCAGGCCGAGACCACGCGCTTCAAGGTCGAGATCCCGGCGCTCGGCAGCCTGATCCTCACCCACAGCCTGGACAAGCAGGTCCCGGCGATGAAGGACTTCCCGCCTGAGGATCGACCCAACTCGACCATCGTATTCTGGTCGTTCCGGGTCATGGTCGGGCTGGGCATGCTGATGATCTTCGTTGGCCTGTGGAGCCTCTGGCTGCGTAAGCGTGGCACTTTGTACAGTTGCCGGCCATTCCTGCATCTGGCCTTGTGGATGGGGCCATCGGGATTGATCGCCATCCTGGCAGGGTGGTTCACCACGGAAATCGGTCGCCAGCCATGGGTTGTCTACGGCCTGATGCGTACCGCCGATGGCGTGTCCAACCACAGCTATACGCAACTTGGCTTCACCCTGGTGATGTTCGTGGTGGTCTATTTCGCCCTGTTCGGTACTGGGCTCGGCTACATGATGCGTCTGGTGCGCAAAGGTCCGCACACAGGCGAGGGCGACACGCAGCCCCCCGGAGGCCCTGGCCAGAAACGCACGCCGGCGCGGCCACTGTCCGCCGCCGATGATGGCCATGAGGCCGAGTCCAGCAGCCTGAGCAAGGGGAACTGAGATGGGTATCGATCTTCCGCTGATCTGGGCCGTGATCATCATCTTCGGCGTCATGATGTACGTGGTGATGGATGGTTTCGACCTGGGTATCGGCATGCTCTTCCCGTTCGTCCAGGACGAGCGTGACCGTGATGTGATGATGAACACCGTCGCCCCGGTATGGGACGGCAACGAGACCTGGCTGGTGCTGGGCGGCGCGGCGTTGTTCGGCGCCTTCCCGCTGGCCTACTCGGTGGTGCTGGAGGCGCTGTACCTGCCGTTGATCCTGATGCTGGTGGGCCTGATCTTCCGTGGCGTGGCCTTCGAGTTTCGCTTCAAGGCCCGGGCCAACAAACGCCATATCTGGGACAAGGCGTTCATCTGGGGTTCGCTGGTGGCGACCTTCTTCCAGGGCGTGGCCCTGGGTGCCTTCATCGAGGGCTTCAAGGTGGTCGACCGCAAGTTCGTAGGCGGCACCCTGGACTGGCTGACGCCGTTCACGCTGTTCAGTGGCCTGGGCCTGATCGTCGCCTACACCCTGCTGGGCTGCACCTGGCTGATCATGAAGACCGAAGGGCCGTTGCAGCAGAAGATGCACGACATGGCCCGTCCCCTGGCGCTGGTACTGCTGGCGGTGATCGGCATCGTCAGCCTGTGGACGCCGATCGCCTACCCGCAGATCGCCGAGCGCTGGTTCAGCATGCCCAACCTGGTCTGGTTCATGCCGGTGCCGATCCTGGTGCTGGTGACCTTCTACGGCCTGCTGCGGGCGGTGGCGCGCAATGCCCATTACACGCCGTTCCTGCTGACCCTGGTGCTGATCTTCCTGGGCTACAGCGGGCTGGGTATCAGCCTGTGGCCGAACATCATTCCGCCGTCGATCAGCATCTGGGACGCTGCGGCGCCGCCGCAGAGCCAGGGCTTCATGCTGGTGGGCACGCTGTTCATCCTGCCGTTCATCCTTGGCTACACCTACTGGAGCTACTACGTGTTCCGCGGCAAGGTGACCCATGAAGACGGCTATCACTAGGAGCGCATCGTGATGAACGTCGAAGAGAAAAAGCCGCTATGGCAACGCCTGGGTTGGCTGGTGCTGATCTGGGGGCTGAGCGTGGCGGCGCTTGGGGTGGTGGCTTATGGCATGCGCATGTTCATGAATGCTGCCGGCCTTAGTACTCACTAGGTTGCAAGGGCTGCCTTGCAGCCCGATCGCGGGGCAAGCCCGCTCCTACAGTACCAGTAGGGGCGGGCTTTTTTCGTTTACTTGAGGGCGCTTATTTACGGGCTTTGAGCACCACGAACTTCGGCGTCGCCGCCACCTGCTCGACCCCGCGGAACAGCCGCGCCAGCTTGCTGTGATAACCCAGGTGGCGGTTGCCGACGATGTACAGCGCGCCACCGACCTCAAGCGCCTCCCGTGCCTGCTGGAACATGCGCCAGGCGAGGAAGTCGCCGACCACCTGCTGCTGGTGGAACGGCGGGTTGCACAGCACCACGTCCAGCGACTGTTTCTCCTGGCCGGCCAGGCCATCCGCGGCCCTGATCGTCACCTCGCGCTCGCCCAGCGCCGCCTGCCAGTTCTCCCGTGCCGACTGCACCGCCATGTACGACTCGTCGACCAGGGTGAACCGCGCATCCGGGTTGGCCAGGGCGCAGGCGATCGCCAGCACGCCATTGCCACAGCCCAGGTCGGCGACCCGGGCACGGCCAAGGTCCCGTGGAAGGTGCGGCAGGAAGGCGCGGGTACCGATGTCCAGGCCTTCGCGGCAGAACACGTTGGCGTGGTTGACCAGTTCCAAGGCCGGGCTGTCCAGGCGGTAGCGGCTGGGGTAGGGCGAGCGTGCGGCCGGGCGTTCGGCGACGGTGGCGATCAGCAGACGGGCCTTCTTCTGCGCCAACGAAGCCTGCACCGGGCCGATGTACTTCTCCATCAGGTCGCCGGCGGCGCGGGGCAGGTGCTTGATCATGGCCCCGGCGATCACCTGGGCGCCGGGCGCCAGTTGGCCCTGCAGGCGGATCAGCTGTTCCTCGAGCAGGGCCAGGGTCTTGGGCACGCGCACCAGCACGCGGTCGAACGGGCCTTGGAAGGTCTCGCTGGCCGGGATGAAGGGCACGCTGTCGAACGGCTTGCCGTTACCCGCCAGGTTCTTCTCCAGGGCCAGGTGCGCCAGATGCGAGTCGCCGCTGCTGCTCACCTGCACATGCCCCGCGAGGCTCGCGGCCAGGGCGCCGAAGCTGTCGTTAAGCACCAGCACCTTGCAGCTCGCCTGCGGCGCCTGGGCGGCCAGGTGTTCCAGCAGGTACTGGTCGGCGGCGTCGAAGGCCAGCAACGGGTCATTGGCCTGGGCCGGCTGGCGGATCAGGTCGAGGTCGGCGAAGGGGCTGTTGAACAGGGGCATGGCGTGGGGCTCTGCTGCGAATCCTGCCCGTCGCGCTGTGCGGCGGGCTTGCGGCGGGTGATTCTACAGGGCTTTGCGCCTGGACGGGGGACGGGCTGTCAGAGCAGGCCGCGCAAGGCGGCGATGGCGATGGCGCCGGCTTTGTTGGAGGCGTTGGTCTTGGTGATCACGCTGCGGATATGGAAATTCACGGTGCTGGTGGAGAGCGAGAGGATCATCGCCACGTCGGCGGCGGTCTTGCCGGCGGCGGACCACTTGAGCACTTCGAGTTCGCGCTCGCTCAGTTGCGGGATCGGGCTGCACTTCTGCAGATGATGTGCGCTGAGCACGGCGTGCAAGGTGTTGCACAGCCACATTACCTGGGCACTCTTCGCGAAGAGTTCCTCGCGGGTGACTACTCCCAGGGGCCTGCAGACACTCAACTGACTCTCGTTGTGTTGCTGGTCATGCACCGACTGGCTCCAGCCATGGGTCATGCCATGCGCTGACGCGGCTTCACGCAGTTGCGGGACTTCGCGGTAGAGATCATCGTTCCAGACCAATGGCAGCGTCGTGTGATGGCACTTTGATACCGCTGGATCTATCTTGATGAGGTCCTCGGCTTGATAACGCTCATTCCAGGCGCTTGGGTAGTTGTTGTAGAGGATCACCTGGGGGCCACGGGCTGCCACGTGCAGGTGCAGGGCCAAGCCGATGAACTCCATGTTGAGCGCCTGGGCCAGTTTAACCGCATGGCTGAACAGCGCTTTCGGCTCCTGCTCATCCAGCAGCTGCTGGAGTTGCTCGCTTTTCCAATGTGGCATCGATGAAGCTCCCTTCGCTTCGCGTTGGATCCAAAGGCGGCACTGCACGGAACGAAGTGTAGGAAATCTCCTAACGCTGTGCTGGGTTTTTTTGCTATAGCTGTCACGCTTTTTTAGCCAGTTCCGATCACTCCCGATCGATACCTTACAAACCGACGGTGTTTATCTCCGGCACTTTGCGCGAAACTGTGCGCATCTGATCCATGGAGTCCGTCATGACCGCCAGCGCCGACAAATTCACCCGCCAGACTCTGCTCGACGTCCAGCCCCTGACACCCAACCTGTTCTCGCTGCGGGTCACCCGTGATGCCGGCTTTCGTTTCCGTGCTGGCCAGTTCGCTCGCCTGGGCGTCAGCAAGAGCGACGGCAGCGTAGCCTGGCGTGCCTATTCCATGGTCAGCGCGCCCCATGACGAGTTCCTCGATTTCTTTTCCATCGTGGTTCCGGGCGGCGAGTTCACCAGCGAGCTGAGCCGCCTGGGCGAAGGCGATACCCTGCTGATCGACCGCCAGGCCTTCGGCTACCTGACCCTGGATCGTTTTGTCGGTGGTCGCGATTTATGGTTGCTGGCCACCGGCACCGGTATTGCGCCGTTCATGTCGATCCTGCAGGACTTCGAGGCCTGGGAGCGCTTCGACAACATCAAGCTGGTGTACTCGGTGCGCGAGGCGAAGGAGCTGGCGTATGTGGAAGAGATCGCCGCGCTGGAGCAGCGCGACTACCTGGCGGAGTTCGCGGGCAAGTTGCAGTTCATACCTGTGGTCACCCGAGAGCAACATCCGGGCGCATTGAATGCGCGGATCACCACGCTGATCGAGAACGGTGAGCTGGAAAAGGCGGCGGGGCTTGAGCTGTCGCCGGAGCATTCGCGGATCATGCTGTGCGGCAACCCGCAGATGATCGACGAGACGCGCAAGGTGCTCAAGGCGCGTGACCTGCAACTGAGCCTGAGCAAACGGCCGGGGCAGGTGGCGGTGGAGAACTACTGGTAAGGCGCAACAGCGCCTGTTGGATCGTCGTCACTGGGGCCGCCGTAAAGCGGCCCCAGCCGTTTTGTGCTTCAGGGCTGTCGGTTCTGCGCCTTGAGCAGGTCGCGAATCTCGGTCAGCAGGGTTTCCTCGGCGCTCGGCACCGGTGGAGCGGTCGGTGCCACCGCTTCTTCACGCTTGAGGCGGTTGATCACCTTCACGCCCATGAAGATGGCGAAGGCGACGATGATGAAGTCGAGGATGGTCTGGATGAATTTGCCATAAGCCAGCACCACTGCGGGCACATCGCCTTCGGCGGCCTTGAGCGTGATGGCCAGGTCGCTGAAATCCACCCCGCCGATCAGCATGCCGATAGGGGGCATGATCACGTCACCGACAAAGGAAGAGACGATCTTGCCGAACGCCGCGCCGATGATGATACCTACCGCCATGTCGACGACATTTCCCTTGACCGCGAAGGCCTTGAATTCACTGAGCATGCCCATGCTGTATTCCTTTGTTACGAATGGAGAGGTAAACGCAGTGTAAGCCACCAAAACGCTTCATGCGTGACGTTCGCAGCTACAGACTGTGTTTAGAGCGAATAGTTTTGTCGCCTGCCGCGGCCTCCGGGACACGTCCGTGTTCGGCTATCATGGCGGTTTTTTCCAGGAGACCCACCCATGGCCAAGGCCAAGCGCTTGTATGGCTGCACAGAGTGCGGCGCGACCTTCCCCAAATGGGCCGGCCAGTGCGGTGATTGCGGGGCCTGGAACACCCTGGTCGAGACCATGATCGAGAGCGGCGGCGCCGCGGCGCCAAGCGGGCGTGCCGGCTGGACCGGGCAGCAGGCGCAGATCAAGACCCTGGCCGAGGTCAGCGTCGAGGAGATCCCACGCTTCACCACCAGCAGCACCGAGCTAGACCGCGTGCTCGGCGGTGGCCTGGTGGACGGCTCGGTAGTGCTGATCGGTGGCGATCCGGGGATCGGCAAGTCCACCATCCTCCTGCAGACCTTGTGCAACATCGCCACGCAGATGCCTGCGCTGTATGTCACCGGCGAGGAGTCGCAGCAGCAGGTGGCCATGCGCTCCCGACGCCTGGGCCTGCCCCAGGACCAGCTCAAGGTCATGACCGAAACCTGCATCGAAACCATCATCGCTACCGCGCGCCAAGAAAAGCCGCGGGTGATGGTCATCGACTCGATCCAGACCATCTTCACCGAGCAGTTGCAGTCGGCCCCGGGCGGTGTCGCCCAGGTGCGCGAGAGCACGGCCTTGCTGGTGCGCTATGCCAAGCAGAGTGGCACGGCGATCTTCCTGGTCGGCCACGTCACCAAGGAAGGCTCGCTGGCCGGGCCCCGGGTGCTCGAGCACATGGTCGACACCGTGCTGTATTTCGAGGGCGAGTCCGATGGCCGCCTGCGCCTGCTGCGGGCGGTGAAGAACCGCTTCGGCGCGGTCAACGAACTGGGCGTGTTCGGCATGACCGACCGTGGCCTCAAGGAAGTCTCCAACCCGTCGGCGATCTTCCTCAACCGTACCCAGGAGGAAGTGCCGGGCAGCGTGGTCATGGCCACCTGGGAAGGTACCCGTCCGATGCTGGTGGAAGTCCAGGCGCTGGTCGACGACAGCCACCTGGCCAACCCGCGACGGGTGACCCTGGGCCTGGACCAGAACCGCCTGGCCATGTTGCTGGCGGTGCTGCACCGACACGGTGGCATCCCCACCCATGACCAGGACGTGTTCCTCAACGTCGTCGGTGGCGTGAAGGTGCTCGAAACCGCCTCGGACCTGGCGTTGCTGGCTGCGGTCATGTCGAGCCTGCGCAACCGCCCGCTGGCCCATGGCCTGCTGGTGTTCGGCGAGATCGGCCTGTCGGGCGAGGTGCGTCCGGTACCCAGTGGCCAGGAGCGCCTGAAGGAGGCGGCCAAGCATGGCTTCAAGCGCGCCATCGTGCCCAAGGGCAACGCGCCGAAGGAGGCACCCGTCGGTTTGCAGGTGATTGCCGTGACCCGTCTGGAACAGGCGCTGGATGCACTCTTCGAGTAAGGCTGTTTCTTGCAAGTGATTCTCAATAACCAGTAGCATACCGCCACCTTGCGACCACCCCATGGAGAGCGTGTGGCGGAGTTCGACCTCAAGCGGCTGTTCACAAAGCACGCGAAAAATCTTCAGGGCCTGCTCTCGCGCAAGGTGCGCGACCCGCAGCTGGCGGCCGACCTGGTGCAGGACAGCTTCCTGCGCCTGGCCGAGCAACAACGTCACGAGCCGATCGAAAACGCCCAGGCCTACTTGTACCGCACGGCGCACAACCTGATGATCGATCACGTGCGCCAGCGGCAGCGACGCAAGACCGACACGGTGCCCCACGAAGCCTTCGAGGCGATCGTCGAGGATGGCCCCGGGCTCGAGGAGCAAGCCGTGCGCGAGCAGCACCTGCGTCGCCTGCAGGCGATCCTCGGCGAGCTGCCCGAACGCACCCGGGAAATCTTTCGCCTCAACCGCCTGGAAGGCATGACCCACGCCGAGGTCGCCCGGCGCCTGGGGATCTCCGACAGCTCGGTGCAAAAGCATCTGGCCAAGGCCCTGGCCTATGTGATGCAGTGCCTGCAGGAAACCGAATGACCAACGGTTTACTGACAAATGCCGCCTCAGACGTCAGCCCAGACATAACCAGATCGCGAGAGAACCCTGTGAGCAGCCAGAACGAGCAAGCCATCCGCGAGCAGGCCGCCGAGTGGGTGGTGCTGCAGCAGGCCGGTCCCCTGAGCCCGGCGCAGCAGCACGCCTTGGACCAGTGGTGCGCCAGCGATCCCCGGCACGCCCGTGCCTATGGGTTCGCCCAGGCCACCTGGGCTGACCTTGGGCTATTGGCAAGCTTGCCCGCCGTCTCGAGCGCTCGCCCCACGACTCCCCTCCAGGGTAGCCCGATGCGGCGACGGCGACCTCGGTTGCGCCGGGCTGTCGCCAGCGCGGCGGCGCTGTTGCTGGCCGTGCTTGCCGTGCAGCAAGGGCCGCAGGCCTGGCTAGGCTGGCGCGCGGACTACCTCACGGGTATCGGCGAGGTGCGCCGGGTGACCCTGCCCGATGGCAGCCAGGTCGAACTGGACAGCCGCAGCGCCGTCCAGCTTGCCTTCGACGATCAAGAACGCCGCGTGCGCCTGTTGTCCGGTGAAGCCATCTTCACTGCCGCACCGGTCACGTCTCGGGACGCACGCCCGTTCGTGGTCGAATACGCCGGGGCTACCAGCCGCGCCCTCGGCACACGCTTCGTGGTTGGCGCGGCGGGCGAGGGGGGCTGGGTCGGCATGCTGGAGCACAGCGTCGCGGTCGACCTGCAGGTGCCGCCGTTGCAGGGGCAGGCCAGTCAGTTACTGGAGCAGGGCGAGAGCCTGCGTTATGACCAGCACAAGGGGGTACGACCCTGGCCGGGTCACGATCTGCGGCGAGCCACGGACTGGCAGCGCGGTGTGCTGGTGTTCGAACGCCAGCCGCTCGCCGAGGTGGTCGCCCGGCTCAATCGCTACCGTGCTGGCCAGCTGGTAGTCGCCAGTGACGCACTGGCCCGGCGTGAGGTCAGCGGCGTATTCCGCCTCGACCAGCTAGGCACCGCCCCGGTGGTGCTCGGTGACGAGCTCAAGGCCCGGCTGATCGAGCTTCCAGGTTTGGCCGTGCTGTACTGAATGCGGCTTCGGCAAAAAACTTTCAATTTAATTTACTGACTTTATCTGCGTTGCTCGTCTGATTGTTGAGATTGATTTTCATTACTAGAAAACGCCAACAACGGACGAGCAACCGCAGTGAGCACGCCACGACAACAACCATTGCGCCCTCTGGGCCGCCTCGCCCTGGCCGGCAGCCTGGTCCTGGGCAGCTGTGCATTGCCGATGGGGATCGGCCAGGCACACGCCGCCGATTCGCCAAGCACCGCCAGCCGCAACCTGGTGCGTTTCGATATTCCGTCCCAGTCGCTCGACAGCGCGGTACTGGCCTACGCCGAGCAGTCCGGTGTACAGGTGTTCTTCGACAGCCGCAAGCTGGCCGGCCTTCGCAGCGAAGGGCTGCACGGCAGCTACCCGGCCGAAGAGGGCCTGCGCCAACTGCTGCGCGGCACGCCAGTACGCTACCGCTTCAGTGCTGCCGGGCAGGTTGGCCTGGAGCGAATCGTCCAGGACAGCGAGGCGCTGGAACTGGGCGCGACCCATGTCGATTCGCAGCGCGATGGTGATTGGGTGTACCAGACCCCGCGATCGGTGAGTGTCATTACCCGTGAGCAGATCGAGCAGCGCGCCCCTCGTCATGCCGCCGACCTGCTCGAACAGACCGCGGGCGTGTACACCGCCGTCAACCAGCGTGACCCAGGACTGTCGGTGAACATCCGCGGCGTGCAGGACTATGGCCGGGTCAACATGAACATCGATGGCATGCGCCAGAATTTCAACGTCAACGGCCACCAGCAGCGCAACGGCGTGATGTTCATCGACCCGGAGTTCATCCAGGGTGTCGAGATCGACAAGGGCACCTCGGCCGGCATGGGCGGTGCCGGGGTGATCGGCGGCATTGCCAGCTTCAACACCGTCGATGCCCGTGACCTGCTCGGCCAGGGCAAGGAGATCGGTGGTCGTCTGCGCGCCGGCCACGGTATCGGCGAACTGGGCAACGGCACCTACTTCAATGGCAGTGCGCTGTTCGCCGTCGGCAATGAAGCCGGCGATATCCTGCTTGGCCACAGCGAGCGGCATTTCGGCAACTACCGCAGCGGTACGCAGAACGCCGACAACCTGGGCACGCAGATCCGCGGCAAACTGGAGAATCGCGAGGCCTGGAAGAGCTGGCTGCATGGCGAAGTGGGGGCGATGGACAGCGTGACCCGCTCACAGCTGTTCAAGCTCGGCCTCAACTTCACCGCCGAGCAGCGCCTGCAGTTCAGCTACATCGAGACCGACACCGACAGCAAGGACGCCTGGACCTACAACGACAGCAACGCCAACCGCTATTACTACCGGGTCACCGGCACCAACGACATCAACGCGAAGAATGCCGCGCTGGACTATAGCTTCACCCCGGACAACGACCTGATCGATTTCAAGGCCAAGTTGTACTACGTGACCACCCGCCAGGACCGTTGGAACGCCGACAACCTGTCCAGCGCCGCCACCGGCAACCGTGTCGAGGCCTACACCGACCGCTTCCAGACCGACACCTGGGGCCTGCAGCTGCAGAACACCTCGCGCTGGCACCTGGGACAGGCTGACACCCTGAGCTTCAACTACGGCACCGAGTTGTTCCAGGACAGCTTCCGCCCCAGCACCGAGCGCGTCGCCGCGGCCAACGAGGTGGAGTCGCTACCCTACGTGCAGGGCGCAAACCCCAAGGGCAAGCGAGTGATGGCCAGCCTGTTCGGCAAGGTCACCTACGAGCATGACGACTGGCTCACCCTGGATGCCGGGCTGCGCTACGACCGTTATCGCCTGAGCGGCAAGACCGGTGTCACCACCTGGATGTACCCTGAAGGCGTCACCGAGGTCGGCCTTACCCGCCAGCAGACCCACATGATCTTCGACGAGGACACCGAGGAGGGCCGCTTCTCGCCGACCTTCGGTATCGCGCTCAAGCCCGGGCCGGACTGGTTGCAGGTCTACACCCGCTGGGGCCGTGGCTGGCGCCCGCCAGCGGTGACCGAAGTGTTCATGAGCGGTCGCCCGCATGCCGGCGGCAGCGCCGAGATGGTCTACCCCAATCCGTTCCTCAAGGCCGAGGAGTCGCACAACTGGGAGTTGGGGCTGAACATCTTCAAGGAGTCGCTGCTGCGCGACGGCGACCGTTTCGGCGCCAAGGTCGCCTACTTCGATACGCGCATCGACAACTTCTCGTTCCTCGACACCAATGTCTCGCTGCCCGGCAGCAGCGTGGCAGGCATCGCCCTGGGCCGTTCGGCCTACCAGAACAACCTGGAGACCACGCGATTTCGCGGCGTGGAGTACAGCCTGGACTACGATGCCGGCGCCTACTACGGCCAGCTCAGCTACACCCACATGATCGGCAGCAACGAGTTCTGTTCCAACCAGTTCTACATGGGGGGCGCGCAGCGTCTGGTCAGCGCCGGCACCGTCATGCGCCCGGTGCGGGTGGGCAGCCGCATCATCATGCTGCCGGTGCGCGTATCACGCGCCGAGGGCGCCGCAGACACCAACGGTATCGTCAGTTGCGGCGACATCATGGGCAACGCCTCGTACATGCCCGCCGACCGTGGCGCCCTGACCCTGGGCATGCGCCTGCTCGAGCGCACCCTGGATGTGGGCATGCGCGTGCGCTACAGCGAAGGCAACGGCGAGAACCTCAAGAGCCATACCTACAACCAGATCGACCAGGCCCAGTGGCCGCAGTACACGGTCTACGACCTCTACGCCAGCTACTGGATGACCCCCAGCCTGAACCTGGCCCTGTCGTTGGAGAACGCCACCGACGAGGCCTACTTCGTGGCCATGGGCGACGGCAACAACCTGTCGCTGGCACGCGGCCGCACCTTGAGCGGCATGCTTGAGTACCGCTTCTAAACCAACCGGGTTTGCCCATTTCGGGCGACGCGAAGGCACGGAACGCGCCTTCGTCATCACTGTGCAACAACGAGGAATCGTCATGACCCTTTCCGTTAACTACGACGCGGCCTTCGCCAGCTCGACCGTCGACGACTACCTGGCCTTCTGGAGTGCCGGCTTCGTCACTGCCGGCCATGGCTACAGCAACACCGGTGGCTTCAGCAACGGCACCTTCGATGGCGACCAGTATGCCACCCACGGTCGCAACAACTCGGACTACGCCTTCATCGCCGACAGCGACAGCGCCAACGGTCTGCACTATGTGTTCGACCCGTCCAAGGCCCCGGGCGACAACCTCAACCACTACCTGTGGGGCTCGCTGGACAACGTCTCCCTGGGTGAAGTGCTCGGTGGCGGCAGCGGCAGCGACTTCAGCCTGGGCAACTACGTGGTCAGCTTCAACGGCCTGGACCTGGATGCCGCGCAGGGCGCCGGGCGTGCCGGCAACGAAGTGCAGGGCGTGATCTACGGCCTGATGCAGGGCAACACCTCGGCCCTGGAAGGCGTGCTGGACAACCTGCTGGCCGGTTATGGCGTGTCCACCAACAGCACTTTCGCCGAGATCGGTGCGGCACTGGCTGCCGGCCCGGCTCACGCCGCTGCCGCCGAAGCGGTCGGCGTGCAGGCGCTGCCGGAGGACCTGGCCCTGGCGGCCTGAGCGCAGGCATGAAAAAGCGAATGGAAGGTCACCCCGCCATTCGCTGATCTGATGCACTTACCCCGCAGCCCGTGTCTTTGCCGGGCCCAGGCTGCGGCGGTGCGAATTCTGTGGCGACGACAGGGCGAATGCAATCGCCGGTCGGCGCCTTCTACGAGGTTTCCAACAAATGCGAACCGCTCCCGCCGCGGCCAACGAAGTGCTGCGGGCGCTCAGGGCCTGCCATGCCGGGCTTGGCAACGTTGCGCTGTTCACCGCGGTGATCAACGTGCTGATGCTGGCCCCGGCGCTGTACATGCTGCAGGTCTACGACCGGGTCCTGTCGTCGCGCAACGAGATGACCTTGCTGATGCTCAGCCTCATGGTGCTCGGGGTGTTCGCCTTCATGGGGCTGCTGGAGTGGCTGCGCAGTCAGGTGGTGATCCGCCTGGGCACGCGCATGGACATGGACCTCAACCCACGGGTGTTCGAGGCCGCCTACGAGGCCAGCCTGGCCGGGCACAAGGGCGCCGCGGGGCAGATGCTCGCCGACCTGACCGCGCTGCGCCAGTTCGCCACCGGCCAGGCCCTGTTCGCATTCTTCGACGCGCCGTGGTTCCCGGTGTACCTGCTGGTGATGTTCCTGTTCAGCCCTTGGCTCGGCCTGATGGCGCTGTTGGGGGCGGTGCTGCTGACGTTGCTGGCCTGGGTCAACGAGCGCCTGACCCAGGCGCCGTTCGCCGAGGCCGGGCAGCTGTCGCAGCAGGCCGGCCTGGAAGCCAGCGCCAACCTGCGCAACGCCGAGGTGATCGAGGCCATGGGTATGCTGGCGCCGGTGCGCCAGCGCTGGGCGCGCCTGCACCATGGCTTCCTGGCCCGGCAGAACCTGGGCAGCGAGCGCACGGCGGCGGTCACCGCGCTGACCAAGACCGTGCGCCTGGCCCTGCAGTCGCTGGTGCTCGGCCTGGGGGCCTGGTTGGCCATCGAGCAACTGATCACGCCGGGGATGATGATCGCCGGTTCCATCCTCATGGCCCGGGTGCTGGCACCCATTGACCAGTTGATCGGTGCCTGGCGCCAATGGAGTGGTGCGCGCCTGGCCTATCAGCGCCTCAGCGAGCTGCTGCGGGCCCAGCCGCCGCGCCCGGCGGGTATGCCGCTGCCGGCGCCGCTCGGCAAGCTGACACTTGAGCAGGTGGGGGCGACGCAGCCGGGCAGCAGCCGTCTGTGCCTGAACAACCTGGGCTTCGAACTGCCGGCGGGTGAGTCACTGGGGATCATCGGCCCGTCCGGCTCGGGCAAGTCGACCCTGGCGCGGCTGCTGGTCGGCGCCGTTGCCCCGGCGAGCGGCAAGGTTCGCCTGGATGGCGCGGACCTGAGGGTCTGGGACCGTAGCACGCTGGGCCAGCATATCGGTTACCTGCCCCAGGACGTGCAGTTGTTCGCCGGCAGCATCGCCGACAACATCGCCCGGCTCGGCGCGGTGGATGCCCAGCAGGTGGTGGCCGCGGCGCAGCTGGCGGGGGTGCACGACATGATCCTCAAGCTGCCGGGAGGCTATGACACGCAGCTGGGGGAGGGCGGGCTGGGCCTGTCCGGCGGCCAGCGCCAGCGCATCGGCCTGGCGCGGGCGTTGTATGGGCTGCCGGCGCTGATCGTGCTCGACGAGCCCAATTCCAATCTCGATGAGGCTGGGGAGCAGGCGTTGGTCGAGGCCATTGCCAGGCTGCGCGAGCACAAGCGCACGTTGATCCTGATCACCCATAAGTCCTCGCTGCTGGCCGGCCTGGACAACCTGCTGATGCTCAAGGGCGGCCAGTTGCAGGCCTTCGGCCCCACCGCCCGGGTGCTGCAGGACGCACAGCGGGCCGCCCGGCCGGCTCCCGCCCCCGTCGCGCCATCCTCCACACGCAACCCTATCGGCCTGAGCGTCACCTTCAGCCAGCCAAGAGCCTGACACCATGAGCGTACACGCCCTCTCCACGCAAAAGACCGAGGCGAGCCTGCTCAGCCTCGACGAACACCGACCGGGCCGGGTGGGCCGCTGGCTGGTGCTGGCAGGTTTCGGCGGTTTCCTCCTGTGGGCCGCGCTGGCGCCGCTGGACAAAGGCGTGCCGGTCAGCGGCAGCGTGATGGTCGCCGGTAGCCGACAGGCCGTGCAGCACCCCACGGGCGGGGTGATCGAGCAGTTGCTGGTGCGTGACGGCGACACGGTGAGCGCCGGCCAGGTCGTGCTGCGCATGGACCCGACCCAGGCCCAGGCACAGGTCGGTTCGCTGCGGGTGCAGTACGTCAACGCCCGCGCCGCCGAGGCGCGCCTGCTGGCCGAGCGCGATGGCAGGGCTTCGATCGAGTTCCCCCAAGGCCTGCGTGACCAGGCCGCCAGCGCCTGGGTGGCCACGGTGCTGGAGAGCCAGCGGCAACTGCGCAGCAGCCGCGCCCAGGCGCTGGAGATGGAGCTTGGCGGCCTGCGCGAGAGCATCGCTGGCGCCGAAGCCTCGCTGCAGGGCCTGCAAGGCTCGCTGGCCAGCAAACAGGCTCAGCGTGACGCGCTGGACGAGCAACTGCGCGGCCTGCGCGAACTGGCTCGGGATGGCTACATCGCCCGCAATCGCCTGCTCGACAGCGAGCGGCTGCTGGCCCAGGTCAACGGCTCGATCGCCGAGGATTTCGGCAGCATCGGCCGCACCCGGCGTCAGGTGCTGGAACTCAAGCTGCGCATCGGCCAGCGCCAGCAGGAGTATCAGAACGAGGTGCGCCAGCAGCTCGCCGAACTGCAGGCCAGCGCCGAGGACTTGGACAACCGCCTGCGCAGCGCCGAATTCGAGCTGGCCCATACCCAGGTGCGGGCCCCCGTGGCCGGCACGGTGGTAGGTCTGAGCGTGTTCACCAACGGCGGTGTCATCGCCCGTGGCCAGCAACTGATGGAGATCGTGCCGCGCGATGCGCCGTTGCTGGTCGACGCCCGTGCCTCGGTGGACATGGTCGACCGCCTGCGCCCAGGGCTGCCGGTGGAGTTGATGTTCGTCGCTTTCAACCAGAGCACCACGCCGAGGGTGGATGGCGAGGTGACATTGGTCTCGGCCGACCGCCTGCTCGACGAAAAGACCCAGCAGCCCTACTACCAGGTGCGCATCAAGGTCAGCGAGCAGGGCCTCGGGCAACTGGCCGGCCTGGATATCCGCCCGGGCATGCCGGTGGAGGCCTTCGTGCGGACCGGCGAGCGCTCGATGCTCAACTACCTGTTCAAGCCACTGGCCGACCGGGTGCGTGTCGCCCTGGCCGAGGAATAAAAGGATGTCAGTGTTTTTGCGTGCCGCCTGCCCGCTGCTGTTGTTGACCAGCCTGTCGGCCCAGGCCCTGGACCTGGGCGATGCCTATGCCCTGGCACTGCGCAACGATCCCACCTGGCAGGGCTCGATCGCCGAGCGCGAGGCTGGGCTCGAGAACCTGGCGATCGGTCGCGCCGGCCTGCTGCCGAGGCTGTCGTATCGCTACAACCGTGCCCGCAACGATTCCGAGGTGACCCAGCGCAGCCAGTTCGGCGATGTGACCACCCAGCGCGACTACCGCAGCTACAGTTCGACCCTGACCCTCGAGCAGCCGTTGTTCGACTATGCCGCCTGGAGCGACTACCGCCGTGGCGTGGCCCAGGCCGCCCTGGCCGACGAGCGCTATCGCGGACGTGGCCAGGAGTTGATGGTGCGTCTGTTCGGCGCCTACAGCGAAGCGTTGTTCGCCAATGAACAGATCGCCCTGGCCCAGGCCCAGCGACGCACCTACGCCGAGCAGCTGACTCTCAACGAGCGCCTGCTCAAGGGCGGCGAGGGCACCCGTACCGATGTACTGGAAACCCGCGCACGCTACGAGCTGGCCCAGGCCCAGGAAATCGAGGCCGGCGACAATCTCGATGCGGCGTTGCGCGCCTTGCAGGCGATCATCGGCGAACCGGTGGCGGTCGAGGACCTGGCACCGATGACCGGCGATTTCCGTGTCCAGCCACTCACGCCCACGCGTTTCGAGCCCTGGCGCGACCTGGCCGTCGCCCATAACGCCGAGCTGGCCAGCCAGCGCCAAGGGCTCGCGGTCGCCGAGCAGAACATCGAGCGGCAACGGGCCGGGCACCTGCCTTCGTTGAGTGCCTATGCCAGCAAGGGCATTTCCAGTTCCAGCTCCGAGAGCAGCTACAACCAGCGTTACGATACCGACAGCATCGGCCTGCAGTTGAGCGTGCCGTTGTTTGCCGGGGGCGGTGTACAGGCATCGGTGCGCCAGGCCCGGGCCCAGCGTGATGCCGCGGGTTTCGAGCTGGATGCGCAGCTGCGCGACACGCTCAACCAGCTGCGCCGGCAGTTCAACCTGTGCGCCAGCGGCACGGCGAAGATCCGTGCCTACGACCTGGCGGTGAAGGCGGCTTCGGCCCTGGTGCAGGCCACGCGCAAGAGCGTGCGGGGAGGGGAACGGGTCAACCTCGATGTGCTGGACGCCGAGCAGCAGCTGTTCGGTGCCAGGCGCGACCTGGCGCAGGCACGCCATGAGTACCTGCGGGCGTGGTTGCAGCTGCGCTATCTGGCGGGGGTGCTGGAGGCGGGGGACCTGAATGTGTTGAACCGGTACTTCGTGGCGCACGGCTAGGGCGACTCAGCGGGGCATTGTGGGAGCGGTCCCCACAGGTTCTACGCCAACCTGTAGGAGCGGCCTTGTGTCGCGAAAGGGCTGCGCAGCAGCCCCGGGATTTCAGCGTAGTTGCAGATATCGCTTGGGCCGCTTTGCGGCCCTTTCGCGACGCAAGGCCGCTCCTACAGAGATCACGCCAGTTGAGAAAACTCAGCAAGACAGTTGCTCCCACAACTCCCGCTACCACGTATGCACCAGACGAAAAAAGGGAGCCGACGATGCGCGTCGGCTCCCCCTCGATGACCATCCTGGTCAGCGATCAGTGTTCGGCAACCGCCTTGCGCCTGGGCGCCTCGTTGCCGTGCTCGTCGAGTTCCAGCACCGGAACCTCGTTGCCATCGGCGTCGAACAGCTTGCCGTCCTTGAAGTAGTCGCCATCGCGCAGGGCCGAGATGTCCGAGTACTGGATGGTGCGCTCGTAGGCCGCGGCGAACACCGACTGGTTCTCCGAGTTGCCGGTGGTGAAGTGGTTGAAGATCAGGTTCAGCAGGATGGCCATGATCGCCGCCGAGCTGATGCCGGAGTGGAAGATGGTTTCGAACCAGCTCGGGAAGTTGTGGTAGAAGGTCGGCGCCGCGATCGGGATCATGCCGAAGCCCAGCGAGGCGGCGACGATGATCAGGTTGACGTTGTTCTTGTAGTTGACCTTGGACAGGGTACGGATGCCGCTGGCCGCCACGGTGCCGAACAGCACGATGCCCGCGCCACCGAGGACCGGGGTCGGTACCGCGGCGATGACCCGGCCCATGATCGGCAGCAGGCCCAGCACCACCAGGATCACCCCGCCGGTGGCCACCACGTAGCGGCTCTTCACCCCGGTAACGGCCACCAGGCCGACGTTCTGGGCGAAGGCGCTCTGGGTGAACGAGCCGAAGATCGGCGCCAGGATGCTCGACGCCATGTCGGCACGCAGGCCATTGCCCAGGCGCTTGGAGTCGACCTTGGTGTCGATGATCTCACCCACCGCGAGGATGTCCGCCGAGGTTTCCACCAGGGTCACCATGATCACGATGCACATCGACAGGATCGCGGCGATATGGAAGGTCGGCATGCCGAAGTGGAACGGCGTGGGGAAGGCGAAGATCGGGCCTTCGGTGACCTTGCTGAAATCGGTCATGCCCAGCGCCCAGGCAATCAGGGTGCCGGCGACCATGGCCAGGAGGATCGACAGGCGTGAGATGCTCGCGCTGCCCAGCTTGCTCAGCAGCAGGACGATGGCGAAGGTCAGCCCGGCCAGGCCGATGTTGGCCACGCTGCCGAACTCCGGCGAGGCGCTGTTGCCGCCCATCACCCAGCGTGCGGCCACGGGCATCAGGGTCAGGCCGATGGTGGTGATGACGATGCCGGTGACCAGCGGCGGGAAGAACTTGGTGATGCGCGAGAACACCGGGGTGATCAGGAAACCGATGAGCGAAGCCGCCATCACCGCGCCCAGCACCGAAGGCAAGCCGCCACCGCTCTGGCTGCCGAGGATCGCGCCCATGGTCGCCACGCCGGCGAACGATACGCCCTGCACCAGTGGCAGCTGGCAACCGAAGAACGGCAGGCCAAGGGTCTGCAGCAACGTCGCCAGGCCCCCGGCGAACAGCGAGGCGGCGATCAGCAGGCCGATTTCCGCCGGGGCCAGGCCGGCGGCCTGGCCGAGGATCAGGGGTACGGCGACGATCCCTCCATACATGGTCAGGACATGCTGCAGCCCGTAGGCCAGGTTGGCGCCAAGGCCGAGGTTTTCGTCCTCGGGGCGCGGGGCGGGAGACGTGCTGGGGGACGTGGTCATTGGAGCAGGCTCTCTGTTTATTGTTGTGCCGCTACTGTAGACAACTACCACAAAAAATTGCCACAAAAATTGTATACAAAGTTTTGATCGTAGCGACGGAACGGATGCGTCCAGGGTGCGTGAAACCTGGATGCAGGTTGCGTTCCAACTTGCAGGAGGCTGTTCCAGAGGGGTGTGTACAAACAGGCTGGCGGGTGTAGGAAAGCTGTCTGGCTGGACAGGAAAGCCGTCACAGCCAGATAGATAGCAGGCTAAGAGATATCAATCTTCGATGAGTTCGCGCAGCTCGCGCATCATTTCGGTGCTGTCACCCACGTTCAGTTCCACCAGACGGTGCAGATGGGTCATCGAATCGATATCGATGTGCAGGCAGATGAAACCCAGGCGGCTCGGCTCCTCGTGGCGCAGTTCGACCTGCATCAGCACCTGGGTCTTCTTGTCGTTGAGGTGGATGATCGCTTCGAAGTCCTGGGTGAGGTCGGCATTCCAGGGATCGGGGCGTTCGATCAGCAAGCCCTTGAGCGACAGGTCGAGCAGTTTCACCGGCCAGCGCCGCTCGCCCTGGCGCAGTTCAGTGGGGGCATCGAAGGCGATGCGTTGAAAGCGGCGGCGTTCGTCGTGGTCGCTCATGGGAAAAGCCCTCGGGGGTTCAACCTGACTATAGTGGGTTATGTTGCCGTATCAGGTACCGCAATCTGGCCGCAGAGGCTCTAGACCAAAGCAAGTGTGGCAATGCGCTTTGACTCGCCCTAGACTCGATGGGCGGTCTTTCCAATCCACCAGCTGGAAGTAAACCATGAACAACAATAATAGCCTGCTACGCCACATTCCGTGGCTGGCGCTGGCAGTCATAGGGGCCTGCGCGCTGGGTGTGGTTGCCCTGCGTCGCGGTGAGGCGATCAACGCCTTGTGGATCGTGGTCGCGGCAGTGGCCATCTACCTGGTCGCGTACCGTTACTACAGCCTGTTCATCGCCACCAAGGTGATGCAGCTCGACCCGCGCCGGGCCACGCCCGCGGTACTCAACAACGATGGCCTGGACTACGTCCCGACCAACAAGCACATTCTCTTCGGCCATCACTTCGCCGCCATCGCCGGCGCCGGCCCGCTCGTGGGCCCGGTGCTCGCCGCGCAGATGGGCTACCTGCCCGGCACGCTGTGGCTGATCGCCGGCGTGGTGCTGGCCGGCGCGGTGCAGGACTTCATGGTCCTGTTCCTCTCCACCCGCCGCAACGGCCGCTCGCTGGGCGACATGGTCCGCGAGGAAATGGGCCGCATCCCCGGCACCATCGCCCTGTTCGGCTGCTTCCTGATCATGATCATCATCCTCGCGGTGCTGGCGCTGATCGTGGTCAAGGCCCTGGCCGAGAGCCCGTGGGGCATGTTCACGGTGATGGCGACCATCCCGATCGCGATGTTCATGGGCATCTACATGCGCTACATCCGTCCGGGCCGCATCGGCGAGATCTCGGTCATCGGCGTGGTCCTGCTGCTGCTGTCGATCTGGCTGGGGGGCCAGATCGCCGCGGATCCGGTGTGGGGCCCGGCGTTCACCTTCACCGGCGTGCAGATCACCTGGATGCTGGTCGGCTACGGTTTCGTCGCCGCCGTGCTGCCGGTGTGGCTGGTGCTGGCGCCGCGTGACTACCTGTCGACCTTCCTCAAGATCGGCACCATCGTCGGCCTGGCCATCGGCATCCTGATCATCGCGCCCGAACTGAAGATGCCGGCGTTGACCCAGTTCACCGACGGCACCGGCCCGGTGTGGAAGGGCACCCTGTTCCCGTTCCTGTTCATCACCATCGCCTGCGGCGCGGTGTCCGGCTTCCACGCGCTGATCTCCTCGGGGACCACGCCCAAGCTGCTGGACAACGAAACCAACGCCCGCTACATCGGCTACGGCGGCATGCTCATGGAGTCGTTCGTCGCCATCATGGCCATGGTCGCCGCCTCGGTGATCGAGCCGGGCGTGTACTTCGCCATGAACAGCCCGGCCGCGGTGGTCGGTGCCGACGTCGTCTCGGTGGCGCAGACCGTCAGCAGCTGGGGCTTCATGATCACCCCCGAGCAGCTCGAGGCCACCGCCCGTGATATCGGCGAGCACACCATCCTGGCCCGTGCCGGCGGCGCGCCGACCCTGGCGGTCGGTATCGCGCAGATCCTCCACCAGGTGCTGCCGGGCGAGAACACCATGGCGTTCTGGTACCACTTCGCCATTCTGTTCGAAGCCCTGTTCATCCTCACCGCCGTGGACGCCGGTACCCGTGCCGGGCGCTTCATGCTGCAGGATCTGCTGGGCAGCTTCGTGCCAGCGCTGAAACGCACCGAGTCGTGGACCGCCAACCTGATCGGCACCGCCGGTTGCGTGGCGCTGTGGGGCTACCTGCTGTACCAGGGCGTGATCGACCCGCTGGGCGGCATCAACACCCTGTGGCCGCTGTTCGGCATCTCCAACCAGATGCTCGCCGGCATCGCCCTGATGCTCGGCACCGTGGTGCTGATCAAGATGAAGCGCCAACGCTACGTCTGGGTCACCCTGCTGCCGGCCGTGTGGCTGCTGATCTGCACCACCACCGCGGGCCTGATCAAGCTGTTCGACCCGAACCCGGCGGTCGGCTTCCTGGCCCTGGCCAAGAAGTACAGCACCGCGCTGGACGCCGGCCAGGTGCTGGCCCCGGCCAAGGACATCGGCCAGATGCAGCACGTGATCTTCAACGCCTACACCAACGCCGGCCTGACCGTGCTGTTCCTGGTGGTGGTGTTCAGCGTGCTGTTCTTCGCCGTCAAGGTCGGCCTCGCCGCCCTGGGTCGCAAGGAGCGCAGCGACAAGGAAACCCCGTTCCAGGCCCTGCCTGACGCTTGAGAGGATCGCCGCGATGTTCAACGACCTGGGTCGACTGGGTAAGTACCTGGGGCAGGCCGCCCGCCTGATGGTCGGCATGCCCGACTACGACAACTATGTCGAGCACATGCAGAAGAAGCACCCGGACAAGCCGGTGATGAGCTACGAGGAGTTCTTCCGCGAGCGCCAGGAAGCGCGTTATGGTGGCAAGTCCGGGCCCAAGTGCTGTTGAACCCGCGACACGCGTGAACCAGTGGGAGCCCGGGCAACCGGGCTCCCACTTTCATTTTCAGCTGCAGGAGACAACCGCGTGCAAACGCCGATTCCCGTTACCGTGCTGACCGGCTTCCTTGGCGCCGGCAAGACCACATTGCTCAAGCACATGCTCAAGGCCGAGCATGGCCTGAAGCTCGCCGTGATCGAGAACGAATTCAGCGAGGCCGGCATCGACAGCCAGCTGCTGGGCGATGAACCGGTGCAGGTCATGACCCTGGCCAACGGCTGCGTGTGCTGCAGCATCCATGGCGACCTGACCCGGGCCCTGTACCTGCTGCTCGAACGGCTGGATGCCGGTGAAATCGCCTTCGATCGCCTGGTCATCGAATGCACCGGCCTTGCCGACCCGGCGCCGGTGGCGCAGACCTTCTTCATCGATGAAGAGTTGCGCGAGCGCTATATCCTCGACGGCATCATCACCCTGGTCGACACCGCCCACGCCGAGCTGCACCTGACCCAGGCCATCGCCCAGGCCCAGGTCGGCTTCGCCGACCGCCTGCTGCTGAGCAAGACCGACCTGGTCGAGCCACAGGTGGTCGACGCCCTGCGCGAGCGCTTGGCGCGTATCAATGGCCGGGCGGCGATCCGCGTGGTCGAGCACGGCCGCATCGACCTGGCCGAATTACTCGATGTGCGCGGCTTCAACCTCAACCCGGACCTGGGCATCAGCCCAAAGCCCACCTTGCGCCCGCTGCTCAAGCCGGCCACCCCGGATCGTATCTCGACGCTGGTGCTGCGCACCGAAACGCCGTTGGACATCGATCGGCTCAGCGACTTCATGAACGAGCTGCTGGAAGAGCACGGCAAGCAATTGCTGCGCTACAAGGGGGTCCTGAACATTGCCGGCGAGGACCGCCGCCTGGTGTTTCAAGGGGTGCTGAAGCTGTACGGGTTTGACTGGGACGCCGAGTGGAAGGAAGGCGAGATGCGCGAAAGCGTGATGGTGTTTATCGCCGATGAGTTGCCGGAGGAGAAGATTCGGGCAGGGTTTGAGGCGTTGTATCACGCATGAGTGGGACGTAGCTGACTGGTTGATGCCGCCGAATGGCGGCATTTTTTTGCCTCGTTCAATTCGTTGGGCCATGCGCTATGGCCCCCTTGAAAGAGGTACCTTTTTTGGTAAACTTGGTCGAGTCACATCCACAGCTTCGGGTGTTTTTCTTTCGCAGTGACCTCGGTAATGAGCCAGTGCGGGAGTGGTTGAAAGCGTTGCCGCACAACCAGCACAGGTTGATCGGAAACAAGATCAAGTCTGTTCAATTCGGTTGGCCGCTTGGCATGCCTCTGGTCCGGAAGATGGAAAGCGGACTCTGGGAGATCCGTATCGACCTGGGGGATAGCGTGGGACGGGTGATGTTCACGATCACCGATGGGGTGATGGTCTTGCTCCATGGATTTATCAAGAAAAGTCAAAAGACGCCCTCGACCGACCTCGCATTGGCCAGGCAGCGCAGGGCAAGCTTGCGGAGGCAAACGATATGAACCCGCACATCGGTTCGGATTTCGATGACTTTCTTGCCGAAGAAGGCATTCTGGAGGAGGTCACGGCCACAGCGCTCAAACGGGTGATTGCCTGGCAGCTGACTGAGGCGATGAAGCAGCAGAAGGTCAGCAAGAAGGCGCTTGCCGAGCGCATGCACACCAGCCGTACGGCGGTTGATCGAGCGCTTGATCAGACGGATGCCGGCATGACGCTGGCAACGCTGGCCAGTGCGGCGAGAGCCTTGGGCCAGCGCGTGGAAATACGTCTCGTGCCGGATGTCGCAACAACTCGCTGAGAACAAGCACAAAAAAGCCCGGCACATGGCCGGGCTTTTTCACATCAGGCGTCTGCCAATCAGTTGCCGTATACCGGCAGCTTCTTGCAGATGGCCTTGACCTTCTCACGCACGGCGTCGATCACCGCTTCGT